>Ga0114951_10003256_pt1 | contig 16979 bp, 12 predicted proteins | sample AM7aDNAmetaG_FD_88677 | JGI IMG/M metagenome (GOLD analysis project Ga0114951, IMG submission 88677) | Freshwater microbial communities from Finland to study Microbial Dark Matter (Phase II) - AM7a DNA metaG | ecosystem: Environmental > Aquatic > Freshwater > Lake | place: Finland: Lake Alinen...
CAATGAAAAATTCGAGGTAATCAGCACGGGGGAATTCTCATCAGGCCCGCCGATGTCGTAGATACCTTCCGTGGTCGCAAGCGGCCTTTGGGGATCCGAATACAGGTTCATGCGAAGCACCAGTAACGGAAAGAGGGTTTCCCCCTGGAAATCGGAAAGAACGATGATGCCGCCGTATTTGGCGACGAACGTTGCGGCCACCAGTGCTTCTTTCATCGGATCGGCGGTCATTTCATTCGCCAGGACTATAGTGGGAAAGCCCAGCGGCCGAAATTTTTTGTTCAGGGCCAAACGGCGGATCATGACCTGGTCATGCAGTGCCTGTTTGGGCGTTCCGGCGCCGGAATCTATGACGATATCTTTCACCCCGAGCTGGGCCAGTTTTTCCGTAAGCAAAGACAACTCTTCCAGACCCGGGGCCCTGGCTGCCAGCGGACAGCCGGTTTCTTTAGCAAGGGCAGCCATTTTTTCTGCATTATCCATAGTGGCGCAGTAGAGCAAGGGCCTCCGCTCGGCGCATGCTTTGAGGGCGGTTGCCATGATGTCGGGATTAGACGTCATAAGGATAATGCTCGCGTCGCTCTCGGATTTCACCCGCGATACCAGGCCGGTGAACCTGGCAGCATCTCCGGAATCGCATCTTAACGCGACCAGTTCCGGCCGGAGTTTCAGGCCTACCCTGATGTATGACAGTTCTTTGAAACGGGTCAGCCTTGCCCCGACTTCGGCCGGGTCCATGACATCCGTGATGAGTATCGCGAGTCCGGGCGGGTTTTCAAAGCGTTTTTCGTGCCGGAACAGGACCGTTTCGCCGCCGACCTTGAGGGCACGTTCGCCGCTGCCGATGACCACAGGCCGTATCGGAGGGGCGGAGGCTTCCTCAAGTTTAGCCCGGGCTTCCGCTGTCACAAGGGGGCAAGCCGAGAGTTCCGCTTTACCCGCTGCCAGGCTCATGGCAAAAGCCAGGCATGTAGGAACACCGCATTTACCGCAGTTCGTTTTGGGCAGCAGCTTGAATATCTCTATTCCCGATAACGCCATGATGTTTCTCCCTTAAGTGATTTTCAGGCAATTGTTAAATATACACGTATTTTAACCGGATTACATGATGGGTTCCATGGTGATAGCCGGATGCCCCTTCTCTGTCAGGAACGGCAGGATAGCTTCTTCGGTCGTGCCCACGGACTCATCGGCTATCATATCCAACAGGTTCGGTATGCCTATTTCGACGGCCCTGGCGTTGAACCTGTCCCTTATCTCGTCCTTGAGCATCCTGGGCATCCAGACCAGCCGCTTGATACCGCCTTCTGAGGAGATGAATTTACGCTGGGCGACATTGTACTTGCTGTGCCCTACGAAACCGGGCGTGCTGATACCGCCGCCGACAGTGCCTGCGAGGGTTGTGAATTTCATACCGGACGGCGTCATACCGGTGAATTCCCGGTTGACCGTCATCACCCCGTTGCACGTAGGCAGGATGGCGGCGATGCATTCCATGCAGCCGCAGGCGGTCGCAGGGTCAACGATGATGCTGTAAAAGTTGTAAGAAGGCATCTTGCCGCGCGACGCTTTAAAGATAAATTCGTTAACACCTTTCCACTGCCCCAGGCGCGTGTCTATGGGTTCGCCTTTCGGCACCGGCTGGTTGGGGCCGGTGGGGTTTATCTCAAAAGAAGCCTTGCAGTCCATCCAGTTGTAGGAACCGCATAGGCCTGTGCGCTCCGGAGAGATCACGCAAACATGGCTGGGGGCGAAGGACTGGCAAAGAGTACACGAATAATACGTATCTGTGGTTTCGTCGGTCATGCCTTCCACGCGAGCATCGCGCAGCGCATACGCAGCTTTTGCCTGGGCAGACACCTCTTTTACCCCGGCATCTGTCGTATACAATTTCACCTGGAGCTTGTCGAAGATGCGCCCGAAGTCCTGGTGCAGCTTGGCGTGCAGTATGACGCCGATGTCCCGCAGCCGGAAACCTTTTTCTACAGCGGATTTGCTGACCCTGAGCCAGGCGATGTCGCGCTGGCCGATGTGCATCACTCCCTGTGCGTAATTAAGCAGATGGTGCACCTGCCTCTCCAGGATGGGCTCATAGTCGTCCTGCATCTGCCGGCCTGCCACTTCCACGGCGATAGCCAGGGGGAGTTTTGTGCCTGCAGGAACGTCGGTTATTTCAGGACCGATAACTTCTATCCGGCCGTCTTCGACTTCTTCCATGCGTTTCGACGTGACCCATTCCACCATCTGAGTCCGGCCGCCGCCTGTTTCGAGGTAGATGTCATCACCGCGGACACGCTCTCCCTCGAATGCTGGGCCGTAAGCCACCGGGACGGGCACCTGGGTGACATTGACTTTGAGCCCTCGCACTTCAAGCGCCCTGGCGACGATCTTGTCATGAGGGACCCCTGATACGACGTGTTCGTAACTGCAGATCCCGGTGGGCAATACTTCAGGGATGCACGAATCCGCAATCACCGGGAACCCGAAATTGATGGCCCCGGCCGCATTGGCGTACCACTCGTCCGACACATATCCCAGCGGCATCGCGAAAGCAAAGATGCGGTCTTTGTTATAGATGAGGTTGGCGCGGAAATCCCCGGGCTTGATGCCGCCGAATGACATGGCCGCGCGAGCGGCGAAGCCCAGGGCAAAAACCGTTGCCGACACGTCGGGGCCGAAAGGGACGAGGCGCGTAGGCCATCCGATCTGGACGCCGGCAGCCATCAACTGTTCGGCGAAGCGGTTTTCCTGGTTTTCGCCGCACATGAACACGTAAAGGTTCTTTTGCTGAAGTTCAATGGCGATTTTAGCGGCGATTTCGGCCGTGGGCGCGGCGCCAAGCACCGCGGCAAAACCGGGCGCCGTACCGTCGACGAATTCAACCCCGCGCTTGCGCAGGATAACGTCGTCCGCGGCCCCCAGCCAGATGTTCCCTTCCTGGGGGTCCTCGGTTTTGGTGTAGAAATCCGGGGTTTCGAGATAACGGATAGCCTCTATAATTTCTTCAGCAAAGAGTGTCGCCATGCCTGCGTCGAGTGCCGGAGCCAGGTAAGGAAGCGGATGAAGTTCACGAACCGGAGGAGGCAACAAAAGGCGGCAGCGTTTTAAAACCGGCGCCATGTCATCCAGCTTTTCAACCTTGAGGCCCAGCATGGCATAAATTATCGGAAGGTAATAGGCGGTATTGGGAAAACCCACCGCCTGCCCGGGGCCCCATTTTGCGACCGCATCTTTGTACTTGTTCTCGGCACGCTCTATGATTTTGTAGGAACCCCTGATGGCTGCGGAAGCAATGATTTTTGACATCAGACGGCCTCCATCGAGCGGCGCATCTCCATATCGAACAGCACCCTCTCCCTGGCTTTATCCAGGCCCAGTAGTTTGCGTTTTTTATCTATGTGATCGATCATGAGTTTTGCCATGCGGATGGGGTCGGATTCGAAGCCCCACATGCCGCCGTAAACCGCCTCATATTCTTTGAAGAGGTAATCGGTGACTTCCCTGCTGCCGGTGGTGGGCCAGTTTACTCCGAAGACCGTGTAAACCCCGGAGCCCACGAAATATTGCCCGATGGAAAGCGCTTTTTCGCTCATCCATTCGGGCGCCGCGCCTGCAACCGGCAGGTCGGAAAGGTCGTCGCCCAATCCGCCGTCTTTTACCATGGCCGTGGCGGCGATAAGGATGCGGGCGTTATCGACACACGAGCCCATGTGCAGTACGGGCGGGATGCCGAGCGCCTCGCAAACGGAGCGCAGCCCGGGACCGGCTTCGGCGGCCGCTTCCGGGAGCATCAGGCCGGCTTTGGCGCACGCCATGGCCGAGCAACCGGTTTGAAGAACCAGCACGTCGTTCTTGATAAGTTCCCTGACCAGACGGACATGCACGTCGTCATGGGTCACACGGGCATTATTGCATCCGACTACGCCGGCGACGCCGCGTATACGCCCGTTGATTATGTTTTCGTTAAGGGGACGGTACGAAGCGCGAAACAATCCACCCTGCAGGTAATTGATGGTCTCGTGGCTGAAACCCGCGATAAGGTCGGTCTTCACGTCCGGTATGCGCACGTTCTTGCCCCTGTTGGGGAAATTGTCGATGGCTGCGCGCAGGATTTTTCCGGCGGTTTCGGGAGCATGGTGCTCGTCAAAGTCGATATGCATGGCTCCCGTGATATGGGCACGCGGGTCGGTAGTGATGATTTTGGTGTGGTAGCACTCGGCCACATCCTGGATGCCCTGCATGATGCACTGCACGTCAACCACCAGCGCTTCAAGCGCCCCGGTGACGATAGCAAGTTCCTGCTGCAGGAAATTGCCGGCGATGGGAAGGCCGTGGCGCATCAATATCTCATTTGCAGTACAGCACATGCCTGCCAGGTTGATGCCTTTGGCGCCTTTGCTTTTTGCGTAGTCGATCAATTCGGGGTCCTGGGCCGCCACTGCGAGCATCTCGGCCAGGGCGGGCTCGTGCCCGTGAATTATCACGTTGACCTCGTCGGCTTTAAGCACGCCGAGGTTAATCTGGCTGAAGACAGGGGCGGGTGTGCCGAACATGATATCCTGAAGTTCGGTCGCGATCATGCTGCCGCCCCAGCCGTCTGCCAGTGCGGTCCTCATGCTCTGGGCCAGCAGGCTGCGGTAATCCTGGTCCACACCCATGTGTGTGCGGTGCATGCTTTCCACTACTTCGCGGTCGATGCCGCGCGGGGCAACCTCCAGTTTGCGCCAGAGTTCCCGGCGTTTGAGCGGCGCCCGGCGCATCAGCCGGAGTTCGCCGTTCTGCTGGCCGAATTCCTGCATCGCCAGTTTCCCGATGTCTATGGCGATAGCTTCATTGGTGCGGTTGCCGATCTCGACACCGAAATCCAGTGCCAGAGCCAGCAGCTTTTGTTCATCCTTGATGATAAATCCGGGAGCTTTGCCCTCAGCCGTCAGCAGGAAGGCTTCAACCACTTTGCGGGCGTGGTCGCTGTGAGCCGCGGACCCCGCCGCAATCATGCGTGTAAAGTTACGGGCAACGATCGTCTCCGCCGTCGCTCCGCAAACCCCCGTGCGCCGGGCCTTCTCTTCGGGCGTTTCATCCCTGTTCCTGGCGGCTGGAACACGGCAGGGCCCCATACTGCACATCCTGCAGCAGCTGCCTTCCTGTCCTATGGGGCAGGGTTTCATCTTTTCGGCGCGGTCGAAAGCTATCGACGCGCCGTCAACCCTGGCCTTGGCTATCATCTCGTTGGTGGCGGGGTCGATACTCAGTTTACGTTCTTCTTCAGCCATTTGCTTCTCCTCTTTCACCATTCAACGGAGGTGCGGATGCCTTCTGGTACCCGGTTACTACCGGTAACATACCAGCCGGTGGAAGGGCACCGGCCGGGGGAGGGATGTATCAGGATTGTTTCAGGACTGCGACATATCTGTTATCATGCTTTTCACGAGTTTGATGGCTTCGGGATGCCTCATAACGGCCACGTCCCCGCCTGCCAGCAGTAAAGCCCATGCTGACATGGCTTCAAGTAAAATACCCCGCTTGCGGGAGTCTCCCAGTTTCGGGTCCAGTTCCGTCGCCATCTTGGCTTCTTTGCTTTTCCATGTTTCGCGGGCGACATTCATGATTATGGGGGCGGCGAGCTTTTCATCCTGCTGGGTGAGGGCAGCCATACGGATCCGCTCTATCACAGAATAGCAGTACTCGATACCGTAACCGATGCTGGATACCGTGGGATCAAGCACCACCTGGTTGTCGGGCACACCCAGATTGCTCAAGAGGATGTTCAGTTGTTTCGCCAGGTTGATATCTATCGGAGAAGAAGCCGCGATAGTGTGCCCGTAGCCAAGTGCAACAGCGGCTATCTTTTTATAATCGCCTTCTTCCACAGGGCCGATGACCAGTTTTCGGTCTTGCACGGCTTCACAAACACGCCTCAGCACATCCGTGTCTTTCTCATGATTGGCTGTACCCCATACGATAAGCGGGACTTTGATGCCGTCTGAAACTTTTTTTACCGTCGCCGCGGCGGTCTCGGCATCTGCGTTGGCCCCGTTAGGGTCGGTGCTGGAAAGCTGGAGGCATATCATTTCCGCCCCGTAGTCCGCCACGCATTTCTGAGCCCAGGCCAGGGGGTCGGAGATGACCCCGTTAAACGGTTCAAGGGCGGCGGGGGCCCAGTCCTGCGGCGTCGAATCGTACACTTCCATGGCTATCCGTGGCAGGTTCGGCATCGTTCCTTCAAATGTAAAGAAAGGGTAACTGGTTTCGCCTCCGACCTTTATTGCAGTGTCACCGCTGCCGAGGGTTATTTCCTTGATTTTACCGCTGTAAGTTAGTTTAGGTAGTTCCAGAGCCATGTTTGCCTCCATATCGGCTTCTATCAGATCGAATACCAGAAATTCAATATCATTCGCCCGAATGAAATCCTATGGTCCATGATTTTGTTTTCAACAGCCTGTCACGCCGGTTTTTTACGTTTTTCGCTGCCCGGCCAATCTTTGCTGTACCAGTAGCGTTCCGCAGTTTCAAGGTATTTCATTTCTTCAGCACGCGTGCCGAGTTTCTGCCTCCAGCGCCCGTCGGCTTTCCCCTCAGGCTTGCCGGGTTCGAAGGTTTCACCCAGTACGGGGACGGTGCTGCCCGCACATGCGTTTTCTGCTTTTTCGTTCATAATGTACCTCTTCAGCCGAGCCCGGCCGCCATCCTGGCCGCTTTGACCGTATTTGACATAAGCATCACTATCGTCATCGGCCCGACCCCTCCCGGAACCGGTGTGATGGCGCCGGCTTTTTCTTTGACTGAGGCAAAATCCACATCTCCTGCCAGTATGCGTTTGCCCTCCGGAGTCCGCCCGATTTCGTTTGTGCCGACGTCTATCACGACAGCTCCGTCTTTGACCATGTCCGCGGTGATGAACCAGGGTTTACCGATTGCAGCGATGAGTATGTCGGCGCGGCGGGTGTGTCCTCCGATGTCCCTGGTGGCGCTGTGGCATATGGTTACGGTTGAGTTGGCTCCCCTGGCTTTCTGCAAGAGGATATTGGCGATAGGTTTTCCGACGATGTTGCTGCGTCCCACCACAACTACCTCTGCTCCTTCGGTAACGATGCCGCTGCGCTCGAGCAGCACCTGGATGCCATGCGGGGTGCAGGGCAGGAAACCGGGTTCGCCGATGACCATGCGCCCCACGCTGACGGGGTGGAAACCATCGACGTCCTTGTCGGGGTCGATCGAGAAAAGTATCTTGCCTTCATCGATGTGTTTTGGCAGGGGCACCTGGACAAGGATCCCGTGTATCTTTGGATTGGCGTTGAGATTTTCCACCACTTCAAGAAGTTTGGCTTCCGATATGCCGGCGGGCAGGTCGATCCTCTCGGAGTAAATACCCAGGTTCTGGCACATCTTGACCTTGCTGGCAACATAAACCTGTGAGGCAGGGTCTTCGCCAACCAGTACGGTAGCGAGTCCCGGCGTGATGCCGTGGAGGTTCTTAAGGTCCTCGACTTCCCTGCGGACTTCTTCGGTGATCTGGCGCGCTATGTCGGTTCCGCTTATGATCCTGGCTGTCATACTAACCCCCTACGGCAACTGAGCCAATAGAATGTCTGTCAATGTCTTCACGGCCCGGGCTGCAGGCGAGGAATCCGGCATTTCGAGAAGTGAGCGTTGCTCCAGGTCAAACCGCTGAATCTCGGAATCAAGAGGAATAAAACCGATTGGCTCGATATTCAGGTTTTTGAGCTCCTTTGTGATTTGAGAATCTATGGCGACGGGAACGCGGGTGATGATGAACGAGACCCGTTTTACATCGAGTTTAAGTTCGTCAACAAGTACCCTTATACGGGAAGCGGTGCGGATGCCTTTCACCGAGTAGTCGGAAGCGATGAGCAGCTCATCAACATTTTCTGTGGTGCGGCGGCTGAGGTGTTCCATGCCGGCCTCGTTATCCATCACCATGAATCGATAATTACTCTTGAGCTTGTCGATAAAATCTTTCAGAACGCTGTTGGGGTAGCAGTAGCAGCCGGTTCCTTCCCCGCGCCCCATGGATATCAGGTCGACTCCCGTGCTTTCCACTATCGCCTGGTTGAGGCGCACCTGGAGGAAAGCGCCTTTGTTCATCCCTGACGGAATGCTGATTTTGTCGGAATTGAATTCTGCCAGGATCGAACCGATAGTGTCATGAAGCTTCAAGCCCAGGCTTTCATGCAGGTTGGCGTTGCCGTCTGCATCCACCGCCAGGACAGGCGTAAGCCCCCGTTGTTTTAACTCGCGGATAATCAGACTGCAGGTGGTTGTTTTGCCGCTGCCGCCCTTACCGGCTATCGCGATGGAATAAGTCATCTTGTTTCTTCCAGGCGTACCGACGGGAACAGGGTGCCATCGGTATGCGGCAGGAACATCGCTGCGGTGTAATTGGACATGAACTCAGCGCTTTCGGAAAGCTCCAGGTTAGTCATCATGGCTGCAACCTTGCCGCTCTGTTCGAGGAGGTCGTTTGAGAATGAAATCAGGCGAGCCCCCAGTAGCGAACCGTTCCCGATGAAAATGAATTTTTCACGCGGTAAATCCGGGAGGAGGCCGATAGATATGGCGTTTTCCATATTCAGCCGGCTGCCAAAGGTGCCGGCGATGACCACTTGGTCAACAGATTCCATCCTGCTCCCGACACTCTTGACCAGCGTCTGGTAGCCTGCGTATAATGCGGCTTTCGCCCGGACCAGGTTGGTCATATCTATTTCGGTAAATACGATATCTTTGCCTGTTGCGCTCTCTTTCTGCGTGGCCAGGACGTATTCGTATCCATCTTCGCCGGACCTGATGCGGGTATCATTCTTTTCTGTCGTATATTTGCCCGCCTGCGTGATGAGCCCTTTTTTAAGCAGCACCGCGGCCAGATTGATAATGCCCGAACCGCAGATGCCCGACGGTTTTCCGCCTCCGATAACACCGATAACGGGCTCTCCATCCTCATCCAGTTCGAAATCTTCGATCGCGCCGGTAACAGCCAGCATGCCGCATTTGATGCCGCCGCCCTCGAAGGTCGGCCCCGCTGAAGCCGCGGAGGTTACCATCCAATCGCGGTTACCCACTACTATTTCGCCGTTGGTGCCGATGTCGATATATAGAGTCACCTTCGTACGCTGGTAGACTCCGCTGCCCAGTATCCCTGCAACGATATCTCCGCCGACATAACTGGAGACTGAAGGGACAATGGACACATAAGAGTGTGCCGCCGCACCTATCCCCAATTCACTCGCTTTGACCAGCGGCGGATTGGCCACGGCAGGAACGTACGGCGAGAGCCTGAGGTATTGCGGGTCGAGGCCCAGCAGGAGGTGGACCATGACGGTGTTGGCGGCTATGACCACGTGGTTAAGTTCTTTGACGTTTATCTTCGAGCTGTTAAGCATCCTAGAAGTGAGTTTATTGATGGTTTCCACGACCGCTTTTTGCAGGTTTTCCAGGCCTCCCGGTTTGAGGCATTGAGTGATGCGGGAAATGACATCGGCGCCGTAGCTGATCTGGCCGTTATAGTCTATGGATTGTTCAATCACCCGGCCCCGGTTGAGGTCCAAGATTTGCCCTCTGACGGCTGTTGTGCCGATGTCGAAGGCGAGAGAATAATTGGTTTTCCGGGTGTCCCCCTGCTCGACATTGATAAGCTTGCGTTGCCCGTTGTTCTCCAGGAAAGTCGCTGTCACTTTCCAATCAGCCTTGCGCAGAATTTCTCCCAGGGTCTTTAATATGCTGAATTCGACGTCTACCCGGAGGTAGCCGCATTTCTTGTCGATGCAGCGCAACAATCGAGTGAGGTCAGAGACGTTGTCCCCCGCCCCGGGTTGAGTTAATTCCAGGTAACGTTTTTCAAGGGGCGGCGCAAAAGTCCAACCGGTTGCCAGCGTTTGACCGGCTGCGGCAGAGGACATTTTTTCCCGGTCCAGCACGGACGTTTCGAGGCGCGAACTGGCAGGGACCTCTACCACCAGATCGGATAACACCGTGCACCGGCAGGATTGGCGTATGCCGTTATTGGATTCAATTTCGGAGACCTTATCGCTTTTAAGAAAGTCTACACGCCCCTGTTTCACCAGCACTTTACATGTGCCGCATGTCCCGGCTCCCCCGCAACTGGCGTTGATGTGCACTCCTGCGGTGATGGCTGCCTGCATCAGGTTGGTCCCTTCAGTCACCACGATTTCAGTGTTGCCGGGTTCGAAACGGACTGTATATTTTGTTTTGCATTCAGCCATATGTTTCTCGCTTGATGTTGCAGGGGAATCTTCCCCCCTATTATATTACGCATGCCCCGGGAATGTTCTTTTTCCGGGCGAATCCACCGGTTCCAGCTTTCCCGGCTCTTTAAAACAGTCCTTTAACTTTTCCCGTATCCGTGTCGACATCCACGCGCCTGAAAGCGGGGTCGGAAGAAGTCCCGGGCATGAGCTTGATATCGCCTGCTACGGGAACGATGAAACCGGCTCCCGCGTAAGTGAGGATGTCGCGTATGGGCAGCGTCCAGCCTTTCGGGCGGTTCTTCAAGACCGGGTCGTGCGACAGGCTGAGATGGGTTTTAACCATGCAGGTACACATGTCGTTGACGTTGGGTTCCTTCTCCAGTTTCTCGGCTTTCGCTAGAGCTTCAGGAGTATAAGTTACACCGTCGGCGCCATAAACCTCTTTGGCGATGGTCTCTATCCTCTGTCTTAAAGGCATCGTGTCGGGATAAAGGAATTTGAAGTCTACTTTTTCTTTACAGGCATCAATGACGGCATCTGCCAGGTCAGCAGCTCCTGCCCCGCCTTTCAACCAGTGCTGCGAGATGGCTACCCTGGCCCCCGCGCCCTCGGCGGCACGGCGGATGACTTCGGTTTCGTCCTTGCCATCGGTGTAAAAGCTGTTGATGCAAACCACCGGTTTGATGCCGCTCTTTTTAACCGTTTCTATGTGCGCTATCAAATTTGCTACGCCCTTTTCCACAAGGGCCGGATTGGGTTTGGTATATGCCTCGTCAAGGGGTTTACCCGGCACCACCCGCGGGCCTCCCCCGTGCATTTTCAAGGCCCTGACAGTGGCGACTACCACGGCGCAATTGGGGACCAGTCCGGAAAGCCTGCTCTTGATGTCCCAGAACTTTTCGAAGCCGATATCCGCACCGAAGCCGCTCTCGGTAACATGGTAGTCTGAAAGTTTGAGGGCTACCTGGTCGGCCACGATAGAAGATTGCCCCACTGCGATGTTAGCGAAAGGCCCCGCATGGACCATCACCGGCTGTCCTTCCAGCGTTTGCATGATGTTCGGGTTAGCGGCCCTCACCATCCATGCCGTCATCGCGCCGTCCACTTCCAGGTCGCGAGTAGTAACGGGGTTACCCTGTTTGTCGTAAGCCACGACTATCCTGCCCATGCGTTCCCGCATGTCTTTAAGATCTTTAAACACCGCGAGGATGGCCATGACTTCGGAACTGACCGAGATGGCGAAGCCGCTTCGCATCATGAACCCGTCCATCTCGCCGCCAAGCCCGATCACCATGTCGCGCAGAGCCTGGGCGCAGAAATCTATCGCCCATTTCATCTGTATGTTACGCGGGTCGATGTCGAGTCTCCTCAATTTACGTTTAGCCAGGAACTCGTCTGTGTTGATGAACTCATGCTGTATCCTGGCGGTTAAAGCCACCATGGCGAGGTTGTGAGCGTTGGTGACGTTATCGATGTCACCGGTAAGCCCGAGGGAGAAGGGAGTTAACGGGATGCATTGCGAGAGGCCGCCCCCGGCGGCGCTGCCCTTGATGTTGAAGGTTGGGCCGCCCGAAGGCTGCCGGATGGCCCCGGAAACATTCTTGCCCAGTTTCCCTAAACCCTGTACCAGACCCATTGTGGTTGTGCTTTTCCCCTCTCCGAGCGGAGTCGGGGTGATAGCTGTGACATCTATGTATTTGCCGTTGGGTTTTTTCTCAAGGCGTTTCAGTACAGCCGCGAAGTCAATCTTGCCAATGTAATGGCCGTAGGGCAGCAGTTCTTCTTTCAGTATCCCCCATTTTTCGGACAATTCGGTCACAGGCGTCATGTGTTTTTCAACTTCTTCCGCAACCTGCCAGTCTGCCAGCTTTGTCGGGTCGAGAGAACTGATGTCGAATTTGGCCATTTGCCTTTACTCCTTCTCGATTCTTTACCGGGTTAAACCTTGAGGGGGACGGACAGCATCAATTTGTTGAAAATTTCTTTGACTGCCTTGGCTATTCCCGGGCTAGCATCCAGGCGCGGGGTATTTTTCAGTTCCGCACTGGTAATCGCCGGATCATAAGGGATGAAACCCAGCAACTCGATGTTAGGGATGGAAGATGTGATGAAATCTTTTTCGGCCTGGTTATGTACTTTATTGCCCACCATCGCTATCGAAAGGAGCCCGAGGTCGCGAGCCAGGATTGAGATGCGCTGTGCGGTTTCGATGCTGGCCCGCCCGGGTTCCACTACGACGACCAGTTTGTCTACCGACTTGGCTGTACCGCGCCCGAGATGTTCGATGCCAGCAGCCATATCCATGACCAGCATTTCGTTGCGTGCAAGAAGAAGATGGGCCATGAGGGCGGCCAGAACGGTATTCTCGGGGCAGTAACATCCGGCGCCGCCGGCTTTAGGCTTTCCCATGACAAGAAGGCGGATGCCGCCATGTTCAACGGAATATTTTTCGGGGATGTCATCTACGCGGGGGTTGATTTTGAAATAAGGGGAATTTACGCCGGGCCCGGTGCCCGTCCGCTCCCGGATAAGCTCTTTCGCTTCGGAAATGGGAACGATTTTGTCTGCGTCGGGAAAACCCAGCGTCAGGGCAAGGTTTGCGTCAGGGTCAGCATCTACGGCGATCACAGAGTAACCTGCAACCGACATCTCTTGTGCCAGCATCGACGCCACCAGCGTCTTGCCGACACCGCCTTTGCCGCTGACCGCCAGCTTCATGCTCCCCTCGCCCGCGGGAGAAAATAGTTCACCCGCTGATTGAAAATCTCTGTTTGGGAAACTGGCTAACTCGCATGTGGTTTTATATAGAACGAGCTAGATGGATAGTATACGGGATTTAAAAGAAGCGAGTCAACTAATGCGCCCATGGAGGCTATTCGCTGCAAGGCATTTTCTGATTTCGGGAATAAACGATCACAACGCTTCCGAGTTTTATTCCGTGCATCCTTCATTTGAAGCCACCTTCAATCTCGGCTATAATTAACATTTAGTGTATTTCTTCGAGGTGAGCATTTGCTTAGAACCCATGATTCCCCCGAATTAAACGCATGCCTTGTTGACCGAAAAGTTACTGTTGCCGGATGGGTGGACAGGCGGCGCGACCACGGCGGTCTTATTTTCATCGACGTCCGCGATCGCGCAGGATTGGTGCAGGTCGTATTTAATCCAGAAATAAATCCGGATTGCCATAAACTTGCTGGCGATTTGCGGTGCGAGTTCGTCGTACAGGTATCCGGAACGGTATCACTTCGCCCCCAGGGGACGCAGAACGCCAAACTTGCCACGGGCGAAATCGAGATAATTGCCGATAGCCTTAAAATCCTGAACACGTCGGAAACGCCTCCCTTCTATATCAACGAAGACTCCGAAGTCGATGAGAACCTTCGTCTCAAATACCGCTACCTGGACATGCGCCGCCCTCGAGTGCGTGACATAATCATGCTGCGTCACCAGGTGGTGCGTTTCATACGTAATTATTTCGACGAACTAAGCTTTGTGGAAGTCGAAACCCCGATATTGGGCAAGAGCACCCCCGAAGGCGCCCGCGACTACCTCGTTCCGTCGCGTGTACACTCCGGAAAATTCTACGCGTTGCCCCAGTCTCCCCAGCAGATGAAACAGTTGCTCATGGTTGGGGGACTCGAAAAATATTACCAGATCGCGAAGTGTTTCCGAGATGAAGATACACGGGCAGACCGCCAGCCTGAATTCACACAACTCGATGTTGAGATGAGTTTCGTTACCGAAGAAGACGTCATGTCCATCACGGAAGAGATGTTCATCCGCATGATGCGGCAGATGCACCCAGGGAAGCGCTTCCCCTCTCCGTTCCCCCGTATCACGTACAGCGAGGCGATGGAACGTTACGGATCGGATAAACCCGACCTGCGTTTCGATATGCATCTCGGAGATGTTTCACATATCGTTGCCCACACTGAGTTCGGTGTTTTTAAAAACACCGTGGAAAGCGGCGGAAAAGTTAAAGCTATCGCCCTTCCCGGCTGCGCTGCGTATTCCCGGCAAGAACTGGCAAAACTAACCGAATTAGCGCAAGGTTACGGCGCCAAAGGACTGCTCAGCATGTCCCTTACGAGGGAATGCTCTTGCCTCGACGGCCTGACAATGGAAATGGTCAAGTCGGTTGCTGCGAAGTACCTTAACCTTGAACAGGTCAAGCAGATCGCCATTAAAACGGGGGCGTTGCCAGGAGATCTGATCGTTTTCGTGGCCGATAAAGAACCTGTCGTAGCCAACGCCCTCGGGAAATTGCGCCAGGAAATGGGCCTGCGTTTGAAACTGGCCGACTCCGACCTGTTCGCTTTTGTGTGGGTCACGGATTTCCCTTTGCTGGAATGGGATAAAGACCTCGATAGGTGGCATGCCATGCACCACCCCTTTACTTCTCCCCTCGAGAACGAAATACCTTTGCTCGATATCGAACCTGCAAGGGCAGGTTCGCGCGCATATGACATCGTTCTCAATGGTTATGAAGTCGGCGGCGGCAGTATCCGTATCCACCAGGCATGGCTACAACGCAAGATATTCCAGGTTATGAAATATACCGAAGCGGAAATCGACGAACGGTTCGGTCACCTCTTAGAAGCTTTTTCATTCGGCGCGCCTCCCCACGGAGGTATCGCCCTGGGCATCGACCGGCTGGTCATGCTCCTCTCCGGTGCAAGCAACATCCGGGAGGTGATCCCTTTCCCCAAGAACCAGAATGCGGTAGACATGCTGTTCAATGCCCCTGCTCCAGCGACACGGGAACAGTTGAATGAATTGCATATCCAGCTGCGTGATGAATAATAATCAGGAGTAAGAACCATGAAAGTACTGGAGCAAAAGAACGAGAATAACCAGGAGGTATTCAAGGTCGAGCTGGAAAAAGCCGAAACCGAAACGGCCCTTGAAGCTGCCTACGGGCACCTGGTGAAAGAAGTCAAGATCGACGGTTTCCGCACAGGAAAAGCGCCACGTGAAGTGCTGGAACGGCACGTCGGCAAGGATGCGATTTTCGATCAGGCGATGAAAGATTCTTTGCCTGACCTCATCGACAACATGCTGATTGAGAATAAGATCCGTGCTTATGCCACCCCCCAGGTGCGCGTTACAAGCAAGGACCCGGTAATCTTTGAAGCCACGGTGCCGCTACCCCCCGAAATCACCCTTGGTGATTATAATGCTATCAAGATGAAGCCAAATCCTATCGATATCCAGGATAAAGCTGTTGACGAAATCCTGGAAAATGCACAGCACCAGATATCCGAGTGGGAGCCTACCGGAGTTCCTGCTGAAATGAAAGATATGGTTGTCATGGATATCGAAAGTGATATCGAAGGCGCTCCGTATGTAGTGGAGAAGGACGCTAATTTCCAGCTAATGCCCGGTTGGAGGTTCCCTGTTCCCGGTTTTGCCGAAGCGCTAGTGGGAATCAAAAACGAAGAAGAGCGGGATTTTACCCTTAAAATGCCCGAAACCTTTCCCGATGCGGCTAAGGCTGGCAAAGATGTTCATTTCAAGATCAAGATCCTCGATATTCGCCGTGAAAAACTTCCGGAGCTTAATGACGAATTCGCCAATAAAGTTTCACCCGGATCCGGAGGGATTGAAAAACTGCGAGACGCCGTGAAAGGTGATCTTCAGTTGCGCGCCCAGGAAACGGAAAACAAGGCGTTTGAGGACCGTGTCATCGACTCTCTCGTCGAGCAAAGCCAGATCAAGTATCCTCCGCTGCTGGTGGACAGTGAAGTTGACCGGTTGATACAGGAATATGTCGATCGGCTGCGGAACACTTCCAAGGACGAAGAAGAATTCAAGTCTGTACTGAAGATGAGTTCCGAAGAAAAACTACGCGAGTCTTTCAGACCCCAGGCTGAGCAGCGAGTGAAGCGGAACCTCGTTATCTCAAAACTCATCGAAGCGGAAAACGTAAACGCCGACGATTCAGAGGTGGACCTCCAGATCGCCGCCATTACCGCCGACGCCGGCACTAAACTCCCCGAGCAGATGACATATCTGAATAAGCCGGAGAATCGTGATACTTTACGATGGTGGGTGAGAACTAACAAAGCCCGGAAGCTGCTTGTGCAGAAAGCGCAGTCGGAATAGAATAAAATATTACCACCAGGAGGTTTTATTATGGATTTCCAGAATGTAGTTCCAATGGTTATCGAAAGCGGGGCGAGGGGCGAACGTGCTTACGATATTTATTCGCTGCTGTTAAAAGAGCGCATAATTATCCTGGGCACACCCATCAATGACCAGGTAGCCAACAGCATAGTGGCCCAGCTACTGTTCCTCGACCGTGAAGATCCCGATAAAGATATCAATCTCTACATCAATTCTCCGGGCGGCGTGATCAATGCCGGCCTCGCTATCTATGATACGATGCAGCTCATCCGGCCCCAGGTATCCACGATTTGCATGGGCTTGGCAGCCAGCATGGCAACGATACTTTTATGCTCCGGGGCCAAGGGAAAGCGTTTCGCGTTGCCTAATTCCACTATCCATATGCATCAAGCAATAGGCGGGGCTCAGGGACAAGCCACCGATATAGAGATAGCGGCCAGGGAAATTTTACGCGTTCAGGAAATCATCCGCAGTATCCTGGCCAAGAATACCGGCCAGACGATGGAAAAGATCATACACGACACCGACAGGGACTATTATCTGAATCCTGTTTCAGCGATGGAGTATGGCTTGATTGATGAAATCCTGTCGAAACCTGAACCCAAGGAGACCAAGGGGAAGAAGTAG
>Ga0114951_10003257_pt1 | contig 16974 bp, 17 predicted proteins | sample AM7aDNAmetaG_FD_88677 | JGI IMG/M metagenome (GOLD analysis project Ga0114951, IMG submission 88677) | Freshwater microbial communities from Finland to study Microbial Dark Matter (Phase II) - AM7a DNA metaG | ecosystem: Environmental > Aquatic > Freshwater > Lake | place: Finland: Lake Alinen...
TCTGTAGTGAGTTTGAAGCTATTTCATCGGCAACTTTGCGGTTTACCCATACAGCTCTAGCCGCTAACAGAGTTTTTTTTGTAGGGGATGTGGGTAAGTGTTGTTGTCATCGGCTTTGCCAATGCAGTATATTGCTCAAAAAAGATTATGGTACTGTGTGCATGTTTTCAAAGACGCTTGAAAACCAGCTTTAAAAAGACGGCATACCTACGATGTGAGAGTTAGTTATGAAGTTGCATCAGGGTAAAACCAGGTTGTACTGGTTTATCTTGTCGATTTCAACGGTGGCGTTTTGTATGATGCAATCCAACAGGTGCCCGCCAGCAGTGTGGTCGTCTGTGATTAAGTGCAAATGGTAGCCTGCATAATCGATGCCGATCATGCTGCTTGGGAACCAGAAGCCCGCCGCCGTCGCCGACACACTGCTCAAATTGAAAACAGACTGGGTTTTTAGGGCGTCCGCCAGAGCAGGGTAAGGTTGAGTTTGTTTAGCTGGACTGCGGGTCTGCGCGTAATCGAATGTTCCAGTGACTTTTATGGCGTAGATTGCATCTTGGGAAGGCAACGTTCCATCGATGCGTGCTTTAAGCTGTGTGTAGTTTAAGCCTGAAACTGTGAAGGTTTGGTCAGCGTGGAAATATGTCACGGTTGCATAGGGCACGGTATTGCTGTCATTTACCTCTCGGGGAATGCCGTCGGATGGAATCTGGTAGAAAACCCCGTTTAACGCAATCATTTCGCCGTTTAAACCGTCAAATGTGCCGATTCCGAAGTCGCCATGCTTAGCCAACTCGCCATAACTCATGACTCCCGTGTAGTTGCCCATGGAGAAGGTGTTGAATGCTGCAACTTGGAACAAAACGTTTTTGTCAACTGACGTTCTATTTTGAAACTGCAAAAAAACAACGTCAACACTGAGAACAACCAGAACTATTAACGCTAACGCTAAGAGCCATTTATTATTTGTCTGCATTTTTGTCACTTGCTCAGCTTGTTATGGCTTGCTCTTGGGTAAATCATTTTCCATCCAAGCTTTCAAAATCGAGTGAAACAGTGGTGCAACGGAAAACAGTGAATACGAACTGAACATCAAGAATTACAAAAAAAATATAACGTGAGGAAGAGAGTAAAAACACTTTAGACTAATTTAACTAGTCTGTGTTTTGCTCTGTTTTGACTTTTTTGCTTTTCTTTTTTCGTCGCGTTCTTTCTTAGTTAACGGTTTTTCTTTTTTCGGCATCGGGTTTTACTCCGAGATTAACAGTATAGCGGTCACTGCTTTAATAACTTTTCAAAATTAAGTGTATTCCCTGAACGTGTGTCCGCATTTTGTACACCGCATAAACTGCGTTGATGCTTCGTCTCCGCCGCGTGTCTGCACTTGCCAAACGAAGACTTCGTTGTTTTCGCATTTATCGCATTTCATCTTTATGGTTTGCATGGTTTTGATTTCTTGGTCTTTCTGGCTGATGACCGTCATGAATGGCTTAGGTGTGCCGGTTTGCTGGATAACTTTGCCTGTTTTTGCTTCAGCTATCTTATCGATCGGCTGCTTTGTGTACCCGCATTTTTGGCAGGACAGTATGAACGCGTTGCCGACGCCTGTTTTTTTGGGTTCAAGGCGGCAACCGCAAGTTGGACAAAACTCCATTGAGTAGAATTCCTCGCAATACCTTCCCATTAAGCATAGGGATAGGATATAAGGCTTATTTTTCTGTGCCGATGAAATTCTGGGTGAACCAGGTCACAAACCTTAACTAGACTGCCGCCACAAAACCTGATTGTAAGGAGCCGCAAAAATGCCCAATCATGACCCAGCAAAGAGCGAATGGCAAACAATCGAGCACGCACTAGCATATTTGTCACGGGCAGATAAGCTGCCGCATCGAACAGAAGGAGAAAAAGTGCTCTTGGAACAGATTCCAAAAGACACCAAGCGGGTTCTGGATTTAGGCACAGGCGACGGAAGGCTGCTGGCGCTTGTTAGACTCAATAATCCATCGATTGAAGGGGTCGCGTTGGATTTCTCTGATCCGATGATTGAGCAAGCCAAAAAACGCTTCGCAAACGACCCACAAGTCACGATTGTTAAACATGATTTTAGCCTGCCGCTTCCAGCGAAGCAACTGAAATGCTTTGACGCAGTAGTCTCCAGCCTTGCAATCCACCATTTAACGCACCCAAGAAAAAAACAGCTCTACACCGAAATATTCAGCCTCTTAAACCCCAAGGGCGTTTTCTGCAACCTTGAACATGTCTCTTCGCCCACGCAGAATCTTCATTGGAAATTCGTGGCGGCTATAGGTTGGACGCCTGAGACGGAGGATCCGTCAAACAAGCTCTTAGACGTCGAAACACAGCTAAATTGGCTAAGAGAAATCGGGTTTGTGGATGTGGACTGCGACTGGAAATGGCTTGAATTAGCCCTCTTAGTCGGGTTTAAAACCTAATTTAACCCTTTATTTTTGCTGTGTGTTCATAGCGTTTTGTCCCTTGATGGAAAGTATTAATAACAACCGCTACAGAAGAAATGTTAGGAGTTTTGAAACAAAAAATGACAAACAATACTGGGCAATTTGACTTAACTCATTGGATATACCGCTTAATTGCTTACATAATCGACAGCGTCATCATAGGCATTCCAGCAACAATCATTTACTACGCAGTAATAATAGGACTAATCACACAGAAAACCACATACTTCGGCGTAACCCTTTACAGCTCAGTTCCATGGTGGGGCTTCTTTATACTGCCATTCATCTTAGGCATTATTCAGCTATTCTATTTCATGATACTTGATACTGTATGGGGCGGAACTGTTGGCAAAAGAATATTGGGACTGCAAGTGCAAACCGTTGAAGGTGGCAAATCACCATTCGGCAAATCATTCATACGCAACATATCTAAAATCTATGGACTATTCCTCTTCTTAGACTGGCTAGTCGCCTTAGTAACTGCAGGATCTGACAAACGCCAAAAATACACAGACCGCATCGCAGGAACAACAGTGGTTCAGACAAAACAAGCGTTCGCAAGCTCAGGACCCCCTCCACCACCGCCACCACCAGCATAAAAAAACAAAAAAGCACTTTCCTTTTTTTCTTTTTGTTCAACCAAATTTTTTTAAAAAATATAGACCTATTAACCTGAAGAAATCAGGCCTACAATAACTTAAAAGCGAAGCATTAAACTTGTTTGAATTTTTCTATCCAAACCTGAAAGTCTCTCTCGCTCAAACCTCTGCCCAGTTGTGCATCGAGCCGCTTTGAAACTTTGCCATCCTCAAAGTAGATTATCGTTGGCACAGCAGGTATGTCGTATTCATCCCACATGGGGTCATCGTAATCATCTAAAATTACGTGGATAACGCTTTCAAAGTCCATATCCGCCACTTTTTTGTCGAATGTTGGAACAAAACCTATGCAGAAGGGGCACCATGAAGAGTAGAAGATTGCGAGAACGGTTTTGTGTTTTTTTAGTTCCGCGTTGAGGTCTTCTTGATTGTATATTTTTAGCATGTTTTCTCGCTTTAATGGTGGGTTTTGGGGTTTTTTAAACATGTCGTTTTCAAGCGATTTTTTGGGCACCACACCCGACACCTAAAATAGCCTATAAGACAGATGAATACCTGAAACAAGATGAAGCCGAAAAACTATAAACGCGGATACCCCGTCGCAGTCCTCGTCGGAATAGAGCAGGACCACGCTGCGCTATGGAACATTTTCAGCCAAGTCGCCAAACAGCAGCAAACCATACCCTTGGGCGGCGAGCGAAAAGATTCTAAAACACTCTACAGCTTCCACGAAGCCATCATCAACGCCCTACGACCCATCCTAAAAGAAGGCATAAAAAGCATAATAGCAGCGTCTCCGCCACGAACCAGTTACGCACAGGATTTTCTCTGCCACATCAAAGCTCATCACACGTGGCTTTTGCAGGGACCAAACAAAGCGACGTTTTCGCAGATTACTGGTTCCGCCAGTTCCCCATCACAGGTGGCTTCGTTAACGAAGACGGACGCTTTCAAACAATTAATTCAAGATAACGCCGCTGAAGAAACTGAGAACTTGCTTGAAATCCTAGAAAAACGCCTTTGCAAAAACGATAATTTGGTGCTTTTTTCATTACAGGAAGCAGAAACCCTCATCCTTAACCCTCAGGCACCGGGAAAACCCCAGCCTGAATACCTTATGTTGACCGACGATTACCTCGCTGGCACACGCCAGAAAAACCGGGTGAACCGTTTGATGATGATTGCCGCGAAAAACGGGGTTAAAACACGAGTGATAAACGCCGAGTCGAACGCGGGCGCACGTTTAACGCAGTTGGGCGGAATAGTTTGTTTGGCTAAACAGGGTTAAAGTAAGCCATGCTGCTTCAACGCTTGGATTGAGATTTTGCCCGTGTGCAACGCCGTTGCCACGAGGGCACCTTTGCAACCTATGTTTTTCAATTCAACCAAATCGTCTATGTCCCTGACTCCGCCGCCGACATAAACGTCAACGCCTACTTCCGCCATGACTTTCTTGAGGAACTCTAAGTTTACGCCTTCACCGCTGCCAACCCGTAACAAATCCAAAACAATAAACTGCGAAACCCCCATCGTTTTGAAGTCTTTCAGAAGACACATGGAGTCACTGCATCCGTCAAACCCCATTTTAAAGAGGATTTTGTCGCCCTTCAAATCCAAGCTGACGATTACGCGGTCGCTTCTGAATTGCTTGACTGCTTGAGCCACAAAACTTTTTTTCTGCAGGGTTTCCGTTCCGATAACAAGCTTTGAAACGCCGCTGTCAAGCAGTTTTTGGGCTCTTTCGAGGCTTGTCACCCCTGCATCAACAATCAGTTTCACATTGGCTCGGCTGGTTATGTTTTTGAAGTTTTGGAAGTTGGCGGAGCAATCGATGATGGCGTCTAAATCAGCAACATACAAATCGCAAAAACCAAGGTTCCTGAATGCCGTTGCAACCTCGGATGGCTTAACTGAGTTTGTAAGGATGCTTTGCAACGGCTGGTACTCGTTCCTTTTACCCTTAACAGCATGAACTACGTTGCCGTTTAAAACATCGATTACGGGTATAACCTTCAATGTACGGGCACCATTGAGGATTGAACCTTTACTCATAGAAAAACCTGACGCCTTCATATTTGGAGCCTAATATCATATCATTGCAGAACCTATAGAGGGGTAGGTCGGTATTGGCGAAAAATCCAGTCTATAAGCGTTAAAACAACTCATAGATAGAAAAACCGTGCATATTGCATCGGAAAACTTTAAAGGCACCAAATAGCCGCATCAATGTGATACCCTTGAAGCTGCTCATAAGTCCCATGACCGAACAGGAAGCCTTAGAAGCCATAGCTGGGGGAGCAGACATAATCGACGTCAAAAACCCCAAGGAAGGCTCACTCGGAGCGAATTTTCCATGGGTTATCAGAAAAATAAAACAAATCACGCCAAAACCCATCGAGGTCAGCTGTACACTCGGCGAGGTTGGAAATTTTCCAGGTTCGGTTTCGCTGGCGGCTTTGGGTGCAGCGTCTCTGGGTGTAGATTACATTAAGGTGGGGCTTTACGGAATCAAAACCCCGCAGGAAGCAGTTTTTCTGTTGCAGTACGTCAGCCGAGCTGCTAAAGAATGTAATCCTAAAATTAAGGTTGCAGTGGCTGGATACGCAGATGCAGAAAAAATCGGTGCCTTAGACCCGATGCTTATTCCCGATATTGCTCATAAAGCTAAAGTTGAGGTTGCCATGATTGACACGTCAGTTAAGGATGGCAAAAACCTCTTCGACCACCTATCCACAGATGCACTAAAAAAATTCGTTGATTCCTCCCACGCTTTCGGTTTAGAAGTGGCTCTGGCTGGCTCGCTTAGGAAACAGGATTTACCCATCGTTTATGGTTTAGGCGCTGACATAGCTGGGCTACGCGGCGCCGCATGCACAAACAGCAACAGGGACACAGGGCAAATCACCAGAAAGATAGTCAGCGACTTGGTCGCGGTTGTTAGGCAGGCGGAAGCGCAGACTAAAGTCAAGAGGGCATAGTTTTGCAGCTTAAAGGGTCCAGCAGAAAAGCGGTTTTGTCGGAACTCAAGAAAATCCGTGAGTTGGACCAACGCTACGATGACGGCAAAATCCTGTGTTCCATGTGCACCAAGCCGCATCCAATCGCAAAAAAAGCTTACAGAATGTTCTTTGAATCAAACCTTGGCGACTCAGGCCTTTTCTCAGGAAGCGCACAACTTGAAAAAGAAGTCATGCAGGACCTCGCCGTTTTGCTCCAGGGCAAAAACGCAGCTGGATTTTTGGTTTCAGGCGGAACCGAAGCAAACTTGTTGGCGTTGCTGGCGGCGAGGAACATAGCAGAAATCGCTCAGCCCGAAGTGATTTTGCCCGAATCAGCCCATTTCTCATTCAAAAAAATCTGCAATCTCCTTTGCCTAAAACCTGTTTACGCACGTTTAGACAGTTCCTTCAGGGTTGACTCTTCCGAAGTCGAAAACCTCATCAGCAATAACACCGTTGCCATCGTCGGCACGGCTGGAACGGCGGAGTTAGGCGCAGTTGACCCAATCGATGAACTCTCAAAAATTGCGAAAAGAAAGGGTGTGTACCTGCATGTTGACGCTGCTTTCGGCGGTTTAGTAATTCCTTTCCTACCCAAGGACAAACCCCCATTCGACTTTAACTTGGAAGGCGTCCAATCAATCACTGTCGACCCGCACAAGATGGGTATGGCAGCCATCGCTGCAGGCGGAATCCTCTTCAAAGACGCAAAACGACTGAATTACATCAAGACTGAAACACCCTACTTGACCGACAAGTTCCAATACACGTTTGTTGGGACAAGAACGGGCGCCGCCGCAGCTTCGGCGTGGGCGGTTTTCAATGTATTGGGCGTAGAAGGCTTTCAGAAAGTTGTTGGTGACTGCATAAAAAACACGAAACTGCTTGCTGATGGGCTCAAAAAAGCTGGTTTGCCGCTTGTTGTGGAGCCAACTTTGAACGTGGTTGCTTTCCGAGACAGGGAAACCAAGGGTTTGGCTGAAAAACTGAGGGGGCGAGGCTGGTTTATTTCGTATGTTCCACATTATGACTGCATCAGAATCGTAGTTATGCCCCACGTGAAAAAACGCCATATAATGGACTTTTTGAGTGATTTGGAGCGATAGAAAAGCTTTAAGGCATCTCACGTACCTGATTCGATTCTTGAGGGCATCGCATGAAAATATTAGTCTATGAGCATGTTTCAGGTGGAGGATACGCAGAAAAATCCATTCCCTCCTCAGTTTTATCTGAGGGATTCGGGATGCTGCGAATTGTCGTCGCAGATTTTAAGGCGGCAGGACATGAAGTAACCGTTTTGCTCGATGAACGCCTCTCAAAACTGAATCCGCCCATAGATGTCCAGTGCACCGTACCCATACATTACCAGGGAGAAACCGAAAAATTCCTAAGTGTCATCGCCAAAATCAACGACGCCACCTACATCATCGCGCCTGAGACAGGGCAGACCCTGCAGCGCCTAGTGGAACTTGCTGAAAAATCTGGGAAGACATCACTTAATTGCGAGTTTAAAGCCATAAAATTGGTTGCTGATAAAGCGGTTCTCTATGAAGAGCTGCGGAAAAATGGTTTTTTGACCCCAAAAACACTTGTGCTTAAAATCGGTGACAGTGTAGCACAGATTAAAAAATCCTTTAAAACCGAATTGAACTACCCTATTGTCGTAAAACCCGCAGATGGCGTTGGCTGCGGCGGATTAAGCATCGTTAAAGAAGAGACACAATTACAGAAAGCCCTCGGCAAAGTGAAAGCTGAAACTAAAAACCCGTGTTTTATCGCCCAACAATTTATCGAAGGCGAATCCGTAAGCGTTAGTTTACTCTCAACGGGCAAAAAAGCCAGGGCGCTTAGCCTGAACAAGCAAAACATAGTCTTTGCAGGCTCCGATGCGACTTCAAGCTACCAAGGCGGCATCGTTCCATTTGACCATCATTTAAAGAAGAGGGCATTTGAAGTTGCAGAGAAAATTGTTGAAAGCATCCCTGGTTTGAAGGGTTATGTGGGGGTTGATTTTATGTTAACGAAACTTGAAGCCTATGTCGTTGATGTTAACCCAAGGCTCACAACCTCGTATGTTGGGTTAAGTAGAGTCGCGAACTTCAACGTTGCAGAGGGAATAGTGAACACGGTTGCGAAGGGCAAGTTGCCAGCCCAGCAGGAAAATCGTGGTACTGCCTGTTTCTCTAAAATAGAGATGCCTGTGCCAACGATTGGTGTCTTCAAAAAAACAGCGGATTTAGACGGAGTTGTTTCGCCGCCGTTCCCATTAAAGGACAACATCCAAACCAGCGCTTTGGTAATTGGAGAGGGCGCTACCGCTGAAGAGGCGTTACTGAGATTAGAAGAAGCTAAAAAGAACCTTCTCACAATATTGAGTTGAGGCAAACTGTTTGGTTGATGTGTTAGGGTACGACATCGGAGGCGCCAACACAAAAGCCGCACTTGTAAGCGTCAAAAAGGGCAAACTGCAAAGGGCTGAGGTTGCAGTTGAATATTTTCCTATTTGGAAACAACCCGAAAAACTCACGCGCATACTTTTGGCGCTTAAAGACAAGTTGGGGGCTGAAAGACTGGGTTGTGTATCCGTAACCATGACTGCTGAACTTTCCGATGCTTACCAAACCAAACGCGAAGGTGTCAACACCATTTTAAGCTGCGTTTTGGAGGCTTTTCCCGATTTGCCAATTTACATTTTGAATACCGATGCTGAATTGGTAACGGTGGACGCTGCTAAACAGGAGCCGCTTAGAGTAGCTGCGGCGAATTGGGCAGGCACAGGCTGGATAGTATCCCAACACGTAAAAAACTGCGTGGTTGTCGATGTTGGCAGCACGAGCACCAGTATCATTCCCATAGTAAACGGCAGGGTGGCGGCACGGGGCAAGACCGATTTGGATAAGCTCATCTGCGGAGAACTTGTTTACACGGGTAGCCTGAGAACAAACGTTACTGCAATCGTGCAATTTATTCCCATCCGAAACGGAGTTGCTACAGTTGCTTCCGAACTCTTCGCATTATCTGGCGATGTGCACTTGGTGTTGGGCAACATTACTGAGAAGGATTATACCAGTGAAACTGCCGATGGACGAGAAAAAACCGTGCCTGAATCGCTTGCAAGGCTTGCCCGAGTAGTCTGCGCCGACACAGACATGCTGTCTAAACAAGAAATAATCGGCATGGCACAGTACATCTGCGATAGGCAAATCAGGCAGGTTGCAGCGGGTTTAGGCAAAGTTTACACTTACACGAAGTCGATGGTTGCATGCAAAGTTCCCGTTGTAGTTACAGGTCTTGGAGAAAACTTTCTCGCAAAAAAAGCTGCTGAAAGCCTCGGGGTCGACGCAGTAATCGATTTGGGCACTTTGCTGCCACACAAGGCGGTTCTGGCTACCCCCGCCTTCGCCGTTGCCATGATGGCTGCAAAAAAACTTGAAGGAGAAACCGCCAAATGAACGCCACCGTAGTGAAAATAGGCGGAAGCTTATCATCATACCCCGAAAAACTCAGGGACCTGTGCATAAAACTGAGTGAGATCTCTAAGAAACACAAACTAATTGTGGTGCCGGGCGGAGGCGAATTTGCCGATGTCGTCAGGTGCATGGATGAAGTGTTTTCTCTTTCATGCGGCACGTCGCACAGGATGGCGATTTTAGGCATGGACCAATACGGATTGATGTTATCAGATTTAATTCCCGATTCAGTTACGGTTAGCAAGCTCAAAGAAATAAAGTGTTTCTTGGATACAGATGGATTACCAGTTTTTTTGCCCTCCAACCTGATGCTCACTGAGGACCCGTTGGAAAACTCTTGGGATGTAACTTCTGACTCCATCGCCGTGTACGTCGCAAGCCGATTGCAGGTAACTAAGGTTTTGTTGGTGACGGACGTTGACGGCGTCTATAAATGTGACCCCAAAACTTACTCGGAAGCTAAATTGATTAAAAACTTATCCGCAGGGGAACTTTCAGCGATGAATGAGCGTACAAGCGTGGATAAAGCCCTGTCTAAACTGCTTTTAAAATCACCCATCGACTGCTTTGTTGTCAATGGGCTGTTTCCCGAGCGCATTGAAGCAGTTCTCGATAGCCAAGAGGCTGTGTGCACGTTGATAAGGTAGCTTATTTTGTTTGAACTATGCAGGTTGAGCTTTCGGCATGAAAGCTGTCAATATACGTCTGTTCTTTAGGCCAATCAAGTTTTGGATTTCAAACCATTTTTTCAAGAAATCTATTCCTTTTTCAGTAGATGCGAGCTTTTTCTGGCCGCTTTCCTCTTCAACTTTCATAAGCCACTGACGCAAAACAAGCTGCATGATGCAGCTTTGAAGAACCTCGTATGAAATGTTCGTTTGCAGCCTGATGTAAGTTTGAGTTTTAGGGTTTCGGCATGAAGACAGAATCTCCACAATAATTTGTATGCGGTCACGTTTTCCTCTAAAAGACAAGCTTATCTCCATTGAATTGGCAGTTAGCTAAGCAATTAAACGTTTGTTGTAGCACCGTAGCAGTCACAAAACAGGTCATTTAGAGATAAGGGAGAAAAAATAGAAAAAAGGAAATGGAAGTTACTTTTTAAATCTTTTTCTTGTCTAAAACTTCACGGAAAGTCTTACCGCAGCAGTCGTAGAGCGCTATCGTAAGTTGTGTCCGCTTGCCTTTCTTGTCTGGTTTTCCAGCCATCTTCCATGTTTTCTTTGGAGACTTTACTTCTTTTCCACATATGGGACATTTTGCCATGGTTATTCCTTCTGATGTCAACGTATCGTATGTATCTCTTTAAAACACTTTCTATCGATTGCCTGTTAAATGGCTAAAACAGCGTTTTTTTAAGTGAAAAACATGGGTAAAATACCATTTTTTAATGAAAAAACCAAGCTTTAAAAACTGTATTGCGGGGGGCAACATGAAGAATTATTAAAGTAAACAGCCAAAGTTACATTAGAGATACATGTTAATCGCTGGTTTAGATTTAGCAGGGGTTGAAACAAGACCCCCGGCTTTTGCTTACTCACGAAAATGACCGTGGAAACATTCGTAGTTTATTCGGATACGGAAATCCTGGAAAAACCATCCAAAACAAACCCATAGTCATCGCCATCGACGCGCCCTTATGCCTACCACCTGACGAAAATCCATAGAAGAACGAACAACCACACATCTAAGAGAAAGCGACAGAGCCCTCTTGAAGAGGGGCATAAAACTTTTTCCAATCACACTGTGACCGATGAGGAAACTAACCGTGCGAGGCATCCACCTCAAAACATCCTTGAAGCCCAAAACTTCCAAGCAATCAAAAGCATACCCAGGCGGTGTCCAAGACGTCCTTGGGATTCCCAGAAAACAATGTGGATTCGAGAACCTGAAAGCCGGATTAGAAAAATTGGGCTTAAACGGGTTAAACAGCAAGATGAGCGACCATGAATTGGACGCTATAACCTGCGCTTACGTGGGAAAATTGTTCTCAGAGGGGAGCAGCCACCGAGGGTATTGTTATGCCTAAGGGCGAAAAGTTATCAAAATAGCTCAAGTAAAAAGGAAAAAAAACTGGTTTGGCAAATTTTATTCCGCTGCTTTTTCTTCTGGTTTTTTGTTCTTTGAGATTTTTGAGGGCCACCAGTTGAATTTCTGCGCCAAACCCATCAGTGAGGGCACAAAGAAGAGGATTACGACTGAGACATCCAGCATGACGGCGGCGGCTACGGCGAGGCTGATTTCCTGGAGGAGGGCAATGTTAGTTATGATGAGTGATGCGAAAACGGTTGCGAGCACTAGTCCTAAGCAGAAGATGGTTACCCAGACTTTGTCGATGGCGGTTACTATGGCTTCGTCGTCGGTTTTGCCGTTGAGAACTTCTTCTCTTATGCGGGTGAGGAAGAATATGTCGTAGTCGATTCCCACTCCCAGCATGGTTACCACAACGAATAGGGGCGCAAAGTCCAGGATGGGCAGGTTGAAGGTAAAGTAGAACAAGGCTGAAATGATGGCTAAAGAGAATACGACGCTACAGAGTATAGTGATTATCAGGCGGACAGGTGTAAAGGCAGATCGAAGTTGGAAGAACAATATTATATAGACTGCGGCTGAAAGAATAACAACAACTTCAGGAATTAGCGTAGTCATGAATTCGTGGCTGTCTGAGGCTGATTGTGTTGCACCTCCAAAATGAACAGTTATTCCACTTAAGAGGGGCAATTGATGAATGTTTTTCTCCATTGTATGCAACGAGTCGATGGCGGCTTGGACGAAAGCTGACGTTGACAGACCCACCGTAACCAATACTGTTTTGTTGTCTTGTCCAATCGTCGAAAACATCTGGCTTTCGTACTGGACCCGTAGAGCATCAGACACATTTTCGACACCTGTATAGTTGAATGTGTTTCCGAAGGGTCTTGTTGGTCCAGCAACGGTGATAACGCCCTTTGTGTTTGCAGCTACATTGGTAATTTCTTCAATTTGGTCCAGCAATGTCTGGTTGAATTGGTTGTTTCCGTAGGTTATCTGTGTTGGAGTTGTGATGACGATGGAGGTTGGTTCTATTGCTCCGCTTCCAAATCGTTCAGCTATGACGGTGAGTCCCTGGTTGCTTTGGAATTTCGGAATCAGGCTTAGAAAATCCTCGTTTGTGGGTGTGCTGTATACGACGGCAAAAGCGCTTAGGGCGATTACGCTGACGATAATTACGATTGGCACTTTGCGTTTTAGCGTGCTGCGTGCTATACGTTTCATTATGCTCTTGTTCGGGTCACCTTTAGCTTTGCTCAGCCTGTTTAAGCCAGGCCAGAATATTTTGTCGCCTAAAGCTATCTCGAGGGCAGGCAAAAGGGTGAGCGATGCGGCAAGCAAAATGGAGACACCCAGTGCTATGGCGGTTCCAACGTCGCTGAAGATGGGAACGTTAGCAACAGCCATCACTATGTACGCGACAATCACTGTTACTCCTGCAGTCAATACTGCTTGCCCTGCCCACTTGAGCGAGATGCCCACGCTTTCTTCGATGGATTTGCCTTTCTGACGTTCTTCCCGTGTGCGTTTAAGCTGCAGGACCGCGTAGTCCACGGCTAAACCTAACATCAAAAGGATGGTTAAAGTGGGTGTCAGGAAAGTTAGGGTTCCGTGGCCGACTTTCACTACTGCAATGTAGATGGCTGCGAGAGAAACCGAAATTGAAATGCCGCCCAACAACACTGGAATCAAAGCGGCGACGGGCGCCAAGAACAGGAGACCAACGATCATAAGAGAAACCGCGATGCCTGGACCAGCAGTTACTTCGAGGGCAGGCAAAAACGCGTTTTCAACGTCCTTGCTTAAAACGCCTCCGCCAGTCACGTAAACCGTGCCGAAGTCGTGTAAACCAGAGTTCTTTACATCTGACTCAACTTGCACGATTGTTTTTTGGTCTGGGCTGGATGAAAACCCGAGAATAAGTAACATGGTGTCATTTTGTGAATTAACAAAGTTGGCCTTCAAGGCGTTTGTGGGCATGTACGGGTAACTGGTGTATGGTTGAGTTGCAACCAAGTTGTTTACTGCAAGGTCTACGTCGGCGACTGTTGAGTTCATTGAAAGTTTGGCGAGAAAGTTGTTAAGGGCAGTAGCGTTTATGGAGAAAAGCGGGGAACTTGACAGGGTGCTTTGCGTAGCGTTTGAGATGAGTGCGCACGATAAGTTCCATGTTTGGGCGAAGCTGGGTGAAGTGCCAAGTTTGTATGAGCCCCCGACTAAATCAGAAACCGTGAAACCCACGTCTGCTGAAGTCATGTTGGCATAACTGGTTTCTAACAGAGTGATTGCGTAGTTTCCAAGGGTTGATTTTGAAGGTGATTGACCGAAATTGTACAGTTGAGTAACCACTGTGGTTGGAGAAGCACCCAACGCTGAGGAAAGGTCTGAGGGAATGCTTGATGCGATGGTTGATTTAGTCAAGTTAGCTATTGCTGATGTCTGGTTCCAAGTGGTAATGTTTAGTCCTGAAGCAACCAGCCCTATGGTTTGGTTTGTTTGAACATCAATCTGCGGATTGCTCATGATAGCAGAAACACACTGGCCTATGGCATAGTTTTCGCGATCGGAAACTGCGGTGGTGGATGGGAGAGTTTGGAAACTGTCTGCCCATGCACCGTAAAACGCCATGTAATACCCGATTGATTGGGCGTTACCTCCGAAATTAGAGGTCACGCTGAACATAGTGTCGTTAGCTAACGTATTAGCGTCAATAGGGTTTGTATCCCCCGAAGCAATGAGCTGTTGCGATACCCCCTGCCAAATGCTGACGTACCCTGCGGGTATGCCGTAAATCAACTGTGCTGTTTGATTGATGCCTGTTTGCAGTACGAACATGTTTGTGCTCAGCGACGACAAGTTATCTTGCAGAGTGTACAATCCCGAGTTGATGGTGACTACATTGGCTTGCAGACCCGCGGTTTGATTGATTAACTCATAAATGGATGAGTTAAGCAGGGAAGCTTCCAGTGTGTAGAGGCTTGTTTGCCCCGTATAATTGCCGACGGCGGCATCTTGGGCTAAAGTTGCGTTGAGCGCCAGCACTTTTTGTCTTAAAGCATCCGAGTAAACGGGTGCGTCTTGAAGGACAACTATTATGTTGCTGCTTCCGCTGCTGTTTGATGGGGGAAACTGAGTTTGTATTATGTTGGCTGCTTTATCGGATTCAGTGTTGGATGGTCCGCCGAAGCCGCCGGTTAAGTCGTAGGAGACGGCTGAGAAGAAGCTTGGGATGAGGACAAGCGATAGCATTACGACAACCACCCATGCTATGATGATTAATCGGTGTCGCTTGCGGATAAAATTGTTTAATGAATCGAAAAATGAACGTGGCATTGTTTATCATGCTCCAATTTTAACTGACTCTTAGTCACCTTTTATTCTGTTAGTCATAGCTCTTGCCAGTTTACGCCGCCTTTCTTAAGGATTTTCCATAATCTCCAAATATTTTAACGTAAAACCATTTCGAACTCAAAAGCCAACTAAAAAGAATGGGTATTGGAATTATTTTATCCATTTAAGAATGTTGGGTTTGCTTCTTTTCCCTGAGCCCTGCTTCGTTTTAGGATGACCCAGGATAAAGGGAACCGCCATCGTACAGTTTTCTGGAACCCCGATTTTCTTTAAGGCATCGGGTTTGTGGCTGAGGAAATTAACGAAGCCCATGTAACAGGTTCCAAGCCCCAATTCATACGCCTTAAGGAACATGTTCTGTGCGGCGAGGACGCTGTCGAGCAAGTTTATGTTTTCCCACTGGGGGTCTTTTTCGGTACAGACCAGAATGAGCGTTGGTGCGTTGTAGCAGACTATGTCGGCTTCGGTCGTGAATTGTTTGGCAAGCGGCGGCATCATCTGCTGAACCAACAATTTGGTCTCGTCAGAGACGTACTTAATCAGCTTCTTGTCTTCGATTACTATGAACTTCCAGGGTTCCCTATGCATGCCGGTTGGAGCCCAAGTTCCAGATTCCAGAACTGTTTCGATTTGCGCTTTAGAAACAGGTTCATCTGTGTAAGCCCTAACGCTTCTTCTACCCTTAATGCAAACATCAAGTTCCATGTTCTAAACCTCGTTTTTAGCAAATAATGTCAACTGGGTAATAAAGCAATCTTTTATAGAAAATGGTGGCTAAAGAAATGGGCCGAGCGCAGTAGAGTTATAAGTTCACGCGGCAAGATAAAAGACGATGCAAACTTTGAAACACAAGGTTGGGGAACAAAAATAGTTTTAAGAACGCAAGTTCGAGCGCTTCTGGTCCTTGTTCTAACGACAATTTTAGTCTCGTCACCAATTTACGTGGTGTGCGCCGCCCAAACCAACGCATCAATCGCAGTTGGAAATAAACCTCAAGGAATAGCTTACGACGCAGCCATGCATGAGGTATTTGTCGCTAATTCCGGCGATAATACAGTCTCAGTGATTTCCGATAGCACTCACAGTGTAGTCGCTCTGGTTCCCGTAGGAAAAGACCCCGTAGGCGTAGCTTACGATGCCAGCAAAAGCGAAATATTCGTCACAAACCAGGGCGACGACTCAATATCCGTGATAGCGGACTGCAACAATTCTGTTGCTGCAACCGTTAACACTGGGTTGGGCAGCAAACCCGCGGTTATAATCTATGATTCTGGAAAAGGCGAGTTGTTCTTCACTAATTTTGGCGCTGGATCCGTATCAGTCATGTCGGATACTAACAATTCGTTGGTAGCGACTGTGCCCATCGGAACCCCTCCATACGGCTTAACTTATGATTCGGGCAGAAACGAAGTATTCGTAGCTAACGCCGAAGACAACAACACCCTCGTCATATCCGACAACTCGAACACTGTGGTGGCAAAGCACTTGTTTGTGGGCTACTATCCTGTTGGTTTAGCCTATGACCCTGTCCGAAATGAAATATTCGTAGCCAACTCTGCAGATGACACCGTTTCCGTCATGTCAGATAGCACTTATGAAGTGGTAGCAACCATACCTGTAGGCAACCAACCCGTTGGAGTAACATACGATTCTGTCAAAAACCAAGTATACATAACAAATCTTGCTGACAACTCAGTGTCGGTAATATCAAATAGCAGTTACCAAGTCGCTGCAACCGTATCCGTGGGTGCTAAACCAGTGGGCATAACGTATGATACGGGAACAGGTGAATTATACGTGACTAACAATGGCGACAACACGGTTTCTGTTATCTCGGACTCTAACATTACGTCTGCTTCGCCAAGCCAAAATCTATTCAGCGAGGCAATACCCATTTTGTTGTTGGTAACAGTTATCGTTGCAGTTTTATGCACTGTTTTTCTTGCTTTAAAAAAGCGTAGATTAATTGGTGGTGCCGAGGGCAGGGTTTGAACATGCGACGACTCGGTCTTCAGCCGAGCGCTCTCCCAGGCTGAGCTACCTCGGCACA
>Ga0114951_10003261_pt1 | contig 16953 bp, 11 predicted proteins | sample AM7aDNAmetaG_FD_88677 | JGI IMG/M metagenome (GOLD analysis project Ga0114951, IMG submission 88677) | Freshwater microbial communities from Finland to study Microbial Dark Matter (Phase II) - AM7a DNA metaG | ecosystem: Environmental > Aquatic > Freshwater > Lake | place: Finland: Lake Alinen...
GCGGCGCCCGCGCTGGCGGCCATCCCGTTACAGTTTGCAGTCTACCTCTTGGATCAGAAAATGCTGGGCCAGCGGCTGGACACTTACTTTGCGTTTGTGCTGGCCGGGACGGTCGGTTTTCTGGCGTTGGCAGTGCGAACACGCTGGACCTGGCTGGCGCCGTTGGCCATGGGCGCGACTGCGTTGCTGGGAGCATTGTGGGTGGATGCATTTTTTACGGTCGGAAGAACCGTTGGCACAATGGGGGTGGCACTGGGATTTACGCTGTTATTCCTAGTGGCTTGGCAAATGGCGGAACGCTGGAAGCGGAGCGACGATCGGATCGTGGGTGCGGCTGTGGCGATGGCCTTCGTCCCGCTGGCTTTTGCGTTCGACCTGCTGGGGTATCGGAGCGTGGCAGCCGATCAGCCGGCGGTGTTCTTCGGCTATTTGCTGGTCGCAGATCTGGTTTTTGTGGTGCTGGTCTTCCGCCGCGTGGCCCTGGCGCGGATGCAGCTGCTGGCGGGTGGAGTTGTCTTTCTGGTGCTCGCAATCTGGACCGGGAAATACATTTCGGAATCGTTATTGAACTGGGCGCTCGGGGTGAATCTTTTTTTTGCGACGCTGCATGCCGTGTTCCCGGTCGTGCTCAAACGGCGGCACCCGGCCGCGCCCAGCTCCGGGTGGTGGCAGCTATTCCCGCTGGTCTCGCTGGCACTGGTGACGTTCCCCATCCTGCGGATGTCGGATGTTTCCTGGGTGGTCTGGCTGGCCGTGCTGCTGCTCGACGGAGTAATTTTCCTGATGGCGCTGCTGGCCACCGCAGTGTTCGCAATGATTGGGGCGATCGTGTTCACGATGGCGCTCGCGGCATTGTGGGTGTTCCGCGTGCCGGTGGCCGCGCCACCGGTGCTGGGCCTGGTCGGGGTGATTGGCGGGTTTGCCCTGTTTTTCTTTGGGGTGACCTGGTTCGTCGCGCGGCTGGCCAAGAAATCAACTGGCCGGCCGTTCGCAGTCCCGGCGGGCTGGGGATTGCCAACCGGCTGGACTGTTCCCGGCCAGTTCGAAAGCCAACTGCCGGCCCTCGGCGCGATTCTCCCGTTTACGCTGTTGATGATGGTGCTGGTGCGGCTGACGCTGGCGAGTCCGACTCCGGTCTTTGGCCTGGCGCTGCTGTTGGTGGTGTTGCTGTTGGGGGTGGTCCGGGCGGCGAAGACAGATTGGCTGGCCGTGGTGGCATTCGTCTGTACCGGCCTGCTGGAATGGATCTGGCTGACCCGGTTCGACCAGTCGTCGCCCGATTTGGCGGCTCTGACCGTCTATTGGAATCTGATTTTTTATGCGGTGTTCACACTGTTCCCGTTTGTATTCCGGAAACAGATGCTTGGCCGGGTATTGCCCTGGGCTGTGGCCGCCTTGGCCGGGCCAGTGCATTTGTGGCTGATGTTTGGCCCGGTCAAAAACGCCTGGCCGGCTCTGGTCCCGCTGCTGGGATTGGTGCCGGCGGTGCTGGCTGTCCCGGCGCTGCTCGGCTTGATCGTCCTGGTGCGGACGGTGCCGGCGGAGCTGCCGACCCGGAACACATTGCTGGCATGGTTCGGCGGGGTGGCGCTGTTTTTTGTGACGGTCATTTTTCCGATTCAACTGGACCGGCAGTGGCTCACGGTGTCCTGGGCGCTGGAAGGGCTGGCGCTGTTGTGGCTGATCCATCGCGTGCCGCATCCGGGATTGAAGTGGGTGGGCACCGGCCTGTTGGTCACTGCGTTTGTGCGATTGGCGCTGAATCCTGCGGTGTTGGAGTACCATGTGCGGAGTGCGACCCCGATCTTGAACTGGTATCTCTACACCTACGGAATCACGGTGATCGGCCTGTTTGGGGGCGCGCGCTTGCTGGCCCCGCCCCGCCAGCAGGTGCTGGGGATCAATGCCCAGACGGCTCTCGCCACGCTCGGAACGATCCTGGCGTTCCTGCTGTTGAACTTTGAGATTGCCGATTTCTTTACCCAACCCGGCGCGCGATCCCTGACGTTTGAGTTCTCGGGCGATTTCACGCGGGACATGACCTACTCGATCGCCTGGGCGCTCTTTGCGCTGGTGTTGCTGGTGGCCGGGATCGGGAAAAAATTGCGAGCCGTCCGCTATGCGGGCCTGGCGCTGATCGGAGTCACCTTGTTGAAGTTATTCTTCCATGACCTGAGCCAACTGGGCCAACTGCAGCGGATCGGCGCGTTCGTCGGCGTCGCGGTGATCCTGTTGGTGGCTTCCTTCCTCTACCAACGCTTCGTCGCCGCGGAGGCCAAACCCAAATGAGAATAATCCTGATTTATTTCCTGACCACGCTGGCCGTCCTTGGTGAACTGCCGGCGGATTGGCAGAACGTCCAGCAATTGGAGGTTGCGGCACCGGGCCTGGTTAAATTCAGTCTGCCGGTGGAAACATTGGATGCAGCGCGGTCCGGGCTTGAGGACTTGCGGATTTATGATGGGACCGGCCGGGAGGTCTCCTACGTGATCGATTGTCCGGTCAATCCGCCGGCCGTGCTGCAGAGTGCCACCGAGTTCCGGTTCCGGCTCGACCCGCACGCGACCATTTTGGACATCACAACCGGCGTGGCGCAGCCGATTGATGCGCTGACGCTGGAATCGCCAGCCCCAAAGTTTGTCAAAGCAGTGACGGTGGAAGGCTCCCCGGATCAGCAGCATTGGCAAGCCATCAGCACCGGACAGCCAATTTTTCGGCAATGGTATGGCGTGACTCAATTGCGGCTGGAATTGCCGGTGGGGATCTGGCCGTTTTTGCGCGTGACCGTGGATGACCAGCGGACGGATGCGATTCCGTTCACGGGAGCGCGGCTGCACATCCTGGCGGGGGAGCTGGCACCGGTGGAGTCGCTACCGGTCCGCCTGGTCGAACGACTGGATGACCGGCAGACGCGGTTAACACTCGACCTTGGCGGAGCGCACTTGCCGTTGGTGGGGCTGCGGCTGGAAGTGAGTGACCCGCTGTTCCTGCGGGCTGTCAATCTGGCCGTCCGACAGGTGGCTGAAAATGCCGTGGCTGAACAGGTCATTGCGCGGGATGCGATCTGTCGGGTGGACGTGCCCGGGCTGAATCCGGCTGAGCGCATTGAATTGCCGGTCAATGTGACGATTCCAGGCCGCGAATTGCTGGTGTTGATCGACAACGAGGACAACCCACCACTGCGGATCAAGTCAGTGCAGGCCACCCGGCGCCCGGTTTATGCGGTTTTTCTGGCGCGCGAGGCAGGCCGGTATCAAGTGCTGACAGGAAATCCGCGTTGTGCCGCGCCGCGGTATGACGTTGCCGTACTGGGTGCTCAATTGAAGAATGTCCCGGTCGTGCCGTTAAAACTATCAGCACTGGCCGATAACCTGGCCTACCGGCGACCGGAAGTTGTTCCGGAACTGCTGTCGGAAGTTCAGGACGTGGGGACGCCACTGGACACGGCCAAGTGGCGGTATCGAAAAAAGGTTCAGGTGTCCTGCGCCGGGGTCCAGCAATTGGATTTGGATTTGGATGTGCTGGCGCGGGCTGATGAATCTTTCCGTGACCTGCGGTTGCTGCGCGGCGGCAACCAGCACCCCTATCTATTGGAGCGGACATCGCAATCGCGGAAGTTAGTTCCGGCCGTGTCCACTGCGGCGGATGCCAGACAGCCGACGGTGAGCCGGTGGCGGATTCAATTGCCGGCGGCCAACCTGCCGATCATGCGCTTGACCTGTACGACCACGAGCCCGCTGTTTCAGCGGCAGTTGCTGCTGTCCGAACAGGTAACCAATGAGCGGGGCGAGCAGTGGAATCGCCAGTTGGGACAGGCGGCCTGGGTCCGGACCCCGCCTGCCACCGGTGTGCCGCTGGATCTGATTGTGACCCAGCGTCCGCTGACGGATACGCTGATTCTGACGACTGACAATGGCGATAATCCCCCCATTGAACTGGCGAATGTTCAATTATTTTATCCGGTGACGCGCCTTTTATTCAAGGCGCCTGTCACACCGCAGACCGATCTCGTTTATGGGAATCGCGAAGTTGGATCGCCGCAGTATGACCTGAATTTAATTGCCCCACGTTTATTGGCGGCCACGAAATCAGTCGCCAAGCTCGACGATTCGGAACCGGTCAAACGGTCCGAGTCCAAAGCCGACGGGGGGCCGGGTGCCGGAACGAAAAGTGCCGCCTTCTGGGGGGCACTGGTCCTGGTGGTCGTGGTTCTTTTGGGTGTGATTGCCCGCTTATTTCCGAAAGCTCCACCTGCTGGGTAAGAGCGGTGTTTGCAAATTCATCTACCGACGTCTTGCGCGCAAAAAGTGGAACGGGCGTCCCGCCCGTTCCACTATTTTTAAAACACACTCTAAGAGTCCGGGCGTGGGGTGGCGTGGCCAGAGTCGATGGCGAATGGACCGTGAAGTATTCCACTTGTCAGGCCGGTGCCCCCGCCGTACATTCCCCCTAAACTGTAGTGGAACGAAAAGCGTGCTCCTGAGCACGTAATCATTTTTTATATTGCTGGCCTATGAAAATAATCCCGATGGATCAAAACACAATCGCGACCACGGTCGCCCAGTTGAAGCAGAGCAGTTTTTTCGCCAACCTGACGCTGGCGGAGTTGCAGGCCATCGCTGCCAATGCCACTCTCCAGCAATACAGTCCCGGCGAGGTCATGATGCGGCAGGGGACGCCCTCGGAGAATTTTGCCCTCGTTGTGGCTGGCGAGGTGATTGTCAATCTCCGGCATGCCACCCGCAACGAGGACATCGAGGTGGGGCGGATCCGGCCCTTTGACACAATCGGCGAGTTGGGCTTGCTGCTGGATGAACCCCGCAGCGCGAGCATTGTCGCCGGTAAGGACGTTGCGGTCTTGGTGTTCGACAAGCAGTTCTTTTCCAGCACGTTCAAGGCGCTGCCGGGGTTCGCGCTGGCGCTGAGCCGGGGATTGGCCCGCCGCCTGCAGCAGGCGTCGCGGAGCATGCCGGTTGCCCGGTCGGAAACCGCGGCCATCACGCCGGATCCCGCGGCGCGAAAATTATTGCCGATTGGATTTATCCAGCGGCACCGGGTCCTGCCGCTGCGCGTCCAGGATAACATTCTGCATCTCGGGTTTGTTGAAGATCCAACGCCGACCGTCATCACGCTGATCCGGGAAGACCTGCCGGGGATGGAACTTCGGCCGGTCGCGATTGATGTGGCGACGTACAATGCCGCGCTCCAGTCCATGGTCGGCGGGTTGACTGGCGACGTGCCGGCCGAGTCGTCCACGCGGGTCGATTTTAGTAAAGCGGGTGTTACCCTCGATGACATGCTCAAGCGGATCGTCGCCGAACGCGCCTCGGATCTGCATCTTTCTGCCGGGCAACGGCCGCGTTGGCGCATTGATGGCGTTCTGATGGAAATCGCGGACCTGCCGGTTCTCAACGAAGCGGATGTGATGATGCTCACCCACGGGATCATGCTGGAACGCAACCGCCAGCAGTTTGCGGCTGACAACGACACTGATTTTGCGTACGCGATTCCCGATGTAGCCCGGTTTCGCGTCAACTTATTTCGGGACAATCGCGGGATTGGCGGTGTGTTCCGGCAAATCCCCGACAAGATCCTCAGCATCGAACAACTTGGCTTACCCCCGATCGTCCGACAATTCTGCGATTACCCAAAGGGCCTCGTGTTGGTGACCGGCCCGACCGGCAGCGGGAAGTCCACCACGCTCGCCGCGATGACCGACTACATCAATAATACGAAACAGGCCCACGTGGTCACCATGGAGGATCCCATTGAGTTCGTGCATGAGAGCCGGCAGTGTCTCGTGAACCAGCGCGAGATCGGGCCGCATTCCAACTCGTTTGCCCGGGCCCTGAAGGCCGTGCTGCGGGAAGATCCCAACATCGTGCTCGTCGGTGAAATGCGTGACCTGGAGACCGTCGCCTTGACCTTGGAGACCGCCAATACCGGGCACCTTGTGTTTGCGACACTGCACACCAACACGGCGGTCAGCACGATCAGCCGCATCATTGATATGTTTCCTGCGGAACAGCAGAACCAGATCCGGATGGTCATGGCCGATAATTTGAAAGGTGTGATCGCGCAGACGTTGTGCCGGAAGATCGGGGGCGGGCGGATTGCCGCGCTGGAGATTTTGGTGCCCGACGTCGGCGTCGCGGCGCTGATCCGGGAAGGCAAGACCCATCAGGTGTTCAGCGCGATGCAGACCGGTAAGGCGCGGGGCAATCGGCTGCTCAATGAAGAACTCGCCCGATTGGTCAGAGAGAAAATCATCGATAAGGATGAGGCGTTGAGCAAGGCGGTGGACAAGCCGGATCTCGCTGGAAAACTGGGAATTAAACTCGACGCCATTACGTTGTGAGCGGTCCGGGAGTGGAAAAAACCGTGTTGTTCGGCGTCGGTCTCCAGACCGCGTCGTTCGGTCCGATACGGTCTCCTGACCGCCGATCGACGTTACCCAAGACAAGAGACCTCGCAGCGAGGTCGGCCGGAGTGCGCGGTCTGGGAGCCGATTCTTCGAAACGGTGGGCTGGGAGGGTATCTTCGGTTAGGGTCATGCGGAGGTCGCATAAAGGCGATAATTTTTTTCGCCAAAATCACCGGGTCGGTATATGTTTAAAGAACAAGGGAGAATGATTATGAAAAGTTTGACGACAATATTCGGCGTGGTTCTGTTGGTGGGGTTAATGGCGCTTTTCACGCAGCCGGTCACGGCGACGGTCGAGGATGAGGCGCGGCCGGTGCCGCCACCGGCAAAAATGTGCTGTGCTGACCAAGGGCATTGCGCGGCTGTCGGCGAGCGGGGATGTCCCCTGAATCCACACTGCGCGCGCATGTTGCGGTGCCTGTTTTCCATTCTTGCACTCATCCATGTCATGTTGGCCGTGTGGGTGTATACCGACATCCGCAAACGGGGTGAAGGCCATGGGATTTTCATCGTGTTGGCGTTGTTGGGTGGAATCCCCGCCACGATTCTCTATGCGCTGGTGCGCATTGGCGACAAGAAGTCCTAGCGAAAGGACTGGGCGGGGATGGAATCACTCGCTCAACAACTGGGCCGGCTGACGCAGCCCGGAACGCTGTATGAGAAGCTGCCGGCGAACCGGGTCCGCTGTCATGCCTGCGGTCACCGGTGTTTGATTCTGGATGGGCAGGACGGCATTTGCCGGGTGCGTTTCAACCGGGGCGGGACGTTGTTTGTGCCGCACGGTTATTTTGCGGGCGTCCAATGCGATCCGATTGAGAAGAAGCCTTTTTTTCATGCGATCCCCGACACGTTGGCGATGAGTTTTGGGATGTTAGGCTGCGATCTGCACTGCGGTTACTGCCAGAACTGGGTGACGTCCCAAACATTGCGCGACCCAGCCAGCCGCGCGCCGGGGACGCGGATGACTGCTGAGGAGTTGTGCCGGCTGGCGGTGGAGCAGGGCGCGAACACAGTCACCAGCACCTACAACGAGCCGTTGATCACGAGTGAGTGGGGCGTGGAAGTTTTCCAGGAAGCGCGCCGGCAGGGTCTGCGCACGGCGTTTGTTTCCAATGGCAACGGGACCCCCGAAGTGGTGGACTATCTGCAGCCGTGGGTGGACTTCTATAAGGTGGACTTGAAAAGTTTCCGCGACAAATCATACCGGGAACTCGGCGGCAAGCTTGCGAACGTCCAGCGGACCATCCAACAACTTTGGCAGAAAGGGTTTTGGGTGGAGGTGGTGACGCTGATTATACCGGGTTTTAACGATAGCGCGGACGAGCTGCGCGATGCGGCGCAGTTTCTGGCGGGAATTTCCCCGGACATACCGTGGCACTGCACGGCTTTTCATCCCGATTATAAAATGCAAGAGTTCGCGGCAACGCCGGTGGCAACGCTGGAGCGGGCATGCGAAATCGGCCGGGCGGCGGGGCTGCATTACTGTTATGCCGGTAACTTGCCGGGCCGCTGTGGGGATTTGGAAAACACCCGCTGCCCGAGCTGCCAGGAGTTGCTCATCGAACGGGGCGGATTCAATGTGCGCAGTTACCGGCTCACGGATGCGGGCCGGTGTCCCAGGTGCGGCACCGCAATTGCGGGGCGGTGGGATGCGCGGCAGACCCACGCCGCGCTCCAACGGCTGGGAGCCGGGGAACGCTTCCCGCAATCTTTACGGTGACGGCGGAGTCCGATTCTCCGAAGGTTGACGTTGCAAAATAAACCGTCATATTGCTGACGTTCAACAAGTCGCTGCGCTGGTGAAGCTGACTCCGAATGGGAAATGACATTGCGTCTTACAAATTTTCTTCGCAACCTGCTGATCGTCGGGTGCGGTGGGTGGGTTGCCATTGCGGCCGGATTCGCCGCTCCCGATTACGTCGAGGGCGAAGTGTTGGTGACTTTCAAAGAAACGACGGATCTGGCGGCGGCACACCGGATTCTCCGGGCGCACACGCTCGCGTTGGCGAAACATTTTCAAGGGCTGTCCGATCTCCGGCACCGGCCGACCGGGTTGGTGCGCGGCGCCGGGCGAACGACCGCCGCGCTGATTGCTGATTTAAAACAAGAGGCGGCGGTGGAGACCGTTGAGCCAAATTATTTGCGCTGGGCGACGGCGGCGGTGCCGACGAATACGACGTTGTTCGCCCAAATGTGGGGCTTGCGGAATACGGGCCAGCTTGTGAACGGGACGACCGGGACGGCCGGGGACGACATCCGGTTCGTCAGCGCCTGGAACGCGGCGAACCCGGCCGCGGGTGAGGTGGTGGTGGCGGTCATTGATACCGGGGTGGATTACACGCATCCGGATCTGGTGAGCAATCTCTGGACCAATGCCGGCGAAATTTCCGGCAACGGCGTGGATGATGATGGCAACGGCTACGTGGATGATTATTACGGCTACGATTTTGCTGACAATCTGCCGAGTCCCATGGATTCGGGGTTACACGGCACCCACGTCTGCGGTACGATTGCCGCCACGGGCATTCCGATCGGCGTGGTCGGCGTGAATAACCGCGCCAAGATTATGGCGCTCAAAGCTTCGACTGATGGCAATACTTTTACAGATGCCGCCATCATCGAAGCGATTCAGTACGCGACCATGATGAAGGGCCGGGGCGTCAACATTGTCGCCATCAATGCGTCGTTCGGGGGAGGGAGTTCCAGCAGTACCGAGAGTGCGGCCATCCAAGCCGCGGGGAATGCGGGGATCATCTTCTGCGCTGCCGCCGGCAACAACAGTGCCAACAATGATACGACGCCGACGTATCCCGCCAGTTACCGGTTGGCGAATATGATCGTGGTGGCTGCCAGCGATCAGAATGATGCGTTGGCCAGTTTTTCGGATTACGGCCCGACGACCGTGGACCTGGCCGCGCCCGGGGTGAATATTTTGTCGACAGTCCCGCTCTCGCAAGCCGGGACCACGGCGTCGGTGCAACAGGCCAGTGTATCGTATTTGGCCAATGGGTTGACGTACGCCGGCACCACCACCGGTATGACTGCCAACCTGGTTGATTGTGGATTGGGGTATCCCTCTAATTTTCCCGCCGCAGTGAATGGCAATATCGCACTGATCAATCGCGGTACGTTGACGTTTGCCGTGAAGGTTACGAACGCCATGGCGGCCGGTGCGCGGGCGGCCATTATCTGGAACAACGTGGCCGGCAATTTTCTGGGGACACTGGTATCTTCCAATAACTGGATCCCAGCGGTTGCCATTTCTCAGGCCGACGGTCAAACCTTGCAAGCGCTGCTGCCCGCGACCGCGACCGTGGTGAACACGCTGGATCCGACCCAGATTTATCAGTATCTGGACGGCACTTCGATGGCGACGCCGCACGTGGCGGGGGCGGTGGCGTTCGCCGCGATGAATTATCCGGTGGAAACCGTCGCGCAACGCATTCAGCGCGTTCTGGGCAGTGTCGATGCCGTCGCCGGTTTGCAATCGAAAGTTCGGACGGGTGGGCGGCTCGATCTCAGTCGGATCATCGGAGTAGTGGACACGGCTCCGCCGTCTGTCAGCATTACCAACCCGGTGACAGGGACGACCTACACCACCGCGCAAACCGTTACGCTGCGCGCCAGTGCTGCCGATAATACCGGTGTGACCAGAGTGGAATTTTACGATACCAGCGCACTCAAGACCAACGAAACATCGGCACCCTACACGGCGACTTGGAAGTTTGCGCTCGCCGATAACGGAGTCCACGCATGGACGGCGCGCGCCTATGATGCGGCCGGTAATGTAACGACTTCTGCCGTGGTGTCGTTGACGGTGAATATCCCGCAGCCCAGCAATTGCAGTTATGGGCTGAGCTCGACCAGCACCAACCTGACGGTCAACGGCGGTACTGGTAGCGTGGCCGTGACGACCGGTGTTGCCTGTACGTGGACGGCTGTGAGCAATGTTGGCTGGATTACAATCACCGGTGGCAATAGCGGCACCGGCTCGGGCACGGTGAGCTACTCTGTTGCGGCAAACAGTGGTCCCTCCCGTACCGGTACCCTGACCGTTGCCGGGCAAACCGTAACCGTGAACCAGGCCAGTGGATGCACTTATACGTTGAATGACACGAACGTCACCGCGAGCGCCGGTGATGGCGCGATTAATATCACCGTGACCGCCGGGGTGGGTTGTGGCTGGACGGCGATCAGCAATGTCGGCTGGCTGGGGATTAATTCTGGAAGCAGCGGGACCGGTAATGGCACAGTGAACTTTTCCGTCGGAGCTAACGCCGGGCCGGCGCGGACGGGCACATTGACCATTGCCGGCCAAACAGTGACGATTAGCCAAGCCAATGGTTGTACGTATACATTAAGCGGCACCAACACGGCTGCCATTTCCGGTGGCAGTAGCGGAACAGTCAGCGTGACCGCTGCCGTTGGATGTGCCTGGACCGCGACCAGCCATGACAATTGGATCGGTATTCTGAGTGGGAGCAGTGGGGCAGGGACCGGCGCCGTTGCCTACACCATCGCGCCCAATCCCGGTCCGGTGCGGACCGGCACTCTGACGATTGCCGGCCAGACTTTTACGGTAACCCAGGATAATGGCTGCGTTTACGCGCTGAGTCCGACCAATACTTTAATGAAAGCGAATGTTGGCTCCAGCAATATTCTGGTTGCCGCTGAAGCCGGTTGCGCATGGACGGCGACCAACAACGATAGTTGGCTGACAATCACCACCGACAACAGCGGAGTTGGCACCGGCTCTGTGAGCTACGCCGTCAGCGCCAACACCGGTCCCGCTCGCACAGGAACGTTAACCATTGCGGGCGAAACGGTGGTCATTCACCAGGCAGATGGCTGTACGTACGGGCTGAGTCTGACCAACATGCTGGTTTTGGCGAATGGCGGGACGGGCACATTTGGGGTGACGGCAGCCGATGGTTGTGAGTGGACGGCAATCAGCAACGACGAGTGGCTCACCATTGCGGCTGGTGCCAGCGGAACCGGTTCCGGTGTGGTCAGCTATGCCGTGGCCGCCAATCCCAGTCCGGCTCGGACGGGTACGCTGACGGTTGCCGGGCAAGCTTTCACCGTCAATCAGGACAATGGTTGCACCTTTGCATTAAGCGCGACCAACACGGCCGCCGACGCCAATGGCGGGGGGGGGATGGTGATGGTCACCGCCGGTCCCGGTTGTGCCTGGACAGCCGCCAGCAATATGGGTTGGCTGTCCATTACCGGTGGGGCAACGGGAATTGGTTCTGCGACTGTTCATTATTTGATCGCAACGAATCAGGGTCCAGTCCGCAGCGGCACGCTGACGATCGCCGGCCAGACTTTTACAGTGAATCAAGCGAATGGTTGCACTTATGCATTGAGCGCCACCAGCACGAACGTGCTGGAAAGTGGCGGCACCGGTAGTTTTGCGGTGGCCACAGCGGCGGGCTGCGAGTGGAGCGTTGCCAGTACTGCGCCCGATTGGTTGCACACCAGCAGTGTGGGGTCCGGTCCGGGTCCGGTCACTTTTACAGTGGACGCCAACGTCTCGACGAACACCCGCAGCGGCGATCTGCTTGTTCAAGGTCAGACGTTCACGGTGAATCAGATGCCGGTGATCTGCACCTACACATTGGTGGCAGCGAGCACCAATCTGCCGGCCCGGGGCGGCAGTGGAACGGTTTTGGTAAACGTGGCGACTCCCTGCCCGTGGATCGCCACCAGTAGTGTCGATTGGCTCACAACCAGCAGCACCGGTTCCGGTGCCGCAGTCCTTCAATTTACCGGGGCGCCCAATCTCACCGCCAGTCATCGCACGGGCCGAATTACCGTCCAAGACCAAACCTTCACCGTCAACCAACCCTCCGAACATTCGCCGGTGATCACAGGTGGGCCGGTCATTACCAATGCGCTGTTAAACGTTCGCGACTTGGCGGTGGTCATGGCCGGGACGAATTCCGCATTCGCAGTGGCGGCGACGGATGCGGATGGAGATCCGTTGACGTACCAATGGGCGTTTGGCGATGGCGCGGGCAGTGCGGACCCGCATCCGTGGCACGCCTACGCGACCAATGTTTGCGGCGTATATACTGCGGCAGTTGTGGTGACCGATGGCATCATGCCGTCGCCGACTGGAACGTTGCAAGTGGCCGTGGCCTGCCAGTTAGGGATTACTCAACTCCAGCTCCAGCCCAACTTTGCCAAATCCAATGCGGACCGTGGACGTCTGACCGCGGTTTTTGTTCCCGGTCCAAACTTCAGTGTGGCCGGCCAACCGGTGACCGTTGCGATCGGGAATGCCCCTGTCGATTTTGTATTGAACAAAGCTGGTCACGGCGTCGGTTCCAATGGGACTTGCAATGTGACATTCAACAAACGGCTCGGCTGGCGGATTGCCTTGGCATTGAAAGCGGGTGCCTGGCATTTGCCGTGGTCAACGTATGGTTTGGCCAATGCCTCGATCAAGCAGGGGGTCCCGGTTCAGGTGCCGGTGGTAGTGTTGATTGGCGATGATGCCGCGGCTGCTGATCACCCGCTGACCTACACCGCCACGGCCGGGAAGGCTGGCTTAGCAAAGTGAAATGGGAATAGGATAGGAGCCGAGTCCTGAGTCCTGAGTCGAACCGATTCAGTTAAAACCAAGTCGTTTGCGGGCTGCAACCGTCGTGGGGCAGTGCGTCCCGCCTGTCAGCCCTTTGAATAGACAGGCGGGACGCCCATCCTACTACCGGTTCGGTCGGTGAGCAAAAGGTGGCGGCTGACTGAAGGAAAGGATCTGCTTGCCGAAGCATCTCTGGCGGGAGTAGTGTCTTGCGACCGCCTGAGGCGCTGACATGAAGAAACTTCGCATCTATCTCGATACTTCGGTGATCAATTTTCTATTCGCGGATGACTCGCCCGACTTCCGCAAAGCAACCGTCGAGTTTTTCACTCAGCACGCGCAAAAGTACGCGCTGTATATTTCCGAAGTAGTCCTGGTGGAGATTGCCCGCGACCCGAATCACGCCCATCGGCAGAAACTCGAGTCGGCGTTGCAACAGTACGCCATGGCCTTGCTGCCCGCTGATCGGCGCGGGGAAATTGAACGACTTGGCGATCTGTATATTGCCCAACGAGTCATCCCGGCGGGCAACCGCGACGATGCTTTTCACGTCGCCTATGCAACGGTCTTCGAAATCGATGTGTTATTGTCGTGGAACTTTAAACATTTGGCGAACGTCCGCCGTGAAACGCTGATTCTGGCAGTCAACCAGAAGGAAGGCTATCGGCATCCGTTACGGTTATTGTCGCCGTTGGAGGTGGAAGATGAAACCGAAGACTAACGCGGAGTTTGTCCCGAATGCCCTGCGGCAGGTGTGGGACTGGAAAGATGCCGTCCATCGGGAGACTCAGCATCTCGCCGCGCATGAGGCGCTCGATTACATCCTCCAACAGGGGGGCGCGATTGCGCGGCAACTGAACTTGAAAGTTGCGGTCTTCCCCGACACGGCTCCGTCGTTGGCCAAGGTCGCCGAGACCCCGGCTCCGTACCGGGCGGGACGCCGACCGGCCAAGGCCAAGAAAATTTAGCAACGTCAACGCGACAGTTTGATTGATGCAAAGGAGCAGCGGCCAACACCATGCCTGAGATTTGCCGATTCTATGGACTGGTGATGACGATGTACTGGAACGATCACCAGCCGCCGCATTTTCATGTGCGATACGGGGAGTGGCAGGCCGAGATTGACAATCCGGACACTGGCATTATTGCGGGGCAGTCTGCCACCCCGCGCGCTCGCCCTGACCATCGAATGGGCGCTCCAACGTCAACCCGACCTGCTGCGCCAATGGAACCGGGCGCGCCGGCAACAGCCTTTGCAACCCATCCCGCCTCTGGCATAATGCGGGGGCCATGAATCCAGTTTCCCAAGTCACACACTGCGCCGTCGTGGAGGCCACCCGCGTGCGCCTCAAATTCCGGGACGGCTGGAGTGGCGTGCTCGACCTTGGTCCCGCGCTGCACGGACCAATTTTTGGAGCCTTGAACCAGCCGGCAAAGTTCCGGAAAGTCGCAGTCCAAGATGGCACATTGGTTTGGCCGAATGGCGCGGACATCTGCCCGGATGTGTTGCGATATTGGTGTGGAATCGGACGGGTCTGCTCGCAGGCGGAACTCGACGCGCACTTCACAGCTCTCTACGCCGCATCGCCGGTGGCCAAAGTCGCCGAGACCCCGGCTCCGTACCGGGCGGGACGCCGACCGACCAAGGCCAAGAAAATTTAGCGGCACGTCCGACGAAGTGTACGCATTCATGAAAAGTAGCGTCACCATTGCCGGTCTCCGGACCGAATTCAAAATCTCCGCAACCAAGGTGCGGAAGTGAGGTCGCTCAGCACGCATGTCAACTGTGGAGCGTTGCCACTTTTCCCGGGACATTACCTGGTTTTCTTTTTTGCAATTGCTATTAGTTGCCCGCGACTTTATGTCGGCTTTAATTGATACTGCGGCAAATACGGGTGGCATTCTTGAAAAACTTGCCCCGAGTGATAGCGACGAAAACGCTAAAGGAATTTGAGCGTGGTTTCTGGGCTACCAATGCATAAAGGGCGCTTTACCAGATGACGATCACGGCGATGGAGCCGACCAAGCTAGCCGAGAGGCCACACGCTGTTTGCCGGTGGCAATCCAGCCCTACCTCGGAATGCAGGTTAGGAAGTTTGTTGGTAGGCGTGAGCCCTTCGACCTTGCTCGGGGCCGAAGGGCTGTCGGGCGCGCCGTAATCCACAAGACAACGGATCCCACTTTTCAATAGCTTACGAGGGACATGGAGGTTTTTTTATGCGGTGATCCAGCTTGACCGGAAAGGGGTGGGAAATTGGGCTTTAAAAATTCAGGTTGAAAAGCCGGGACGGTTGCGGTACAAGGACGGTTCACTTCAAGGCCACGGCTCGTGCGGTGTGGCTTTGATTTTTTGGTAACGATGAAAATTTTCTCAGGAAATGCGAATCGACCGCTGGCGCAACGCATTGCCGACTACGTCGGCATGCGGTTGGGTGATGCGACCGTTACCGCATTCCCCGATCAGGAAACGTTCGTCAAAATCAACGAGAACATCCGCGGCCGGGATGTTTTTATTGTGCAGCCGACCTCCCCCCCGGCCAATCAGCATTTGATGGAACTGCTGATCATGATTGATGCGTGCCGGCGCGCAAGCGCGATGCGCATCACGGCCGTGGTTCCGTTTTTTGGATACGCCCGGCAGGATCGGAAAGATCAGCCGCGCGTGCCGATCACCGCGAAGCTGGTGGCGAATTTGATCGTGGCGGCCGGTGCGAACCGGGTGTTGACGATGGATTTGCACGCGCAGCAGATCATGGGATTTTTTGATATTCCAGTGGATCATTTGTACGCAGCGCCGGTGATTTATCGGTATTTCCAGAAGAAAGATTTGTCGAACCTCGTGGTGGTGTCGCCGGACATCGGCGGGGTGAAGATGGTGCACGCCTACGCGAACATGTTCCATGCACCGCTCGCCATCGTTGCCAAGAAACGCACGAGCGCCACCGATGTGGAAGTGCTCAGCGTCGTGGGTGAAGTGAAAGGCAAGGACGTGTTGCTGGTGGATGATTTGACCGAGTCGGCGGGGACGCTGACGCGGGCTGCCGAGATTTTGAAAGCGCGCGGGGCCCGCAAGGTCTACGCGTCTGTGAGCCATTCCGTGTTGGGAGCCCAGGCGCTTGAACGGCTGCGGAAGTCGAAGCTGGAAGAGTTGGTGACGACGGATACCGTGCCGCATTCGCGGGTGACCGGTTTTAAATTTACGGAATTGTCGGTGGCGCCGGTGTTGGGGGAAGCGATCAAACGGATTCACAATTCGGAGTCGGTCTCGTCGTTGTTTGATATCAATGGGACCCGGCCCGAAAGTTAGCGAATTTAAGCAAGAGCAAGAGAAAGAGCAGGAGTTATTACTATGGCGAAGCAAGTTCAACTAAAAGCGCAGATGCGCAATGTAACGGGGAAAACGCAGGTCAAACGCTTGCGGGCCGGCGGCGCCGTGCCCGGCAGTGTCTATGGCACGCATACCAAGCCGTACAACATTACCGTGAACACCCGCGAACTCGGCGATGTCTTGCATCGTGCGACCGGCGAAAACGTGCTGGTGGATTTGCAGGTGGAAGAGGGGGGCAAAACCAACAACCGCCTGGCCCTGATTCAGGAAGTTCAACACCATCCGTTCCTCGACACGATTTTACATGTGGATTTCCACGAAGTGCTCGCCACGGAAAAACTGCACACGAAAGTCCCGGTCCGCCCGGTCGGCGAGCCGGCGGGTGTCAAGAACGGCGGCGGCGTGTTGGAATACGTGATGCGCGAATTGCACGTTGAATGTTTGCCGAAGGATTTGCCAGAATTGCTCGAAGTCAACGTGGAGAGTCTGGAAATTGGCCAGAGTATTCACGTGAAGAATGTCGTTCCGCCGGCCGGCGTCACGCTGACCGATGATGAAGACATGACCATTTTCCTCGTGGTTGCCCCGATCGCCGAAGAAGTTGCGGCCACC
>Ga0114951_10003263_pt1 | contig 16942 bp, 13 predicted proteins | sample AM7aDNAmetaG_FD_88677 | JGI IMG/M metagenome (GOLD analysis project Ga0114951, IMG submission 88677) | Freshwater microbial communities from Finland to study Microbial Dark Matter (Phase II) - AM7a DNA metaG | ecosystem: Environmental > Aquatic > Freshwater > Lake | place: Finland: Lake Alinen...
CCTACTACGGACCCCGCGAGTCGCCGCTTCCGCAGGGCCATGCCCAGGGAGCCGCCTAACAGGCCAACGCCGACCAATGTGATCTTCTTCCAACGCACGCGCTGAGCTTCAGGTTTCGGCACGCGGCTTTCAAGGCGGGACTTGAGTGCTTGGGCAAGCATGGCGCAAGGCGCTAATAGCGCTTCGTGCGGCCCGTCCGTTCCACGGGCTTATCCGCGCGCTCGAACGGCTCCGAGTGTTGTTCGTGCGCGTACCAGTTCTCGATATACTGTTTGGCGAGCACGGGGTCGTTGATCACCAGGAGATTCTCGGCGTTGTGCTCTTCCGCGGCACGCGTAAAGTTGAATGACCCGGTAAGAACCAGATAGCCGTCAATGATGATGATCTTGTTGTGCGCAATGGCGTGCCGGGCGTCAATGAGGGTGGGGATGCCGCTGTGCTTGAGGAAATCCGCCTCCGAATACTTCTCCGTCCGCTGGCTGCGGTCGAGGATTGCCTGCACCTTTACGCCCCGCCGATGGGCTTGCACCAGGGCCTGGGCAATGGGCGCCGAGGTGAAGCTATAGGCCTGCACGAGGACGGCGTTGGTCGCGTGATCCAGGACATTGACCACTGCCTCTGTAGCTCCACCTCCCGGCGAGAAGAAAACCTGGACGCCCTGCGGAATCGAAGCCTGCGGCCCGCATCCAGTCAGCAGCAGCGCCACGCCCAGGGCCAAACAACCAAGGAGTCTCGACTTTGCCATGGCGCATAGTTGAGGAAAACTCCGGCAAACTCAATCTCGGGGAATAGATTGGGGGCTGAGTCGGCTAGGGCCGGGAATGCGCTGGCTGGAGGGCCTGGTAATACTGTTCGCGGAAGCGGTTGCCGGCGGCGGCGCTCGTCAGGCAAGCGTCCCAGTCCAGTGCCGGCGTGGACATCTGCTTGCGGCTCGCAATCCGCTTGCCGCTAAACTGCCGGGCGAGCTGCTGGAATTCGCGGCCCCAGGCTTTGAGTTTGCCATCCGCGGTCAGCAGGCCGCTGAACTCGCTCGGGTCGGTGGCTTCGGGCTGGTCGTAAAGTCCCCAGTTGAGCCAGCCGACGGCAGGGCCGGCGGTCGTCTCTACCAATTTCCGGCACCAGCGGGCCTGCTGTTCCTCTGAAGCAAACGGGTGCTTCCCGCCGTCGAAACGCGGTTTGCCGCCGCCATACCAGCCATACTCCGCCACGACCACCGGCTTGCCGGTCCTCGCCACTTCGCCCACGACCCCCTGCAAGTAGGCCAGGTTCCGCGCCTCCTCCTCGTCGTTGCGGTATTCGTAGGCCCCGCGATCGAGCGGGTAGAAGTGGATTTCCATGAAGTCGAGCAGCTTCGCCTGCCGCTCCGGCCGAAAGCCTGCGTAATGCCGCACGCCAGGCAGCAGCGAGGGCACCGACCACTGGATCAGCCCCACCGTAACCAGCGCTTGAGGGTCGGCGGCCTTGATCGCCGAGACCTGCCGCCGCGTCCATTCGTCGGCCAGGTCCTCGCGAAAGCGCTGATAGTCCAGCAACTCCCGGCTGCCCGGGGCATCTTTAGCCTGGGGGATCAGGACGCTGCCCAGCTCGAAGGTCTGGTTCGTGCCGGCCCACGCCTGCCCCACTTGCTCGCCCGTGGCGTATGTGCTGCGCAGCCAGTCGTTCCACCGCTTGAGCATCACCGGCCCGTCCCATCCCATCTCCGGCTCATTGCGCAGGTCGTAGCCAAAAATCACCGAACGCCCCTGATACCTTGCGGCAAACAGGCGCCAGAAGGTCTCCGTCGCCGCCAGCGCGCGCTCGTCCGCCATGCGATCCCCCCGGGCCCACTCCGGCGAGCCTTCCCAATGGTCGGGACCGGTGGGATGGACATAGATCCCCTGCTCTTCCGCCAGTTTGAGAAACACGTCGAACTTCGCCAAGCCCTCCGGCTCCAGCTTGCCCGGCTCCGGGTAAAACGAGCCATAGCTGATGAAGACCCGCACGCAATTCACCCCCAGCTCCTTCATGCGAACGAAATCACGACGCGTGGCATCGGCATCGAACTTCTTCCATACCTGCGGCGCCCAACCGGTGCCGGAACGAAAGTAAGTCAGCCCAAACGGCACGAACGGCTTGCCCTTGGCGGTTACGAACCCCTGCCCGTCCGAGCGGATCTGGATCTTCGGCAACGGCGCTTTACCTGCGCTTGATAGCGTTCCGCCCCAGGCACAGCCGCCGCAGCAGAGCGCGAGCAGCACCAGAACAACAGGCCGGTTCATTTCTCGCCGGCCTACTTCGCGCCCTGGTCAATCCAGGCGCGAATCAGCCCGATCTGCTCCTTGGTCAACGGCTGAATCCCCGCCTTGTTCCGGGGCGGCGGCATATAGCCATCCGCGTTCCCGAGGTGCGCGACGCTGTGGACGAGCATGCTGCCGGCGCTGTCGCCGGCCAGGATGACCTTGCCATCCTCACCGCCTTTGAGCACGCCTTCCAGGCTGTCCAGGCGCAGCTTGGCTTTCGGCTTCACGCCGTCATGGCACCGGAGGCACGACTTTTCAAGCATGGGCTTGATGTCCGTGGCGTAGGTGACACCGATTTTGTCTGAGGTGGGCGGAAGCTTCGAGAGGTCCACCCCCTTCTTCTCGGCCGCCTGGGCGCTGCCATACCCCAAGGCGAAGGAGACGCTAACACATGCGATAAGGATGATTCTGGTCATAGGTTCATTTGTAATTGGCGGGCAGCATCATCCAGGATGGTCCTGGTGTCAAAAGACATTTCGCAAAGACATTTCGCGAACCTCTAAACGCCGCAAATTTCACGTTTCACGTTTCACGTTTCCGGCTGCCTTCCTGGCATTGCATTTGGATTTGGCACGCTACGAGCGATAGGGATGCTCGTATTGAACGATACCGTGACAACAATATTGAAAAATGGCCGTATTCCGCGGGAATTGCCCCCTGGCGACCCTCTGGACCACGGCGCTGCAGCCGCCGGCACCAGTGCAGGTGCAGTGCATACGCATCACCCAGGGCCGCGTCGTTTTACCCTGGACGGCAGCGAAGCGCTGGAGCGGCATTTGGCGCTGGTGTGCGCCCGGGTAGCCGGTGAGGTGGCGCAACTGATCCCGGCGGCGCAACTTGAGGGCCTGCTGCTGGCGGGGGGCTACGGTCGCGGGGAAGGCGGGGTGCTGCGGGATGCGTCCGGCGACCGGCCTTACAACGATCTGGAGTTCTATGTCTTCGTACGGGGCAACCTGCTGCTGGCCGAGCGCAGGTACCGCGCGGGGCTGCACGCCTTGGGCGCGCGGCTCTCCCCCGAAGCCGGGCTGGAGGTCGAGTTCAAACTTCTAACGCTGGACAAGTTGCGTCGCAGCGCGCCTGCGATGTTCTACTACGACCTGGTGCTGGGCCGGCGCTGGCTGGTGGGGGATGACTCGCTGCTGACGGGTTGCGCGCAGCACTGTGATTCGCGGGCCATACCCCTGCACGAAGCGACGCGGCTGCTGCTGAACCGCTGCTCGGGTCTGCTGTTCAGCGCGGAACGCCTCCGGCGCGAGCGCTTCGGACCGGAGGAAGCCGACTTTGTCGGCCGCAACCTCGCGAAGGCAGAACTGGCTTTCGGAGATGTGCTGCTCACCGCTCACGGCCTGTATCACTGGAGCTGCCGGGAGCGACACGAGCGCCTGGCCCGGCTGGAGGCCTCGGGCGCCACCGCTCCGTTCCAAGCCCTCCGCCAGCATCACGCAGCGGGAGTCGCCTTCAAGCTCCATCCGGTTCGCTCGACGGAGCCGCAAGCGGCCCTGGCGCGGCGGCACGCTGAATTAAGCGAACTGGGCAACCAGCTCTGGCTCTGGCTGGAAAACCGCCGCCTGGACACGGCTTTCGCGACCACCCGCGCCTACGCGTTGAGCCGCGCGGACAAGTGCCCGGAGACCTCGCCGCACCGCAACCGCCTGGTCAACGTGCGCGCCTTCGGGCTGGGAGCAGCGCTGGCCACGGCGGGCGCCGCCTATCCGCGCCAACGGCTGCTGCACGCGCTCTGCCTGTTGCTGTGGGAAGCATCCCCGCCGACAGCGGCGACGCTGCTTCGCCGCGTTCAGCGCGAGATCCGCACTCGAGCGACCAGCTTTGCCGGTCTGGTCGCCGCCTACGAACAGCTCTGGCACAGGTTTAACTGATGTTTCACGCGACGTGTGGCGGAAGAAACCTGAAAACCCAAAGCCGAAAACCGAGATCCGAAACCCGAACACGCACCACGTTTCATGCGCATTCTCGTCGTTTACCCTTACATCCCGTTCCCGGTGGATCGCGGCACTTACCAGCGGACGTTTCACCTGCTGCGTTCGCTGGCCCGCGACCACACGGTTGACCTGCTCGCCCTGAGCGAGGCGGGCGAACGTTGCGAACAGAAATCGGTCTTTGCCGAGTTCTGCCGCCGGGTGGAGTTCGTGCCTTTCACTCATCCGAACTGGCCGCGCCTGTTTCCCGACCGGCTGTTGAATCCGCTGCCGGCGACCGTTCGCCATTGGCTATTGCCGCACGTCAGGGAGGCGATTCACCGCTTTGCCGACGGCGAGCGCTACGACCTGGCGCATGTCTGCGACATCGTGATGGCGCAGTATTTCCTGCCGCAACCCGCAGCCCGCAACCCGCCACCCGTTTCGCGCCTGCCGCTGGCGGTGGACCGCAGCCGCGTGGACCTCCAGTTTCAGCTTGCCCAGCGCGACGCCTTCTCGCGCGGCGCGCGCCAGGCCGTGCTCGATTGGGAGAATATCGCGAAGCTCAAGCGCTTTGAACGCCGCGTCGCCCGGCGCGCGGCAGTGGAAGTGGTCTGCGGTCCGGACGACGAGACATTCATCCGCGAGCGCATCAGCCGCGACGTAGCGGTGCAGGTCGTCACCAACGGCGTGGACCTCGATTACTTCACCCCCGCGGCTGCGCCCGAACCACGCGCCACCGAACCGACCGTGTTGTTCTGCGGGGCGATGGATTACACGCCGAACGTGGACGCGCTGCGCTGGTTCTTTGCCGAGTTGCATGAACCGCTGCGCGCGCGCGTGCCGGACTTGCGCGTGCTCATCGTCGGCAAAGCGCCCGGGGCGCAGGTGCAGGCTTACGCGCAACGCCCGGGCGTTACGGTCACCGGCGGCGTGCCGGATGTGCGTCCCTTTTATCGCCGCGCCTGGCTGCAAATCGTTCCGCTCCGCATCGGCGGCGGCACGCGTTTGAAGATTCCCGAGAGCCTGGCGATGGGCACGCCCGTCGTCTCCACCACCATCGGCGCGCAGGGTCTCGACCTCCGCCACGGCCACGATTTGCTCCTCGCCGATACGCCCGAAGCATTTGTCCGGGAAACCGCCCGCGCGCTCACGACGCCGGCGCTCCGCGCGCACCTGGAAACGGAAGGCGCGCGCACCGTCCACGCCCGGCTCTCCTGGTCCCGGCTCGGCAAACAACTCAGCGACTACTATGCGAACCGCTTCACAGCCTGAATGGTGGCAACACCGCCGGGTCCAATGGCCAGCGGGCGCCCTGCTCATGCTGGGCCTGGCGGCGGGGCTGGCGTTCACCCGCTCCAACCCTTCGCGGGTGGTGGTCTGCAACGAGACGGGGGGCGGTTTCGCAGAGCTGACCGTCAGCGCGTGCGGCCAGTCGCGGACGTTCCGCGACGTGGGCTACCGCGAGTCAGTGCGCCTCAAACTCACCGCCAGCGGCAACCCCAGCGAAATTGCCATCGCCACCAATGGCGTCGCGTTTTGGCGCGGTGACTGCATCGAACCGAGCGGCGGCTATCGCGCCATTGTCCGGATCCGCCGCGATGGGCTGGTGGAGTGCGCGGTCACGATGTCGGCGTGGCGCAGGCTCTTCTAGTTTCACGTTTCACGTTTCACGTTTTATGACCACCCTTCAATTGTCACACCCCGGAGCGCCGCGTGAGGGCACGCGACCTACATTCACGTTTCACGTTCTATGACCACCCTACAATTGTCGCCCCCCTGCTCCACCACGCACCACGCACCACGCACCACGACCGCTCCTCCGCCTCCTTCCCCAATTGCCATGCTCGGGGTGCCGTTCGACCGGGTCACGGCCGCGGACGCGCTGCGCCTCATCAGCGACATGATTGCGTCGGGCCGGCCCCATTATGCCGCGACGGCCAATGTGGATTTCGCGGTGCAGGCTTTGGGCGATGTCGAGCTGCGGCGCATTCTCGCCGAGGCCGACCTGGTCTTGTGCGACGGTATGCCGCTGGTCTGGGCCTCGCGCTTCCTGGGCAATCCACTGCCGGAGCGCGTCACCGGTTCGGACCTGGTGCCGCAACTTCTCGCCGCGGCGGCGGACAAAGGTTGGCGGGTGTTTTTCCTGGGAGGCACCGATGAGAGCGTCGCCCGCGCGGCCCGGAATGTTCGGGCCCGCCATCCGAGCCTGAAGCTCGTCGGCGCTTACTCGCCGCCGTTCAAGCCGCTGCTCGAAATGGACCAGGAGGACATTCTCCGGCGCGTGCGCGAGGCCAAGCCGGACATCCTGCTCGTGGCGTTCGGCTGCCCCAAACAGGAAAAGTGGATATCCATGCACCTTCATCTCGCCGGCGTGCCGATGAGCATCGGCGTGGGGGCGACCATTGATTTTCTCGCCGGCCTGGTGCGGCGCGCCCCCCCCTGGATGCAGCGCACGGGATTAGAGTGGGTTTACCGCCTGCTGCAAGAACCGCAGCGTCTGTTCCGTCGCTACTTCAGCGACTTGTTCGTGTTCGGGGTCGTCATTCTTCGCCAGTGGTGGCAACTCCGCAGCCTGCGCAGTCACGCGCAACAAGCCAACCGCGTCGTCGCCCAGTCCACGAAAAACGGCGTTTACCAGGTCGTCCGCTTCGCCGAGCGCCTCGATGTCGCCACCGTCCGCGAGCACGCCAAACTCTGGCCCGGCCTGCCGACCAGCGAAGCCCACGTCATCTTCGAGTTGTCCGCGGTGCAGTTCCTGGACAGCACCGGCGTGGGATTGCTGGTGCGGCTGCAAAAACAGCTTCGGGCGAACGGGCGTCAATTGGTGCTGGTCGCGCCGACGAAGCCGGTCTTGCGCGCGCTGGCGTTGATGCGGCTGACCGAATTCTTCCCGCTGGCGGCAGACCTCACGGCCGCTCGGATTTTGATTCATGACCGCCGGGACGAGCCAAGCGTCGTGAGCACGTTGAACCTGGCCGGACCGCACGAGGTGGTGGCCTGGCAGGGTGATATCGTGGCCGCCAACGAGGAGCAGGTCTGGCGCATGACGACCCTGCTCCTGGACAAGCCAGACGCAGACGGGCTTGCCGCGCCGAAGCCAGGCGCAGACGGGCAATACCAGATGAACATCAACCTCGCCGACGTCCGCTTCGTGGACAGCACGGGCGTGCGGTTGATGGTGCGGCTGCGCAAGCAGGCGCGGCTGTGCGGCATCCAGCTTAAGTTCACCGCGCCGCAGCCGGCAGTGCTGAACGTGCTGCGCATTCTGCGCATGGACAATTACCTCCTGACCTAACCCCCATGCGCATTGCGATTTCCACCTCGGTCATTCAGCGCGGCCGGTCCGGTGTCGGGCAGTATGTGCTCGCGCTCGTGCGCGCCCTTCTCGATCAAAAAGGGGACCACCAGCTCGTGTTGTTCGTGCTGGAGCAGGACCTGCCACGGTTCGACTTTGCGGCGGGCCGCGCCGAGCTCGTGACCGTGCCGGAGCGGTGGCGCGCCGCGGCCAGAAACGTGCTCTGGCATCAAGTAGTGCTGCCGTCGCTGCTCCGCCGATGGCACATTGACGTCCTGCACGTGCCCAGTTACCGCCGGCTGCTGCCCGGCAGTTCGTGCGCGCTGGTGGCGACCATTCACGACCTCGCGCCATTTCATGTCCGGGCCAAGTACGATGCAGCGCGCATGTTTTACGGGCGCGTGGTCGTCAAGCGGCTGGCCCGCCGGCAGGATGAGGTCATCGCCGTCAGCACGAACACGGCGCAGGACGTCGAGCGTTTCTTCGGCATCCCGATGCGGCGACAAACCGTCATCCACAACGGCATCGACCACGCCCGCTTTCATCCGGGCCTCCGCGGGCCGGCCCAAGCCGAGGCGGTTTCCCGCTGGCAACTCGACGCGCCGTTCTTTCTTTTCGTTTCGCGGCTCGAGCACCCGGGCAAAAACCATGTGCGGCTCATGGAAGCGTTCAACCGTTTCAAGACGGATACAAAATCAAACTGGCTGCTGGCTTTGGGCGGCAGCGATTGGCATGGCGCCGAGATCATCCGCGCGGCGGCGGCGCAATCGCCGTTCGCCCAGGACATCCGCTTTCTCGGGTTTGTGGACGATGCGTCGTTGCCCAACCTTTACCGCGCGGCGGAGACGATGGTCTATCCGTCCCTCTTCGAGGGCTTCGGTCTGCCGCCGGCCGAAGCCATGGCGTGTGGGTGTCCGGTGCTCAGTTCCACGCGCGGCGCGCTGGCGGAAGTGGTGGGCGAGGCCGCGGACACGGTCGAACCGGAGGACATTGCCAGCCTGGCGGCAGGTTTGGCGCGCATGGCCTCGAGCGAGAAGCACCGCGATCGCCTCCGGCAGGCGGGTATCCGCAACGCGCGGCGCTTCGACTGGGCCTTGAACGCGGAGCAGGTGCTGAGGGTGTATCGCACCGCGCTCGCCCGGAAGTTGCCCTCGGCCATCTGAAGCTGTAGGAGACGACGTAAGGAGTCTCTAATCAGCACGTTCCGAGAAAGTGCAGGTTTGGGCGGCAGACCAAAAGGTCAGAGACTCCTTACGTCGTCTCCTACTTACTGCCAAGACCGCCGGATAGACGCACCGAGCAACCCCTCACCCCAGCCCCATCCGATGGGGCGAGGGAGCAGCCTCGGCAGCTTTGGGTGTAGCGTATGCTGCGGACTCCTCATTACACGCACTACGGAACACGCAACACGTTTCACGTTTCACGTTTCAGACCTAAAGGCATGCTGACTTCGGCGCCGGCAACCACCGCTTCATTGGGAATGTCTGACGCGGAAGTTGAGCCTGAAACGGGCTCCGGCGCCTTGACGCGCGAAAACTTTCGGCGCAGGCGGGCGCAAGGTTTCTCCACCGCGTAATGAATCAAGGTCGAAACCGCAACAGCCAAAATGAAGGCGAGCACCCCTTGCACCACCAGGTGGAGTGTCTTGGACAGACCCGCGGAGCCGGCCGGCAACGGCAGCCATTGTTGGAAAGCGGTGATCACCGGCGCATGTGTGAGATAGAGGCTGTAGGAAAGCACGCCAAGGAACCGCACCCAGCGCCAGTTCAAGAACCTGAAAGGACGACTGTCAGCGAACCGAATCACCGCGATGAATATGGGGAAGATCGCGAGCCCTTGAAGCGTGTAGCGGAAGGTTTCGCGGAAGCCCGGGTCACGATAGACAAAGGAGCAGAGCAGCGCGCCAATGCCGAGGGGGACTCCCAAGCGGAGCCAAAAGCGGCGGCTGAAACGCGTGGGATCGATCGCCGGGTTGCCATAGACGGCGAGCATGCAGCCGAAAAGAATCGAGTCGAGCCGTGTGTCGGTGGCGTGACAGATGCGCGGATGATGACTGACACTCGGATCCAGCGGAATGGCGTGCAGGCCGTAAACCAGCGTGAAGCGCCAGGCGAGCACGGCGGCGGCCAGGCCGGCCAGGGCGTAAAACTGGTGGCGCGCTTGCGGGAGCCAGCGACGCAAAACGAGGAAGACCAAGGGAAACACGAGATAGAAATGCTCCTCCACGGCGAGCGACCAGAACATCTCGCTGCCTCGCGGCTGCCCGCCGTGGCCGAAGACTTCCTGGTAGTTCGAAAGGTAGAACGCCTGCGCGCCCACAGCCGTCCACGTGAACCCGCCCTTGAGCACGCCGGTGAGCGCCATCAGGACGATGACGCCGAGCACCAGGTAGAAGGGGGGAAATATGCGCAGCACGCGGCGCCAATAGAAGTCCCGCAGACTGACCCCGCCCGTCTGTTCGTATTCGAGGCGCAACAGCGTTGTGATCAGATAGCCGCTGAGGAAGAAAAAGACGGTCACCCCGAACAAAGCTGGAACGACGCGCTGCAGGCCCGCATGGCTCAGGAAGACAAGCAGAATCGAAATGGCCCGCAGCCCATCCAGTGACGGGATAACGAATGACTTGGGTGAAACGGAAGCTGGCTTCATAACAGAGTGATAAGGGTCATTGCCCGATCGGAGTGCTCACCCCCACACCGGTGAAACCCGAATCAACGGCATGGCCGCCTTCATTCGCAGCGACGGCGCGCACGAAGGTGTCGGTGATCATTTTCGCGTAGCGTTCGAGCGTGCGATAGGGGGATTGGGGCACGTAAACAATGTCCCGGGCCTGGAGGAGCACATCCGGGGCGCGGCCAGTCAGGATCGCCGCGAGGTTCACGATCGCGATCTTTGGTTCGGTGAGCGAGCCGCGCACAATCGCCACCTGGGAAAGGTGGGCGTCCGGCGCTGTGCCAAGCGCCTTGCCGACGGCAGTTGTCAGCGTCATGTTGTCAACAAATCCGATCGGACGTGGCCCATTAACCCTGCCCAGTACAAAGACCTGGGAGGAAAGGGAGGAGGGCAGATAAATGAAATCATCGGGCTCGAGATAAATATTCTGGGAAGTGTCTCCCGCGCGGAGCAGCTTCTGAAAGTTCACGGGCAACATCTCGCCATTGCGAATGATGAAGCTGTGATTGAGGTCGGCCAGTTCCTCGGTGGTGCCGCTAAAACGCGAGGTGAAAAGTCCCCCGGCACGCGAGATGGCCTCGATAATCGTCATGGGGCCGCTGAGGGGGAAGATCCCGGACTTGTTGAGCCGGCCCAGCACCCAGACCCGTTTGCTTTCGACACTCGTCAGCGCGATCGATACTTGCGGCCGGGTGTAATACTTTGCCAGCTCGCGTTCTAGCGATTGTTTTGTTTCGGCCAGCGTTAATCCCCAAACCTCCAATCCCGGCAGCAGGTCATAGTAAATCTTCCCATCCGGGCAGACGAACGTGGCGCCGCGCGTGCCCGATCTGCCCAACACTTCCAGATCCAGCCGGTCGCCAGGGCCGATAATAAACGGGGTACTGGAGGGTTTGAGCCAATCGGGCTTGAGCTGGTTCGTGGTCGCGCTCACGAAAAGGTTGGTCGAGCCGCCAGCGGACCTCTGCGAGACTCGCGGATCAAACGTTGACTTGGTGGTTTTGCAGCCGAGGAGAAGCGTTACTCCGAGGGAGACGGCGGCGCATCGCGTCAGACCGGCCGCCCACGAGATGAGACTTCTAGAGCACATACGATTTCGGGCCCGGAATGTTGGGGGAAGAACCCAGCTCAGCGACAGCATACTTAGCCCAACCCATGATCTCTAGCGGCTGGATTGCGGATGACTCCTCCGGCTTGAAAGCGGGGATGTGTTGGTGATGATACCCAGGCGGATTGCCGTCAATGTAATCGGTCAGATTGTCGGCGATGGTTACCACCCCCGAGGCGAGGACCAGGAAGCCAACCAGCGCCAGCAGTGCGGCCTCCGCCCACCACTCGCGGACCGATTGGGAAGGTCCCAACAGCATGCTGGAGGCAACAAAGACCATGAGGGCCCCCTGGCCGAATAACATGGGATAGTAACAGCTAGCCGTTTCCCGAAGCCAGATCGGGTATCCGCCGGCATTCGTCCAGAAACCAGGGGTTTCCCGCACCACGGCAAGATAGAGCAGCCAAGCGCCCGAAGCGACCGCCACGTGAAGCAATACGCGCCGGAGCGAAGCATTGGCAAACAGCGGCACGCGGGCATTCTCTTTGTCTTGCTTTCGAGCAAGCATCGGCGCAAAGGCCTCGGCCAAATTGTCTCCGCTCACAATGACCGGATTAGGTTTCAGAGTATTCATAAAAGCGATTGCTATTAGAGGGTGGGGACAAACGGGTTCTTGATAACCGGACCAATGCTTTTTCCGGTCCAAATAGTGACCATGGCTTGGATGAACGACGTCGCCGCCATGTCGGCGAGGTCTTCGACGCGCGACCACGGTTGGTCGGAAACGTAAACGATGTCGCGCGGCTCGAGCCGGAAGTCGAGCGCTTTGCCGGCCAGCACGTCTGCGAGGTTCACTACGAACCGCTTCGGATTCTCGAGTCCGCCGCGCACGACGAGCACTCGTTGTTTGTAAGCGCGCTCCGCGAAACCGCCGCCCAGCGTAATCGCTCCCAACACGCTCGCGTCCATGTCCAGGCCTTGGGCGCCGGGCGACCTCACCGAGCCGAGCACGTAAATCTCGTTGGCGCTGGAGGATGGAAAGTAGAGATAGTCGTCCGGTTCGAGGAAAATGTTCTGCGAAAGGTCCCCGTTCCGGAACAGCTTCTCGAAATTGACGGCTACGCGCTGCTGGTTGCGGATGAGGAAGCTGCGGGGCAAATCGGCCATTTCGACCGTGTTGAGCTGAAAGAGTCCCGTTTCCAGCCCGCCGGCTTGCGCGATGGCTTCGATGATCGTGATCGGCCGCTCCAGCGTGTAGGCGCCTTTGTTAACGACCTTGCCCAGAACGTAGAACTTCTTGCTGCGAAATTCCACCGGGGTCACTATGATTCGTGGCCGGCGATAGAACTTCGCTAATTCCGCCGTCACCGTTTCCCTCAATTCATCAATCGTGAGGCCGCTGGCCATGATGCCCTGTGCCTGCATGTAGCCCACCCGGCCATCCGGTCCGATGAGCACATCGGGTCGCGCCAACTCCGGACGGCCATAGAAGGCGAAGCTGACGACGTCATTTGGCCCCAGGGTGTAACGGGTCTGCCAAGCGGCCTTCGTCTTGGCGTTGGAACCGGCGAAAACCTGCGGCGCCTCGGGTTTGGGCACGACGGGAATGACGCCCTCCGGCGCGGCCAAAGCGGCCCAAGGGGCCACGGCCACGGCAAATGCGAGCGCCAGAGTTACAGCAATTCTCATCATGACCCTGTCACCCCCCGCCGGGTGAGGGCACCCGGCCTACATCCCCCACAAAACCGCCATCTTGTAGGCCGGGTGCCCCCACCCGGCGTTCCCATCTCCTCCACAGTGAGAATTGCCGCCAGAGTTACCCGAAACAGCGAGGATAGTTTCATAGCCACGGGAACAACTTCACTTCGCGATTGAGCACTGCGCCGGCAAAGCGGCAGCCGGCATTTTGAAAGGTTTGCAAACGCTCGCTGGTGCCGTGGGTGCGCGACATGCCGCTGCCGGCGAGCCAGATAAGATGGGGCAGTCGCTCCGCGAACAGCAGCGTTTCGGGTTGGTCGGCCGTCGTGAGTTCGGCGAGCACCACCAGCTCCGCGGTGTGACTCCAGATTTCGAGGGCGGCCTGCCACTGCCGCCGCCGCTCAGTGTCCCAGCGCCAGTCGGCAGGGGCCAGGAGCCACTGAGTGCGGCCCGGCTCGGCCGCCACTCGGGAGGGATGGGCGAGCGCCTCGGCGAGCGGTATCGCGGTGCCCGTGACGGGCGGGCGATTCATCACGACCACCACCGATTCATTGCGCTGGCTGGCGGCGCGGGCGAGCAGCTCGACCCACGTGGAACAGCCCTCGTGGAGGCTGGCGGAAACAAAGCCGCTGACCACCTCGCCATTGGGACCGGCAGCGAGCTTGGCCTGCAGCGCGAGCCAGGTGGAGAAGGCCCAGTTCGATTGCGCCACCCCGTCGAGGGCAGCGAGGTCGGGCATGGTTGCCAGCAGCGGCAGCTTGCTGACACGCTTCAGATCCGCAGCGGTCTTGATGCGGTCGTCGAGGGATTCCACCAAGCACACGAAGGCAACGGCAAAAAGAGCGCCAAAAACGACTCCGCCCAGAGCGAGCATGACCAGCTTCTTAGCGGGTTCGGCCCGCTCGACCTCATCCAGCCGCGACTCAAAGAAACGGTAATAGCCCAGGGCGTTATCCTCGTAGAGCTGGGCCTCCCGCTGGCGGCTGGCGAGCAGCGATTGGGAGACCTCCAGCGACTGCCGCCGCGCCTTGATCCGAGCCATTTGCATGTCTTTCTCGGGCAGGCCGCGCAGTTTTTCCCCCAAGTCCGCGCTCACGGTCTTGAGCTTTTCGACCTGTGCCGCAGTGACCTTCTTCTGGGTTCTCAGGTTTAGGAGCTCGACATAGAAGCTCGTGGAGATTCCGGTCTCGCTCTGGCGTGGCGGCGCGGCAGGTTTACCCTCGGATTCCTTCAGCCGCGCTTCCAGTTCCGCCAAATTGGCCTTCTGTTCCAGAACGTACGGATTGGAATCCGTGTATTGCTGCAACAGCTCGTTCAGCCGGTCACGCGCCGCCTGAACGTGCTCGGCGAGCGGATTGTTGGCGGACAACTCCCGCTCCAGGTCGCCAATCTTCAAGTCCAGCGTTTCGTAATCAATGCGCGCCGTCTGCAGCCGCATATCGAAGTCGCCGAGGCTGCGCAAGTAGGCTTCGATCTCCCTGTCGGCGTTGATAATTCCGGTCTGCCGTGAGAAATCGAGCAGCTCTTGATTCACCGCGCGCAGTTCGTCCTCGGTTTTGGCGATCTGCCGCTTCAACATGCGGTTCATCGCGGCGGACTCCTGCGACTGCATGTCGCGCGTGAGCCGCACCACCTCGTTGCCGAACGCGTTCAATATACGCACGGCGGTCTCCGGGCTCTGGGTGGAGGCAAAGGTGAGGTTGATCAAATCCGTGTTGCGCTCGGGCGCGATGGTCAGACCGCGGACGATGGCGCGCGCGGGAATCCGCGTCTGCTCGGCCAAACGCTGCACCAGCGCCGATGATCGCATAAAGCTCACCAGGGTCGCGACGGAAAGCTGGCGGGGCGTGAAAGGTTCGCCGACCTCTGAGGCGCGGAAGCTTGCCGCAGATTCCTGCCGCATCAGTTGCGCACCGGCCGCGTAACTGGTCTTGAACATGAAGTGGCCCGCCACCCCCAGGAGCCCCCCGACCACTCCGCCAGCGGCCAGAATAATCGGCCACCGGCGCCTTAGCGCCGCAAGCAATCGCCACGGGTCAAAGGGCAAGCTAGCACCCGTTGTGGCCGGCGAAGGACCGGACGGATTCGCGGGCCCAGGCGAAACCCCGGCACCGCTCGGTGCACCCGGAGCTGGGTTGTCTGTGATCGTGTTCAAGTGGAGTGCGCAGTCACCCAGACCTCGCCTGGGGCGGTCAACCCCCACACTTCATGCAATTCAGATTGCCCACGCATTGCAGATGCACTGTATTGCCAAACAGCGTTGTTGCAGCGGGAATGGCCATAATTCCCGGCAAGCAGCTTGTTTTCAATACTTTGCAACGTAACTGTGTTCACAGCACTTTCAATATACGCTGCTCTCGTGCCAAACTCTATCCAGGTTCATTGCATAATTCCTAAAGCTCCCTTATTCAGGCTAAGGCCCGAACTCCAACCTTCAATCCGCGCTCGGCATCCGCTGCAAGCAATGGGTCAGGTACGGCAACAATTGCTTCTTGCGCGATACCACCTCTCTAAGCTCGAAAATCCCAGGCTCGACTTTCGGGTAGTCAATTCGCTCCAGAAACCTCATCGAGCCAGCGACCAGCAGCATCGTGCATTGCCGCGCCACGTCCGTCACCATCAGCGCCGAGAAAAGGTAGCCGTGCTGCCGCTGATACTCTGTGAGTGCCACCAGCAACTCATCCTTTCGCTTCGCAAATTGGTCGAATCCGATCTCCTCGATCTGCGCCACGCTGAACGTCGCGACACCCTCGCGATACTCTTTGCAATCCGTCGTGACTGCCTGCGGTGCCGGCTTGAGCGTGAGCAGTGAGCCGGAAGCGAATAGCTTTTCCGTGAACTCGCGTGCGTTAACCTCCGCAATCTTTTCCAGCTTGGCGAGCACTTCAGCGTCGTGGGCCGTACTAGTGGGCGAAGTAAGATTAAGCGTGTCGGCAACCAACCCGGCCAGTAACAGGCCCGCGATCCCCTTCGGCATCTCGATCGCCTGTCGGAAGAAGCAATCCGCCACAATGGTGCTGGTCGCACCAACGGGTTCGTTGCGGAACAGAATCGGCTGATGCGTCGTCAAAGTGCCGATTCGGTGATGATCAATGACCTCGATAATCTCTACCTGGTCCGCGCCAAGCACCGCTTGCGAAAGCTCGTTGTGATCCACCAGAATGAGCCGGCGGCGTACCGTCTTCAGAAAGTCCGTCTTGGACATTACGCCCACCGTGCAGCCGTTGGCATCGACGACGGGGAATGCCGCAAAACCCGAGGCCGCCGCGCTGGATCGCACCGTCGCCAGCGACGCGTTTTCGGGCATCGAGAGAAAATCCTCGTTCAACATGTGCCGCACCGCCACCGCCGCGCGGCAAAGTGATGCGGTTGTGGCGGTGTCGTGCGGCGATGAAATCAAGCTTACGCCTTTCTTCTTCGCCACTTCCAGGGTTTTCCGTTCGACCTCCAACCCGCCGGTCACGATTAACACCCGCACGCCTTCACGGATAGCAAGATTCTGAATGTCCCACCGGTCGCCCACGACCACGGCGAGCTTTTCGCGCGGATACTTCTCCAGTCGCTCGGCAAACGATTCCAGACTCATCGCGCCGATCATCAGTATCAAATCCTCCTCGCGGTCCGCATCCTGCGCAACCAGCAATGTGCCTCCAAGCGTGTGCGAAAGATTCTCCACGGACGACAGCACGCGTCGCGAATCGATCAGCCGGTTGGCGGCTGGAAATAGAAACTTGCTCAGCTTGAACAACGAGAGCAGACCGCGGCAAGTGCGCTTGGCATCCAGCACCGGCAGAAAGCGAATGTCGTGTTCGTCCATCAACCCGAGCGCCTCCGCCGCGGTGCTATCCGGCGTGACGCTGAACACTTCGGTCTGCATCACGTCCCGAACTTTAGGGGCCACATCCGCTACAAAGCGCGGGGCTGGCATGCCAAACGTATCCAGCACGAAATCGATGCGGTCGTTCGTGTCGCCGCATCGCGCAGCCACAGCCTCGGGCATACCCGTGCGCCGCTTAAACTCCGCGTAACC
>Ga0114951_10003268_pt1 | contig 16927 bp, 12 predicted proteins | sample AM7aDNAmetaG_FD_88677 | JGI IMG/M metagenome (GOLD analysis project Ga0114951, IMG submission 88677) | Freshwater microbial communities from Finland to study Microbial Dark Matter (Phase II) - AM7a DNA metaG | ecosystem: Environmental > Aquatic > Freshwater > Lake | place: Finland: Lake Alinen...
ATCCAGTATGAAAATTTAACCCCGGCCCAAACTTCATTGCTAAATACAGTTCAGAATTCTTTAAAAGTATACAATTCAGTTCCTTGTGTTGGTGGAGCAGATTCGGATAGTAATGATGAAATTAGGATGAACGCAATTGCAAGTTTTTCTTCTCAAAACAGAGCAGTAACTCCCGGAGATTATCTTACTAGAATTTATTCATTACCAGCACAATTTGGATATATCTCAAAAGCATATGTTACATCAAATAGTAATATAAATACTCCGATCAACATTCAACAGGGAATTGTATCTGGAAGTAATAATATGTTCTTACAAACTCCTTTAAATAGACAATTTGTAACTACTAACACAAACCCATTCGCAATTAACGTCTATGTTTTATCATACGACAGTAACAAAAATTTAATTACATTAAATCCAGCAACTTTATTCAATTTAATGACATATCTTAAACAATTTAAGATATTAACGGATGAAGTAAACATTATAGACGGGTATATAATAAATATAGGAGTTGATATTTCTATTTCATTATATGGAGGATATAATAAACAAGAAGTATTATCTGATTGTTTAGCTGCCGCTCAAAGTTTTTTCAATATTGACAATTGGAGTTTCTCCCAGCCTATAAATATAGGACAATTACAATTACAAATTGCCAATGTCCAAGGAGTTCAATCTATTCCGAATATTACAATAACTAATAAAACATCACTTGATGGGTTATATTCTAAAGTTAGCTACGATATTGAAGGGGCGACTAGAAACAATATAGTATATCCGAGCGTAGATGCCAGTATATTCGAAGTTAAATATCCCAATACGGACATAACCATTTCTATTGTATGATTAAATTAAAATCTGCCATTAAAAACGAGGGGTCGGTTGATTTCAATAATCCAGACATTACCAAAAAAAGTTTTTAATATTTATAAATATGCATATTTATACATTTCCAAGTCAAGACTCATTTATAACTAATCAAACTGGATTGGGAGAGAGTAATTTTGGAGTAACTGAGATATTAAAAATTGGAGCGACTCCAACTCAAGTCATAATAACTAACCAAACTACAAGTCAAAGTTATAGTAGTCAATATTTTTATTCGGTTTCCATAGAAAATTTTTATGGAACATTATCTGGTTCTTTTATAGGATCTGCGGATTTCTTTTCGGGAAGTATAATCGGAACAAGTGCTTCATTTCAAACTACTTATTTTAGCGGAAGTATAAATAATATTCCAAATAGCAATTTTAGCGGAAGTGTAACGTCTGGTTCTATCAAAGGATATATAAGCGGTTCATTGGAGACTTTTGATTTAAGTTCTAGTTTATCAGGAAGTGTAGATAATTTAACTGGTTGTTTTGGTGGTTGGTTATCTGGTTATAGTCAATTACCAATTCAAAGTCAGACCATAACAAATACACTGGTTTCATATAGATCATTATTACAGTTCAATCTTACTAATATATTAAACCTTGTTAATAATGATGATATAAATAGTTTTCAATGTTTTTTAAAACTTAAAACGTGCCAAGCAAAAGAAGTTCCAATACAATATACTATATATGCGCTTCCGGTAAGCCAAAGCTGGACAATGGGCAATGGATATTTTTCAGATGGAGGTTCAACTACAGATGGAGTGTCTTGGATATATAGAGATAATGTTAACACATGGGATACTTTTACGGCTTCAACCTATACTTATATTTCATTGAATTCTACATCATCTGCCGGTGGAGGTGGCAATTGGTATACTTCAAGTTTATGCTCTCAAAGTTTCAATTATCAAACTTCCGATTTAAATATAGATGTAACCTCAATTGTTAAACAATGGATAACTGGAAGCATTCCTAATTCTGGTATTATATTGATTTCTTCCGCAGAAGTAATCCAAGATAGTCAGGGATACGTAATAGATTATTTCAGTGAAGATACTAATACAATATATGTTCCAGTATTAGATTTCGCATGGAATAATTCTACTTATATTACAAGTAGTATTGAAACTGGAAGTGTTAATATAGAGTTAATGACGGCATCCATATCAGGTATCACAAACAGTTCTTCCTCTTTTATTTCTATTGTTAATATAAGTGGGTCATTTTCTGGTAGTGCCGGATTAACACTAACATTTTATACTGACCCATCTTCGAGTAATTCGTTGTATTCTGCGAGTGGAATCATATTAGCCGAAGGATTCAATGGAAATATTATAAATATGCCTATAGTTGGTTCTATTATAGGAACTGTATCAAGTGGCTCATATGGATTTACCGGTTCATGTGGAACTCAATTCAATTCTCAAATTATATCCGGATCATTTATAGATGGATTATGGACTGGAAGCTATTTTACGGGATATTACGAAAATAATGAAATTGAAAATGGTGTATTAAATGGAATATATCCAGCCGCAATACTTTCTAATTTACAATTTTCATCATATCCAATTTCCAATAGTTCATATTATACAGCCAATGTATTCAATTCTTATTTTGATGCCGACCTAATAGGAAATATGTCATTCTATTCATCCAATAGTGCGTCATTTACTGGATATTTCACAGATGGAATATTCAATGGAAGTCAGGTTAATTTTCAATTTACTGGAAGTATCAATACGTCTAGTTTTTATTATACAAGTAGTATAAACTATATAACTTGCAGCTTGTTTGAAGTTGATATAACTAAACCGTTTAATATAAATGTAAAAGATTTAAATTACACATATCAACAAGGAGATGTTATAAATGTTTATATATCTCCATCTATAAAATATCCTAATAAAACATTCAATAAAGGATACCAATTCCAAGATTACACACAAATTAACTATTTACCAAGTAGTTCATTCTACTCTATTCGTGATAACATAACAAATGAAACAGTCATCGATTTTGATATTTATACACAATTAGAATGTGATATAGAACTTGGAAATTATTTTACTCTAGATACATCTTGTCTTTTCCCGGAAAGAGAGTATCAGATTTTTATACGAGTAATAAATGGGGGAGAAATTATAACGGTTAATACGGGTAAAAAGTTTAAAATTGTAAAATAAAACAGAAAAATCCATATCAAATATATGTATATGTATGGATTTTTCAACTCAGATTAAAAATTTTATAAATACCGGCACATTGGTTCCTCAGATTGACGATGGAGGCAATGTTTATTTAAATGGTAGTTCATCTAATTTTAACCAGAATTATGTATCTATTCCGTTACAAGTATCATATTATAATACCTCCAGTATAGAATCGTATTATCCAATTGAATTTACAGAATTTATATCTAATAATCGATCTACCACAACTCCGACCATAACTGATTTGATGTCTCAAATTTCCAATTTACAAGCAATAACATCATCATTATCAACCCAGTTAAATGATGTTATATTGGAACAGTCGTCAAACTCAAATTCTGCTGATATACAAGCAAGCAAACAAGTAATCATAAATCTTAGAATTTTATTAGGACAAGGTAAAATAACATCGGATTTCTCATCTACATTTCCATATGCTCCTATATCCAATATAAACAAAACACAATGATATTTAATTCTTTTAACTCCACGATGTCAATTTCCCAATTGGGAACATCGAATGGAATGTATTTATCAACCTCAGACTTATCACTTTTGAATTGGATGACAGGAAGTAATAACATATGGTATGGATTATCGACATATGACAATATTGAGTTGAGTATATGGGATTTAAACCAAAATCAAATTGGATGGGGAATAATCACCGGATCGGTTATAAATAATACTTCTTCACTTGCATATTTAAATGCACTTAATATTTCTATACCGGTTAACTTATATCAATCTAATAACCAATTTATTATATATAATAATTCCGAATTATTATCAAATCCAATAACTGATTTGACTAGCATAGGATATTATACAACCGGCAGTAGTTATCTGGTATATAATATGATTCGAAATATAGTAGGATCATATAGTAATCAACTAATAATAGAACAGATATCCCCAAGTAGAACGGAATTGAAAATATCAAGTCCAAATGTCAATTTATCACAATCTATTCAGAAATTTGCAAATTCACAAATTTTCATAAATGAAGTTTACCAATCATATATAAATAATCTTTCAAACTTTCCAATATTTCAATTGTTTGAAAGTATAAAATCAGAATATGTAAATGAAATTGAAATATTAGAATCAGTATCATCATTAAATAGCGATTCCAATCTAATGGAATTTATTAGTAATATATATAATGATACGTATCAGTATAATCATACTAACGTAAAAAAAATACAAGGAATACAGACTACATTTTTTAATTATTTAATATCCAACACATCAGCTATAACAACATTCGATCAGTTAAATAATAAATTTAAACAAATAGTAGATCAGACAGTTTCGAGTAGATGCTCGTTCATGAATTATAATTCGGAATATTTATCTGCTCAACAGTTCATATCGGATTTAATATATAAATATTATTATTTATCTATTTCTACGAATATACAAACATTGTATAATAATATTTATTATACTCCTTTAAATAATTCGTTAAATTTAGGAAATAATAACTTAGTTCCTATTCTTAACCAAGGAGTATTTACTGAATTGGATGGTAGCAATTCTCTAATCGTTAAATTAAAATATCCCCTTCCTAATAATATTTCTACGTTAGATACATGTTGGATTTCTAATACCTCCATAGTTCCTATAATATTACAGGTTTCAATAAACGAATCAACTTCGCCTACGCTGATTACTATTGGAAATCCTAATTTTTTTATAACTGATAATACTAAGGTTAAACCAACTGAAAATAAAAAATATTCCGCTAATGATTTAACCTTTGATAGCTCGACTCAGCAAAACATAAACATTAACAAAAAAATAAATGAACTTAATGTTGATTATTCTAATTTTTATAATTTTATAGTATATTCATCGGCAGAACTAAGACTGAAAATATTCAAGAATAAAGCAATTCAATTAAACAATATTCAAAACAGTATAGCCGATTTAAATTTAAAAAATCAAAATTTTATATTAAATAACAATTCTCAATATCCATATTATACAGAGGAATTAAACACTCTTAATAATAATTCAAACTGTATAATTGACTCGTTTGATGGGTATGAATCGTATCTTTATACATCTGGAAATTATAATATATCAAATGGAAGTTTCATAAACACAGATATCGTAAATCAAAATGACGCCAACGCAATTCAGTATGATAAAAATAATAATGATAGCTTGGTAAAAAATACACCGTCATATATTTTAAATGATTCTGATAATGATGATTATATTATATTTTTATCAATGATAGGTCATTTCTTCGATAATATAAGATTGTATATATCAAATATTCCATCTTCTAAATTAGGAGGAGATATAAATCTTTTAACATTGGATATGTTAAACACTGTATTAAATGAACTCGGATGGAATGTTAATGATATTTTAACCGATACATCTATAGCATCGTATTATTTACAATCATCTTCCAGTATTGCAAGTTCGATAGATCAAACTAAGCTTATACAATCCAGAGTGTTAGAAAATTTACCACTAATTTATAAAACTAAAGGAACCGAGGCATCAGTAAATGCACTTTTAAATTGTTATGGAATTCCGGCTTCTTTGTTAAATATTAGAGAATATGGAGGATATACTTCAACCTTTAGTGGCAGTTATACATTTACGGAACAAGCTTATATGTATTCGTGGAATGTCAACTATCCAAATGATACGTTTACATTGAACGGAATATATGATGGAACTGGAAATGTTAATTCTTATTTATATAAGTTAATGTTTAATGACCCAACCCCATATAAAACCGGATATGATAATATTTTATTCGGGGCTATAAACAAAAACGGAATTGGAAATTATCCAGCATCATCTAGTTTATCGGGATCTGGTGAGTGGGCAACTGGATTTATAAAAACTGCGTCATCTACCGGAGCGATAATATATTTTAGAATTGGATATAAAGGACAAGAGGATTTCATATTAACGTCCGATGAAATACCTTTGTTTGATGGAAATGTATATAGCGTCTTAATAAGACGAAACAATATAGATCCTAATTTTGAAATTACTACAAATTTAGATGTATTACCCAGACAATATGAGTTAGTAGTTCAACGAAACGACGAGGGATATATATTTACAAATTCAACTTCTTCATATGTAAATTACAATCCTAATGTAAATATTACATTCGATGGAAATACTTCTACACGAATTGTTATAGGCGGATGGTTTTTACCGTGGAATAGCACTCCATTTAATGGTGCATTTGACAAATTGGAAATATTTACAAATGCCATATCAGACGATAATTTCATAGATTATGTAAATAATATAAATTCTTACGCAAATTACAGCGGATCTAATTTTTCCAATTTGTTATTCCGTATGCATACGGATTATCCATTTAATGTAAGTCAAAGTGTATATTGGAATAACGCAAATAATTGGTATTCCAACGCATTAACTAGTTCGAATGGATGGATAGGAACTTATACCTCATCGATTTATAACTCGGCTTCTTGTCAATATATTCCACTTCCAATTTATCCATACCAATTTATACCTATCGAATATGAAAATGAAGTTGGAATGTCAAATTATGGACCAAATTTATTTAACAACCATAAAATTACAAAAATAGATCAAGAATTACTTTGTAGATTAGATGCTAATTCTCCATCGTCATATACATTGACTCCGAGATTTCCCTCTTCAAATCAACTTGGAATATACGTCGATCCTCAAGATTTTAAAAATAAAGATATTGTAAGACAACTCGGATCATATGATATAATAAATTCTATTGCTACTCCGGCTAATATGTTTGAAAGTCAATATTCATCGCTATTGACATTACAACGAAATTATATAAACGGCATAAAAAACAAAACCCAAGTAACATTATTTAATGAATTATTAACCATTTATAGATTATATTTTCCTCCATCTTTATTTTCATCTATTAAACAATTAGTTCCGGCAAGAACGAATACGTTTGAGGGAATACTAATTTCTCCGACTATAATCGAACGTCCAAAATATCAGTTTAAACCTTTATATGCCACGTTAAATACAAGTGAATCATTACAATTATGTATAGATTTATCTTCACAGTATTCGTATATTCCAAGTAGTAGTTTAAATTATGCCAACGGATTGAATCCGTATGATTTTGAAATAAATCTAAACTCAGATACAAATACATCAACGTATATGGAAGATGATTATATTTCATATTCACCTGATAATTTACAATTAGAATTAGGAACACTTCCAAATGGAAAAATATCAAATGGATATTTCCCATCGGCATCTTATTATCCCCTAAAACAATGGACTAAATACAACATACCTCTAGATGAAGATACAACCATATCAACGTCGGCATCAATCTATCTATACAAATATATCAAAGTATCACCTAATTCATATTATAATTTAGTTTATACGTCATCGGTAATAAACTCAGATCCAAGTTATGTAACCGACAAAAGATATAGCGGAATTACATTTCTAGGATGGCAACATTATAAAAATACATTTAAAAATTTTCCAAATTCAATTGTTAATAATGTAAAACTATTGCCAACTATAATACCAAATCTATATACATCTTCGGCATATATAAGTTCTCAAGTCTATTTTGAAACATTAGCGGGAACTCCAAGAAATCATAAATCTCATGGAAGACCAATTTTTTCAGCATATCGTTCATTCAATCCTAAAACAAATTCCACTTATACCGTATCTAAGTTATATTCTACGACATTACCAACTGTTATAAATATAGATTGTCCCGTCTTAGTTAACAATATATGGGTAACTGGCAGTGTATCAAGCACTACCATAATATCGGGAAGTTCCTCTTTTATAAGTGCGTCTCAAATAATAACCGGATCATGTAATTATAACCAATTTATAACAGAATCAAATACATATGGATATTCATCTATATTTAATAGAACTGGATCATATGGAATTACTATGTCAATATTTAAACTTAATAGCGTATTTACGGGAAATATAACAGAAGAACAAGTGGTTTATCAATTGGCATCTCAAGGATATAGACCTGCTACATTACCAGAATTATACGCATTTAAATCTGTAATTGGAAACGGAACGGTTGCGGCTGGAACTCAACTTGGATTTAATTTAGATGGAAGTTCTCGTGGATATCCTACTTCGTATGGATATGGTACACTTGGACTAGGAACTGTAATAGATCCATTTCCGGCGACTTTAAAATTTGCCGCAATTAAATCGTGAAAATTACATTTTTACCAATATGTATATAAAGAATAACAAAAAATAAAATAATATGTTTTTAGATAATACAACTATAACAGTGCAAGCAATCTTAACCAAGCGAGGCAGAGAACTATTGGCACAAAACGGAAATATCAATATAACATCATTTGCGTTATCTGATGATGAAATAGATTACACACTTTATCAAAACGGGGGAAATAGCGCATTTAATGATTTAGCACTTAGAAATACTCCAGTTATGGAACCATTGACTGATGAAAGTCAAATGCTAAAACATAAATTAGTAACTTTGACACAGGGAGCTACGTCAATTCCTGTAATATCAGTATCACAGCCAAACATTATAGTAGCAAGCACTTATAATGGAACAGTTACAATAACTCCATCGACTACTCCGGCATATGATTTACAAGATGGATATACATTAGTGTTGGGAAATAAAAATGTCGGAACGTTAATAGTTCAACAAGCAAACGCAACTAATACTCCATCTAATATAATTCCATCAACCGTAGGAAACATAAACACAGTAAGTTCACAAGTGGTGGTAGGAAACATATTCCAATTTATACCGAATAGTAATTTATCTGTAACTACAACTACAAATTTAACTATCATAGGAAATGATTCCGGCGCATCCAATTCAATTGAAGTAACCGTAACCGTCCCAGTACAAACCTCTTAATTATGATATTTACTCCATTTAACCCAGATACCGATATTGTATTAGGAAGAACCCTTAGAGTGACCAGCGGAGTTTGGCCTAATAATGGAACTTCTATAAGTCAAAGCACAATGGTAGGTGATTATTATTCATTGACCGGCTCCATAGGAAATCCTTCATATGGAACCTCTGTATATGACATACGAAGAACTGCATATTATTTAAATGTATTCCCAACTATAAATGAATTCAATAATAATGATCCATATCTATCGGTAAGCTATGGAAACATTGCGGGGGAATATGGTAGTGGATCATATAATTCTGATATAAATTTCTCAAATGTATTTCCAACCAAAGCAATTTATACCGAATATAAAAACCTTTTATTGGGATCTACATTAAATGCGTCTTCAACATTTGTAATGAATACCGGAAGTAGTACTATCAAAGCCAATGATATATTTGTGATTTCATTTTCAACCTATAAAATGAAAGACAACATTGACGCTGGAGGTATTCAATTTAGTTTAAGTGGATCGAATGGAAATTTTACATTTATTGACGATTCACCCTTTCAAAGTTCAGTTCAAACTTCGTATCAAATTATTTCCGGATCATTGACAAGTCTTCCATCCACTCCAAATTATCAAGGAATCGGTGTATTTTACCCAGCGTCTGGAATAATTGTATTAAATGCAAGCGTAATTGCTAATTTAGTTGGTTTTAATAGTTTATTGGGAAATTCCACATTTTCATACAATCCCGGAATTTCAACTGTTGATTATACTGTAAACCATCAAGTTTTCTTCTTGTCATTAACATTGGCAAACAATACATTTATAACACAGGATAGTGAATATGTTCCATCTACTCAATATTATGTAAGAGTAATGAATAAACTATTTAACTATAGTAATAATCCTACATTTGTATATGACGGAACAGATGGAGTCCATCCACAAGGACTTATATATAACTCAGATTTCATATCAAATCCACAAACATATATTACAACAGTTGGATTATACAATAATTCGAATGAACTCGTTGCCGTTGCTAAATTAAGCAAGCCAGCAGTAAAATCATTTAATAACGAAATAACTCTCAAAGTTCAAATCAACACGTAGTTTAGTTAAAAGTAAATATTGTCTGTAGTAATACTCAATTCGCAGTTTAGTTGCTATTTATATTTACATGATTAAGATTTTAAATCCTCAAAATATTATGGTTACTCCAATTGTATCCAATGTACAATGGAATTTAAATACCGATGATATAGGATTGATCTTGTTAGACACTGCCTCAGTTCCACTGGGAGCAGAATATGATAATAATCCGGCGCTTAATACATTGGCACTGGAATATTTGGATTATTTTAATTATAGTGGAACTGGTCCTATATTAGAAAATTATAGCTGTTCTATTGCACTTGACGCTCCACCCGACCAAAGAATAGTAATTCAAAATGGAGAATATGATAATACACCATTTCAATTAACCAATACGAAAAATTTGGATGGAACATATACTCGATTGGTTTATAATGAAATATCAAACTTGTTTTACAATAAATATAAAAATCCACTTAAAATTTTAGGACTGGATAATATAGATTTTGAATTATCAAACACATACCGATATTTAGCAAATGAGTTTTTAATTTTTAATATATCACCTACGATATTTGGAGATCAAGTAGTTCCTTATAGTATATCATTAACTAATTTGGATATAGATGACAATGTTACTATTATGGATGATGGATATGATAATATCGTGGTTGGAACTAATATATTTTATAAAATTCAAGAAGTTAGATCATTTCCAAATTCTCTATATACCGGTTCAATTGGGGTTTGTTTTTTAAATTATACTTCAAGTGTAAACGGAAGTGTAAGTGGAAATTTGGCTCAGACTGTAACCGAAGGATTTTCGGGCACTCCAGTTGCGGCAACTCCTAGTTCTGGTTATAAATTTTTAAAATGGAGTGATAACTCAATACAAAATCCAAGAACAGATACGAATGTGTTTATGAATATAAGTGTAACTTCAAGTTTTGCAGCTTTACTTGGTTATATTCCTTCTATTCCGACTGACTAATATATAAATTACAATGTATACAATACTAGAAAATTATAATTATGGAGCATCAACGACAACATATGATAAGTATGTTGCTATTTCAAATCCCGATAGTTTATTATATAGTTTTTCAAATCCATCATTATATCATACTGGATCGGTTGATTATTATATTTATAACAAGGGACTGGATCAACACGAATTAGTTAATACCTTGTATCGTCCAATTGACATTATTGAAATTGTATTAGCAGCGGAAACTGGATCTGACAGCACCTATCGGGTTCCTATACATACAGAATTAAATAATACTTTAATTCCATCAAATCCATTTTCACTTTATAATAATGTTACCGGTTTAAATTATAATGTATTAGTTATAGGAACAATTGGGAATGAAACTGCTTCGCTAGCTCCAACCGGATCAACTACTTCATCTATAGTTCAATTATATGATTCTAATACAAATTCATACTATGATTTAAATGTAAGTGGATCGTTAGGACATGAATATTTGGTTTTTACGTCTATTGGATCAACTAAAAATCCATATTATTTAACTTCTCCTATATTATACAATACAACTTCCAGTTTATACTATTCATTGTCCATAAGTGGATCGGCAGGAAATGAATCTTTACAGTTAAGTTCAACTGATAGAACGTTAGCTTTGCGGTTGGAACAAGGAAACTGTTACGACCTCGATAATTCATTTGGAAAATCCATAGATTTATATGAAACCAATTTAATCATAGGATGTCCGTATTATTATCAATTGTCTAATTATTCCAATTTCATATATTATTCATCTGGATCTGGTGCATATATAATAAATTTAGAAGTTGTAAATTCTACGTCATCATATGATAACATAGTGGCAGTATTACCAAGTCCAACTAATATTACTAATTCATTTGGAACATCAGTAGCAATAAACCAATCGTGGGCAGCAGTTGGATCTCCCTATGAAAATAATGGAAGTGGTGTGGTATATATGTATCAGTTTATAAACGATATTTGGAACTTATACCAAACCATATATAGCCCAATAACTAAGAGTTTGTTTGGAAACAGTATAAAATTAAATAAAGATAATAATACTCCATCTGATAGATTAGTAGTGGGATGTGGAAACTTGGCGGCAGAGAAAGTATATTATTATGAATTATCCGCATCAATATGGACTTTAGGATATACATTTATACCCGATAATACTCAATATCCATTGACATTTAATAATTATTTACCATATAGCGAAAGTAGAAATTCTAATACTACGAGTGGAAGTGGATTTGGATATTCCGTATCAACGTTTGGAGACGTGGTAGTAATAGGGGAATATTTAGACCGGAGTATATATGAATTTTCGGGATCGTCTATATATAATCAAGGATCGGTGTCAATTTACAATAGATGTAATACGTCATCATCAATTTATGAATTGGTATATAAAACATATGGAAATGAAAACACGTTACAAAATAATAATCTTGGTTATTCGGTTGATATATGGAATACCAACGTAGTTGCCGGTTGCCCTAAAAGTAACCAATTGAATTTATCTTCAAGTTATATAGGAAACACAATTTTTCAATTACATGAATGTGATGATTCAATTGACAATTCATTGAGCGGGCAATGTGTGTTGATTCAAGGAAGTGAAAATGAATGGGATATATTAAATGTATATCAACGAAAGAAACAATATTTAAGTCCATATCGAGCAGTTGGAAACAATGTATCGGTTGGAAGTTTATCTATGGTAGTTGGTGCTCCAATCATAATATCCGACAGTAATAGAGTAATTCAACTTCAAACTACACAGAGTTTAGATGATATATGCGGAAAAGCATTTATTTATAATTTTAATAATTTACAAAACACATTTCATATAGGAAATTCATTTTATAGAAACGGAAAAATAGTAGTAATGACATCTGGTTCAATATTTGATAGCCTATTCGGACAAACAAACTATTCATATAATTTAAACTTCGCCGGACAAAATACAATATATGAAAAACAGGTGATATGTAATATAAATCCCGGAGAATTTAACGTAAGCACAAATCCAACCGCTATCCAAACTCCAATTTCAACTTTTGATTTAAATCAAAATGGAAAATTTGACTTCGAAGACATGGATACATTGATGCGATATATGAAATATAAACTTAACCAATCACTTGGACTGTCATATTCGACTGATTGGAGTTCGTCTATTCTTATAAATGATGATGAAATAAGTTTATATAATTACTATACCTCATTACCAGAGTGGAATAACAATTATATAAATCAACAAGTAATTCAATACATTCCTATATGGGATTTCCAAAATACTTCAATTCAACTCGATTTAGATTTAAATGGAGATAATGCGATTGATATTAGGGATATGAATATTATGTGGAAATATTTCAGTAATAGATTATCGGGAAATAATTATAACAAATATACTACCCCCAATTCAATCAGACAAAATTTATCGCAAGCATTAGCGTATTTAGATGGATTATCAGGTAAAAATAATTTACCAATGATTAACACCAATTTTTTCAATTATAATCAACAAGTAGAAAACGATCCAACCGGAAGTTATTTGGCTCCATATATAACATCGGTCGGATTATACGATAATAATCTTCAACTTGTAGCCATAGGTAAATTAGGAGTTCCTATAAAAAATGGAAATAATGTTCCACTTAATATTTTAATGAGAATAGATTTTTAAATGAACTACCCACCCGCTAAAGCAGGTGGGTTTTCTGCTTCCTCCAAGATAAAGAGCTTAAAATCTTTACATTTTAATTTTATTTGTTTATATTTATACATAATAGTAAAAATATAAAATTATGCCAAATGAAACAACACGACCCTCTTTACAAATAGATTTAGCAACTCGTTATGCCCAGCAAAAAGAAGGCGGAGCCTTTAACGCAAAAACGGCTGGAACGGCAACTGCTCCTGCTTCTTTACAAGCTAAATTATATGATACCGATCCTAATTTTCAAATCAAAGAAAATTTAGGACAGAGTAATTTCGAAGGAGTTACAGATGGAGGAAATTATAAAGAAATTTCTCGATATGCTAATAACATAAATACGACTAGGTATAAATAATAACTAAATTCGATATTAAACTCTCCAATTGGAGAGTTTTTTCGTTATTAAAATAAACGAATTATTTTTATGTTTTTAATATTTTTTGTATATGTATATAATGTTGGCAATGACAACATTTGCCGTAAAAATCAACGAATAGAAAGTTAAAAAGTTATGTCACTATATCAAATCAAAGTAAAAACACCGGAAGTTCTCCAAATAGTTAAAGAGAATAAACAAAAGCACGATCAAATTCTAAAAGACGCTATCGAAGGTTATTGGAATGATGCTTCTAATTTTCTTAAAAAATACGAGAAAGATAAATTATCAGAATTAGATAAAAATCACAAAACAACAATCAAGAAGATGCGAAAACAATTACGGGAACAAAAGGCATCGCTTAAGGGACAAATTAAAAAAGAATTAGAATTAGTAGAAAAAAGAGAGAAAAAAGGGTATTTGTATATGTCCAATAAATATCCAGAAGATCACGGCGATGATTATACCGGAACTATTCGTAGATTAGAATTATCAGTTGATAAAGAAATTGAATTGGATACCAAAGAGTTCGACCAATATGTTCGTAATAAATGGGAATGGAGAGAATCGTTTTTATTATCTAATATTGGATATGCCAATTCATATCATGTAAGTGGTAGTTGTGGATTAATGGCGAATTCTGTTTTTGCTGGTTCTGGTTCATACTGTAGTTCGAGCTATAGTAACAACGCTATATTCGCATTATCAACATTCTAATAGATTATAAAGAGTTATATTGTAAACCCTCTTATCTAGTAGGAGGGTTTACTATTTATATAGTATGATTGAAATTGACAAAGGACATTGGAAATTTGAAGGGAATATACCCGAAGGAAGTATTGGTTTTGTTTATTTAATAACCGATAAAGACGGTAAAAAATATATTGGTAAGAAATTGTTAGAAAACAAAAAAAAGAGAAAACCTCTAAAAGGAAGAGTTAATGGAAGACGATATATGGTCGAAAGTGATTGGAAGATTTATTGCGGATCATCTCCACAATTACACGAATATATAGAAAAAAATGGAAAAGAAGGAATGGAGTTTATTATTCTTAAGTTTTGCGAATCAAAACTTATGTTAGCATATGAAGAAGCAAGAGAAATAATAGAAAGAAAAGCTTTATTTTCCAAGGAATATTGGAATGAAGTGTTAAATTTAAGAATACGCTATCACGCAAATAAAAAAATTGATAATGTTAGTCATTGTAAAATCAATTGACTGATGACATATTATGGGAGGATTTATATATATAATTACCAATCCAAAGTTCGAAGGATATTGTAAAATCGGAATATCCGAAAACTTAACAAATCGACTGTCAACTTATCAAACATCTGATCCACACAGACAGTATAAAATTGAACATTATATTTTTCATCCAAAATATAAGATTGCCGAGATTAAAATTAAAGAAATGATGAAATATTTTTCTACGGATACTATTCAAAAAGGAGAATGGTTTAGAATTTCTGTCCCAATGGCAGTTTCAAGATTACAGGAGACTTTGGACGATTATAACGAAAATCCAGTCAAATATTAAAAAAAGTTGAGAAGCGGTTAAAATTATGGTATTCTATCAAAAGTATGAATACCAAAATAAAGAATATAAAAATTGAAATTACGACAGAAAATGGAAGATATTGGCAAGAAACATACGTTCATCCTAAATTCAGAATAAAAGATTTGTCAAATTCTCCATTTAAAAAAATGGAAAAATCGCCCATTAAATGGGCTACTGAAATGATTAAAAAGGCTTCCAAGTAATAGTGTTAGTCATTGTAAAATCAGTGACTGATGACTCCAGATAAGGATGCTAATAAAATCAGACATAATTTCAATATTAAACGAGTCATCAAAGTAAATTGTTCAATATAGAGTCAATCTTATTAAAATTTATATGAGAGATTCTTAACAATGTTATATTATTTTGTTGGGACGGTATAAAAAGTTGATGTTTTAATGAAAACACAGTATCATTATGTAAATGTTGATAAAATCTGATATAATAGTCATTCTAAAAGATGCCTTTAAACAGTCTCCAATTCTTAGAAAAGGAGATACACAGTTATTGTTTAGATGTCCTTTTTGTAATAGAAACGACCAAATCAGAAAATTGGAAATATGTGTAGATGGAGATCGACTAGGATATAGTCATTGTTGGAGGTGTGATTTCAAATCACGTTCATTTGGGTCTCTTTTACGTAAATTAAATGCGCCATTTCATTTAAGGGATAGACTATTTAAGTTATCAGGAGAAATCCGGACCTATAGAAAATCGAGTAATGTTAAAAAAACAGAAGAAACATTATCACTTCCTACTGGTTTTGTTTCTCTTTCACGCCCTACAAATTCACAAGAATATAAAAATGCAATTAAATATCTCAAAAAAAGAAATGTGTTAATGGATGATATTATTAGATATAATATAGGATATTGTGAAATAAAATCAGAATATCAAAATCACATCATAATTCCGTCATATGATGACAATAACGAATTGAATTTTTTCATTGGGCGGCAATATTATGATAATAGTGTTTATCGTTATAAAAAACCAAAACGAGATATGAATATCATCGGGTTTGAGAATATGATAAACTGGAAAGAAGATGTTAATTTAGCAGAAGGAGTTTTCGATTGTTTTGCCATTCGAAAAAATGCCATACCATTATTTGGTAAATATCCATCTAAAAAACTACAGGAAA
>Ga0114951_10003269_pt1 | contig 16924 bp, 14 predicted proteins | sample AM7aDNAmetaG_FD_88677 | JGI IMG/M metagenome (GOLD analysis project Ga0114951, IMG submission 88677) | Freshwater microbial communities from Finland to study Microbial Dark Matter (Phase II) - AM7a DNA metaG | ecosystem: Environmental > Aquatic > Freshwater > Lake | place: Finland: Lake Alinen...
ATGCTTGCCTTGTTCCAGCTGAGCATTGGCAGGTTGGACGGCAATAGCCAAAGCGAGAAATACGAACAGGGTGAGACCGAACATGCGCGCACAGAAACTATTCACGGGCAGATCTCCTGAGTAGATGTCGAAGTATCGGACCGTCGATGGCTGCCGATCTGTGATGTCGATCACATCTCACAGGGATACGATCTGCACACTGGCCGCGACAAGGGCTGATTTTGGACGAAAAGCTTGAAAAGCATATCTCAGGGCCTGAAGGCCTAATGATTTTGCTGACTTTAAACCGGGGATAAATCCCCGGCCTACCGCTTGCGGGATTTTTTCCGCAGCCTGTGGAGTCTGCTTTTATCATCAGATACTTGCGGCGCACTTCGACTTCGCTCGGCGTGGTGTCCAAGAAGTTCGTTGCATACGTCGGAAGCCCGAACCGCAGGTCCTTCGACTCGCCTTGGCGCAAAGGGCGCGCCAAAACTCGCTCCTCATGAACGGCCCGGTTGAGTGTAGTTCTGTCCCACCCATTCCGCAAAGAACGCGGAATGGATGGGGCACGGGGCTTAGTTGCGGAATAGACGGCGGCCGTTCATCCCCGGACGTAACGCGCTGCCGCGAGTAAAGCTGCTCAGGATGACAGTTCGTTTTTGGTGCGAACTTTAGAGCAGACACAAGGGTGCCCTCTCGAAAAATCAACTTATGCGGAAGTTTCTGAGCACCTGTCCAAGAGAGCTTTCACTGCTTCGAGGAGGGAAGGGAAGCGGAGATTGGCTAGCTGTCGCGCGGATGCGGCGGTGGGGCTTTGGCGCTCCGGATCGACCTCGATGAAGAGGGTGGCGATGCCGAGGCGGCGGCCAAATTCCATGTCCACAAGGGAGTCTCCGATCATGACACTGGTGGCGGTGGTGATGCTGGGGAATTGAGCAGCGGCCTGCTCGAAGAGGCCCGGCAGCGGCTTGCGGCAGTTGCATTGGCCGCGGTCGTGGGGGCAGACGAAAAAGGCGTCGACATGCGCGCCGTGGCGGTTGAGCAGGGTCTGGAAGGCGGAGTGAATCGCCTCGACGTCGGCGGCGGTGTAGAGCCCGAGAGCGATGCCGCGCTGGTTGGAGACGACCACCACGCGCAGTCCCGCGCGGTTGAGCAGGGCGATGGCCTCGGGTACGCCGGGCAGGACGTAAAAGCTGTCCCAGGAGGTTACATAACTGCCCTCCGGCATCTTCTCGTTGAGAACTCCGTCGCGGTCGAGGAAGACGGTGGTGAGGTTGGGGGGGATGCCCTGGCTGGCGGAGTTGGTCACGGGGTAATGATAGCAACCCTTCTGAACACGCCCTGAGCAGCGCGCCCGGATACAATACGTGGATGGAGTTTTGCACGCCCCTGGGGCGAATCCACAAGTCTTGCGCAAGGCGGGCGGGCCAACCGGCATGAAGAATTTTCTGCGCCTGCTGCGCTACGGACTTCCCTACTCGCTTGAGTGGTTCCCCGGCGTCCTGCTGCTGGCGGCGGTCGGCGTGCTGGACACCTTTCGCATCCTCCTGCTGCAACCGATTTTCGATCAGGTTTTGCGGCCTGACGCACCAGAAGGCCCTATCCTTCTGGGTCTCACCAACAGTCGCTGGCATTTCGACCTCAGGTCGCTAATTCCCCAGTTCCTGCATATGCACAACGCCTGGACTGTTGTGGCGTTTGCGCTTGTCACCGCCACACTGGCGAAGGGCCTTTGCGACTATTTCGGCACCTACCTGGTGAACTACGCGGGCTTCGGCTTGATTACCGACCTGCGCAACCACCTTTACGAAGCCACGCTGCGCCGCTCCTCGAGTTTCTTTCACAAGCACGCAACGGGCACCATCCTCTCCACGCTGATCAACGACGTGGACAAGGTGCAGACGGCGGTCAGTTCGGTCATTGGCGAGTTTCTGCAGCAGTTCTTCACATTTCTCGCCGGGCTGCTTTTCGTCATCCGCCTGGGCGGACATCTGAGTTGGGCACTGCTGTTGTTTGTGCCGGTGGTGATTACTTCCGCGCGCAGGATCGGCAGGGAAGTGCGCACCCGCACCCGCAGCGGGCAGGACAAGCTGGCCGAAATCCAGAACATATTGCATGAGACGGTTACGGGCAACCGCATCGTGAAGGCCTTCAGCACCGAACTGTGGGAGGTATTGCGGTTCAAGAAAGCGGCGACGCGCCTGTTCCGGGCCAACCTTCGCAGCGTCCGCATTCAGTCCATCAGTTCGCCGCTCATGGACACCATTGGCTCGATTGCCATTGCCATGTTCCTGTTCATCGGGCGCAATGAGATCATGCATGGTCGCATGACCATGGGGCTGTTTGGCACTTTCATCATTTTGCTGTTCAAGTTGTACGATCCGGTGCGCAAGTTTGCGTATTTCTACAACAGCTTCCAGCAGGCCATGGGGGCGTCGTCTTCGATCTTTGGCTTCTTCGATACCAAGGACGACGTGAAGGAGCGGCCGCACGCGCTGGCCTTGAAGCGCTTTCAAAATTTCATCGAGTTTAAGAACGTGGGTTTTTCGTATTCGACGGAAGAAGGAGAGCACCAGATTCTGCACAATGTCGACCTTGAGGTGAGGGCGGGCGAGGTGCTGGCGTTGGTGGGGCCGAGCGGGGCGGGCAAGTCCACGCTGGTGAACCTGATTCCGCGCTTTTTCGACGTGACTTCTGGCTCCATCCAGATTGACGGCAATGACCTGCGTTATCTGACTCTTGCTTCGCTGCGCCGCCAGGTGGCGCAGGTGACGCAGGAGACGATCCTGTTTAATGACACGGTGCGCAACAACATCGCTTACGGTCAGCCGGATGTGAAGGCCTCGGTGGTGGAGCAGGCGGCGCGCAACGCTCTGGCTCACGACTTTATTCTGCGCATGCCGCAGGGCTACAACACGGTGATCGGCGAAAAAGGATTCAGGCTGTCGGGCGGCGAGCGCCAGCGCCTGGCCATTGCGCGCGCGATTCTGAAGAATGCGCCGATTCTGATTCTTGACGAGGCTACCTCGGCGCTGGATGCCGAGAGTGAATCGCTGGTGCAGGCGGCGCTTGCCAACCTGATGCAGGACCGCACGGTGATGGTGATTGCGCACCGGCTTTCAACCATTCGCCGCGCCAACCGCATCGCCGTCCTCGAAGACGGGCGCATTACCGCTATTGGTTCTCACGAGGAGCTTTTGATATCCTCTTCAACCTATCAAAGGCTGTATCAATTGCAATTCATGGACGGCCCTGAATCGCAAACTGCGGAGGTGCTGGGGCCGGTTGGGCTGTAGTTGAATGGCGCCCGTTGAAGTCGGCGCCGTTCAAGCTTGGGGAACTCGGGAGATTCAACCGTAGTTCAAGGAAGAAGAATGCCGATTTATTCGATGACCGGGTTTGCGCGGGTTCAGGTCCGCGTGCATGACCAACTCAGCTATACGCTGAGCGTGAAGAGCGTTAATCACCGTTTTCTCGACGTGCAGTTGCGGTTGCCGAATGGCCTGGACGCCCTGGAAATGGAGTTGCGCAAGGCACTGAAGGACAACCTGGTGCGCGGGCACGTGGATCTTTCGCTGTCATTGGATCGCGGCTCGCAGCAGAAGTCCGGCTACAATCGCGAACTCGTTTCAGGCTATCTTGCGGCTTTTGAAGCCGCGCGCGCCGAACACAAACTCAAAGGCGAACCGGACCTGAACGCGGCGCTGCGCCTGCCGGGCGCGTTGCAGGGCGAGAATCGCTGTGATGACGATCAGGCGATTCTGGAAGAGAGCGTGCGTGAGCAGATTGGCCCGCTGCTGAACGAATTGAAGATCATGAGAGCGCGGGAAGGCGAGTCTCTGGAGACGATTCTTCACGGCACGCTGGACAAACTGGCCGAGGCGACCGATAGTGTAACGTTGCTGCGTCCGGAGATTGAGCAGCGTTACCAGGAAAGGCTTGCGCAGAGGCTGCTGGCGGCCACGGGCCCGGAGTTTAACCGGCAGAGGTTGTTGGAAGAAGTGGCGGTACTGGTGGAGCGCAGCGATATAGCCGAGGAACTGACGCGCATGACGACGCACATCGGGCACTTCCGCGAACTGCTGGCCGCTGGCGGCGAAGTAGGGAAAAAGCTGGACTTCCTGCTTCAGGAGATGAATCGCGAGGCCAACACGCTGTTATCAAAAACGGGCGGGGTGGGCGGCAAAGGCACGCGGATTACCGAGCTGGGGCTGGCCATGAAGGCGGAAATCGAAAAGACGCGTGAACAGATTCAGAACGTGGAATAAGACTACCGGCGAGCCGGGTTGAAGGACAAACTAACGTGGCAGGAATCCTCTTTATCATTTCGGCGCCCTCAGGTTCGGGCAAGAGCACGCTGGTGAGCGAGTTGCGGAAGCAGGTGAGCCGCGTGGACTTTGCTATTTCGTGGACGACGCGCGCTCCCCGCGGTTCTGAGGAGAACGGGCGTGAGTACCACTTCACCAGTCGTGATGAATTTGAGCAGATGATCGAGGCGGGCATGTTTCTGGAGCACGCCAACGTATTCGGAAACTGGTACGGGACCTCCCGGCAGTCGCTTGATGAGGCGCGCGCGCTGGGGCACGATCTGCTGCTCGACATTGATGTGCAGGGCGCGGCGCAGGTGCGTGTGAAGATGCCTGAGGCCGTAAGCATCTTTGTATTGCCGCCCAACCCCAAGGTTTTGCGGACCCGCTTGCGGAATCGCAGCCGCGCCGAGGGGGTGGTGATCGAAGCGGAGCTGTATCGCCGCTTGAGCGAGGCGAGCCGGGAGATTGAGAATTATCGCCAGTACGGATATATTCTGGTCAACGACATTTTGGACAGGGCGGTGGCGCAAATGGAGGCCATCGTTCTGGCAGAGCGTTTTTACCGGAATGGCGAGTCGATCGCTTACCGCTCGCGACGGGTGCTGGAGGTCGCGGCGGCCTGCCTGCAATCGAACGCACAGGAACGGCTCAAGCCTGTGCTGGAGGCATTTGGGATTCTGGGCAACTCCGACCAGCGGGAACTGAATTTCGAGGAGGATTCCGATGACGATTGAGACCAGCTTCGACTCAAACTATCGCAAGGTTCTGGTTGCAGCACGCCGGGCTCGCCAGTTGCAGAGCGGCTCTCACGCACTGGTTCACAGCCAGTCCACGAAGGCCTGCCGCATAGCCCAGGATGAGATTGATGCGGGCAAGATCTCTTACGTCAAGGGTCAGGCTGAGGTGGTGAAGCCACTGGTGGATGGCCCTGCGATTCCGATCCTGCTGAGCTGAAGAAACAGTGGGCCATGAACAGTGGTCAGTTGACAGTTGCCCTGTCTTTGTGCGGCTTTGTCGCGCATTGCGCGGGGCACATTTCTTTTAGGGCTCCCATGCCGCATTTCTGAACCACTGAAGCTGGATCACGGTCCATTGACGACAGTTCACTGTCAACTGTTCACTGTTCTACAATCGAGCCATGAGAGTGACGGTGGGCGTCTCCGGCGGGATTGCTGCGTACAAGGCAGCGGAACTGGTGCGCGCGTTGCAGCGCCAGGGCCTTGAAGTTCACGTGGTGATGACCCAGGCAGCCTGCAAATTTGTGCAGCCGCTGGCCTTTGCCTCGCTCACTGGCTACAGAGTAATCACCAGCCTGTGGGATGAATCGGCCTACAGTTCCGGCGAGACTGCAAGCGATCAGAACGGCATTGAGCATATCGCCGAGGCGCAATGGGCCGATGCGCTGGTGGTGGCTCCGGCAACAGCCAATATTCTGGCGAAGTTTGCCCACGGTATAGCAGACGATTTTCTGACTACGATGTACTTGGCCACAAACTCGCCGGTGCTTGTGGCTCCGGCGATGAACGTAAACATGTGGAACCACCCGGCTACGCAGGCAAATCTGGAGAGTTTGCGGCAACGGAGCGTGCGCGTGGTGGAGCCGGATGCCGGTGCCCTGGCATGCGGTATGGTGGGCATCGGCCGGATGGCTGAGCCCGATGTAATAGCCGACGCGGTGTTGGGGGCGTTGGGGCGGCGTCATGATATGGCTGGGGAGATTGTGCTGGTGACTGCCGGGGGCACACGCGAGGCGCTGGACCCGGTGCGGTTCCTGGGCAACCGTTCGAGCGGCAAAATGGGCTACGCGCTGGCTGAGGCCGCGCACAGCCGTGGGGCCAGGGTGATTCTCGTCACCGGGCCGACGGCTCTGCATCTGCCGGCGCACTGCGAAGTGATCAAGGTGGTGACGGCGGAGGAGATGCGCGAAGTGGTGCTGAAGCGCATGGTCGAGGCCACAATGGTCGTGAAGGCGGCGGCGGTGGCCGATTACCGGCCGGTTGCGGTGAGTGAACAGAAGCTGAAGCGCACCGGGCCGATGACGCTGGAACTGGCTCCGACGGAAGACATTCTGGCTGAGGTTGTGAGGCGGCGGAGGCCTGGGCAACTGATTGTGGGCTTCGCGGCAGAGACCAACAACCGCATGGAGAACGGCCGCGCCAAGCTGCTGGCCAAGGGCGCGGACGCGATTGTCGTGAACGACGTGACGGCCGATGGAGTGGGCATTGAGGCCGACACGAATGCGGCTACGTTCCTGACCCGGACCACGTCCATCGAATTGCACGAGATGCCCAAGCGCGAGCTCGCAGACCGCATTCTGGACGAGATTCTGGCGCTGCGCAGGCCTCGCTCGCTGGTTGTGGAGATGGACGATCACGACGATGCGAAGACCAGGCAGGACCGGGTGTTGAGCCAGGCCGCCGCGCGGCGTCAACTGATTGTGGAGTAAGCAAATTGGCGAGACAGCTCGATGCGGCAATCCGTGACGCACTGGTCGAACGAGTTCGCTTTTATCGCGATCTGGGGCTGACTGAGTTTTACCGGCGGCCGGTAGATCCGGCGCTATTGCTGGCTGAAGCCGCCGACGCCGTAGAGGAGCAACAGCCTGCGTCGGTTGCGGTAGAGGAACTGGTTGTCGCAACGTCGCCGGAGCCCCAGCAAGATAATTCTCAACCCAACTATTCCCAGGAGGATCCTCCGATTCCGCCACGCGCTCCGTTTCCCGCACAGCCTAAGATTGGCGCCGTTGTACCCGCGGCTGACCGCGCCGCAGCTCTTGAAGTCATTCGCGAAGAGATTGGCAACTGCACGCGCTGCGCGCTACATACGGGCCGCAACAAGCTGGTGTTCGGTGATGGCGATGCTACCGCGCGGCTTATGTTTGTGGGCGAAGGGCCGGGCGCGGACGAAGATGCGCAGGGACTTCCGTTTGTGGGCAAGGCGGGGCAACTGCTGAACAATATGATCGTCGCAATGGGACTCCGGCGCGACCAGGTTTACATCGCCAACGTGGTCAAGTGCCGTCCGCCGGGCAACCGCACGCCGGAGCCGACTGAAGCGAATACGTGTACGCCGTTTCTTTTCCGGCAAATTGACGTGGTGCGGCCGCAGGTCCTGGTGGCTCTGGGCGCTACGGCGGCGACGTATCTGCTGGGTCAGCGGCAACCGCTGGCTGGGCTGCGCGGGCGGGTTCATGCGTTTCGTGGGACGCAGCTTATCGTGACCTACCATCCGGCGTTTTTGCTGCGCGATCCGCGGCAGAAGAAGGAAGCCTGGGCCGACTTGCAGATTGCGATGAAGGAACTTGGGCTGAAGCCCCCGTCGAAGGGGTGAGGGACAGCTCCAAGCTCTCAGCTTTCGGCTTTGAGTTTCAGGGCGAAGAGGGTAGTCATTCCCGCCCTCTCCGCAAAGGGCGCGGTAATGATGGGGCAAGCGCCGACCGCACCGTTTTGGCTAACAGGGACAGCTCCGCTCTGCGAGAAACCTAGTTGGCGGCCTTGGCAGGGAAGATGAGGGAGAATTACATACACTTGCGACGCGCGGGAATCCTTGCAGCAATAACATTCCTATTAGGATCGTCACAGCTGATATCTTCCGCAAAGAGCGAAGTTGAGCCTGCGTTAACACAGCAGATTTCCAAAGCGGTGGCGGATGTTCGGATAGGTAAGTCCTCCAGAGATCGGACCGACGCGGCTGAGCATCTCTTTGAGATTACGCGAGGGAACGGGTCAAATCAGGTGGACGATCAACAGCTTACCGAGATAATAGCTCTATTGAAAAGTAGTGATGACTCTGTGCGCAGTTGGGTGGCAAGATGCCAAGAGTAATTCCAGGATTGCCGTACCCTGGCAAAACTCATGCGAGGTTGCCATTCCCTGATGGTCGCGTCGACTTTGCGTATCGCCTACGAGGCATACCAATCCTGGAATGGCAATAGGCAGTTTCGGATCTCGCGCAAAACCAGCAGTGCCGGATTTACTGAAGATCCTGCATGAAGTGGATTGTATAAATGCAAGCAAAACCTTGGCTTCGGAGATCCGCTTTGCACTCAAACAAATTGGGGTGGAACCGCCCCGCTCCAAATGTAACTGGCGTCGTATCGTGCGATAGCCGGTGCCCTTGCCGCCGCACGACGTAGCCCTTGGACGGCTACTCCAATGCTAAAGTGCAGGGATGGCGGGGAATGGGGAACTGGGCATGTACACGCATGAATTCAAGCAAGAGGCGGCACGGCCCGGTATAGAATCGAGCAGTTATGGCGCGCATGCTCTTAGCTACCTCACGTAGTCGATTTCTGAAATCTGATGCTGCGGTGACCACAGTTGAACAAGTTACTCAGCCGCGCATTCCACTAAAGCGCTCTCTCTTTTCCGATATGAACGTTGCTCCCGCATCTCGATCGAGCGCAATTGCGGTGCGTCTTTCCTTGGCGTAGTCAGCGGTGGTATTCCGCCGGCCATTACTTCAATTTCTTGAACCCGGAGCTTCTTTCATCATGGATCGCCGCAAATTCTGTTTCATTTCCGCCTCCGCTGTAACATCACGCATGAGCGCAATGCCAGCGCTCCTTACGCAATCTGCATCGTCAGCGCCTCTGATTTCGACGGTTGAAATAGCACGCATTGACCGTGAGCGCATACTCCGAGCCGCTGACGAATACCTGCCGCAGGGTCCTATAACGATCACAGCATTTAGTTCGCCGCGCAGCCACGGCGGCAAACATGACTATTCTTCCGAGGGAGATTACTGGTGGCCCGACCCCAAGAATCCCGGCGGTCCATACATTCGTCGTGACGGGTACTCCAATCCCGAAAATTTCAACGCGCATCGTGAGGCGCTTATCCGGCTGAGCCTGCATGTGCCTGCATTGGTATCGGCATGGCTTATCACTCGCGATCTGCGCTATGCGCATCACGCGGCGCTGCATCTGCGTGCCTGGTTCCTCGATTCGGCGACACGGATGAATCCTTCGCTTGAATATGCACAGGCCATCATCGGCGTCACACCGGGACGAGGCACTGGCGTAATCGACACTCTGCATCTGATTGAGGTGAGCCGCGCTGCACGGCACCTGGAGGACGCCCGCGTCTTTGCCCAAGCCGAATTCGACGAAGTATGTGGATGGTTCGCGGAATATCTCGATTGGATGTGCAATTCCAAAAATGGCAAAGAGGAGGAAGTGGCCAAGAACAACCACGGAGCATGCTGGGTTGCACAGGCCGCTGCATTCGCTGCCTTAACCGCCAATCGCGACGTAATGGACCTCTGCAGAGATCGCTTCAGAAGGAATCTTCTGCCTGATCAGCTTGCGCCCGATCGCAGCTTCCCTCTGGAACTGGCGCGCACCAAGCCATACAGCTATTCGCTCTTCGACCTCGACGTGCTCGCGATCATCTGTCAAATCGCCTCGACCACAGACAACTCGCCAGATAATCTCTGGCAGTTCGCGTTGAACGGTGGTATCCGCTACAAGACGGCTGTTGATTTCATGTTTCCGTTCATTCAGGACAAGAGCAAATGGCCGTATGCGCATGATGTGGAGTACTTCGACGACCTGCCCAACCGTCAGCCAAGCCTCCTTTTCGCAGGGCTTGCCTATCGGGAGCCGAAGTACATCGCGCTTTGGCGCACATTGCGGCCTGATCCTAAAACCGCGGAGATCGTCCGCAACTTTCCAGTGCGTCAGCCATTGCTATGGGTCACGCCTGTTTGAGGTTTGCCTGCTTCTGCATCGCGTTTAATCTCACGCGAGCAGTGTGATAGGATTCCGTCGATACGTCACAATCATGTTCAGGAGCGAGAATGCAGGAGCGTAGGGTCGGAATCATCATGAATGGCGTTACCGGGCGCATGGGGCTCAATCAACATCTGATCCGCTCGATCCTCGCAATCCGCAAGCAAGGGGGTGTGACTCTTGACGATGGCACCATGCTGATGCCGGACCCAATCCTGGTGGGTCGTAATGAAGATAAGTTGCGGGCTATAGCGGCAGCGCATGGTCTTTCACGCTGGAGCAATGACCTGGCTCGCTGCCTCGAAGATCCAGAGGACATCATCTATTTCGACTCGGGCTCGACAGGCATACGGGAACAGAATGTACTGAACGCCATCTCGGCAGGGAAGCACGTTTACTGTGAAAAGCCTCTCTCGACCTCGATGCAAAGCGCAATCAGGATTGCCGTGGCTGCGGAGAAGGCAGGTGTGAAGCATGGTGTTGTCCAGGACAAGCTTTTCTTACCTGGGATACGCAAACTGCGCCGCCTGATCGATTCGGGATTTTTCGGACGCATTCTTTCGGTGCGCGGCGAGTTTGGCTACTGGGTCTTCGAAGGAGATTGGCAGGCCGCGCAGCGCCCATCGTGGAATTACAGGAAGGAAGAGGACGGCGGAATCATTCTGGATATGTTCTGCCATTGGCGCTATGTTCTCGACCATACCTTTGGGGAGGTTCAGGCCGTCTCATGCAGAGGCGCCACGCACATCCCCCAGCGTGTCGATGAGGCGGGCAAGACCTATACCTGTACTGCCGATGACGCTGCCTACGGCATGTTTGAATTGAAGGGCGGCATCTTCGCGCAAATCAATTCATCCTGGACAACGCGTGTGTATCGCGACGAACTGTTCAATCTACAGGTGGACGGGACCGAAGGCAGCGCCGTTGCAGGATTGCGCGATTGCAAAGTGCAGCATCGCGTCAACACACCGCGGCCCACGTGGAATCCCGACCTGCCCAATCCGTTTCAGTTTCGCGATCAGTGGTCCGTGGTTCCGGACAACGCCGAGTTCGACAATGCGTTCAAGGTGCAGTGGGAAATGTTCCTGCGCCACGTTGCTTCAGACGCGCCGTTTCCTCATACCTTTCTTGACGGGGCGCGCGGTGTGCAACTCGCGGAACTGGCTCATACGTCGTGGCAAGAGCGCCGCTGGGTCGACGTGCCGGAGATTTCGCTCAGCGGTTCTGAGAAGGCCTAGAGAAACCAGATCGCCACGGGAAGGAAGAAGGGCATGGCAGACAAGTCACGGCTCTCGTTGAACCAAATCACGACGACGAAATGGAGCGTGGGTGAAGCGGTGGAGGGCTGCGTGCGGCACGGCATTTCATCGATTGCGCTCTGGAGACACAAGATCGCGGAGACGGGTCTCGCCGCCAGCGTTCGCTTGGTTAAGGATGCGGGCCTGCACGTGTCCAGCGTTTGTCGTGGTGGAATGTTTCCGGCGCCCACCGGGACAGAGCGAAAGAAGAATATTGAGGATAATTTTCGAGCCGTGGATGAGGCGGCGGCGCTGAATGCGGACTCGTTAGTGATGGTCGTTGGTGGCTGTGTTGGATTTGGCATTGAAGAAGCGCGCAAGATGGTCGCTGATGGCATTGCTGCGCTGGTGCCCTATGCGCGCAAGTGCGGTGTTCGCATTGGTCTCGAACCGCTTCACCCCATGTTTGCCGCGGACCGTTCAGTTCTTGTCACCATAGGTCAGGCACTCGAACTCGCATCGCTCTACGATCCGCAGGAAGTCGGAGTGATTCTCGATAGCTTCCATATCTGGTGGGACCCGCAAGTTGCGGAGTTGATCGCGCGCTCGACCGGTCGCATTTACGGCTTTCATGTCTCGGACTGGCTGGTGCCACTGCCCGATATCCTGCTGGGTCGCGGCCTGATGGGCGATGGCGTGATCAATAATTGCAAGCTGCGATTCCTCGTCGAAGAGGCTGGCTATACCGGCCCCATCGAAGTCGAAATCTTCAATCGGGCGCTTTGGGATTCCGATCCTGATGCAGTCTTGTCCCAAGTTATTGAACGATTTGAGAAATTTGTTTAAGAAGCGAGGATACCTGTGGAATCGATCAATGCACTAACTCCGCAGGCTCTGATGCCGCTGGTGAGGCGCGCTCTTGAGATTGCATCGAGTAAGACCCTGCGGCTCGACCGGCGCTGGAACGTATCTGGTGGTGCCCCCGTCTTTACCGTTGGCGGCCATTACACGGCGCGCAGTTGGACGCAGTGGACACAGGGCTTTCAGTGTGGGAACGCGCTGATCTGTTTCGATCTGACCGGGGATCGGGAACTGCTTGCCCTGGCTCGTAAGCACGTGGTCGATGATATGGCGGAACATCTGACCCACACCGGCGTTCATGACCATGGCTTCAATAATATTTCCACTTATGGCCACCTGCGCCGGCTGATGCTCAGCGGCCTTATCGATGCGAATGAATGGGAACTCAACTTCTATGAACTTGCATTGAAGGTAAGTGGCGCAGTGCAGGCCGGGCGGTGGACTGCGCTTCCGGACGACTTGGGCTACATCCATTCTTTCAATGGGAGCCATTCGCTGTTTATCGATACTATTCGCAGCCTTCGCATCTGTGGGATATCCCATACTCTGGGCCACGCGCTTGTTGGCGAGCAGGACATGCGCATCAATTTGCTGGGCCGGCTGCTTAAACACGCGAAGACCACTGCGCGATACAACATTTATTACGGCGAAGGACGCGATAGTTACGACGTTCCAGAATTACGGGGGCGCACCGCGCACGAGACGATTTTCAACGTCGCCAGCGGCGCCTTCCGCTGCCCGTCTTCGCAGCAGGGCTATTCGCCCTTTACCACGTGGACGCGCGGCCTTGCATGGGCAATGCTGGGCTTTGCCGAGCAACTTGAGTTTATCCGATCGCTTTCTGAAGATGAGTTTGGTCACGATGATATTCCGGATAGATCAGAGGCCTCCGCGATGCTGGAGAGGGCGGCGCGGGCCACTTGTGACTTCTACATCCACCAGGGGAGTGCGCTCGATGGCATTTGTTATTGGGATACGGGTGCGCCGCAGTTGTATCGTCTCGGAGATTGGCAATCCCAGGCCGCCGATCCCTACAATGCCTTTGAGCCTGTTGATTCTTCGGCAAGCGCCATTGCCGCGCAGGGGCTGATTCGCCTTGGGCACCTGCTGGGTGACGATGGCCGCGAATATCTCCAAGCCGGCCTCACGGTCGTTCAACGCCTGCTTCAAGAGCCCTATTTATCCACCGATTCCGATCACGAAGGACTTCTGTTGCACAGCGTCTACCATCGGCCCAACGGCTGGGACTATATTCCTCCCTCTGCGAAGATACCGTGCGGCGAGTCGAGCATGTGGGGCGATTATCACCTGCTTGAGGCAATGCTGCTGGTGGCGAAGATGGCGGATTCAAGTTACTACACATTTTTTTAACGTGCGATGTTATCTGGCGAGAGAGGACCGCGGATGGGCAATCATGGCAAAGTAGCTCTGGTTACAGGCGGGGCACGAGGTATTGGCCTGGGAATCGCGGCCAAACTCGCGGAGGCCGGATTTACCCTTGCGATCTCGGGAAGACGGTCGCTCGAGCAGGTGCAACCCGCTCTTGATGAAATCAGAAAACACAGCCCTGCTTCCATTTATGCCCAGGCGGATGTGTCAAGCGGCGAGGACCGCAGGAGGCTTCTTCAGGCAGTTGAGGAAAGCTTCGGCAGGCTTGACGTTCTGGTGAACAACGCGGGGATCGCTCCGCGGGTGCGGGCCGACATTCTGGATGCCCAGGAAGATAGCTTCGATGAATTGATCGCGACCAATCTCAAGGGGCCTTATTTTCTTACGCAAGCGGTTGCGGCATGGATGATACGTCAACACGCGAGCGATCCTGCGGTCCATCGTTCGATCGTCAACATCAGTTCAGTGTCAGCGACCGTAGCCAGCGTCAATCGGGGCGACTATTGCATTTCGAAAGCGGGCATCGCCATGGCGACGCGGCTGTGGGCGGTGCGTCTCGCGGAGTACGGCATCGGGGTTTACGAAGTGCGGCCAGGCATTATCGAGAGCGACATGACGGCGGGCGTCCGGGGCAAGTACGATGCGCTGATTGAAGCGGGGCTGCTGCTGGAGAAGCGCTGGGGAACTGCTGCCGATGTGGGTCGCGCAGTCTGTTTGCTGGCCAGCGGCGAACTCCCTTACGCCACAGGCGCTGTGCTCGTAGTCGATGGCGGCTTGACGTTGCCGAGGCTGTAGGCATGATGAAGGCTCCAGAAGGAATACATGGATAAGCGATCGGCGGCCTCGGAACCAAAGGGCGAAATCAGGACTCCAGACCGGATGCAGCCGCGATGGGGATTTGCCGTGTCATCGGGAATCCTCGGATGGATCCTCGATGCGTTCACGTTTTTTGTTCTCATCTTCGTGGTCGATGCTCTGGCCAGGAAATTTCATGTAGACAAGTCCGCCATCGTCTGGAGCATTACGATTACGCTGGCCACGCGGCCGATTGGCGCGTTGATCCTCGGCTCGCTGGCGGACCGCTTTGGACGCCGCCGTCCCTTGATCGCCTGCGTTCTGTTCTTCTCAGTCTTCACGGCGCTGACGCCTTTCGCTCCCAACTACACGGTGTTTGTAATTTATCGCGCGCTTTACGGCATTGGCATGGGCGGTTATTGGGGAATCGGCGCATCGCTGGTGATGGAGAGTTCTCCTCCAAAATGGCGCGGGCTGTTCTCTGGAATCATGCAGGCTGGATACGCGCTTGGATACCTGTTGGCCGCTGTGGCGATGCGAACCATTGAACCTCGCTTCGGCTGGGAGTGGATGTTTCTGGCGTGCCTTATCGTTGCGGGGTTAGTGGCGTTTCTGACCATGTTCGCGCCGGAGCCTTCGGCGTGGAAGAAGAATCGCCCGGAGAGTCTTGGCGCTGTTCTTCGCACACTCTTGCGGCACAAAAAGGATTTTGCCTATCTGGTGCTGCTGATGACGGTGATTACCTGCCTGTCGCACGGCACGCAGGATCTATACCCGGATTTCCTGAAGTCCGCACACAGCTTTTCAAGCATAGTGATCTCGAATCTAGCAGTTATTTACAATCTCGGAGCCATTTTGGGCGCGCTGGTGATCGGCTACTTCTCTGAGAGTCTTGGCCGGCGCTACTCAATCATGGTGGCGTTGACGATCTGCGTGGTTGCGCTGCCTGCATGGGCCTTCGGGTCGTCGTTGCTGGTGTTGGCGCTTGGCTCGTTCATGATGCAGTTTGGCGTGCAGGGCGTGTTCGGCGTGATTCCCGCGCATCTGAACGAGCTTTCTCCGAGCAGCGTGCGCAGCCTGTTTCCCGGCGTTGTTTACCAGCTTGGCATGCTGTTCGGCGCTCCCTCGGTTGGCATCGAGTTCGCGCTTCGCCGCCGCCTTGGCTATTCATGGGCGCTTACGGTCTTTGAGATCGGCACGATTGCCGCGCTGTTTTTCATCTGTGGTTTCGGGCCGGAGCGGCGCGGACGCGATTTGGCTGGCTAGGTTGCATCCCAATCTCCCAGGAAAGTGGGGGGAGGGGGGGTGGGTAGGGAGGGTAGGGAGGGAGGGGGGTAGGGGGCAGAGTACGCGGAGGTACGGCCCCAGGTTATCCCCTTGGTGGGCAGACGGTCATTTGAGTAGAGGCATCCCATATTGAAATTGTGCGCTTTTGTGCCGTAATTATGTGCAATGAATATTGCGTCTAAGTTATTGAAATTGAGCAATTTGAAAATTAGCCGTGTTTTTATCGTCTCGGGGTGCGGCTATCTCCCCATGGATGACTGCAGACGGCGCTGAAACCTTTGGCGCACGTTTGCCGAGTGCTCAAGCGGTTCCCATTCCAATCTCCGAGCGCAAGAATGGGCGGTCCAAGGGCGTTTCCAAACCTGGGAATGCGTAATGTCCGAGTTGACGGTGACACGCTCGAAATGTGCAACATGGGTGCGGTACAACTGGAATCCTCAGAAGCAAGACCCCTTGCCGTAGAATCGCCACCTCTGGAGAACATAGCAATGAAGCCACTACTTAGGATGGGCCTACGTCTTGGCTTCTTTCTTTCTGCCGGATTTTCTCTTGCGGCCCCTGGGGGCGATCTGGGGTTTGACAAACGGTTATCTGAGACAGGTTTGACCTATTCCTTGCCGTCCGGCTTCGTTGATGATGGGCCAAACATCGCTCTCGCTAAAGAGTTGAACGACACACTGGACTCGTCAAGTCCGTTTGTTGTGCACCGAATTAACTCGACAGATGGAAAGATAACCGCATGGATATGAAGAATCCTGCGCTGGCATTTGGTTACCCGATTGTCTTTGAAGCGAATGCGGAGGAATATCGCGCATTGGTTTCGAGTAGCCCATGTCGCGTATTTGCAAAACTATCGCCCGGCGCTGTGCGAGCGGACAATCGTGCCGACCTTGGGATGGTTCTCAAAGCCGTTCACCCGAACCAGAGCCGCATTGGGGGACACAAAAAGGCGAGCGTGATTGCAATTTCAAAGCCGAGTAGCGGGCTCTTTTATGCAACGATTGCTTATGATTCCGACGGCGAATTCGAGAGAGGCTATCAAGCCGTTAGGCACATGCTGAAATTCAAATAGCTAAGGAACGAAGGGGACAAACTCCAGATCCGGCCGTATTGTCGCCAATGCGGAAGTAACGCCACGTTCAAACTCTCAAAGACAGCCGCAGTCGTGCATGGTGCTTGGCGCCACCCAAGGCCATGAAAATATTTACCTGATCTCGCGTCGCCCCTACGGGGCTTGAGTGGTTCTTTCATCATCTTCCCAGGACTCCGTCCTGATTACATGACAGCGTCGGCTCCTCCGACCTGAGTAGACTGGTTGCTGCGAAACGACC
>Ga0114951_10003270_pt1 | contig 16921 bp, 7 predicted proteins | sample AM7aDNAmetaG_FD_88677 | JGI IMG/M metagenome (GOLD analysis project Ga0114951, IMG submission 88677) | Freshwater microbial communities from Finland to study Microbial Dark Matter (Phase II) - AM7a DNA metaG | ecosystem: Environmental > Aquatic > Freshwater > Lake | place: Finland: Lake Alinen...
GCTGCTGCCAACGTCTGGCCCGACTCCACTAGCCGAACCGCCTCCTGCTTGAACTCAAGCGTGTACCGTCCGCGCTTACCATTCCTCATCTTCGCTACCCTTTCGAATTAGAACAGCTTGCTAAGGGATACGTTTTAAGCGGGCAAGGTCAACCCAACTGCATACAACCCTACATTTCTCTCGTTTCTATGCTGCTATTCCTGAAGGCCCCATTCCCGCCCCACATCGGCTGCACCATTGCCGTAGCATTCCATGTCCTGCCGAATTCTCTCCTTCCGCAGCGCGGCTTCGGGTTATGGACTCAACTGAAAAAATGCTAAGCCAAGTTGATTCCAATGCCTCTAGCGTATGCACTAGGTGGCAAACGCTTCTTAGCGAGGTCGAGGCAGCCAAACTTTGGATACCAAACCAACATGCGAGTGATCGCCCGGTCGCTAGGACTAACGCACCTTCTCTGAAGCGGGCGCGAACTGCTTGCCTTGAGCCCGGGCCACCAACTCAAGTGCGGCCTGGGTCACGGGATCGTCCGGCTTGAGCGACTTGGCGGCCAGCAATTCCTTTTCGCCGTTGACAAGGTCGCCGGCTTGACAGTCGATGATGCCCAGTTTCCTGTGAAGGTCGGCTTTCGCCGCGCACTCACCACACGTCGTGATCGCTTCTTTCAGCTGCCGGATCGCTTCAGGCCAGTCGTGAGCGGACTCGGCTTCAATACCGTTATTGGCCAGCGAGTCCGCACGGTCCAGAATGCGCCGCTCTTTCTGGACAGCGGTGTAGCGCGCCATGAACTGCTCAGACTCAGCTTGATCTGTTGATCGCAATGCTCGCGCCAGGCTAAACAGCGCCTGGGTAAAGTTCGGATCGATCGCTATAGCATTCCGCCAGGCGGCTAGCGCCTTCGCCGTCTCGGACTCCTGCTCCAGGGATTGGCCAAGCATATACCAGGCCATCACGTTGCGGGGTTGCAGTTTGACAGTCTCTTCTAAAAGACTGGCAGCAAGCTGGGTCTTGCCCTGCTGCTTGTCGATGAGAGCGAGAAAATACCGCGGCTCTGCCATGAGCGGGGCCAGCGTGCAGGCGGTTTCGAACTCGGGCTGTGCCTCGGTGGCGCGATTCAGATCGAACAGAATGCGCCCGCGATAGAAATGAGCGACACCGGACTGCGGCGCAAGGTGCACCGCCTCCCCAGTTTGCCCCAGGGCGCTGGTCAAGTCGTAACTGTCTGCGAGCGCAAGCGCCAGATCCAAACGCGCAGCGGCCAGGTCGGGCGCCAGATCTACCACCTTGTGAAGGAGCTCTATCCCTTCGCTTGACTTGCCCATTTGCATTTTCGCTTTTCCAACCGTAGACAAGGTGGCGGGGTCCTTTGGCGCCAGCGCGACCGCTTTGTCCAGTTCCTTATCGGCGTCGGATTTCCTGTTCTGCTGGGCAAGAATCAACCCCAGGTTCAAGAAACCTTCCCTATATTTCGGATCATCTTCGATGGCCTGACGAAGAAGTTTCTCGGCCGAGATCAGATCGCCGCGCTTGGCGTAAACCATCGCTAGATTTCCGCGCGCCTCTGCGAGTTCAGGCTCCAGGTCAAGTGCGGATTCCAACCATTTCTGCGCGGATTCCACATCGCCTTGCGCCAATTCCAGTTGGCCCAGCTCGGCGCGAACTTTGGCAAGCATCGGGTGACGGTCGATTGCCTGGCGCAGGGCGTCTTCAGCGCCCTTCGTATCGTTCATCGCCTCCAATGCCAGCGCGAGATTGTAGGCCGTCTGGCCGCTGTCTGGGTTCTCTTCGAGCATGTGACGATAAATCTGCGCTGCATCTGCCGGCTTTCCGGACTGCAGCAGTTCATTCGCTTTGGTCCCCTCTGATGCCAGTTGGCTATTCAGGGATTCTTCACCCTGCTCTTTCCGCAACTGCCCTACTAACTTCGTTGCTTCCTGGGTTTGACCAAGCGAGCGCAGCACAGCAACCAGCTGGTACTTGGCCGCCCTATCCTCGGGTCTTAACGCAACGGCTTTCTGCAAATGGGGCAGGGCCCGATCAGGCTTTCCCATGCGCGCCAAAACGAGCCCGAGCTGATAGCGTGCCTCAAAATCATCGGGCGTCCTGACGGCTCCAATCTCAAGCTCCGGCTCTGCCTTGGTGTAATCGCCCATTTGCTGGTACACCGTGCCAAGCATGACGTGCCCCGAAGGATCGTTCGGTTTCAAGCGCACGTAATCGCGGGCGGGTGCGAGCGCCTCGGTATATGCTGATGCGTCTATAAGCGCCTTGACCTGCGCAGCCAGCGCGACTGTATCCGTCGGACTCCGGCGGATTACCTCCTGGTATTCGTCCGCGGCCTCACGATTACGGCGCTCGTTTGCGTAAATATTGCCAAGAGTAAAGTACGCAGCCGTCATGTCGGGATGCCTCTTGAGCAAGTCCGTTAGAAGCCGAATTGCGTCAGCCACCCCGGCACCATCCATGGCCGGCAGGCCAACCGCTTCCTTCGCCTTGGCAGCTTTATAGGTCGCCGCTGCCAAAGCCAGCTGCATATCCGGGGCGTCCGGTTGACCCCGGAGGGCTCGCCGCCAGTAATCCGTGGCGGCATCGTATCGTCTCTCCTTCACCAGAACCTGCGCTAGCCCGTCCAGAGCGCAGACCAATTGCGGATCAACTGCGAGCGCTTTGCGAAATTCCGCTTCCGCCTCTTTCGAGTCATTGAGGAACGACCCCAGAGCACAATGAGCCTGCAGCAGCGAAGGATCGTACAGAAGGGCCTGGCGGAATTCGCTTGTTGCGGCCGCATGCTGCTTCTGACTTTGCCGAACAAGCCCAAGGTCGAAATGCGCCTCGGCCAAGTGCGGCTCCAGTCGCAGGGCCTGTTTGAACGCCGCGACTGAACAATTGAGATCGCCGTTTTGTGCGAACCAGACGCCCACGGCATCAAATACTCTCGCGGGGGATGTGCCGGCCGGCGCATGCGCGGCAGTTGCCGGCGGTTTGCAGGTGTCCGGCAGTTGCGCCGTGGCCCGTGCGCCGGCAAATAGTAGAAATGCGCTACAGCAAATACCACAGCAAATCATTGATCGCTTCATGAAGGATCCGCTCCGGGTAGAATTCATGACTGACCGCCATTGCGGGGCTCGGTCACTTCGACTATGCGATCGGCAGTCACATCATGCAACAGCTGGCGTATACCCGATGGCCACCGGATCTCGATTTCCTTCATCACGCGCGAACTGCCCAGTCCGAAATGGACGCGTGGGTCGCTTGAAGCAGCATAACCCGTGCTGGTCGTCGCCTCGTTGTAAAGCATCCTGCCATCATCGGTGGTTATCCGAATCCGGGCGCCGATGCCCATCCGGTTGCTCTTCGTTCCGACAAGTTTGATAAGGACCCAGTGATTGCGCGTTTCGGTGATATTGCGGAACACTTTGACCTGGGCCCCCAGAGCGGTCACTACCAGGTCCATCCGTCCGTCGTTATTAAGATCCCCGTATGCGAGCCCCCGATGCGGGGCAGGCCGCGTAAAGTCGGCCCCCGCAAAAGCGCTCACATCTTCAAACTGCCCCTTCCCGAGATTACGAAAGACAGCGTTCGGTTCGGCATAGCTAAAATGTCGTGAAATCTCCCCGATATTATCCAGCACATTGCTGCGGGCCACCACCAGGTCCTTCCAACCGTCGTTGTCGAGATCGACGATCCCGTTCGACCAGCCGGACATCGGCCTGGTTAGATTCGCAAGGCGGCTCTGCTGACCCGCATTGCGAAACAAACCCTTGCCTTCGTTTACAAACAATGGAAAGGTCTCGTTTTCAATCGCGGTATGCCAGATATCCGGTAAGCCATCGTTGTTCAGATCCCGGAAGTCGGCGCCCATTCCCGCAAGGGCGGCCCCTTCGTCGTTGAAGGCCACACCTGCCTCCAAACCCACCTCTTCAAATCGCCTACCACCCACATTGTGAAACAGTTGGTTCGGGCTGTTGTCGTTGGCCACAAACACGTCGAGAAAGCCGTCGCCGTCGTAATCCGCAAACACCACTCCCATTCCTTTACCCAGGACGGCTGAAATTCCGGTTTCGGCAGAAACGTCGGTGAAGGTACCATCGCCGTTGTTACGGTAGAGCGTGTTAGGAAGCGGACCGAAGCTGCCGGGGTGGCAGTAACCGCGGCCGTCCAGACCCATGCAGACAGGCTCGTAGTGCGGATCCCACTGGCAGTAATTTGCCACAAATAGGTCCAGCAGTCCGTCGTTGTTATAGTCGAACCAGCCGGCCGCGATGGACCACACCTTGCGGCCCTTGTACTCCGCTCCGCCCAAACCCGCTTTCACGGTGACATCGGTGAACGTCCCATCGCCATTGTTGTGAAAAAGCTGATTGCCGTTGACATTAGCCAGAAACAGGTCGGGCCGGCCGTCGTTGTCGTAATCGCCCACCGCCGCGCCCATCCCATAACCCGCTCCGGTGACTCCGGCGCGCTCGGAAACATCGGTGAACGTTCCATCGCCGTTGTTGTGAAACAGACGGTTGTAATACTTCGGGCCCGTTTTCACCATGGAGGGCATCTCGGCGCCGTTGACTAGATAAATATCGAGCAGGCCATCCCCGTCGTAGTCGAACAATGCAATGCCGGCAGGCATGGTTTCAGGTTGGTGCTTCTCCGGGGTCGGGCAGTTCTCAGTCACAAAATGCACGCCGGCTTTTTGTGCGATGTCCTCAAACCTGATGGCAGATGGAGGTGCAATCGCCGGGAATAGACCTTGAGCCAGCCCGCTCCGGCGCGGTCGCAACCAGGGAAATAGCACTTTCGGGGCCAGGCAACTGGCTGCGCGCAGAAGGGTTCGCCGGGAGCCGTCGATGGTTGCGGCCGGATCAGCGGCGGGGCGCGACACGAGGCTCAGCGCAAATACGATTCCACCGAGCACAACAGAGCAAAGAAATAGAATCAACACCGCCAAACGCGTTCCTCTTCGTCTTCACTCTTTTAGCATAGATTGAGGTGTTGAAGAAAATAGTGCCACCGCCGCGATGTTGCGTGCGGCGATGACACTATGGAGTTTCATTCGTTTGAGGAGAGCTACCACCATAATTGCGTGGGTTCATTTTTTCCCAGGGTCTCATCCACCGCAGCGGACGAGACCCTAGGGCACCCCACCCGAGATTCGTGGATCGGATTACGAAACCACGAATCTCGGTACTAGAAGTAGAGCTTCAAGCTCATCTGCATCTCACGCGGCGTGTTTCTCTGTCCCGTGATGGCACCGAACTTTGGTTTGCCGTTCTGGTCAAGCCCCGCATTCACGCTCGCATTCGGAACGCCGAAAACTACGTTGTTGAAAAGGTTAAATGCTTCGGCTCGAAACTCGAAGTATCTTTCCTCTCCGAGCCCCATTTGGAACTTGCGGAAAAGGGACATGTCGACATTGTTCCAGTGTTGCGAAACCATCGAGTTCGCCTTTTCATTACCGTAGGTGTAGTTCGTCGGTATTGAGAACGCGGCGGTATTGAACCACTGCGCCCGAGTTTTGGGTCCGCTCGTGTTGCCACTCACATTCGCCCGTTGCTGGTTGCAGCAGCCAACATTCTCTGCATCTGTGCCTGTGGTCACTGTGAAAGGCTGTCCCGAAGAGACTTGCACAATACCGTTGACTGCCCATCCACCAGCCACACCCGCCAACAGCTTATTGGGAGCCTTGTCGTAGGGCGACGCCGCCGTAAATGCCACCGAGAACACGTTCTTCTCGTTCAGGTCGGAGGTGGTGTAGTCGCTCTTCTTGTTATACGGATTCTGCGACTCGCAGCTTGCGCCCAGGTTGCAGCCGTCGGCGTTCGCCTGCGACAGCGTGTAGGCCGCCATGAAGTTAAGCCCATGAGTGGGACGTTCTGTGACGGTGACCTGCACGGCGTTGTAACGGCTATTTCCAACGCTCTGGTCAAACCATTGCTGCAGCATATAGGGAAAGGGCCGGCGGGCTTGAACATCGCCAGGTCCCGGCTGGGGGACGTTCATGACCGGACCCCAGTCTTCATGCCTGCCGTTCGAACCAACATAGTTGGCATCCAGAGTGATATTGGCCGGTAACTGCCGCTGGATTCCTGCGTTCCACTGGTCGAACACCGGTGTCTTGAAGTTCGGATCAACCATCCACTGGCTGACCTTGCTGAAATCATTGATTGGATAGACAATCGCTCCACCGCTGCCTAATTGCAACGGATCGGTTACACCCGTCGTTGCAAGATTGAGGTTTAGACCGTTGTTTTGGATGGTCGCGACCGCCGGCCAGTTGCCGCCGAAGTTCTGCGAGAGTTGAGTGATGTCAGCCCATTCGTCGAAGAAGCGGCTGTAAGCTGCACGGATAACGGTCTTGTCGTTGAGGCGGTAGGCCATGCCAAGCCGGGGAGCCCAGTTAAACAGCGAGTTCTTGACCACGCGGAGACTAGGGCTAACGACTGCGTGCGCGGGAAGCCCGCCAGCAGCAGGCGTACCGGACGCGGTAAAGCTGCCGATCGGAATGCAGGGCGCTCCCTGGGTCGCCGAGCAGTTCGGCGGAAGCGCGTTCAGGATGTACTGGCCTGTGACGGGGTTGGCATTGCCCGTGTAGTAGTTCCCCCCGGTACCAGTCCCATAGATCGGGGTGTAGACCATGTCGTTGCGGAAGCCGAGGTTGATGGTTAGACGGCTCGTAGCCTTGAACTGGTCCTGGACAAAGAACCCGTTGATCCTTCCGCCGTTGGCCACTTCGTGAATGTTCCGGTACCCGGCTGAAGCGGGAACACCCAGCAGCAAGGACGCCCAGCCATCTCCTCCGATGCCTTGGACGGATCCACCCAGACCAGCGGTTTGTGGGGCTGAGAATCCAATGTTGGAGTATGCGATCGGCGATGAGAAGTTATTTGTCACAAAATCAGCACCGGCCTTGATTGTGTGCCTGCCCAGAATCTTGGTGAATGAACCGCCGAACTGCCAGTCATCCGCCAACCCGGTGGACTGCAACTGCGAACCACTCAACCCGACATAGCCGTCCGCCGTATACTGCGGGGCATACACCGTGTTGTTCAGGGTCATGAAGTACGGGGACATCCCGAGTGTCTTCAACTGCGATATGAAATTAGCATCTTCACCGGTATGAGAGGTACCGGTGTAGGTGTATCCATAGTTTCTGCCGAAGTACACGTCTGAAAAGGCCGTCGGACTGAAGGTGTGCGTCCAGTGCCCGATGTAGTTGTGGCCGGGAACGTGTACGAAGGCGCTGCCGATTGTCCCTGACGGATTTGTCGTGAACAGATCGTGCTGGCTGTAGCGGAACATGAACTGGTTATTGTTGCCGAAGTTCTGATCCACTCGGGCCGTTCCCGATTGCTGGTCTTGCGTGATCCTGCCAGGGAAATAGAGGTTGCTCCCGTTTACCAGTGCACCGCTGGCCGGGATGATCGACTCATAGAGCTTTGAGATGGCACTGATCCGACCGCTTGGGATTATGTTGCCCGCGAAGGGGCTGCGCGTATACCCACCCGCACCGTCCGAGGCCGTTGTAGCGGGGTCATAGATCTGATGAATAACAGCGTGCGTGTTGGGGTCTCGATCATTGCAGACGCCAGCCGTAAATCCCCCGCTACACAGGGCGCTGAAGTCGCCGGTGCGCATCGCGGCAGTTGGCCCAGTGGTTCCGCCTTCATTCGCGGAACGGCGCACGTAAGTTTCCCAGGCTACGAAGAAGAAGGTGCGATTCTTGCCGTTATAGACCTTTGGAATTGAAAGCGGGCCGCCGACAGAAGCGCCATACTGATTCTGCCGAAGTGGAGGCAGAGCTTTGTTAAAGTAGCCCGTGGAGTCCATCACCTGGTTGCGCAGGAACTCCCAAAGATCGCCGTGGTACTGGTTGGTACCGGATTTTGTGACCACGCTCACCGTGGCTCCGGCGGCGCCGCCGTACTCGGCCAGATCGTTGTGGCCCTGGCTCTTGAACTCCTGAATCGCGTCCACGATCGGAGAATAGTTGTAGGTTCCGGACAGCGTGTTCAGATCGTTCGATCCGTCCAGAATGAACATGTTGCTGCGGTTGCGCGCGCCGTTCACTGCCGGGAAGCTGAACTGCCCGATCGAGGCGCCATTCCACCCGCCACCGCCGCCGCTGTTCTGGTCGGTATTGATGTTCGCGACACCCGGCAGGATCGTCAATAACTCGGTGAAGTTGCGGCCGTTCAAAGGCAGGTCGTTCATTTGCGCCGGCTCGACAACCGTGCCCAGCTCCGACGTAGCAAACTCCAACGCGGGCGCGGCTGCGGTTACCGTGACGGTGCTCGTCGCCGCGCCGACTGTCAGTTGAAAGTCGAAGGTCGCGGTCTGGCCAACTTGAAGGGTTACCGCCGGCTGCGACACCGCGGCAAAGCCGGCTGCGGAAGTCTGCATGCTATAGACGCCCGGCACCACGCTCGGAAAATTATAAATTCCGTCGGTTGTCGTGGTTGTTTTCCTCACGACTCCGGTATTCACGTTCGCGAGTTCAACCTTCGCATTTGCAATTGCAGCGCCGCTTGGATCCTTGACGACGCCGCTAACGTTCGCGGTTGCCTGTTGACCCATGGCGATCGGGGGCATCAACCCTCCAACGCCCAAAAGCATCACAAGCAGCCCGAGATACCAGTGCCTTTTCTGGGGTCTCCTGACTAACATTTCCATATTGCCTCCTTGAGTTAAGTTGATGCAGCGTCCAGACAACGTTTACCAGTTGCTTCTTCGAGGAACACAGCAGGTAGCAAGTTACCGATAACTTTACTTGGGAGCCACGATAGAGATTGGTTGCGCGCTTGTCAAGGATTTTTTCTAAAGCTGGCTGCAGGCGATACGACATCGGCCTATGCCATTGATTCAATGCAAGTAAGAAACATCCAATCCGGATAGGCGAAAAAGCCCTTCGGTCCAGGTGACCCAGATCACAATCGTCGAACGAAAATGGCGGAAAGGCAAGACGCCTCTTCACCGCGAGCGTGGCGTTGAATGCGAACTTGCCTCACAGATAGTGGTTTGGGCTGGCCGCGGGGGCATCAACAGGCAGTCTCAAAACCGCGGAGTTACCCCTCGTTGTTTCCGATTTGGCCTTGGCTGTGCGCATGCGATCCAGCGCGCGGAGACGGCCTTTGTAGCACCGGTGCGTAGACACCGGCTAATCCATACCCCATCAAGTGCCGGTGTACTATGTCCGAAAGAGGTAAAAGTAAGTTGCGATTCCATCGGCTCTCCGGTCAGTCCCTGCGCGCAGTCCTGCTTGGCAGGATTGGAAGAGGCATCAAACCCCTATGGCGCCGGCCTGTTCTTCCGCTGTCAGCGGTCAGCGCCTTGCTCGCTATCTTACTGCACGTTTCTCCGGATGCGGTTATCGCCGAGGGCCAGCAGGGGCAAGCAATAGGCGGAGAAATGACCAACGGCGGCCCCCAGGCGGCGGTATTCGATAGTCTGCACCGTCCCATCACGGCCGGGGGCTTCGTTAAGACGGGGCCAATTGCGTTCATCGATGGAACCGAAAAGGCGGGTCTCTCGAAGTGGCGGAACGTAACCGGCAATCCGGATAAGCGAGTGATCATTGAAGCGAAGGGCTCCGGCGTCTGCCTTCTTGACTACGATAACGACGGCTGGCTCGATATCTATCTAGTAAACGGTTCGACCCCGGAAGCTCTGGCCGGGAAGGCCCCTTCACCCCATGCGGCTCTCTTTCATAACAATCATGACGGCACTTTCTCCGACGTAACCGCGACCGCAGGTGTGGCGAACGACCGATGGGGAACCGGTTGCGTCGTTGGCGATTACGACAACGACGGCTGGCCCGATATCTACGTAACCAATGTCGGAGCCAGTCGGCTCTATCGCAACAATCACGACGGCACGTATACCGATGTCGCGGCACGGGCCGGTGTGGCCCTCGACGAAGGTTCGGCCGACGTGGCGACTGACCACACCGGCGCCACCTTCGGGGACTACGACGGCGACGGCAATCTCGATCTATTTGTGGCTGGCTATATTGATCTTGACCTGAAAAATACTCCGCTCTCCGGCTCCAAGGCCGCTGGCTACGACTTCTGCCAGTACCGCGGCGTGAAGGTGATGTGCGGACCGCGCGGACTTGAGGGAGCACGCGATCATCTCTTCCACAGCAACGGCAACGGTACCTTTACCGACGTCAGCAAGAAGCTGGGCGTGGACGGTCCCAACGGTTATTACGGGCTCGACGCGCTGTTCGTCGACGTCAACAACGATGGCAAGACGGACCTCCTGGTGGCCAACGACTCCACGCCAAACTATTTGTACATTAACAATGGAAACGGAACATTCAAGGACGACAGTTACGAAAGCGGATTCGCGCTCAATGGAGATGGACGCGAGGCGGCCAATATGGGGCTCGCCGTCGGAGACTATGAAAACAACGGGCATCTCTCGGTGGTGAGCACAACCTTCTCTGATGATTACCCCATACTTTTCCGGAACGATGGCAAAGGGGCATTCACCGATGTCAGTTACCAGACCGGAGTTGCCGAGTCTGCTATCCCCTTTGTGAAATTTGGCGATGGATTTCTCGACTTCGACAACGACGGATGGAAGGACCTATTCATGGTAAACGGACATGTCTATCCACAGGTCGATCAGCATCCGGAGTGGGGACAAAGCTACGCCCAGCGCGCGCTGCTCTATCACAATCTGGGCAATGGCAAATTCGAACTGATGCCTGCGGTCGAGGGAACAGGACTGGCGGTGGTTACCGTTGGCCGCGGCGCGGCGTTTGGGGACCTCTTTAACGACGGCAGAATCGACGTGGTCATCAACTGCATGGACGGCGTCCCGGTGCTGTTGCGCAACGTCAATCCCGACCACCATCATTGGGTCGAGTTGAAGCTTATCGGCGGGCTTAAAAGCCCCCGTGACGCGGTCGGCTCAACCGTCTATCTGACCGCAAACCGGATGCGCCAGCGGGGAGACGTTCTAAGTGGCGGAAGCTATCTCTCGTCAAATGACATGCGCGTCCACTTTGGTCTCGGGAACTTGGATAAAGTCGATCAATTGGAGATTCACTGGCCCAGCGGTTCCGTGGAAAAGATGACGCTGCCCGCCGTTGACCGCATCTATTCCATCACCGAAGGTAAAGGCATTACTGGCGCGATGTGCGACGGCAAGCCCTGCGATTCAACCCATTGAACTCGTCAAATGCGGACTGCCCCGAAGTCGGGAGATGGTCATCGGCTCTTAGTCGCCTCGCTCTATGAGGCGACGTCTCATTATCGCAACCTGCAAAATGGCAAACGGAAAGTTCGTCGAAATTCAAGCCGAAGGCGAAAAAGATTTGCGAATCGCCCGACGGCCAATTGAGCTTAGGTTACGGCGTGTGCCGCCACTTAGTTTGGCAAGAACGTTGCCGGTAGTTATTATGCCATGAGGCATGCACTGGCACATGGCAGTGTACAAAGGGAGAATCGAAATGATCCGTCAAGTTGGGCGATTTTTGATCTTGGCAGGGTTGCTGATTCCAGCAGCCGGAGTGTGTGCGGCACAAGAGCACGTGAAGTATGAGCCGACGATTGCGTCGCTGGACACTCATCCGCTGCCGCAGTGGTATGCGGGAGCGAAATTGGGAATCTTCATCCATTGGGGACTGTATTCGGTGCCGGGCTGGGCACCGTTGTCGCACCCCAACCACGATTTCGCGAGCGTGGACTATATCAAGAACAACCCTTACGCGGAGTGGTACCTGAACGTCATGCGAGTGCCTGGCTCACCCACACAGGCTTATCACAACGAACACTACGGAGCGAATTTCAGCTACTACGACTTTGCGCCCATCTTCAATCGCGAGTCCAAAAAATGGAATCCCGATCAGTGGGCAGAGACCTTCCGCGATGCTGGGGCACGCTATGTAGTGCTGACGACAAAACACCACGAGGGCTTCACTCTATGGCCGAGCACGACCGTGAATCCGAATCCTTCGATTCCGCAGAACGAGCGGCACGCTGAGCGTAACATTGTTGGCGAGTTGACAGCGGCCGTGCGCAAAACGGATATGAAAATGGGGCTCTATTATTCCGGTGGCTACGACTGGACATTTAACGCCGGCCCCATCGAGGCTCCCTTGGACTACTTGAACGTGAAGCCGGTATCAAAGGCCTATGGAGACTACGCATTCGCACAGATTCATGAGCTCATTGATCGTTATCATCCTGCCGTTCTGTGGAACGATATCGACTGGCCGAAAACAGGCAGCCCGATGCAGGTTGAGGCGGACTATTACAACGCCGTGCCGGATGGAGTGGTGGACGACCGATTCGGAATCAAGCACACGGATTTCACTTCGCCCGAATATCAGAAGGTCGACGCGATCGCTGCGAAGAAGTGGGAGGAGTGCCGCGGGTTGGGGCGGTCCTTTGGCTATAACCGCGCCGAGGGCGAGGCCGAGACCATTGCTTCCGCCGATCTGATTTCGATGTTGGTGGACATCGTGAGCAAGAACGGCAACCTGCTGCTGGACGTGGGTCCAGAAGCCGATGGAACGATTCCTCCAGTGCAGATGGATCGGTTGAAAGCACTCGGCACTTGGCTCAAGCAAAACGGCGAAGCGATCTACGACACCGTCCCATGGGAGCGCGCCGTGGGCAAAACTGCCGAGGGCGACGATCTGCGCTTCACCCGCAAGGGGAATGATCTGTACGCTACTATTATGGGGACCCCGAAGGCGCAGACGGTGACGATTGACGGTGTCGCCACGCGGCCGGGCATCCAAGTCACAATTCTTGGCGATGCCAGGCAGTTGAACGCGAAGGCAGCTGGCGGTGATTTGCAGGTGACGCTGCCCGAGCATCTGCCGGGGCACTATGCGTATGTGCTGAAGCTGGCAGGTTACGCGCGTTGAGTCTGGTCGACGGCGTCTGACTTAGTGCGGTTCCGCAATTCATTTGCTCTGTCCACTGGTGTGCGATGTGGCATTTTCCTCAGGAAAATGCCACTGCAGCGGTTTGGCTTCGAGGCACAACAATTGTCGAGCCGCTATAGCGCGCAACTTGGCGAGTGCTTGATTCGATGAAAGTCCTGGCGCGGCTCAGAACTGCTTTAGCTTTTCCGCTGAGCCGTTCCTATAAGTCCAGTTCCCAACCATGCTGTGGCTTCAGAAATCTGGGTTTGTAGAGCATTACCTTCGGCAGAATTCTATGATTGTCTCCATCGCCATTTTGGTCGACGATGCCAATCTTCTCCTTGGACTTCAACTTTTCCATGAGTGGGATCGGGTGCGTAAATTCATGAGCGGACTTCAATATCAAAACAGCATTGAAGCTTTTTAGATGCGGTTCTGTGGCGTCCGCTGATCCGAGCGTCGGTTGCACATTGTTCAGCTTCTCCCGAGACGACCTTCACGCCCGATATGCCAGGAAGTCCCATTAAGCGGTCAACGTGCAACTTCGCGGAAATGCTGGAACGGGCCGCTCTTTGATTGTTCATCGAGATGCACATGGTCTTTCTCCTAACGGTTGGCTACAGTGTTGCCAAAGTTTCTTACCGGGCAGATCAGCCTTTGTTCAAGCTGTTGCCGCTTTCCGGGGAATCGCTTTGCTGAGGATCGGTATACCTTACCCTGGACTGCGCTTGGGCATGAGACAAGAAGGTGATCGTCGGTCCCTCGGAATAGATCGGATGGTCTGGAGGGAGAGCGGGAATACCAAGCATCTCCCACTCAGCCATAATCTCCTGACAAGTAGCTTTCCGCTTCATCGACTTTTCCCTTGGTTGCGACGTGGCCGCAAAGGGGATGGGATCGCAAGACCGGGCTTTCTTTGGCTTAGCTTTCAATCGCGCCTTGAGCTTCGCGAGAGCCTTGTCCAGAACCTTTGCTGGATTCTTGGCATGGTACAAAATCAACGCCGACGAACGACCTGGACCGCAATCATTCTCGATTAGACTGGGATATCGCTCGCCGCCAGCTTCGTCAAGCAAGTCGATTATGAGCCGGGTAAGAACAAAGCCATCGAGGTACACATACACATCACCACTTGAATAATCTTTGGAAGCGCACTCCCACAGCTCATTCAATTCTGGATCGTCCCACGCGTGGTCTTCCGCCGTGCCGCTCTTGAGTAGTTCTCGAAAGGCTGCCTTTACGAGTTCGCCAAATTCATCTTACCTGTCGACGCAGTACCCAGAATCACACTCGCAGAACGTGCGGTCCATCACGGCAAGTCGGTGCGGACAGTCTTCCGCTTCATCGCAAAAGGAACACGTAATTTCTTCACCGCTATCTTTGTCGTAAATTTGTTCCGCCTTCTTCCCAACTTCAGCCGCCCCCATTCCTATGCTAAGATCCCCCCCCAGCATCAAGAGTCGCTGGCAGAAACCGCCAGTGCGCCAACCTGCTTCGGAGAGCAAGGTGGCTTCAAAGGTCAAGCTTGGATGTGGCGATCTATTCGCAACAGGTCTCCGCCGATGCCGCCATCCGAGCGGCAGTTCTGTTCTTGGTGCTTTTTCGGAAACGGAGAGCATCATGTCCGACGTAAATTGGTTTCCGCATACTTCACAGCAAATCGTTCACGCGCTGTGTTTCGGAGGGTTCGCGTCATTCATTCCCTGCGTAATTGAGCCAGTGTGGGAAGGCGAAGCACCTCCGCCCGCTTGGTTTCCGGTGTCAATATGTTTCACTGGCTTACAACGGGGTGATCAAACAGACGCTGGGTCTTACGTCGTCTCCTGTTACTGGTTCGACCCACAGAGCTACATGGAGACCACTGAGCATCAATCCATGTGCTATCGATCTCGATTCCTGAAAAGCCAGTATCAGGTTGTCCTCGCCCGTTCCAAAGTCAAAGAGAACTGGGAGGGGCGAAAAATGCGCGGCAGCGAGGTCGTGGTCACTGCCAGCGGCACTGAATTAACCCGCTTTGTGATCGAACTGACGCGGCGAGGGCTTGACAATGACGAACACGTTGAACCGATGTTGACACGAGTCGAAACGGCAAGCACTGGCATCTGGGTCTATGAGCCTGAACTGGCGGGAGTCGGGAGACTGCAATGAAGATCACCGTCTAATTGCTTCGACGCGCTGTAATGCCGTTTCTGTCCGGTTACCCTGTAGTCTGGCACGTCAAGGCGATGAAGCACCTGGCGATTTCGATCAGCGGAAGACGAGTCTAGACTTGATTGACCCGTGATCCCGAGCCTGTGCCCAGACCGCGCGCACACCGCTCACTAAATGGGCTTTGGGAGACTCCAGAAATCCGGTGCGCGCGCGAGGGTGCCTATGCGAGCGAAAGGCGTTGAATATTTCCTTACTGATTCGGCAAGCCGGGCTTTCTCTCGCGTGCACGCACCAGTCTAGTTAATGAGGGTAATGGTGGTGTTAGCCGAGGCAGTGGTGTAGTTTGTACTGCCGGCGTAGGTGGCCGTGATGTTGTGGGTCGCGGCGGAGAGACTCGTGGTCGAGAACGATGCCTGCCCGGCGGCACTGATTGCAACCTTACCGAGAAGGGCGCCATTGTCATAGAACGAGACTGAACCGGCAGCGCTCGGGGCCGGTCCGCTCCACGCGGTGACGGTTGCAGCAAAGATGACGCTGGTTCCCTTTTTCGCGTAGTAGGTTGAGGGCGTAAGGGCCACGTTGACACCGGCGGTCGTTACCGTGAAGGTCTGCGTCTGCGCGGCGGCGGCAGCGTAGTTGGTTTGCCGCGCGTATGCGATGACCACCGAGTGATTGCCCAGGGCGGGCGCTGCGATAGTGAACTGCGCGCTGCCGTTGGGGAGCGGTACGGCTATAGCTCCCTTACCGTCAAAGTTATACGTGATAGCGCCCAGCGCTGAGCCGGCGTTGGAACTTGCGCTCACTGTGCACTGGTAGTCGGCGCCGTATGCGAAAGAGGCGTTCCAGCAGGAAACGCTCATGTTGACCGGAACCGGGCTGACGTTGAGAACTGCTGCTGTCGAGGTGCCGCCGGGATTGTTCTTGTCGCCGGAGTAAGTGGCGGTGAGCGAGTGAGTGCCTGCGGCAAGGCCGGGCGAAATATACCAGTAGGCGCATCCATTGCCCTGCAATGTCTGCGTGGTAAGCAGCGCGGTTCCATCCATAATCTGCACCATGCCGGTGGCAGTGATGCCCTTGGCCGGAGCGATGCAGGCAATAATGTTGGTGGCGCCGGGGTAAACCAACTGCAAAGTGGAGGCCTGCAAGCTGATGGCCGAATTGAGTGCTGAGGCTACGGTAAGGGTGAGGGCAGCCTGGCTTGTGGTGTGATTGGGGTCGCCCGTGTAGTTGGCCACAATGGCTACGATTCCCGTGGTTGCGGGGGCATAGCTGCAGGTGGCTACTCCGCCTGTACCGATGGTTGCCGTGCAGATGGTGGTAGCGCTCGAAGTAAACTGAACAACACCACTGATTGTGCCTGCGCCGCTGACCGTTGCGGTAAGCAGATCAGCGCTCCCTTTCACGGGCGAGAGCGAGGCCGCGGAGAGCGCAGTGGTACTAGCGGCCTGAGCCACAGTGATGGTCTGCGAGACGGGTTTGGCGGCAGCGTAGTTGGCGCTGCCTGCCTGGCTTGCGGTGATGGTGACGGTGCCTGCTCCGGTCATCGTAAGCACGCTGCCACTCAAGGTTGCTGGGCCGCTGACGGTGTAGGTAACCGGATTGCCGGATGCGCCGCCGGTAGCCGCCAGAGTAATGGCCGAAGCGCCGTATGTGAGTGACGACGGTACCGAGAAGGTGATGACCTGTTGGGCTGCGTTGACGGTCAACAGAGCGGTGGCGGTCTGGGTGGCGTAGTTGGTCTTGTCCGTCGGAGTGAACGTGACTGAAAGCGTCTGCGTGCCGGTCGGCAGCGTGGCACCAACCGCGGGCGAGTATAGTAAGCCGGATTCGGAATTTCGGACAGCGGGATAAGTGGAGAGGTTGTTCCCCGACGGGCCATTAAGATGGCAGAAACGAGGA
>Ga0114951_10003272_pt1 | contig 16917 bp, 13 predicted proteins | sample AM7aDNAmetaG_FD_88677 | JGI IMG/M metagenome (GOLD analysis project Ga0114951, IMG submission 88677) | Freshwater microbial communities from Finland to study Microbial Dark Matter (Phase II) - AM7a DNA metaG | ecosystem: Environmental > Aquatic > Freshwater > Lake | place: Finland: Lake Alinen...
CGAGTTGATGTGCGGTCTCAAACGCGTCGCAGTAGGGAACCATCATCCCCACAAACCCCGCGAAGTACTCAATTCTGTTCTTCTCCAGCGGCGATGCAGCCTCGGCCGCCAGTTGCTTAAACCGCTCTGCCGTTTGCTTTTGCGTTGGCAAAACCGCCAACTCCGGCTCTGACCGCGCATAGTTGAACGCCTCCGAGTAGTCCCCGGTCAGCTCTACGCGATTCGCAAACCCGTCCTTGTCGTAGCTGCCCAGAAACGTGGAGGAGATCGCGTGTTTCCGGTCGCAATTGTCCAACAGGGTGGCAAGTTTATCTGCCCGTTCTCCCGAAGCCTGCGTCGCGGAAAAATTCTTGTAGTGCCCGGTCGCCGTAAGCTTCGCGTCCCAGCCCGCTCGCGCCAGATAAGTCGCTGTCGGGTCGATTGCCCGATGCCTCCAGTGAATCCCCAGCATGCCCTGGCATCCGAAATCCTGCGCCCGTTTCATGTCCATTTCGAAGCGGCTGGCCCGGAACTGCGGAAACCACATGGAAGGATCGTCTTCAATCCAAGGAATCGGCCAGCGCTCGCGGCTCCCCAGCTTGCCGAACGCCTCATTTACCGGGTCCCAACCCAAGGTGTCGCTCAATGCTGAAAAGACAATATCCTCCGGCAGGCGTTGGTGCAGGTTTTCGAAATAGCGTGTTACGCCGCCCCACCCAGCCACCACCAAGCGCTTGCCTGGCGCGTTGCGCTTGAGGAAATCGTGCGCCTGCGTGAACGGCGTTGTCGACAGCGGCACATTCTTTGTGCGCCCGTCCCAGTTGGCGCCCTCGTCCTGCCATAGCCACACGTAGTCCACCATGGGATACCGCTCCAGCAAGTCGGCCAGCCGCCGCTCCAGCAGGTCCCGTCCGGTCCGCGACTCGACAAATCCCCCCGGATGCTTCAGCGCCTCGGGAGGCAGCGCCTGCACAATCTCCGCCGGATTCTTGTAAGGCTCAAACCCGATGCCCGTGCGAATTCCCAGGTCCCCCGCAAAACTGAACGCCGCGCGCATCATCTCCGTGGTTCGCCTGGCGATGTCCCAGTTATCCGCACCCAGCCGTGTAGCATCCGCGCCGAACGTTTCGCTGTCGTAGAATCGCGCCGCTCCCATCTTGAATGTCGATGTCCGCTGCGGCAGATAACCCCAACTCTCCATCGACGTATCTTCCAGGGCCGCCCGGTGTCCGCTGCCCGCAAAGTCGAACGAAAGATACGACTCCGCCATCGGCGCCGGATGATTCTCCGTGTACACATGCATGCCGAACATGTTGAAGCGCATCCGCAGCATGGCCGCGAAGTACGCCTTGAAATCTTCGTCGTTATAAATGCTGATGCAATTAAGGAAATCCGGCCACGGCAGCAGTCCGCGCACGGCAAAGCGCGGAGCGGCGGTCCAGGTCTCTTCCGGCTCCGGCAGCCGCAGTGCCCCGCTGCGATCCATCGGCAAGCTGATGCCGTCAATCCCGAAGACCACGCCCTGCCGCTCAAGAAAATCGAACACAGCGTAGAGCAATGCCTGTTCGCTGGCCGCGAAAATGGTGGCGCCCTCGCCAGCCCGCCGGATGGTGTATTCCTCTGTCCCTTTAAACCTCGCCGCATTTACCGCCAGCGTCAGCACCACCTCGCCGGCCGCACCGCGTTCGCCGGCTTGCGCTACCTCATCGGTCACTCTCAACCCGCGCAGGCCGCTCATGAGTTCCCTTGCGGCCAGCCGCGTCTTCACGCTCTCGCTGCACTGCATGAGGATTGCAATCCCCTTTCGCCCCGTGGTCTCCGCTGCGGAAATGCGCGTTCCAAGCAAGCCGCCCGCCGTCACCATCGCGCCGGTCTTCACAAACTCCCTGCGATCCATCAATGCTGCCCTCCAAGCTGATGAACAAGGATTTTACACGAGGTGTATATCTGCTGGTTTATGCTGTACTGCATCGATAAAGGAACAAACGAAACGGGGTTGAAGAGACTGCAATGACATCACGGGAACGTGTACTTGCTTCGTTGAATCATCAACAGCCTGATCGGGTCGCTGTTGACCTGTCCGGCTACCGCTCCTCCGGCATCTCCGCCGTTGCTTATCCGCGGCTCCGCGCCGCCCTTGGACTCGCGCCGCGTTCCATCGACGTTTATGACCCTGTGCAGCAACTCGCCATCTGCCACGACGATGTTCTTGACCTGCTTGGCATTGACACCATCGAACTGGGCCGCGGCTTCTGCCATGAAGACAAGTGGTGGGCGGACTGGACTCTTCCCGATGGAACCCCGTGCCGCATGCCCGTCTGGGCTCTGCCCGAGCGCGCCGGCGAAGAGTGGCATCTGCGCGCCCCCAGTGGCCGCGTCATGGCCCGGATGCCTGCCGGATCGCTCCACTTCGACCAGGTTTATTGGCCCTTCCTCGACGGCGAGGAAGACCTCTCGCAAATCGAGCCGCTATACCCAGAGCACATGTGGACCGGTGTTGCCTCACCGCCCGGACCCTCGGTTTCAAACAGTGAAGAACTTGCCGCTGGAGCACGCGCCCTCCGCGCCGGCACAGACCGCGCCATTATCGGCCTGTTCGGAGGAAACCTGCTCGAGATGGGGCAGTTCTACTACCGCATGGACAACTTCCTGGTAATGCTGGCCGGTGAGCCGGAGCGCGCCCATCGCTTCCTTGACGCTCTGGTTGAAATCCACATGCGCAACCTGGAGAAGTACCTCGCCGCTGTCGGGCCATTCATCGATGTCATCGTCTTCGGCGATGACCTGGGCGCGCAGAACAGTCCGCAGATCTCCCCGCGCATGTATCGCGAATTCTTCAAGCCGCGCCATGCCGCGATGTGGGCGCGCGCCAAACAGCTCACCAACGCCAAGGTTATGCTCCACTGTTGCGGTGCGGTGCGCCCTTTGCTGCCGGACCTGATCGACGCCGGCCTCGACGCCATCAACCCCGTTCAGATCAGTTGCCGCGGCATGGAAGCTGAAGGCCTGAAACGTGATTTTGGCCGCGACCTCACCTTCTGGGGCGGCGGCTGCGACACGCAGAGCATTTTGCCCAACGCCACTCCCGCAGAGGTCCGCGAACACGTCCTCCATCAGTGCGAAATCCTCGCCCCCGAAGGCGGTTTCATCTTCCAGCAAGTCCACAACATCATGGCCAACGTTCCGGCTGAAAACATCCTCGCCATGTATGCCGCGGTGCGCGAGTACGATGCCCAAAGGAGCAACTAGCTTATGTCTCTGATCGTCTGGGGCGGACTTGCGCTCACTCTGCTGGCGGGTCTCGGCTCCGGCAACTGCTTCCTGCCCATGAAGTTCGTCCGCCGCTGGCAGTTTGAGAATATCTGGCTGGTCTTCAGCCTGGTCTCGCTGGCCGTTGTGCCATGGGCGCTCGCCTGGTCACTGGCCGGCAGCCTGGGCCGCCTGTATGCATCGCTCACGCCCGCTCAGTTGCTGCTGCCCTTCCTGCTCGGCGCGGGATGGGGCATTGCCCAGGTGCTCTTCGGCATCTCCGTTGCGCGGCTGGGCATGGCGCTCGCCTACGCCATCATCGTCGGACTCGGCTCCCTCGGCGGTACACTGGTTCCGCTGTTTTTCCAGAGCCGCGACGTTCTCGGCACCTCGCGCGGCACGCTTATTCTCTCTGGTCTCGCCGTGATGGTGGCCGGCATCGCGCTCTCCGCCTACGCCGGCAGCCAGCGGGAACAGGGCCAAAAGCGTCCCGCCGGTGGCGGTTATGCCTTGGCGTTGGGCCTGGCCGTTCTCTGTGGCGTTATGGCCCCCATGCTCAACTACGCCTTCGCCTTCGGTCAGGACATCGCCATCCACGCCGTGCAGTTCGGTGTCTCCCCGGTCCGCGCAGCCTACACGGTCTGGCCCATCGCGCTCGCCGGCGGCCTGGTTCCCAACCTCATCTACGCCCTCTGGCTGCTCACCAAAAAGCGCACCTGGAGCCTCTTTCGCGGCCCCTCAATCAAGGACGGCTCGCTTGCCGCTCTCATGGGCGTTTTGTGGATTGGCGCAGTCGCCACCTACGGCGCGGCTTCTGTTTACCTGGGCTCGCTTGGAACTTCAGTAGGCTGGGGACTCTTCCAGATCTTCATGATCATGACCGCCAACCTGGGCGGCCTGCTCACCGGAGAATGGACCGCCGCCCCCAAAACCGCCCGCCGCACCCTCTACATCGGCCTCGCCCTGCTCACCGTAGCCACCGCCATGCTGGCAGCCGGAAACAAGTAAAGGCAGTGAACAGGGAACAGTGAGCCGTAGATAAAAGCTCCGTGCCCCATCCATTTCGCGCTTTTTTGCGAAATGGGTGGGAAAGCAACCAACTAAACTCAGCGCACTTCTATTTCCGATTCCCTAATCCCTGTTCTTTCACGAACGAGTAAAAGAAATCCAGCGACTTCCAGAACGAGTCCACCGGCAGCCGCTCATCCTGTCCGTGTGCGCGATCGTCATTCCGCTCCAGCGCAATCGCCGAATAGCCGTAACAGGGAATCCCCGCCCGAGCATAATAGATCGAGTCGCTGGCCCCGTTTTCCATCACCGGCGTTACCGGAACTCCCGGCCAGATCGCCTGGGTCAGCCTGGTCAGCGGCGCAAACACCTCGTCAATCGGCGCCGGTGGCACAATCGCCTTCCGCTCCGGAGCCGTATCGGCAACCTCTCCCACGTCCGACACATACTTCACCGTCAGCTTGGAGTCGCCCAGGAGTTCAATCAACTGCTGCCGGGTCTCTTCCGGCGAATGTCCGGGGAGAATCCTGCAATTCACGGTCGCTTGCGCTCTTTGCGGCAGTGCGTTATTGGCGTGTCCGGCGTTCAGCCGTGTCGCCACGCAGGTCGTTCTGACCTTTGCATTAAAGCTCGGCTCCGCGCTCAACCGCTCTGCCGCTGCCAGGTCAGGAGGCGTGGCCAGAATCGCACGAATGTCCGCCGCTGTTGCGCCAGTCTCCCGCCCCGCCAGCATCGTGAAATATGCGCGCGTCACCTGGTTCAGCTCAAACGGAAAGCGGTATGCCGCCAGCTTGTTCAGCGCGGTTGTCAGTTCGTAGATTGCGTTATCCGGCCGGGGCTGGGAGCCGTGACCCCCGCGGTTGAACGCCGATATCTGGAAGTCCGCATAGATCTTTTCTGTAGCTTCGACGGCTGCGATCACCGTCCGCCCGTCCACCAGTTCCACGCCGCCCGCGTCGAGATTGATCACGAAAGCGGCGTCCACCAGCTCCCGATGCTTCTCCAGCAGCCACCGCGCCCCGTTGAATTTTCCGCCCTCTTCGTCCGCTGTCAGCGCCAGAATCAAGTCGCGTTTGGGCGTGTATCCCTCCCGGTGGAGGCGCAGAAACGTGGCCACCATGGCCGCATCGCCGTCCTTCATGTCCTGCGTGCCGCGCCCGTAGTAGTAGCCGTCCTTCTCCACAAACTCGAATGGATCGGTAGACCAATCCCCGCGCAGCGCCTCCACCACGTCCATGTGGCAAAGAAACAGCACCGGCTTCTCGGATGGCGTCCCTGTCGCCCGCATCCGTACTACGAGGTTCTGCTTGCGCGCGTCCGGTCCCAGCAGCGCCACATCTTCCGCCACAAAACCCGCATCCAGAAACCGCTTCTGCATCGCCGCCGTTCCCGCCGTCACGTTGCCCTTGGCGGTGTCCGTCGTGTTGATCTCGATCAACTGCTTGAAGATCGCGCGCGCCTCTGCGCGATCTTCCGCCGTGGCACCCGGAAGCGGGCTTTGAGCAAAGGGCGCCGTGCCCAAACAGAGGGCCAGCGCAATCGGGACTATCGGGTAAGAAAAGGAGTTAAGCCTCATGGATGCATTGTACTTTGACCCATCTCCCCATCCCTGACGGTGTCAGCGTTCCGATCAGCCAAGTTCTTTCAGTCGCGCATCGGGATTCACCGCCAGCCATCCCGCCGCTCCCAGCACCGCGAACAATGTCGCCGCCAGGAATGAAGCGTCCCACCCGAAATGCGCCGCAAGCAGCGGCGTCAGCGAGGCAGTCACCGCTCCGCCAATCTGGCAGCCCATGTTCATTGTCCCGGAAACAACGCCCGCGTGTTCTCCGGCAAAGTCCGCCGTAACTGACCAGAAGCAGCTCTGCGACAGGTACAACGCGCCCGCTCCGCACGCAAGCACCGCCGTAGCCGTCACCGCACTCTGCGCTCTGGACCCCACCAGCATCAGCACCGCCGTCAAGGCCAGCGCAAACGCCGGCAGAAAGCACCGGCCAACCCGGGCGCTCCAGCGCCTCGCCAGCCAGTCGCTCGCCACTCCGCCCGTCAGCGAGCCCAGGCTCATCGCGATAAACGGAAACATCGAGTAGACCGCGCTGGTCTTCAGGCTCAGCCCGCGCACCTGCGCCAGGTAAATATAGAACCAGCTGAAGAAGATCCACGACACATAGCCGAACGTGAAGTAACTCCCCGTCAGCGCCATCATCTCCTTGCTGCGGAAGATCAGCTTCCACGGCACTGGCGTCCTTGCTTGCTTCGGCATGCTCAAAGCCGCCTCGCCCTCCGGCGCATCTTCGCGTCCGGCCACAATCAGGGCCAACTCACTCGCGTTTACCCAGGGATGCAGTTCCGGCTTGTCCCTGGCCGTCAAATACCACACCCCGCCCGCCAGCACTCCCGCCACGGCGCAGAACCAGAACGAGGCGTGCCATCCATAGCGCAGGATGATGGCCGTCAGCAGCGGTGGCGCAACTCCCGACCCCAGCCCCACCCCGCCAAAGATGATTCCGTTGGCCTTGCCCCGCTCGTTCATCGGGAACCAGCGTTCCACAAACTGGTTTGCCGAGGGAAACATGACCGCCTCACCCGCTCCCAGCGCCACCCGAATCAGCACCAGCACCAGCAGGGCCCCGCGCATGCCGGTGGGCGCCATCGTCGTCAGGGCCGTAAACACACCCCACCACACCACGCAAACCGCCAGCACCCGCCGCGGCCCATACCGCCGGGCCAGCACCCCGCCCGGAATCTGAAATCCCGCGTAGCCAATCAGGAACGCGCTGAAAACCCATCCCAGGTGCGAGTTATCGATCCCGAACTCGCGACTGATCTGTACCCCGGCGATCGAGATGTTGGTGCGGTCCAGGAACGCGATCATGGCCAGCACGAAGATCCAGAACACCAGAAGATAACGAACAGGCAATCCCCGCCCCGGCTCTCTCCGCTGATTGTCCATCCATCTCCCCCGTCCCAGTCTTTGCCCGCGACCGTTCCGTAAATTTTCCGCAGGCGTCCATTCTCACCTCTACCCCCAGGGAATGAACACCAAATTAGGCAGCCACGGTGCATCCAACCCCAACTAACTCAGTTCCCGTGTTTCTTCTGTTCCCTGTTCCCTGTCTCCCCTGTTTGCGCCCCGCGTCTCGATGGATTTATTGTTGTCTCGCACAAATTCACGAGGTAAACGATGAATCCCAGGTTCTTTGCCGCCGCCGTCCTTGCCGTCTTTACTCTTGCAGCCGCAGCCCAGTCTGCTCCGCCGCGCCCCAGGATCACCGGCATCTCCCACTTGGCCGTCTACACCTCTGATATGGCCGCCACCGATCACTACTACCGCGATATCGTCGGCGCCGTCAAACTTCCCGATCTTGAGAACGCGCATGGCGTCCGCTACGCGGTCAGCGCCGGGCAGTTTGTTGAAGTGCTTCCGCTTCCGCCCGGCTCCGGCATCAACCGCTTCGACCACTATGCCTGGAACACGGATAACGCCGAAGGCATGCGCAAGTACCTCGCGGCCAAATCCTGGAAGACCCCTGCCAAGGTGGAAAAGGGCTCTGACGGCAGTCGCTGGTTCGCCGTTCTCGATCCCGAAGGCAACAAGGTCGAGTTCGTTCAGCCCGGCAAAACCCCCGTCTCGGCCCCCGCGGCCATCGGACACCACATCATTCACGTCGGCTTTCTGGTTCACAGCCGCGCCGCGGAAGACACCTTTTACCGCGACATCCTCGGCTTCCGCCCCTACTGGTTCGGCGGCATGACGGACGAGAAGCTCGACTGGGTCAGCCAGCAGGCTCCGGATTGCCACGACTGGGTCGAATACATGCTCTCCGGCGGCCCAGGCGCCGGCATTCCCGCCGAGATGTCGCAAAACACCTTGGGCGTCCTCGACCACCTCGCCATCGGTGAAGTGTCGGTGCCCGATGCCTACAAGGTGCTTGAGGCAGGCAACCGCCTCACCGGACGCCACGACAAAGCGCCCAAGATCGGCAAAGACGGCAAATACCAGTTCAACATGTACGACCCGGACGGTATCCGCACGGAACTAATGAACTTCCACGCCACTGACAAGCCCTGCTGCTCGCCCTTCACGGCCGAAGACCCGGGCGAATAGGCGCAAAGTGGTCTCAGCAACGTAGTTGCGTTATACTGGTTGGAGCCTCAATAGGGCAGGGAAGTCCCTGTCTAAACGGGGCCACTCGGACCGGGGGATACCTCAGTCCAAATCGAGAAGAAAAATGCCCAAGCTGAAAACACATACGGGCGCGAAGAAGCGCTTCAGCAAGACTGGCACCGGCAAAATCAAGCGGGGCCAGACGAAGACGCGTCACATCCTTACGTCGAAATCGCCAAAAGTGAAGCGCAAGTTGGGACGCACCGTCCTGGTTTCCGATGGCGACTACGCGAAGGTAGCGCGCATGATTCCCTACGCCTGACCACCTGCGGCGGGGCGGACCCTTGGATTGGGTTCGGTCTGCTGCTGCTGATGGGCTGAGATGAGAACTTGGCCCCCGCCGGATGCGAAACGCGTTTGCCGCCGGCGAGAGATTCAGGCTTGAAACGAGCGAGTGAAGAGGTTTACCGGTCAGAGTTCATGACCCTCCTGCCTCCAGCCGCATCACCGAACGCAAAATGGAGAATACCCAATGCCCCGCGTAAAACGCAGTACCAAGCGGAGTGACCGCCGCAAAAAAATTCTTAAGAGAGCTAGTGGATACTTCCTTACCAAGTCCAAGCTCTACCAGGCAGCCCAGGAAGCTGTCGAGCGCGGCCTGAAGTTTGCCTACACCGGCCGCAAGCAGAAGAAGCGCCAGTTCCGTTCGCTCTGGATTGTCCGCATCTCCGCCGCCGCCAAGCTGAACAACTTCAGCTATTCGCAGCTCATCAACGGCCTCAAGAAGGCCGGCATTGAACTGGACCGCAAAATCCTCTCCGACATCGCCATCAAGGACGCCGCCGGGTTTACCGATCTGGTGAACAAGGCCAAGGCCGCGCTGGCTGCAGAGGCGAAGGTCGCGTAAGAGCAGATTCAGCAAGTCAACAAAGAGCCCCGGAGCGATCCGGGGCTCTTTATTTGCCGTGATCTATGGGTAATGGGTAACGACTAACCGAGTTCCTCGATCGCGCGATTCGATTCATCCCAGACCGCCAGCCTGATATCGGTCTGGTGAACCCTGTTGAATTCCCGAAAGAGCTTTCGGACCGGCGCAAGAGTCTTACCCTTCTTTCCGAGAGCAGAGAAGTACATACGTGGAGCCAGGACGAGTGCGGTTACAGGAGCATTAGCAGCATCGTCCGGCAGGGTGCCACGGCGAACCATGATCTGGCGAGCCGAGTCGCATTCAAGGAAGAGCTTCAATTGCCGCAGAGCTTCCACGCCCGCGTACCAAGGGTCGTTGGCTTGGTCTTTCACTTCGCAGAGAAAGAATCGGAATTGGCCGTCCGCGCGGCCAAGAAGGAGCATGTCGGCCTCGACGTTGGCTCGCCGGCCGCCTCCTGAGTAGTCGCAGGAAAGCGGGAAGGCATTGACTCCATCGGTCAGCTGCATACCGAGACAGCGGATCTGGGCAAAGTGAGTCACAAGAATTCTATGTTCAATAGTGTGTTCGCCGGGATGAGGCGCATGCCGGTCTTTTCTACGATAGCGCTCCTCGAGCAGTTGCGGATCTATCTCGCGCTTCCATTTGCCGGGGACAGGAAGATTCCACAAAGCCAGCAGCTTTTCGATCCGGGAGTCCAGGTTTTCGAGAAGGCCCCCTTCGAAACAGGCCAGCACATCCCATGAATCTCGCCATGCCGCAAAGGTTGCACTTATCTCCCCCTCTTGTACGGGTGACACATCTTCAGGGGTTTCCAATGCGGGTAGAAACAGGTCGACGAGTCCGGGAACTGGACTCGTAAGGCCAAGTTCACTCTTGATGGATTGGACGGCAGACTTCCATTCTTCTAACGTGGTGGGCCGATACGAATCTCCGACAAAGTAGAGGTTTACGAGAAGACAGGGGCGGTTCAGCTTCTGGCGGATGAAGTAGAGGTGAGCAATGCGGTTCGCCGATTGGTAGAGGGGCCCAGTCCAGTCCGCGTTCGGATCAGCGTTCGACCAGCGCTTTGCTTCTTCGAGAGCGCTCCGAATCATAACGAGCGACTGCGCAGAGGCCTGGCAGCCGCCGCTGCGGACTTCGGGAATGTGGCTTTTGGCCTCGACGAGAACGGCAAAAGGAAAGCTGTTGGGAGCCCCGGTGCACAGCAGGCCAAGCGCATCCCAGCAAGGCCCGCTGGGAGGCCAGAAATTTCTCAACTGCCGCGCGAATGAGCCTAGTCCGATGCCGTCGAGAAACCGGTAGTCCTGATACTCGAGGTAATCTTTCTCCGCGCGCGGCGAAATCCATTCGACAGAGGAGCTTTGCAGGGGCGCTGGCAAAGCTGCAAGCAAGGCCACCGTCAATTCCGACTCGTGGAGGTTGACGTAATCCTGCAACTGGCGCTGGCTCCCACGTGTTGCACGCCCATAGTGGCGCTCAGAAGGCGCCCGATAGGCCCGCAGAACCGGAGTTTCTTTCCAGGGCGGTGGGAGGCAAGCGGGCTTGCTGCCGGCGTTGGCTCGCAATGTGTTGTAGCGGAAGGTCAACTGCCGCCAGTGACCAACGTCTTCCTTGGGGCGAATTTCTGCGGGGCTAAGGTGGAATCTAGTCGTTCCGTCGGTGGTTTGGCGTGACATCTCCTGCAAGGTGAGCGATGCCGGCAGCCGGTACGCACGGCCAGAAGAAAAATCTCTCAGGCTGGTCCGGTCCTGGGAGTCCTGAACAAAAAGCAAAAAGGAATCGAGGCAACGATCGGGAAGAAAGACCATCCAATAATCACAACCATTTGCCATAGCCGATCCTCGCAGGCTGTTCTAAGACGGAATATCAGGGACTTGGACTTGCAACTGATTATAGCCATCCAGCATGTTTTCGATAGAAGACTTCTGCCACACGGGAATCGGTACGACGGTCTAGTTTATGCTGAAGATTACGCATGAATAACGACCCGATACCCAATTTGACGGCATTTGATGAAGCCGCGCTGGAACAGGCGTTTGCCGCGCTGGAACAACAGGCGCGCAACGCTGCCTCAGCGCTCAACGGCGAGGCGGACGTAGAGGCTTTTCGCCTGGAGTGGCTGGGCCGCAAGCAAGGCCGGCTCAACGACGTTTCCGGCCGCTGGCTTAAAGCCGCGCCGCCCGAGGCCAAAAAGGCCCTGGGTGTGCGCTTCAACGCGCTTAAGGCGGTTGTGGAGGCCCTGCTGGATGCGGCCCTTGGCGCCGGACCCAGCGACGCAGCCCTGGCAGCCGAGGCCATCGACATCACCCTGCCCGGCACCCGCCGCCTCATCGGCGCGGAGCACCCCATTACCCGCACGCTGAACGAGATCGTCTCAGTGTTTGCGGCGCTGGGCTACTCGGTCGGCGTAGGTCCCGAGGTCGAGACCGACTATTACAACTTCGAGAGCATGAATTTTCCGCCCGGCCATCCCGCGCGCGACACGCAAGACACGCTGGTTGTCGCTAATCAGGACCGGCGCTCCCTGCGCGAGCGTCTGCTGCTGCGCACCCACACCTCGCCCGTGCAGATGCGGACCATGGAACGGCAGCCGCCGCCGGTGCGCATCGTCATCCCCGGCAAGGTGCACCGCAACGACGCCGCCGACGCCACCCACTCCCCGATCTTCCACCAGGTTGAAGGACTCTGCGTCGATACCAACATCACCTTCAGCGACCTGAAGGGCACGCTCGACCACGCCATGAAGGCGCTATTCGGCTCGGCCGTGAAGACGCGCTTTTTCCCGTCATTTTTCCCGTTCACCGAGCCCAGCGCCGACGTGCAGATCAGTTGCATTTTCTGCGGAGGCAAGGGCTGCCGCAAGTGCAAAAACTCAGGCTGGATTGAGTTGCTTGGGTGCGGCATGGTGGACCCCGCGGTCTTCGCCTTTGCCGCTGAAAAGCAACCCGCCTACGACCCGAAAAAGATCTCCGGCTTCGCCTTCGGCATGGGCGTGGAACGCATCGCCATGATGAAGTACGGCATCAGCGAGATCGGCCAGTTTTATGCCGGAGATATGCGGTTCCTGGGGCAATTCGCCTGATACAGAGAGGCTGCGCACTTGATCGCGGCAAGGGATTCAAATGAACATACTTACCAAATGGCTTAGAGCGTACCTGCCCGGACTTCCGGTGGATGACGCGCAGCTCGCCGAAGACCTGACCCTGCGCGGCATTGCCGTCGAAGGCATCTATCCACTCAGCGAAGGCAACGGTTCTCTCTACGAGATGGACATCACCACCAATCGCGTCGACGCCATGAACCACTACGGCGTAGCGCGCGAGGCTGCGGCCATCTATGGATTGGCGCTGCCCGCTCTCGACTTCCCATTGCCCGACGCAAAGCCTGCGGCGGCGCCCTTCTCCGTGCGCATTGAGGCGGAAGACGCCTGCGGACGCTTTACGGCGCGCGTTCTGCGTGGCGTGAAGATTGGCGATTCAAAAGACTGGTTCCCCGGCGCTGAAGTGCCCACCTACTTTGCGCTGCTCGAGCAGAAGCAGATCTCCAACGCCGTTGACGCCACCAACTTCGCCTGGCTCGCCATGGGCCAGCCCACGCATGTCTTCGATCTGGACAAGATCGAGGGCGGTATCGTGGTGCGCCGCGCGCGCAAGGGCGAGCGCCTCAAAACTCTGGACGGTGTGGAGCGCACCCTCGACCCTGAAGATCTTGTAGTCGCCGACCACGCAAAGGCGCTGGGACTGGCCGGAGTGATGGGTGGTTGGGACACGATGATTACGCCCGCCACGACCAACGTCCTGGTTGAGGCCGCGTGGTTCGATCCCATGGCCGTGCGCAAAACGGCTCGTCGCCACGGATTGCACACCGACGCCAGCCACCGCTTCGAGCGCGGGGCCGACTTCAGCGCAGCGCCCCTGGCCTCGGCCATCGTCAGCCGCATTCTGCTCGCCAATGGCGGATACCTCGAAGGCGATATCGTCGATGTGCAGGTGCCGTCCGCCGTCGCCCGCACCGCAGGCCGAAAGCCCATCGCCCTCGCTCTCAGCGAGGTGCACCGAATCCTGGGCACGACTATCGATGCAGATGGCATCACCGCGGCAACCGTCGAGGGCGTGCTCCTGGCGTTGGGATGCGGGTTGACGAGTCAGCAGGCCAGCGAGCCGGCATGGCTCGTCACTCTCCCCAGTTGGCGTCTGGATCTGGAACGGGAAATCGATCTCATTGAAGAAGTCGCGCGCGTCTACGGCTACAACCGTTTCGCCAACACGCTCCCAGCATTCGGCGAAGGAGTGCAAGCGCTGCCCTGGGCTGAAAGTGAAGCCCTCGTCCGCCAGACCATGCGTTCGGCGGGCTTCCACGAGGCCATTGCCAGCACCTTCTGTTCAGCGGCCGAGGCAGCTCTCACGGCGCCGCAGCCGGGCCTGGTTGTGCCGCTCGGCAATCCGCTCAGCGAAGAGGCCGGTGTACTGCGTCCGTCGCTGGTGCCCGGCATGTTGAACATGATCGCCGGAAACCTGCACCGCGACGTAAGCGATGTGCGCCTGTTCGAGCTGGGAACCGTCTTCAGCGGCACCACCGACAAGGTGGAAGAGCGCCCCGCCGTTGCTTTTGGAGCCGTGGGCAGCTTGCCGGAGCAGAGCCCTCTCCATCAGCCGCGCGCCATCGATTTCCACGATGTCAAAGGCGCGGTCGAGCAGGTGCTTGCGCGCTTTCTTGCCCGGTCAGTTTACTTTGACCGGTTCCCGTCCGACGCCGCTCTTACGCCTCAATGGCTGCATCCCTACCGCGCCGCGCGCGTTGTGGCCGAGGGTGTAACCGTTGGCTGGTTCGGCCAGCTTCATCCCGGCGAGGCGGCTGCCCGTAAATTGAAAGAACCGGTGCTGGTGGGCGAGTTGTATCTGGACCGCCTCTACAAGCTGCCGCTGCGCAGGCCAGTCAGCCGCGACATCTCGCGCTTCCAACCCGTGCGCCGCGACTTTTCACTGGTTCTGGACAAGACCATCGGCTGGGAAAAAATCGACCAGGCGCTGGCCGGGCTGCAGATTCCCGAACTTGTCGACTGGCGCGTCCGCGAAGTCTTTCACGATGCCCGCATGGCCGCCGGCGACTACTCGCTTTTACTCGGCGCCACATTCCAGGCGCAGGACCGCACACTGCGCGAGGAAGAGCTGCAAAGCTTCCAGGAACGCGTGGTTGAAACTGTTGGCAAGGCAGGCGCTCGACTGCGCACCTAGGCATCGATTTGCAGCAATTGGCGCTATACTTGCCCCTAGAATTGGTCGGATAAGTCGCATTTCCGAGGAGGTTTCTCCCCATGTCGCAATCTTTCTGGGAGCCCGATGTAGAAGAAGCAAAGCCGGAGCCGCCGCCTGAGGCAAAGCCGGATACGCGGCAAGATCCGCAAGCCGATGCGTCGCCTGAGCAGCAGCACTCAGACGCGTGCGCCCTCACCCTGAGCGTCGACGATTTTTCAGCGCTGGAGCAGCGGATTCTACGCGCCGTCAACCTGGTCAAGCAGGAGCGGCTGGCTCGTGCAGCGGCCGAGGAGCGCGCCGTGCAGGCGGAAAGCCAATTGCGTGAGCAGGCCCCGCTGATAGACCAGTTGCAAAAGGAACTTGGCACTCTGCGCGACGAGCGCACCCATGTGCGGCAACGCGTCGAGCGGTTGCTGTCTCAACTGGACGCACTCGAGCTTTAAGGGCAGACCTGGGAGGTTAAAGCATGGCTGAGGAACAGCGCGGCGTTGGCGCCGACTATGTCACAGTAGAAATCTACGACCAGACCTATCATCTCTCCGGCCAGGACGCGCCCCACATTCGCGAGCTGGCAGCGCGGGTTGACGCCAAGATGCGGGCCGTTGCCGCGCAGGGCCGCACCGTGGACTCATTGCGCGTGGCCGTGCTGGCCGCCTTGAATCTTGCCGATGAGTTGTCCCTGGTCGGCTCGGCCGATGCGCGACTGGGCCATGCCCGCGCCGTCAGCCTGCGCGGCCTGCTTGACGAGGTGCTTGACGACGAGCGCAAGACCGGATCGTAAACCGGTGAGGTCCGATTTGGGTGCCCGTTTCCCATAAGCGACTCGAAAAGGTAGCACACCGCGCCCGCCTAGCACAAGACTTGTAATTCCTCGCGCCGGCACATACTATCCGCAATAGAAACCGGCCTGCAAAGCAGGTGGGCGATCAACGCTGGTTGAACCAATAAACATGAACAGGGGCTCAACTCGACAATCGGTTCTGTGTGCCGTGTCCGCCAGTCCGGAATGCCTAATGAACCGCGGAGAGCTCCACCTTCCTAGGAAGGGTTCACCAGCGCATCAACCACGGCCCAGCGGGTCGGATTCTATCTCCCCTGCCAAATCTCCCCTTCGCTACGCCGCATAGGCAAATGCCGTATCCTTGCTCAGGTGCATCCAGTTCTCTTCCACATCGGTTCAGTCCTCATCCCCGCTTACGGCGCCTCGGCGGCCTTGGGTGTGGTGCTGGCGCTGTTGCTGGCCCAGCGCACCGCCCGCATCGCCGCCGCGGACCCGGCAAAGGTGTGGAATCTCTGCATAGTTGCGTTGTTCACAGCCTTGATCGCTCAGCGGCTCTTGCTGGTCGTCCTCAACTGGGGCGTATTGCGCATTCACCCTGCATGGATGCTGGGGCTGGCCATGATTCACCATCCGCTGCTTGAGGCTGCGGGAGCCTTGGCCGGAGCAGGGGCATCTTGGGTTTACTTGCGCTGGCAGAAGATGTCTCTCTGGAACACGGCCGATGTGCTGGCCGCGCCTCTGGCTTTAGGGCTCGCCTTCGAGCAAATAGGCACGCTGCTGGCCGGGTCCGGTTACGGGACGGAGTGCAGCCTGCTTTGGGCCGTTACTTACACCAGCCCCCTGACGGCGCGCTGGAGCGGCACTCCGCTCGGCATTCCCCTTCACCCGGTGCAGGCTTACTCGGCTGTCGCCATGCTCACGCTGTCCATCTTCCTGCTGGTCTGGTTGCCGGTTCGGCGGCGGCAGGGCGATTTGGCCGGGATGTGGCTCATGGGCACCGGCGCGGCCATCTATTTTACAGAGTTGTGGCGCGATCCCGAAGGCCGCGGCAGACTGCTTCACGGCGCACTCGACGGGCCGCAGGTGGCAGCCGTGGTCATGGTGTTGGCCGGGGCGCTCGTGCTGCTTGAGCGCAAAAGCCCGCATCATCGCCAGCAGAACGACAACAGTACTGAACAGGGCACGAAAGACGAGGCGATTCATGGCTGAAGCCGAAAATCCTATTGAGCGCACCATTGAAGTGCCCGTGGAGGCCGCTGGTCAGCGGCTTGACCAATTCATTGCAGCGCAACTTGAAGGCGTAAGCCGTTCGCGTGTGCAGATGCTTATGGATCAGGGCGATGTGCTGGTCAACGGCGAGCGCGAGAAGCCATCTCTCAAGCTTCGCGGCGGCGAGAGCATCGCGATTACCGGCGAGCCGCGTCCCACACCCCTCAAAGCCACCGCGGAAGACATTCCGCTGGACGTGGTGTTCGAAGACAAGGATCTGGCGGTGGTCAACAAGCCCGCCGGGATGATGGTCCATGCCGGGTCCGGCCAGAATGAGGATGCGCGCAGCCGGGGAACGCTGGTCAACGCGCTGCTTTACCGGTTCAAAAAGCTCTCGGCC
>Ga0114951_10003273_pt1 | contig 16911 bp, 11 predicted proteins | sample AM7aDNAmetaG_FD_88677 | JGI IMG/M metagenome (GOLD analysis project Ga0114951, IMG submission 88677) | Freshwater microbial communities from Finland to study Microbial Dark Matter (Phase II) - AM7a DNA metaG | ecosystem: Environmental > Aquatic > Freshwater > Lake | place: Finland: Lake Alinen...
CAACATGCGATGCGCATTCCTCTGGCTACCTGGTTCAGGTTCCGGCAGGCTGCCGATCGGACGCGATGCAGTTTGTTAGTTCTGGGCAAGACTGCCTATGCCCAATCGAGTGCAGCAGTGGTTCTCGAGTCTGCGCCTTTCCAGCTGGAAAGCGCTGGCGGATCTGTATGGCGCGGCAGCAGGTTCGAGATGCGGCATGGACGACAGCGTTCTACATCACTGCCTGCCGGTGCGCGCAAGCCACCGGCTTCAACGTGGTTCGCAAGCTCAGTATGGGATGGCGGGAGGCGGGCATGAGCAGTGAACTCTATGCCAGTATTCATGCTGCGGAGTTCCCTGCGCAGGCGCTGCTTCGTTTACGAACGGATCTGCGCGCGCAACCGGTATCCGTGCTCGATGGGCCCACTCTGCAGGAAACTGTCTGCTCCCTGAACCGGCACGCGGTGCGCATAGGCGCGGTGCCCTGCATGACAAGGCTGGAAGCCGAAGGCATTAACGGGCTTCATCTTCTGCCGCGGTCAAAGGAAGTGGAGACTGCTGCGCGCGCTGTTCTGATGGAGTATGCTGCGAAATTTTCTCCGCGCATTGAAAGAGTCCGCGAAGGAACAGAATGTGCGCTGGCCCTTGATATTACAGGCACAGAGCGGCTCTTTGGCCCGCCAGAAGAGCTTGCTTCCCGTCTGCGTGACGAGATGGCGACTGCAGGCTTTCGCGTCTCCATCGCCACCAGTGCAAACTTTCATACGGCACGAATGAAGTCCGCAGCAACGCGCGGAATCACGATCATTCCAGAAGGCGAAGAAGCTCCTGCGCTGGAGAGGCTCCCCTTAGCTTCGCTTGCTCTGACGAAAGATCACGAGGAAACTTTTGAACTCTGGGGTGTTCGTACGCTGGGCGAACTCGGAGCCCTGCCCGAGGTAGAACTGGTCAAACGGTTCGGCACAGCGGCCAGCACTTGGCGCGCGATGGCTCATGGCACGGCGCGGCACACATTTCAGCCCATCGAGCCCGCGTTTGCACTGAAAGAGTTTTATGAATTTGAAACTCCTGTGGAACAGATAGACTCTCTGCTCTTTATCGGCGCGCGCATGATCGACAACCTGGTGTCGCGTGCGGCCGGTAGAGCATTGTCTTTAGCGTCGCTCGACATAGGCCTTGAGCTTGAAGGTGGGCGCAGTCATCATCTTGTGATTCACCCGGCCGTGCCTTCCGTGGATCGCAAGTTTCTGCTGAAGTTGCTGCAACTGGAAATAGACGCGCATCCACCAGATGCCGCAGTCGTCTCGCTGACACTCTCTGCGGAAGCAGGGTCATCGCACAAGCTGCAATTAGGCCTATTCGCACCGCAGATGCCGGAGCCTTCGCGGCTTGATGTAACGTTGGCGCGCCTCAAAGCAATCGTAGGTGAGGATCGTATCGGCTCTCCGGTGCTCGAAGACACACACCGACCAGGCAGCTTTCGCATGGCGCGCTTTGTTGTTAATGCGAAGCCTTCCGCCGCGCCAATAGACGAATCCCCGCGCATGGCTCTGCGACGTGTGCGGCCTCCCCGTCAAATTCAGGTTGCCATGCACGCAATGGAGCCCATTGCCTTTATCGATGGAGACAATCGCTTCGAAATCACGGCGAACTATGGCCCTTGGAGAACCAATGGCTGCTGGTGGTCCCAGGATGCGTGGGATGCGGAAGAGTGGGACATTTTGGCCACGGACCGTACCGGTGTAGCTGTGGGCTGCTTGCTCGTTCTGGACCGGCTGCGGAACGCGTGGAGGCTGGAGGCTTTCTATGACTGATCACGGCCCCGCAGTTCCCAACACGCGCTCGCCGGGCACACCGGTCTGCCATCCCAACGATGCTAATCTGCTATCGACCAATAAAGAGGCCAGTAGCGTTTCCATTAGACGGCCATTAGCGTCAGTTCCGCAGGACAGTGAATATGTAGAGTTACATGCAGCAAGCGCATTCAGCTTTCTAGCCGGAGCATCGCAGCCGGAGGAACTCATCGAACATAGCGCAGGGTTGGGCATGCCTGCGATGGCGTTGACCGATAGAAATGGGCTGTATGGGGTGGCGCGTTTCCATACTGCAGCCAGACGCTTCGGCGTGCAGGCGCATATCGGCGCTGAGATTGCAGTCTCGTCATTCGGCCCTGGATTGCAGCCTCCTGCATGGCTCCCGCATCAGTCTGTCCCAGAACCCGCGCGCGTTGTGTTGCTCTGCGAATCGCAGACTGGTTACCAGAATCTCTGCCAACTCATCACGCGGTTCAAGATGCGTGAGTCAACAAAAGCGGAAGGCGCCGCAACGCTCGAAGATCTGGATGAGTTTTCTGGCGGATTGATCTGCCTGACCGGCGGTGAGGAAGGCCCACTGGCATCAGCACTCTCCCGTGGCGGAGAACAAGAAGCTCGCAAGGTTGCGGAGCGATTGACATCCATCTTTGGCGTCTGCAATCTCTACATAGAACTCCAGCGCCACCACGAGCGCAGCGAAGAGTGCCGCAATCAGGCGCTCATGAACGTCTCATCAGGCCTACATCTATCCGTGATTGCAACCAACGGCGTTCGCGCGGCCACGGAAAGAGACCGCGAGCTACTCGACGTGTTGACGTCCATCCGCTTTCATACCGCGCTCGATCAAGCGGGCCGCCTGCTCACGGCAAACGCCTCGCGCTCCTTGCGATCCGCACGTGAGATGGCAGCACTCTTTCGTGACATTCCCGAAGCCATCACCAACACCAGCATCGTGAGCCAGCGGTTGGAGTTTAAGCTCAGCAATCTCGGCTATGAGTTCCCGCAGTACCCTGTGCCCGTGGGCGAGACCATGGATAGCTTTCTGGCCAAGCGTGTCGAAGAAGGTGTCCGCAAACGCTATGGATTCCCGCTCAAACAGCATCTTTTCGAAAAGGCTCGTACACAGATCCTACACGAACTCAAACTCATCGCGAAGCTTGGTTTTGCTGGATACTTCCTCATCGTATGGGACATCATCCGTTTCTGCCAGCAGAAGGGCTTTCTTGTTCAAGGACGTGGTTCCGCTGCCAACTCCGCCGTTTGCTACGCGCTCGAAATTACCGCAGTCGATCCCGTTGGCATGGAACTACTCTTCGAACGTTTCCTCAATGAGAATCGCGGCGAATGGCCAGACATCGACCTCGACCTGCCTTCGGGTGAACAGCGCGAGAGTGTAATTCAGTATGTATATGAACGCTACGGCGCACGCGGTGCGGCCATGACCGCCAACGTCATTACATATCGCGGCCGCTCTGCTGCGCGCGAAGTGGGCAAGGCGCTGGGCTTTGAAGAGCATCAGCTTGCCCGTCTCTCCAGCCTGATGGGCCACTGGGAGTGGCGCGGCGCCAACGACACCCTGGCCCGACACTTCGAGCAGGCTGGCTTTGACATCCGTCATCCGCGCATAGCCCACTACTTCGATCTTTGCCAGCGAATGCAGGACCTTCCTCGCCACCTCGGCCAGCATTCTGGCGGCATGGTTATCTGCGCCGGGATGCTCAACCGCGTCGTCCCCATCGAGCGCGCGTCCATGCCCGGCCGCACCGTCATTCAATGGGACAAGGAAGACTGCGCCGATCTTGGCCTCATCAAGGTGGACCTCCTGGGCTTGGGCATGATGGCTGTACTCAAGGATTCCATTGAATTGATCCCTCGCCACTATGGTAATAACGTTGACCTGGCCGCATTGCCCGAGGACCCACTTGTTTACGAGACACTGCGCAAGGCAGACACGGTGGGCATGTTTCAGGTGGAGAGTCGCGCCCAGATGGCTTCCATTCCTCACAATGCGCCCACGCGCTTCTATGATCTGGTCGTGCAGGTCGCCATTATCCGGCCCGGTCCCATCGTGGGCAAAATGATGCATCCCTACATGCGCCGCCGTCAGGGCAAGGAGGCTGTCACTTACCCGCATCCAGCGCTGGAGCCGGTGCTCAAACGCACGCTGGGTGTTCCGCTCTTTCAGGAGCAGCTGCTGCGCATGGCGATGACGATTGCCGATTTCAGCGGCGCGGAGGCAGAAGAGTTGCGGCGAGCCGTCGGTATGCGCCGCTCCATGCAGCGGATGAAGGACCTGGAAGGACGGCTGCGTTCGGGCATGACGCGGAACGGCATCAGTGCGGAAGCACAAGACAACATCGTGCAAAGCATCTCGTCCTTCGCCATGTACGGTTTTCCTGAGTCGCACGCGGCTAGCTTTGCGCTCATCGCCTACGCCTCGGCCTACCTCAAGGTCCACTACTTGGCCGCGTTCACCTGCGGCATGCTCAATAACCAGCCGATGGGCTTCTACTCGCCGGCAGTCTTGATTAAGGATGCGCAACGACACGGCCTGCGTGTGCGCCCTATCGACATTCAGCGGTCAGAAAGCGTCTGCACCCTGGAAACGGAGCCGGATGGATCGCTATCCCTCCGCATCGGTCTGAATTATGCAAACGGACTTCGAAGGTCATCCGTGCAATCTCTTCTCGATGCGCGCATAATCCATGGACAATTCGCATCCGTCGAAGACCTATCCCTTCGCGTTTCCTCGCTAAACCGCAAGGAACTTGTCTCTCTTGCTTGCATTGGCGCGCTGAATTCACTTGACCACGTCGAGCATCGCCGTGATGCGCTTTGGCAGGTGGAAGAGGCTGGCCGTCCTGTTGGTCCCTTGCTGCGTGGCACAGACGATTCGTCTGACAAACATGACTCGCCGATGCCACTCAACTTGATGACCACCGATGAGCGCCTTGCCGCCGACTACGCCGGCACCGGAATCTCCACCGGACCGCATCCCATGATGTACCACCGCGCAATGCTGCGGAGCGAAGGTATCCTCTCGGCAATGGACTTGTCGAAGCGCCCGGGCAATCAATTTGTCAGCATCGCCGGATGCGTTATCGCGCGCCAGCGTCCAGGCACAGCAAAGGGATTCGTTTTCCTCTCCCTCGAAGATGAGACCGGCATCGCTAACGTCATCCTCACACCTGCCGTCTTCGAACGGGATCGCATGATCGTCACCCGCTGCCGATTTCTGCGAATCGAGGGTACACTCCAAAATCAGGACGGCGTGATTCACGTCAAAGCCCAGCGGATCATCCCACAACAGATAACCAGCCCAGTCATCACGTCTCATGACTTCCATTGATCAAATTGTTCGCTTAATCGCAGGATTCGATGACCGGTACCGCTGAATCCGAAATCAGCCTGAGATACCAGAAATTCCAGCCGCTCTCTGGCAGTCATGCGTGGTACGCAGCCGCAACCGGAGATGATAGCAATGCTGCCAATTTTCACGTTGTTGAATTAATAGGACTTATCCGCGAAATTAACTGCAGATGATTACCCTCCTTTGGCGCACAATTGAAACATGAAGTCAGAGCTGGCCGCACAATGACATCCCGCCATCGCCAAAACCAACCAGGCGCCAGTCGGATTGGACCCCAGGGCCAAGGAATACCCCCCTCCTCCCCTCTCTCCTCCCCTCCCTCCCACCCCCCCTCTAAGGCAGTGAGATTCTAAACATCCGAGGAAACCCGCGCGCCGCATGGTTGTGAACCTGCCGCAATCGTTCCCGTTTTTGGCGACCTTCCGGCACATCGCACTGGACTGGGAGCATCGCCTGGGTAGAGCTGCATCGCTCCATCAAAAGACATACCAATCGGCCTGACGAAACCGATGACAAGGCTAAGCCTCGTGCCGAAATAGCTGCTGCACCGCGGCGAACTGCCAATAGTGCGTGCAGCTACCTGTCGCTGCTGCGAAACAAGGCATCCGATACGATTATCGGACAGTTCGAATATACTTAATCTAGGCAGGACGTATTCAGCCGTGCCATCAGGGCATATGTGAAGCTGACGCGACTCTCCGGTGCCTCAAGATCCCTATGTATTCGATTTGTAGACTGTACTCGGCAGGCCTGCTGATCTATGCTCTAGTGGCGTTGGCAGGCTTGGCCGCTCATTTTCGGAAGACTCGAGCGGCCTGGGTCGCGACCTCGCTGTGTTGTGCAAGCACGGCAGCTGCTGCGCTAGAGCTTTGCGCATCGGTGGGGGCCTTGATCGCCGGGGAAGAATTCAACTGGTCGTTGCCATCAGGTCTGCCATTTGTTCATTACGGAGTCCGACTCGACCCGCTATCCGCATTTTTCAATCTAGCGCTCTCGATTCTGGCCGGATGCGTCGCCGTCTATTCAATCGGCTACCTGAGGCATGGGTCGGCCGCGCGCAGGCCAGGGCTTTTCTGTTTCTTCTTCAATCTGCACCTCCTGGCTTTGACGCTGGTCTTCACGGCATCGAACATCATCTTCTTTCTTGTTGCATGGGAACTTATGGTCGTCGCTTCCTACTTCCTGGTCGTTACCGACCATGAATCGAGTGAGTCTCGCAAGGGTGGATTGCTCTATATGCTGATGTCGCGCGGCGGCACTGGCATGATGTACATCGGTTTCCTGCTGCTTGCAACCGCCGCCGGAAGCATGGAGTTTCAGGCACTGCACGGAAGCGGGCAAACGCTCTCTCCAGTATTAGGTGCGTCGGCATTTCTCTTGCTATTCTTCGGTTTTGGAGTCAAGGCCGGCATTATTCCACTTCATATCTGGCTGCCTGCCGCACACCCTGTCGCACCCAGCAATGTGTCCGCGCTTATGTCGGGGATCGTGATTAAAACAGGCATCTACGGAATGGCGCGAGTGTTCTTCGATTTCTATGGAGTGCTGCCTGTTTGGGCGGGAATGCTGGTTCTGGTAGCGGGAGTTGTCTCCGCGCTGTTGGGAGTCCTATATGCGCTGATGGAACACGATCTGAAGCGATTACTTGCTTACCACAGCATCGAAAACATCGGCATCATTCTCATGGGGTTCGGATCGGCGCTTCTGTTCCGATCCTTTGGACATCCCCAACTGGCCTCACTGGCCTTAGTTGCAGGTCTCTTCCATACTCTCAATCATGGTGTCTTCAAGTGCTTGCTGTTTCTCGGCGCCGGCAGCGTATTGCAGGGCGCAGGAACTCGCAATATGGAGGAGATGGGTGGCTTGATCCGGCGCATGCCGTGGACAGCATTCTTCTTCCTCATCGGCGCAATTGCTATTTCGGGGCTTCCTCCTCTAAATGGCTTCGTCAGCGAGTGGTTCACCTACCAGGCACTACTAGCGGGTTTCGGTGCCACGCCGGAATTGACGCGCGTGGCATTTCCCATAGCCGGAGCACTGCTGGCCCTGACCGCGGCGCTCGCTGCGGCATGCTTTGTTAAGGCCTTCGGCATTACGTTCCTCGCACTTCCGCGCAGTGGAAATGCGGAGCGCGCAATCGAGTCGCCGCTTTCGATGAAGACAGGAATGGCAAGCCTCGCGCTTGTGTGCGTACTTCTCGGACTCGGGGCCACCTGGTTCGTTTCGATCTTCGCGCCTATCACACAGCGCGCGTTCGGCGTTCAGATTACGCAGCAATTGGTCGCCGGCAACAGCCTCCTGCTAACAGCGGGATCGGTGCACAATGGAAGCGTCTCGCCGCTGATGCTCGCGATCGCACTGATTGGCCTTGGCGCAGTGCCGTTGGTGTTATGGCTCGCCCTGGGACGAAAGTCGCCGCGCGTAACCGGTCCAACGTGGGATTGTGGATTGCCGGGTCTGACTGCGGCAAACGAGTACACCGCCACCGCATTCTCCAAACCGTTGCGCATGATCTTCGCTGCGCTCTTTCGCCCGCGCCGAGAAATCCAGGCTGAATTCGATATCTCTCCCTACTACCCTAAAGTGATTCACTTCGAGTCCGAGATCCAGCCGACATTCGAGACTCGCTTCTATGACCCCTTGCTGGCGGGCATCATGGCGATTGCAGCACGTATGCGCAAGATTCAGACCGGAAGCATCCACGCATATCTTGCGTATATTTTCGTAACTCTCATCCTTTTGTTGCTCTTCGGAGTACGAGTATGATCGGCCAGGCACTTTCGATAGTCTTCCACGTTGCGTTTGTACTCATGCTGGCGCCGCTGGTCACGGGATTCAACCGCACATTAAAGGCGCGCGTGCAGACGCGGCGGGGCCCCGGCCTCCTACAGCCCTATCGGGATCTCTACAAGCTTCTTCGAAAGGGGATGGTTATTCCCGACACTGCCTCGTGGATATTCACGGCCACGCCATTCGTGCTTTTCGTTAGTACCCTGTTGGCCAGCCTGCTGATCCCGACGATTTCAGCGAATGCGCCATTGAGTATGTACGGCGGCGTTCTGGCCGTTGTCTACCTTCTCGCATTAGGGCGTTTCTTTCTCGCCCTCGGTGGCTTGGACACGGGCAGTTCCTTCGGAGGGCTCGGCAGCAGCCGAGAGATGACTATCTCTGCGATTGCCGAGCCGGCGCTCATGCTGGCAGTCTTTACCGTTGCCATTGGAGCGGGCTCTACGAATCTCAGTATCGTTGCGCAGTCGGCGCTGGGACAGAGTTGGCGTTTCCTCGCCCCATCGCAGATGCTGGCGTTCGCCGCGTTATTCATCGTTCTCATCGCGGAGACCGGCCGGATTCCGGTGGACAACCCGGCCACGCATCTAGAACTCACAATGATTCACGAGGCAATGATTCTTGAGTATTCGGGGCCGTATCTGGCGCTGATCGAGTGGGCAGCGGCTTTGAAGCAACTGGTGTTGATGACAATCCTCGTGAATGTTTTCTTCCCATTTGGATTGAGTCCGGACTGGTCGCCGGGCGCTGTCTTGTTTAGCCTGGCCTTGTTCATCTTGAAATTGCTGATGCTCGCCATCGTCGTTGTTGTCGTCGAAGTCAGCAATGCCAAGATGCGGTTGTTTCGTGTTCCAGAGTTGCTGGCAATTGCTTTTGTGTTGGGTGCTCTCGCCTTGGTTTCCACATTTCTTTTTCAAGGGTAGAGAAGGCAGGGGATCGGATGCACTTTTGGCAGGACTCACAATTCGGGAACCGGATGATCACGCTGATGGCTGCGATTGTGCTTGTGCTACAGATCATGATGGTCACGCAGCGCTGGCTCATCACCAACATCAGGGCTTTCGCATTGCAGTCGTTTCTGCTGGCTTGCATAGCTACCACGATCGCCTATTACAACAACGCCCCTCACATTTACGCCGCTGCCGTATTTATGCTCCTGGTCAAGGCGATTCTCCTGCCCGTCGTATTCGAACGTCTGGTTACAAAAATCGAAATCCGTCAGGAGATTGAGCCGCTGATCAATGCGCCCATTTCAGTGATTGTCACGGGCCTTCTTACTCTGCTCGCGTATGTGGTGGCTGAGTACTTCCACCGGCCGGATGAGCCTATGGGACCGGCGAGCCTGGGTCACAATACCTTGGCCGTCGCGATTGCGCTGTTTCTCATCGGGTTTTTCATGATGGTGAATCGGCGAAAAGCGCTGACCCAGGTACTGGCACTTCTCTCGCTTGAAAACGGAATCTTCCTCGCTGCAATTTCACTCACCTATGGAATGCCGATGATTGTAGAAGTTGGGATATTCTTTGATGTCCTTGTCGCGGGAATGGTCCTCGCCATCCTCGTATACCGCATCCGAGAAACATTCGATTCGATGGATGTCAGCCGGCTGAGCCGATTGAAAGGCTGAAAAGACCTATGACGATTTTTGTCTTGCTTTCGATCCCTCTGCTGGCCTGCGGCCTGACCGCGTTCATGCGTAGCCGGCAATGGATGGAGACAATCCACCTGGTGTCGGCTGCCGGCTCATTCATCACGGCGTTGCTTCTAGCTGCTGAGGTCTTGAGGCAAGGACCCGTTTCCGGTAAGAGCGGCTTCTTGTATGCGGATCATCTCAGTGCGCTCGTTGCGCTCCTCACTGCCTTTGTTTATCTGGTTTGCGCTCCATATGCGATTGGATACTTGAGACACGATGAATCTGCTGGAACTCTTGCTCTGAACGGTGGCCATCGCGCCGCACTTGGCAAGTTGCGGATGTACTATACGCTGACACCTCTGTTTGCCTTTTGCATGTTCCTGGTTGTGGTTGCGAACAATCTCGGCGTCATGTGGATCGCAATCGAGGGCACCACCTTGGCGTCCATTTTTCTGGTTATGTTCTACGGACGTCCGACCTCGTTGGAAGCTGCCTGGAAGTATGCCATGATCGGCAGCGTCGGATTGTCGATGGCGCTCTTTGGAACTGTCCTAACCTATTACTCAGCGCACCAGGTACTTGGTGTTGATAGCGTGAGCGCCCTCAACTGGTCGGTGCTTGTGCTTCAGGCTCCACACTTCGACAAGCGTGTGATGCGGCTCGCCTTCATTCTCATCCTGCTAGGCTTCGGCACCAAGGCCGGCCTCGCGCCCATACACACATGGAAGCCGGACGCTTATTGCGAAGCGCCCGTTCCCGTTGCTGCGCTCATGGCAACGGCGGTCTTGAACTGCGCAATCTACGGCCTCGCCCGTTTCTATGTGCTCACTGTACGCTGCCTCGGCCCTGCTTTCGCATCCAATCTGCTCATTCTCTTCGGACTTCTCTCAGTCGGAGTTGCAGTACCTTTCATCCTGGTGCAACGAAGTTCACGCCGACTGCTCGCGTATTCCAGCATCGACCACGGTGGGATCATGGCCCTCGGCCTCGGCTTCGGTGGAGTGTTGGGCATATTGGGTATGTTGTTGCACATGACTTTCCACACTGTGGTCAAGCCGCTGCTCTTTCTCTCCGTAGGCAACGTCCAGCAGCATACCGGCAGCGATGCTTTGAGAAAAGGCGCCGGCGGGCTGGTGCATGTCCTTCCAATCTCCGCGCCGATGTTTCTGCTGGGCGCACTCGCAGTCACAGGCACGCCTCCCTTCAGCATGTTCCAAAGCGAGTTCATGGTTCTCCGCGCTGGCTTTGCCGGACAGCACTTGGCTGTATCGATCCTGCTTGTCGCCTGCCTTGTAGGGATCTTCTGCGGCTTCTTCCACCATGTGACTCAACTCGTACTCGGCCCTCCCAGCGGAGCCCCAAGAGAGCCGGTCTGCCGCTGGAAGACCTACCCGGTGATCGGGCTTGCCCTGCTGGTCATCACGATGGGCTTTTGGCTGCCGGCTCCACTGTATCAACTGGTAAACGGAGCTGCGCGCATTCTGGCGGTGACGCAATGACCCTTCCCTCCCTGCTCTCTGCGCTACAGTTCGATGAAGTCCGCCAGCGCTGCGGCATCGTCTTCGTGGAATGGCGCGTAGCCAATGACGCCGAGATTCACGCGGAGGTCGCAATCGACGATGTGCGTCCAATGGTCGCGGCGCTTATCGAATATGGTTGCCGACTTGCTGCGGTCTTTGCAGAGGATCGCAGCAACGCCGATTCCGGGTTCCTGATCTATTATGTCTTCGAGTCTCTTCGAGACCAGCGTTTTCTACTGGTCCGCACTTCGATTCCCCTGAATTCACCGGCATTCCCATCCGTTGCCGCCGAAGTTCCCGCCGTCAACTGGCAGGAACGCGAAATTCAGGATTGGTTCGGCCTGGTCGCTGAAGGGCATCCGAACCCGCGTCGCGTTGCATTGCACGACAACTGGCCGGAGATTCATCCTTTGAGAAAGGATTTCCCGATCGATACGGTACTGCCACCATTTGAAGGAGAGCAGCATGTATACCGGCCCACGCTCGGAGAAGGCGTATTTCAAATTCCCGTCGGCCCAGTCCACGCAGGCATTATTGAGCCGGGCCATTTCAACTTCGCCGTAGCCGGAGAGCCGATCCTCTATCTCCAGTTGCGTATGTTCTACACCCACAAAGGAATCGAAAAACGATTCGAACAGCTGCCGATAAATCGCGCGGTATATCTCGCTGAAAGTATCTCGGGAGATTCAAGCTTTTCGCACGGGACCGCCTTCTGTCAGGCCATTGAACGAGCTGCAGGTGTTGAAATTCCTACTCGCGCCAAACGGATGAGAACGGTTCTTCTTGAACTTGAACGGCTATACAACCATGTCGGAGACATCGGGGCAATAGCAACGGATGTCGGGTTCGGCGTGGCCAACGCACATGCTTCGCGGCTGCGCGAATTGATTCTGAGCGTTAATGAAGAGTTGTCCGGTAGCCGTCTGCTTCGCGGAGTTGTGTGCCCGGGCGGCGTACGTCATGATTGGGAGCCGCAACAGGTCGAATATTGCGCGGAGGCACTGGGGCGGTTTGAATGGGAGTTTGCCGATTTGATGCAGATCATTGATGGCTCAGACTCAACGCGAGACCGCCTGGAACGCACTGGTTTTTTGGATCCACAGAAAGCCCGCGATCTCGGAATCGTCGGCGTCGCTGGCCGTGCCTCGGGCATTGACCGCGATCTGCGGCGCGATCATCCATATGCAGCTTATGACGAAGTACCTTTTGAGGTGCCGGTCTATCAGGAGGGTGATGTTCTAAGGCGAATGCGTGTACGTGTGGATGAAACCCTGCTGTCGCTGTGGATCATTAGAGAAATGCTGACCAAGCTTATTCCAGGCCCCCACTGTGTGGCCATTCCGCCTTTGCCGCCGGATTGTGTTGCTATCGGGGCAGTCGAAGGATGGCGAGGCGAGATCCTGCATTGGATTCGCACAGGATCGCATGGCCGCCTCGAACGTTGCAAAATAAAGGACCCATCGCTAAACAATTGGCCCGCACTTGTCGAGGCAGTCCAGGGCAATATCGTGCCCGACTTCCCCGTGATCAACAAGAGTTTCAACCTGTCTTACTCCGGGACGGACCGTTAACCAATGTTCCATATTTTCAAAAAGGCCGCGCAGACACGCCTCGTTACGATCGGGTATCCTCAGGAGCCCGCGCGGATTCCCGGACACTTCCGCGGAGCGCCACGTTTCGAGTTTTCTGGCTGGCGGGATGCGCGCCCTGCTGCCGACGCTTGCCCAACCGGCGCAATAGCCATCGAGAAATCCGCGGAACGGAGACGGGTCACAATCGACTATGGCCTCTGTATCTACTGCGGACAATGCGCGGAGGCCGATCGCAGTGGAGCGGTGAAAATTACTCGCGACTTCGAACTTGCCGTTCGTGAGCGCGGTGATCTGATCACGATCGCAGAGTATCTGCTTGAGCCCGATGGAATGCAGAAGACACTCGCAAGTCTGCACAAGGGACTTCCCTCAGAAAACGACTTACTGGAACCCTTGGAACACAAAGTCCAGGAACGAATCCACAAGATTCTGGGCCGGTCGCTGGCGATCCGCGAAGTGGACGCAGGTTCCTGCAACGGCTGCGAAATTGAAATCGGCGCACTCAATAACCCCGTCTACGATCTGGAGCGTTTAGGCATTCATTTTGTCGCTTCTCCGCGGCACGCCGACATGCTGCTCGTTACCGGGCCAGTTACTCGCAATATGGAACTGGCGTTGGCAAAGACATACCGCGCCACCCCTGAACCCAAACTCGTGGTAGCGGTCGGCGCCTGCGGCATCAGCGGTGGTATTTTTGGTAGGAATTATGCAACAGTCGGTGGTGTGGATACTGTGGTTCCGGTCGATGTTTTCATCCCCGGATGTCCGCCCCGTCCCCATGCGTTGCTTCATGGAATTCTTCTGGCGCTCGGACGAATGGAACAGCGGGTAACAAAAGGACATTCCGCAAGCTCTGAACCATTCCGATGAACGGCACGTAGGTTATTGCTTGGGGCTAATCGCGGACCTACTAAATTGTTGAAATCGAGGACTGGAGGATCGATGCGGATTCTTACCATGGTTGCAGGCGTTGTCTGCCTGTTTACCGTACTCCTGGATGCCTTTCAGACCATTATCCTGCCCCGCCGTGCATCGGGCCGCTTCCGGCTCACGCGCATTTTCTACGGGGCCACATGGAGACCGTGGGTATTCTTCACCCGGTGGCTCCACGATCCACACAAACGTGAAGCCGCCTTTAGTTACTACGGACCTCTGTCGTTGATCTTTCTGTTGGTGGTTTGGGCAGGCTCCATGGTGGTCGGCTTTGCACTCATTTTCTATTCTCTTGGGAGTCCATTCAATGACAGTACGCAAGGAGCAGGCTTTCGCTCAGACCTCTATGTGAGCGGAACAACCATCTTCACTCTCGGACTTGGCGATGTAACGCCGCACGACGCCTGGGCGCGCGAGCTGGTCATTCTCGAAGCGGGCACCGGCCTCGGCTTTCTGGCTGTCGTAATGGGGTACTTCCCCGTTCTCTATAGTGCGTTTTCGCGTCGCGAGGTGAACATCTCGCTTCTGGACGCGCGTGCCGGATCTCCACCCACGGCTGCAGAGCTGATGCGCCGTCATTCCTATCAAGGTGCCGAACAGGCGCTGACGCTCTTGTTGGAGGAGTGGGAACGATGGTCGGCGGAACTGCTGGAGAGCCACATCTCCTACCCGCTGCTCTGCTATTTCCGCTCACAGCACAACAACCAGAGTTGGATCAGTGCCTTGACCGCCATACTTGACACTTCTGCACTGCTGATTGCCGGCGTGCAGGGCCATGAGGCGCGTCAGGCGCAGTTGACCTTTGCTATGGCGCGCCACGCGATGGTTGATTTGGCGCAGATCTTTTCGCTTACCCCGGTGATCAATACGGCTGACCGGCTCCCCGCGGCACGCTATGAGAAACTCTACAACCTGCTCTGTCAAAGTGGCGTAAGCGTCTGTCGCGACGGACACTCCATAGAGAGGCTTCGCGACATGCGCGCCCTTTATGAGGGCTACGCCCAGGCGCTAGCAGACTATCTTTGCATGCCGTTGCCACCCTGGATTTCCGATCAGCCGCACAAGGACAATTGGCTGGCCGTGGCCAGATTGCGCGCCCAGACTGAAGCGGCCAACTCCCCATTGGACAAGAGAACGTCAGCCAATATTGATTCGCAGACGATCGCAACTCTCGTAGACGATCATCACGATTTCTAGCGAACTGGCGAACTCCATCACTGATGAACGCCGGAGCTATATATCCTTCCGCTCTATCCGTCCGCGCAGTTGAATGTCGTCAAGGTAACGATTCTGCAAGATGCGCAAATCGGCTGCGTTGCGGACAGAGATGGTAGGCTGTCCGGCGGTATGCGGCGCTTCCAGATTGAAGAAGTCGGCGCGATCCACATCTTCGAGCACAATAGTTGGGCGCGCGTCAGGCTGCACCGTTGCCACCTCGACGTGGTTCAGCTCGATATGTCTCGCATGGCGGATGTAAAAACCGTGCGCGGGCGTCGGCCCAAACATGGTTGGCTCAGGATAGCCGCCTTCGTTCTCCGGCGGCCTTACCTTGGCCGCATCCGCTCCGGCACCGCCCTGGTTCTGCGTGTAGACATTCGAGATCTTGATGTCCTCGACCATGTAGCCTGGAATACCGCTGATGACGGACGCAAGCTGATACGGCGTTGTCCACGGGGTGAAGATGGGTGTATCGGGTGGGCCAACGCGAACTGCAGCAATTTTTTCCGCGGTGTTGTAGCTGACCAGGTTGTCAATCAGCACACGGCGAAGCGTGCCCGGCTTTGTGCCCTTGGGGCCGCGCAGTCGAGCGCCCAGACGCATGAAAATCGGCGCGGTCACAATGTCGCGCATGGTGATGTTGGTTATGGCTATGTCTTCAAGAAGCGCGCCGTCCACGGTTTCCAGCGCCAGTCCCTGGCAGCCTTCAAAGACGCAATTCGAGATGGTGATATTACGGAATCCTCCATTAGATTCCGTGCCGCACTTGATGCGCCCGGTTCGCCACACTTTCGCATCGGGTGCGAACTTCTTGAATGTACCGTCAAGGACGCTGCCCAATTGATAGATGCCGGTGACGAAGCAGTTTGTGATCGTCACATTGTCTGTGGACCGAGCATATCCCAGCGCATAGGAACTCTTCGGGCAAATTCCATCATCCCAGGGCGAGTTCACTGTGCAGTTTGAAACCCGCACGTTGCGGCAGCAGTCAATGTCCATGCCATCGCGGTTGGTATCAACCTTCAAATTGTCAATCGTGAGATTGTCCACCCCGGTGAGTAGCAGACCGAAGTGACCACCCTCCAGAATCGAGAAGTCGCGCAAGGTCACGTTACGGCAATTCTTGAGCGCGATGGACTTGTTGCCAACACCCGGTTGCTCTGCGCGCGCGCCATTGGTAAGACCTTTGCCCCAAATGAGGCCTGGCCCGGTAATCGAGATATCGCTGAGTCCATCACCCCAGATCAGGCTGTTCTGCCAGTGACAGTGCCCATAGTCCTGGTAGTCCTTGCCTTCTGGATTCGGCTCGGCTAAATCATAAAAGCCGGTACTGACCGTGGACCCGTAATCCGGAGAAGGTGCTGCCAGGATTGTGGCGCCTTGCGAGAGGCACAGATGTACCTTGCTCTTGAGGCGGATGGAATAACTGAAGTAGACCCCGGCCGGAAAATAGACCATGCCTCCCCCGGCTGCGGCCGCCGCCAGAATAGCTGCGTTGATAGCGGGTGAATCGATCGCTTTACCATCGCCTGCGGCGCCGAAGGTGCGGACATCAAAACAAAACGGAAGAGCTGCTCCCTCGTGGCTTGCATTTTTGGCCGCCCCTGCCGGAAGTACCCCAGCTGCCGCTACTGCTAGTCCTGCACCAGACCACTTCAGAAAGTCGCGCCGTGCCGACATCTTGTTCATACCTCTCCTCTTATCAATAGACTCGGGAGGCGATCATCCAGCAATTGCCGGATTTCTGATCGCCTGCCGAAGGTTTGCAACCGCCATTCAAGCCAGAAGGGGCACACCATCGCCGGTCTGGGATGTCCGAAATGAAAATATTTACGAACAGAAATCCAGAAAAGTATATGGATGTGTATCGGTAACCGTCAACGTGACTGCACTGCAAACAGAGCGACTCTACCACCCTGCCAGGTCCATGGCGCCTCAAATTCGGCTGAGTCTTACTCTCCTCAATCCAGGCCTCGCTCACAAAAGTTGCTTGTTCCCATAGAAATAATGGGACCATAAATTGCAGGCTCATTCTGCCCCATGAGGCCTCAGAGGGTCTTAGCGA
>Ga0114951_10003274_pt1 | contig 16910 bp, 9 predicted proteins | sample AM7aDNAmetaG_FD_88677 | JGI IMG/M metagenome (GOLD analysis project Ga0114951, IMG submission 88677) | Freshwater microbial communities from Finland to study Microbial Dark Matter (Phase II) - AM7a DNA metaG | ecosystem: Environmental > Aquatic > Freshwater > Lake | place: Finland: Lake Alinen...
GCCAGCAGAGAGTCAATCTCGGTGGTCGTTCTGGAAAGATTGCTTTCCTCCAGGGCCACGGCTCGCTCAGGGCTGAGTCCAACGAAAGGGTTGCCCTTGGAGATTCCGGACAATGGGGTTCCGAAAGCACGCAAGGCGGCAGGCGTTGCTGAAACGGTGAGGGCGTTCAAGAGGAACTTGCGTCGGTTCATATCCGGATTCAACTCCTTCATGTCGATTCGATCTTTGCGCTACGTAAAGCCTGCTCCATCGCGCAAACTGTAATGCCATTCGAGTTCAACTCCTGCGGGATAACCTCGGCAGCATTGTCTCAACTACAGACGTTAGTTTCCTGGCAAGAGTACAGTCAACTGAAATGAGCTGCCTTTGTCGTTCTCCTTGACATAAAGTGTTAGTTATCGTCGAGAAACCAAAAGGGAGCGCACACGGAGCTTTACGGGCTGGATCACTTCCCGGAAGCGCGTCCTGCAAGAGCGCGACTGAGTTCGTTTGGATGCCGATAGTCGAGGTGGTAGGCAGTCGCTTTGACTTGCCACCCTTGGTCCCGGATGAGACGCCGGGCCTCATTCACCTTGAGATCGCGAGAGTATGCACCTGGGGAAATGCCAGCAACTTGGCAAAACAGCAAGGCCACGAACTGTTAACAATGGGTGAACCCGTTGGCGTTGAACTCGGCTTGATGTTACTTGACAGCCTGGTTGAACTGGCTACGTGGAAAGAGTTGCAAAAGCTGCGAGTAGTCACTGCATACTTGATTCACAGCTGATCCTCTGTCGTTTGAATGTGGTCCTGTCAGGGAACCTGCCCCAGAGTATCGGAGATAAGCCCCCTCGGCCACAAATCAGGCGTCCTGAGCTGTTGGTCTATCTTGGACAGCATCGATATCATCCCGGCTTCGCCCTCGGCGAATATACTTGGTCCTGCCCATCGATAGTTGTTCAGCGCTCGCCCGCGCAGTGAGGGAATCTCTATGAAAATGACCAGACGCGAAATATTGGCATCCGTACCTCTACTCATCGGCACAGCTAAGCTATGGGCATCAGCGGATTCTGCCGAGGCCCAATCGCCCAGCACCCGGCCGTGGTGGCCACAGCCAGCGGAGAAATGGACTGAAGCGCTACCCGTCGGCAATGGAAGGCTGGGTGGAATGGTCTTTGGTGGTCCGCTCGAAGAGCGAATAGAGCTGAACGAAGATACGCTGTGGTCGGGAGAGCCGCGCGATTTGCAGAATTACGAAGCAATCCGCTACCTGACGCAAATCAAGGAGTTGTTGCTCGCGGGGAAGAACGGCGAAGCCGAGGAACTAAGCAATGCGCATTTGCTTGGCCCATGGAACGAATCGTATATGCCGATGGGCAGCTTTACAATTAGCACGAGCCCTGGCGGAGTTCCAGTAGAACACTATCGTCGCTCACTAGATCTTCCAACAGGCATGGTAACGGTCGAGTTTCAGCAAGGCGCCATCAAATACAAGCGCGAACTCTTTGCCTCTGCTCCGGATCAAGTTATTGCAATCCGCTTGACATGCAGCGAGAGGGGCGGGGTGAACTTTGTTTCTGCGTTGAGCACCAAGCTCCATGCAAAAACCTTCGCCTGGAACAATTCAATCGCCCTCCGCGGGCGTTGCCCCGCTCACGTTGAACCATCTTATGCTGAGACGCCCATGCCCATTGTCTGGGAAGATCAGCCGGATGGAAAGGGCATGCGCTTTGAAGTGCGCGTGCAGGTCGCTGTAAAAGGAGGACGCTCGCTCGCGTCCGGCGACCACATTCAGGTAAGCGGAGCTGACGAAGCGATAATTCTCTTGAGTGCAGCAACGAGCTTCAACGGCTGCGCAGAGAGCCCAAGTAAGCATGGTCGCGACCCGGAGGCCATCTGCAACGAGGTTTTTGGACGCCTCAGTACCAGGACCTTTGCCGACATGGCGAAAGCCCATTGCGCTGACCACGAAATGCTCTTTAATCGCGTCCAACTGCAACTCGGGCCCTCTCGATCCGATGGCCGCTCCGTTGTGCAGATGTTGAATGACTACAAGCAGGATAGCGATCCCGCCCTGGCCGCACTCTATTTTCAATTCGGGCGGTATATGCTGATGGCCTGTTCGCGCCCAGGCAGCCAACCTGCCAATCTCCAGGGCATGTGGAACACCTCAGTGCGCCCCCCGTGGAGCTGTAACTACACACTGAACTGCAACGCGGAGATCAATTACTGGCCGGCAGAAGTTGCGAATCTTTCCGAATGTCATCAGCCCCTGCTCGACTTCATCGAGCGGCTGAAGGTCGATGGCCAACGTACAGCCCGCAACCTTTATGGATGCGCCGGTTGGGTGGCACATCACAATGCTGACATCTGGTGCACGACATCACCTGTCGGTGGAAGCTCGCAATTTGCTGTCTGGAAAACCGGCGGAGCCTGGCTTTGTCATCACATCTGGGAACACTACATGTTCAGCAAAGATCACGAGTTCCTTCAGAAGGCGTATCCCACTCTGCGCGAGGCCAGTCGCTTTTTCGTTGAGCACATGGTGCCGAACCAGGAAGGCTGGTGGGGTACCTATCCGGCTTCTTCCTTCGAGAACACGTTTCGAAAAGAGGACGGAACTGAGGGCCACTGCTGTATGGGGCCAGTGATGGACGGTGAAATTATCCGGGATCTATTCGCCAACACAATCGAAGCCTCTGAAACATTGGAAGTCGATTCTGAGTTTCGCGCACAGTTGAAGGACCGGGTTGAGAAACTGCCTCCACTGCGGGTCAGCCCGAGAACAGGCATGCTGCAGGAATGGTCGGAGGATTGGGACGCCGCCAACCCGCGCAATGGGCAAGTCGCTCCCATGTGGGCGGTCTACCCGGGAAAACAAATCTCTCCTCGCAGCACGCCGGATCTGGCTGACGGATTCCGAAAGCTCATCGACTTTCGTGCGCCCTGGAAATATAGCCAGGGCAGTTGGGTTGGGTCATGGACCGCGAATGCATTCGCACGCATCCTGGACGGGGAAGCCGCCTTCGCTATTGTTGACGGCCATCTCAAACATCAACTCAATCCGAACTTGATGGCTCATTTCAATCAGGAGCACGCTGAGTTTCAGATCGATGGCAACCTGGGAATCACAGCGGCAATCGCTGAAATGCTGCTACAGAGTCAGAATGATGAGTTGAGCTTGCTGCCCGCGCTGCCCAAACAGTGGAACGAAGGGGCTCTTCGTGGTTTTCGCGCGCGCGGTGGCTTGACGGTGAGCCTTTCTTGGAAGACCGGCCAAGCGACGGTAGCAGAATTGTCCTCGTTGAAAGAAGCACTGACACAGGTACGCCCTCCCAATTGGCAGCGAATCATTAAGGCCTCAGAAAATGATCGGCCAATGCAACTAGGTGTCGATAAAAATGGGCTGACTGCAATCACCGTACTCCCCGGGAAGCTTTACCGGCTAGTCTTCGCCTGAGTGAGAAATCATTGCATGCGACGCACCAGCCCCAGGGTCATTGGGGAATATGTGTCGTGCGATGGCCGCACAAAATTGAACGCAGGCGCCGGTCAGAATTCTGCGCTTCCACCTCCAAAGGGCGGATGCCCCTTCACGTTCGGATCGTAGGCGTGGAGCGCGGCCAGTTTATCCTTGGGCACGAATTCGTCCCATGCCGTGATGGGGTTTGGGACAGTCAGCCTGTGCGCGGTCTGAAAGTGGAGAGTCACAATCTGCTGCGGCTGAACGGGAATCGTGTAGGCCCCTGAGCCGGAGAGCTTGGATTTGTGTCTGCCGGTGAGGTCCGTGATGTAGACCGGGCCGTGGGGCAGGGAGAGCTTAATGGTAGCGGTTCCCGCGAGGCCGAGCGTTTCAGCAAAACGCAGTTCGATATGGTCTTCTTCCCTGCGCATGGCCTCGACGATGATGTTGTCGGAGGTTTCAAGGAATGACTCGGAGGGCTTGGTCGAGACCTGCTCGAATAGGACGGGAGGTTGGTTGTATTCCCAGGCGAAGTGGGGGATGCGGGCCTGGCTCCAGGGCTCTACATGGGGCACCAGCGCATAGCTGAGGACGTGCTTGCCCTGCCCGCTGGTCCATGGGTTGTCGAACTTGTGGTACTGATCTTCGGCGTTGAGCAGGTAGATCAAGGGTGTGTTGCCGTTGATCTCGCGGCCGCTGAGGCCACGGTCCATAAGCGCCACCCCCCCGCCGCCAGCGAGTTCAAAATCCATCCAGCGTACGGCTGGAACGATGCCTTTGTTCCATCCGGGCAAATCGGCATCGGGGCGCGCCCACCCACTGTGTGCGAAGCCGTAGGGAATGCCGCGGCGGACTTCGACGACATCCTCGGCGAGTGGGAACTCGGCGATCACAACCGAGTAATCAGGAATGTCGTTGAGCTCGGTCTCGAAGTCTATGCGGGGATAGTCGTGGTAGAACCGCAAGCGGCGAATGAGCTTGCCACCACCCCAGAAGCGGCCGATCGCCTCGACGCTGATCGAAACGGGTCCGCGCTCAATCCTGACCAGGGAGTCATAGTCGCTCGATGAGCCAAGCTTTACCCGGCCGGGGCGGGGAGGCATATAGTCGCCTGGGTTCTTCTCCTCCTTGACGGGCCGCTCGGCCACAATAACATTCGCCGGCGCACGCAACAGTTCGCGGCCTGAAGGCTTGAGGCGGAGACTGGAAAGCGCGCCGGTCTTTGGATCGACCTGTGCGATGAAGTTTGCCGTTTCGATTGGGGCGGAGGTATCGACCGTTTGCGGCCGAGAAGAGGCTTCGTCTGAGAGTTTAGAGCCCCCTATGCTGAAAGAATGCAGCTCGGGGCTGCAAAGCGTGCGACCATCTGACAGGGCCTCGCAGGGTACGCCTTCCAATCTCTTCCCGGCGGGGAGTGCAAGGACAACTGGGTCAGAACGCCTCCAGTTAAGCGGATTGAAGAGGCCGATTGCACTGCCCTGGGGCAGTAGCGATCGAGCCGCTTCATCGAGGAGGCGCGAGGTTGTCTTGCTGACCCAGTCAAAGCGGTCGCGCACATCCCAGGAGTTTTCACTTGCAAAGACCATCCCTCCGGCCGAGCCCCAGAGAGTGTTTCGATCCATGTTGAGGCACATCAGTGTCCAGGCGCTATAGGTGTCTTTCACGGCATAGCTGTATTCGCCGCGGAAACTCGCGATGGTCGAGAGTATCTCGGCAGCCTGAAGCGCCTGCTCGTTGCTGCGATAGCGGGTCTTGACCTCGGGGTTCTCGATCCAGAATGCGTCGAAATCATAGGCGGTGCCGGCGCGACTGGTGGGAATCTGGATTTGCCCAGACTGAATGCCGGGTAGGACGGCATCGACGTATTGGCTGAGGGTAGAGAAGCGGATGCGCGCCTGGGAACCAAGAGCATCCCACTGCTTGATGAGCTGAGACGGATACTCTTTGACCTCTGGAGCGCAGGAATAATCGTCACCACCGCCGAGGACTAGCACCGGCGCGCCGGATGGGGTGATTTTGTCTTTTGCGGCGAAGAACGTGTCGAGTGCATGAAGTTGCTCCGCCGCGAGCGGAGTCTTGCTCGAGAAGATGGGCTGGGCTTCGCTGTAGTGGCCGGGGCTAAGAGTCAGAATCTTAGAACCATCGGGCGAGACCGACCAGTAAATAGTCTTGCCGGTGGGATTTTTGCGGGTATAGACCATGGCATCCAGCCCTAGTCCCGCGGAGATCTGCGGCATCTGCTCGTGGGTACCGCATACGTCGATCGTCCAGGCATAGCGAGGCTGAACGCCGAAGACCTGCTGATACCAGCGCAGGCCCAGTACGCCCATGCGCACGAGCGCTTCTCCCCCGGAGAGGTTGATGGTGGGCTCGAGAAACATGGCGTTCACCAGCTCGACGCGCTTCTCGCGGACGCGCGCCTTGATCTCCGCAAAGCGCTCCGGTCGAAAGTTCATGATGGCGATGATGTTGTTGATCTCAGACAGGACGAAGGCATAGTTCGAGTCAGTACCGACACGGTCAAGGTGGGTCAGATAGCTATTGGCGCAATAAACGCGCTCATGCGAGAAGGTAGTGAGCCAACCGCAGCTTGCTGGATGGAAGTTGGGCACGATGTAGACATCGTGCTTTGATTCCGAAGCGGCCGCACTGGGCTGGCCGGCCACTCCTGTTCCGGCCGCAGCCGCCAGCAGGCCGAGAAAGCGCCGCCTGCTAAGCGCGTGGTCATGGCTGCTCGAATCTGCGAGATCACAGGTGGCCTTCGTTTGAGAGGGGGTGAGTCGGCGCATTGGTTCCTTTCCATCGCCGCCATGAAGTATTAGGCGGCCTCATTTGAGAATCGGTTGCGTGTCGGATGAAGTATATACGCCAGCCAGCAAAGATAGCAGCCAGTAAAAAGCTTTGAAGGCCGAAGCTGTCGCGGCCAAATGACAATTCTGGCATACTCGTTTCTCAATGGAAGCATTTGGCACGACAGATGTTGAGTCGCGACAATCCTTGAGTGTTGTTTGGTGCATGCGCAGCGCGGTAATATGACCGCATCAGAACTTTGGATTGGGAGCGGTCAGTTCGACCAATCATCTCGCTTCCGATATGCGTCTCAGAAATGTCAAGTATTGAAGCGAAATTGACATTGAGTTTTTCGCGTACTCTTGGTAGCTTCGAGTTTGACATCAAAAGGAAGATCATGCGCACGCGCCTGCAACTCCTGAGAATCGCTTGCACTAGCGCCACCGACCGGAGTTCACTCGCATGATCACTCCAAGTCTTCCGCTTGGTATCGAGTTCCATGCAGGCGGCGCGTTCCTATCGGCCAACTGTTACGCACCTCAGAAGTACATCAAGAAGTGGTCCTGGGAATCGTTCTGGATGATGCAAGCATTCTGGTGCTGGCTTGTTCTGCCAATCACCGGCGCCCTCATCACGATTCCTCATCTATGGCTCGTCTTGACACAAGCCCCTTCCGACCGAATGTTCTTTGCATTTCTGATGGGAATCGCATACGGCATCGGGGGCGCCGCTTTCAACATCTCAATCCGCTATATCGGGTTTTCGCTAACCTATTCAATTGCGGTCGGCCTCTCCAGCATTCTCGGCACAATAGTTCCACCCCTGGTGCGGGGACAAGTCGCAGCGATCGCCGGGCGTCCGGGTTCGCAATGGGTGCTAGCCGGGATAGCAGCAGGCGCGCTGGGGATTGCGATCTGCGGCGTTGCTGGACGACTGAAGGAGCGCGACCTTGATGCTGCTGCAGGAGAGCGCGGCGAGTTTTCGCTGATCAAAGGTCTTATGTTATCCCTGGTGGCCGGGATATTCTCAGCTGTATACGGTCTGGCACTTGAAGTGGCTGCTCCTGTGGCGGATGTAGCGGAGCATTTTGGGGCGGGTGTGTGGAAGGGCAACGTGTCTTATATATTTGTCAACTCTGGCGCCTTCCTGACGGCCGCGGTATTCAGCCTCTATCTTGCCAGGCGAAACTGTTCGATGGGCGAACTAGTGGCACTTCCCGATGATGGCGGCACTCAACGAGTTACGCGAAATCACATGCTTGCATTGCTGACCGGGACTCTCTGGTACGGACAGTTCTTCTTCTACAATCTCGGGCACGTCCACCTGGGTCAGCAATATGAGTTCTGCAGCTGGGCAATTCACATGATCATGCTGGTCCTGTTCAGTAATCTTCTGGCCATCGCATTCAGGGAATGGGGAGGAAGCGCGAGCAGCACTCGCATGATGATTGGCTTTGGGATCGCAGTTCTGTCTGGAGCCATTCTAATGCTTACCTGGGGCAGTCATCTTGGGGGAATTTCTTAACTACTTGGAGCATACAGCTATGGAACGATCTTCGAATTGCCTGGAAAAACTCGGACGCATGAAAGCGGCACTAAGTCATCAGGAGCCAGACCGTGTTCCTGTGAGCGACTTCTTCTGGGGGAGCTTCCTCAAACGCTGGCGCGAGGAGTTTGACCTTCCAGCAGACGCGGACATTTACCGCTATTACAACCTTGATTGGATGCAGTTCAACCCAAACGTCGATCCTCATATCAAGCCGTTTGAGATTTTGAAGGATTCTCCCGATGAAGTGGTTGTCCGCACTGGGTTCGAGGCAGTTCTATTCAAGAAATTCGACCAGGCCATGCCAGCGTTCCTGAGTTTTGACACGGACACAATCGATAAGATGAAGTCCTTCGAATTCGACGATCCGTGGGATACTCGCCGCTACTTCTCAGTGGGAGACGACCAGATAAATGGGGTTGGGGACTCATTCGCCCGCAATCTACCTTCATTCGTTGATCGCGTAAATGCAGCCTGGACTGATTTTCCGGTGTTTGGCGGCGTTTGCGAAGCGCATGAGATGATGTGGCGCATCCTCGGATCGGAGAACACAATGTGCTGGATGGGCATGTATCCGGACGAGATTGCGCGCTTCGCCCATCGAATCAACGAGTACGCTCTCGAAGTTGTAAAGGCTCAAATCAAAGCGGCGGACGGTCATCTCGACGGCGTTGTGATCTGGGGCGATGTTGCCTACAAGAAAGGAATGATGTTTTCTCCTGCCTTCTGGCGGAGCCACTTCAAACCAGGCGCAAAAGCTCTCATCGACGAGTGCCACTCTCATGGCCTGCCCGTGATTTATCACGGATGCGGAAACGTGAATCGAATCTTTGAGGATTTCATAGAGATTGGCGTCGATGCTTACAATCCGCTGGAATTCAAGGCGGGAATGGATGCCATCGACCTGCGGAGACGATTTGGCCATCGCATCGGGTTTTGCGGGAATATGGATGTGCAATTGTGGGCGGCCGGGAGCCGCGAGGAACTAAGGGCCGCAGTCCTTACAAAACTAAACGCAGCCAAGGGCGGCGGATTCATCTTTCAATCCGACCACTCCGTTCCAGGGAATATTTCCCCCGCCAGCTACGAATATGTTGTGCAGCTTGTTCGCGAGCACGGCCGCTATCCCCTCAATCTTGGCGAATATGACATTCCCGAATTTGACCAAACGACAAGTGGCTAGCCTTCGAAGGTTGTCCGGCGTCATTCTCAAAAAACCGGGGCGGCCGATCGCATTCCACTATCGCTAATCGACGAAGCGTTCGGGGTAAATCAGATCGGCGTTCTTTCGGAAACCTTATCAACGACTTTGAGTTGATGTTTAAGGTTCAACAACTATTGCCCAACAGAGATTTCCAACTTCAGGGGTTTGCAGGAACTCCCCGGAACTTGGCAGTTCGTATTTGAGAGGACTAATACGTGAAGAAACTCACAAGAAGAAGTGCCCTTGTATCCATTGCAGCCTTCACCCAAGCGTGGAGAATTGCAGGCGCAGAATCCAACTTTCTGGGCGAGCCTCTCGCGGCGTGGAAAAGCTCCCGCGATCAGGCATCCGAGTCCCTAAGGCGCTTGAACGAGTTGCAACTCGCAGTTGTAAATCTTCGCTTCGGCATGTTCATTCATTTCAGCCCGACCACATACCTTGATTTGCCCGATCAGCTCATGCCCGACCATGCGCCTCCTCGGCAAGGCAAGGACGGAATCTCCGGTACCGCAGACGATCTCAGCCCTGCGCTCGTAAATCCCAAAAAGCTCGACTGCGGACAGTGGGCCGACGTTGCGAAAAGCGCGCAGATGCAGTTCGGTGTGCTCACGACCAAGCACCACGACGGCTTCTGCATGTGGCCCAGCAAACACTCCAGCTACACTGTCGCTCAGGGATGTAAACGGGACATCGTCGGCGAGTATGCCAGCGCGTTTCGCAAGCGCGGCCTCAAGGTTGGCTTCTATTACTCGATTCGGGATCGTACCGAGAGAATCTCCGGCGATGTGCAGTCAGGAGGTGTCTCGCCCGAGAAGATCCAATTGATCAAGAACCAACTCACCGAATTGCTTTCAAACTATGGGGAAATTCTTTACATCGTGTTTGATGGCTGGGGAAACGTGTGGCATGAAAGCCCTACTTACTCCCAGATTCCCTACGCCGAGATTCATGACCACATTAAATCGATTCAACCAAACTGCCTTATACTGAACCACTCCCGTATCCGCTTCGTGAGTGACGTGCCGCAGCTAGAACTCCGCGCGGGCATGGAGTTTCCCACGGGCTCGGACTGGCCTACTGTGGGCGGGGACACCATGCAGCCTACCTGGTTCTGGCGGACGAGCTATCCCTCTGATCCGCTTCGCTCCGTTGATTGGATCGTGAATCAGAACCTGATGCCCGACAACAAGCGAAATGTAGTATTTCAATTGAACTGCGCTCCGAATCGCGATGGCTTGATGGACGACAACATCGTCGCCCGCATGGCCGAGGTCGGCAAAGCATGGGTGCGTCCTGCACCACTCGAGAAAGTTCCTGACTCGTGGAAGAGTTGGCCGGTGCCATCTTCGCTGCACTACTTCAGCGGGAAGAACATCGCCCAGGGCAAACCCGTACGCTTGTCGCCCAATCAGAAGGTAATATCTGCCGCACCCCTCGTGGATGGCAATCCCGATACTTCCGTCGATCTGGATGGCGCAGATGCCTGGGTGGAGATCGATCTGGGGAAGAGCTACCCCCTCGCAGGGGTGCATATTTGGAACCGGTCTCCGGCTCACAATGTCATTCTTGAGCGGGGTTTTATCTTTGTTTCTGACATGCCCATGACCTCCGATGATCCGGTAATTCTCCAGAAGCAGCCGGACATCAAGTCCATCTCGATCTCTGAGCCGCCCGGCTACCCAACTCCGTACGCCATCGGTGCAACTGGACGCTATCTGCGCATTGCATCCACGACAGGTCGGCCCGTCGGTATAGGTGAAATTGAAGTCTTTGCGAACGCGGCAGAATGAAAATAGACCACAGTCGGCGAGTGCGTCATCGACACTCCCGGGCTTTAGTCTCAGCTTATCTCGTTGCTCTCGCCGATTGAGTTCGAGCGGCAAGCAGACCGCTCATCGCTCATCGAGGCTGTCACGCTGGAAGCTGCCCTCAATCCGCGCCACCAGAGCAAGGCTTAAATCCAGATCGGCGAGATTGCGATTAAAGTCAATCGGATCGTGCAAGTGCGCGGAGAACGCTTGCACGATCCGATAGTGTTAGCTGCCCGGATTAGCTGCACCCGCTCGTCGATCCGCAACTCATGCAGCGGTAGCAGCTTCCGTTGCGAACCATAATGGCTCCGCAGGTCGAGCAGCTCGGTGCATCGCCCATCTCGTACATCTCGCGCATCGCGTCTGCCGCATGATAAATGCCACGATCCTTCAAGCTGACGTCTTGCGCCGAGCTGGCTGTCGTCTGCCATGCCTGCGCCTCCGGTGCAATGCCGCCACCGCTCGCCGCCGGGCCGCCGGAAGGTCTGCTCACCTGGTTCAGCCGCTTGGCTACCTCTTCCGCAAGGCGGGCCAGATGGTGCTGCGAGGTGACCGCATCTTCTTCAAACTCCGGTTCTGGAAGGATGCTTGGCGAGGCTGGCAGTTGCGGCGCCTGCGGAGCAAACCCTGCAAACAGCGTCAACTGCGTACCCGACAGGAAGCGCAGATTGAGCCAGCGGAAGATGTAATCCATCAGGCTCTTCGCGTAGCCGATCTGCTCGTTGCCGGTCCAGCCAGAAGGCTCAAAGCGCGTATGCGCAAACTTCTCGCACAGCACCTTCAGCGGCACACCGTGCTGGAGTGCCAGGGAAATCGAGGTGGCAAAGGCATCCATCAGACCGGAAACCGTCGACCCTTCTTTCGCCATCTTGATGAAGATCTCTCCCGGCTTTCCGCTGGGATAGAGGCCTACCGTGATGTAGCCTTCGTGGCCGGCGATGGAGAACTTGTGCGTAATGGAGGCGCGCTCATCCTGCAGCCGATGGCGCACTGCCCGCGGCGGCCCGTTCAGGTCTTGCGGATCTTCGTGCGCTCCCTCAGGCGCAGGCGTCAGCACAGGTACCGCCGCAGCCTCAGCGATCTGTTCCAGGGCGCTCTGGAACGCCGTGGCCGCGGCAACAATCTGCTTGGCGCTCACTTCGAGCTTTTCGCCGGGCCGGGCCTGGATTTGCGCTTCCAGGGCCTTAATATCCGCTTCCGCCGGTGGTTGAGAGGCTGCCAGATGGGCGAGCACGCGGTTGCCCGCAACCTCCAATACCGAAGGCTCCTTCTTCGCGTCGATGCTCGTATTCAGCGGCTGCGTACCCTTGGAACCGTCGCGGTAGATAGCCACCGCCTTGATGCCCTGACGCCAGCTCTCGGCGTACGCCTCGGCCACATCGTCCACGCTGGCCTCATGCGGCAGGTTCACGGTCTTTGAAATGGCTCCGGACAAAAACGGCTGCGCCGCCGCCATCATCTTGATGTGTCCCATGTAGTTGATGGAGCGTGTGCCCTTGGCCGGCTTGAAGCTGCAATCGAACACCGACAGGTGCTCCGGCTTGATGCCCGGCGCGCCTTCGATTGTGCCCGTCGCGTCGATGTAGCTGACGATCGCATTCACCTCGTCATTGTCGTACCCCAGCTTGAACAACGCGGCGGGCACAGTGTTGTTGACGATCTTGATCATGCCGCCGCCCACCAGCTTCTTGTACTTGACCAGCGCCAGGTCGGGCTCGATGCCGGTCGTGTCGCAATCCATCATGAAGCCGATGGTCCCGGTCGGCGCCAGCACCGTGGTTTGCGAGTTGCGATAGCCGTACTTCTCTCCATACGCCAGCGCCATATCCCAGCTCTCGCGGCTGGCATCGATGAGAGCGTCAAGCTGCGGCACATTGAACGGTTCGCCGCTCTGACGCGACTTGCCGATCTCGTTCACTTCGGCGCGGTGCATCCGGATCACGTCCAGGAATGGCTCGCGGTTCACATAGAAGCCAGGGCATGCCCCGCCTTGCCGGTCGACCGAAGCGGTCAGCGTGGTAGCCGAAGCCACCGGAGGGCATTTGGCTGCAATCACCGCCGACTGCAAATAGGCTTGCCCACACATGATTGCTGTCAGGCTTCCCGCCAAATCGCGTCCCGCCGCCGAATCGTACGGCAAGCCAAAGGCCATCAGCAGCGCTCCCAGGTTGGCATACCCCAGCCCCAGCGGCCTGTAATCGTGCGAGTTCCGAGCAATCGCCTCGGTCGGGTAGCCCGAGTTGTCCACCAGGATCTCCATGGCCGTCACCATCACCGAAATCGAATGCCGGTAAGCAGGAATATCGAACACGCCGGCCGGGCTCACATACTTCAGCAGGTTAAAGCTGGCCAGGTTGCAGGCCGAGTTGTCCAGGAACATGTACTCCGAGCAGGGATTCGAGGCGTTGATGCGCGCCGTGTTCTTGCTTGTGTGCCAGCGGTTGATGGTGGTGTCGAACTGCATGCCGGGGTCGCCGCAAAGCCATGTAGCCTCGGCGATCTTGCGCATGATCTCACGCGCCTTATAGGTCTTCACCGGCTCATGTTCCTTCACCGAATACGTGGTAAAGTCGCCGTCCATCTCGTACGCGCGCATAAACTCGTCGCTCACCCGCACTGAGTTGTTCGCGTTCTGGAAGAAGATCGACGAATAAGCCTCTGAATCCGGCCCCGATCCGTCGTAGCCGGCCTTGATCAGCGAAAAGGCCTTGGCCTCCTCCTTCGCCTTGCAATCGATGAAGTCCATGATATCCGGGTGATCCACGTTTAGAATCACCATCTTGGCCGCGCGCCGCGTCTTGCCGCCCGACTTGATGACCCCGGCAAAAGCATCGAACCCGCGCATGAAACTCAGTGGCCCCGAGGCCTGTCCGCCACCCGACAGGTTCTCATTCGATCCCCGGATCGACGACAGGTTGGTCCCCGTCCCCGAGCCCCACTTGAACAGCATTCCCTCGGTCTTGGCCAAGGTAAGAATCGAGTCCAGAGAGTCGTCCACCGCGTTGATAAAGCAGGCCGAGCACTGCGGATTCTTATAGCCTGTTGCCGAGTACTTCACGCCACCCGTCATCGGATCCCAGTGCCAGTTCTTGCCGTCAGACTCCGGCTCCAGTCGGTCGCAGCCCACGTTGAACCACACCGGCGAATTGAAGGCCGCCTTCTGAGTCAGCAGCATGTGCACCATCTCGTCGTGGAAGATGGCCGCATCAAGAGCCGTGGCAAAGTATCCGCCCGCGAGACCCCAGTCGCGGATCGTCTCCACAACGCGGCCCACCAGTTGCCTCACCCCGGTCTCCCGCTCCGGCGTATCCATCTGGCCGTGCAGGTACTTCGAGGCCACGATGTTGGTCGCGGTCATCGACCAGTCGGCGGGCACCTCCACGTCCTTCTGCTCAAAGATCGTGTTGCCCTTGGTGTCGGTAATGGAAGCGGTCCGCCGCTCCCAGGCAAGCTCGTCGTACGGGGAAACGCCCTCGGTCGAAAAACGGCGCGAAAAAGTCAGCCCCTCCTCGGTGTAGGGGGACTGAAGTGCAGCGGTGGAAGTTTGTAGATAAGCCTCGTTCATGGAGTCCTCTCGGTCAGAAAAATCGGTGAAAAATGCCCCCATCCGGCGCAGATACAGCCACGATGCTGGGGTTGGTACACATCTCAAACAAACGGGAAACGGGGGGTGGAAAACACCGCGAGCTTTGGTTTCTCAGCGGCTTTACAGCAGGTCGTCGTGCTGACGTTTCTTTACAATCCGTTAACAGCCGCAGATGAAAAAATAGCGCTGTCTGTGGTACAAGTCAACAACAAACCACAATATCTTGTATTTTGCTTGCATTTCGCGCATCTGATTTCCAAACACCGCCAATCGCTTGTGGAAAGCTCAAAACGCCCTTGCGCCACGCGGATTTCGGCGGTCAATTCTGCCTCAAACCCTGTGCAGTCCGCTTCTCCCGCGCCTGCCGAACCCTCTCCCTCAAGCCTAGCCCCGCCCCTGCCCCATCGCAAGGCGCAGAAACGGTGCAGATTTGGCCGGGAAATGTGGAGAAGTGGACAAACTAGCCTAAGTGAGAGCCTCAATGGCCTTTGCCGGGCCTTGGTTCTGGTATCGTTTGTGTGACTCAAAAAGCCGCCATGACCCTCCATTGGAAGAGACTCGCCGCGCTCTGCTTCGCGTTGACCTTCACTCCAGGCGCCCTCTCGGCCCAGACCCCCGACTTCACTCCGAAGCAAGGTATTGACCCCAGCCTCATGGCCAAGGCCAGGCTCGGAGATGCCGCAGCCGAATTCCAGCTCTCCGTGATCTACCGCAAAGGCCTCGGCGTACCCAAGGATCAGGCCTTGTCCGTTTCCTGGCTGCGCAAGGCCGCCGAACAAAACATCCCCAATGCCCAGTACAACCTGGGCCTCTGCTACGAACTCGGCCAGGGCATACCCCAGAACGATGCCCAGGCGGCAGCCTGGTACGCAAAGGCCGCTCAAAATGGCCACCCTGAAGCGCAGCGCCATCTTGGCATCTTCTACGCTACATGCCGCGGTGTCCAAAAAGACGAGCGCCAGGCCTTTGAACTCCTCGGTGCTTCAGCCACGGGTGGCGAACCCTTCGCTCAGTTTGAGCTTGGCCGTGCCTATGCCACCGGCCACCATTTCAAGCAGGACAAAGCGGAAGCGGCCATCTGGTACCGAAAATCAGCCGACCAGGGCAACGCCGATGCGCAACACAATCTGGGCGTCATTTACGAGAACGGCGACGGCATCCCAAAGGACTTGGCGCAGGCGGTCGAACTCTACCGGAAGGCGGCCGATCAGGGCCATGCGCCATCGCAATTCGCGCTTGGCCTTGCTTATGCGCATGGCTGGGGCGTCGCGAAAGATTACACCCAGGCCATCATCTGGTACACAAAAGCCTCCGAGCAGGGCAATACAGGTGCCATGGACAACCTCGCGCTGCTCTACGCGCACGGCCAGGGCGTCCCTAAAGACGAGGCCGAGGCCGAAAGCTGGTTTTTGAAGGCCGCCGAAGCCGGCGCCGTCGATGCCCAGTTCCAAATCGCAATGGATTACGACGGTGGCTATCACGGCTTGAAGAAGGACAAGGCGCTCGCCACCGCATGGTTTCGCAAGGCGGCTGAACAGGGGTACGCCCCGGCACAGTTCGATCTCGCCATGGAGATACACGAGCAGGACGATGAGACTTATTTCTGGTTGAGCCTGGCGGTGCCCAATCTTGAAGGCGATTTCCAGAAGAAAGCAGCCTTTTTTCGCGATGTCGCGGCCGCTGCATTAAAGCCCGGCCAGCGCACCGAGATCGACGCCCGAGTAAATCAGTGGCAAACCGATCATAAGAATCATCAATAGCAAAAAATGAGATTTTCATCACGCCACGCATCGCCCCTGATACCCTGTCTCTGTGCCCGACCCCACCCCTTCCCCGCTCGCCTGGAAGCCCGTCCCAAGACCCGGCCTAGTCACCCTGCGCGGCCGTTTCGTCACCCTTGAACCCCTGGACACCTCGCGCCACTCCGCGGCCCTCTGGCAGGCCGTAAGCGGCCACGATGAGCTATGGAGATGGCTGGCCGAAGGCCCATTTGCCGCCGAGACCGATCTTCACCGCGCCGTCGAGGCTAAGAAGGCGGCAACCGACGCCGTCTTCCTGGCCGTCGTCCCGGTCCAATCGGCGCTCGCAGCCGGCTGGGCCAGCTACATGCGCATGGATCCTGCAAACGGGGTCGTCGAAGTGGGCAACATCCTCCTGGCGCCCTCCTTGCAGCGCACCGCCGCTGCCACCGAGGCCATGTACCTGATGGCCGGCCATGTCTTTGATCATCTGGGTTACCGCCGCTACGAGTGGAAGTGCAACGCCGAAAACCTGCCCTCCCGCCGCGCAGCCGAGCGCCTGGGGTTCACCTTCGAAGGCATCTTCCGCCAGCACATGGTCATCAAGGGCCAAAACCGCGACACCGCGTGGTTTTCAATGCTCGACCAAGAGTGGCCTGCCCGAAAGCGGGCATTCGAGGCCTGGCTCGCCCCCGCCAACTTTCATCGCGACGGCCACCAGAGGCTGAGTCTCAAGGAAATTGCCGCCGCACAACGCTGAAGGGCCGCCGCTGTTCCTCCGAGGGAACAAACC
>Ga0114951_10003276_pt1 | contig 16903 bp, 18 predicted proteins | sample AM7aDNAmetaG_FD_88677 | JGI IMG/M metagenome (GOLD analysis project Ga0114951, IMG submission 88677) | Freshwater microbial communities from Finland to study Microbial Dark Matter (Phase II) - AM7a DNA metaG | ecosystem: Environmental > Aquatic > Freshwater > Lake | place: Finland: Lake Alinen...
GTATTGGCACAGTAAGATATGATTATTATGGGCATGGTAAATTGTACTGCGGAACTTCAAAGGCTTCAAAGTATTCAGTCACCGAAGATTTTACTTTAAGCAAAGGAGTAGCAAGCCTCAAAGAAGTTGTCTCTTACGTTAGAAAAAGAGGAAATTACTCCATTGGTTTATTAGGATCCAGTTTTGGGGGTTTAATTTCCCTTATTGTTGCCTCGCAGGACCCAAGTGTGAAAGCGTTGGTATTGAAGTCACCTGTTGTTGAACCAATAAGTTTTTGGAAAAACAGACTGGGTGAAACTGGAATAAAGAATTGGAAAAAAAATGGAATCATGCATTATGAGTGTGTTGGCGAAAACTTTGATCTAAATATTGATTTTTGGAAAGACCTTCAAAAGTATGATACTTTAGCTTTAGCAAAACACATTTCCTGCCATTTACTAATTGTCCACGGCAATGCTGATACAATTGTGCCAATAAAACAAAGCCTAACTCTTGCAAACATACTCGGAGTAACTGTACACACTGTGAACGGAGCAGAGCATAATTACGGAAAACCAGAACAACATAGCGAGATGAAACAGACTATAGTTAACTTCTTCAAGGACAAACTATCTAATTAGTAAAAACTATCGAAAAATGTATTTTGGGCTAAATTAATCTACAAGGTTATTAGTTAGGTACTGCAAGAAAGAGTTTGATCAAATTTATTCGAACCAGTATTGTCCTAAATTGTTGAAGTGTGCGTGTTGTTCTAACCATTCTCGCATGTTTTTTATTCCGCCGAGTTTTTCTATACAATAGAAGCAACATTTAGCTGAGTTGCTGTATTTGAAAACTATTCTAAATTTTTTTACTATTCCATTCACGCCACAGTGTGCACAGGTTTTGTTTTCATACGCCATATTTTGATTCATTTTTTTACCTTCTATCTTTTTCGAATATTGCTTTTAGTTCGTAGTAGAATGCTCTTAGTTCCATGTCTGAGAGTATTCTTTCTTGTGGTAGACTTTTCAAGAAATTAATTGCTTGGTACATTTTTTTGTTCACCTCACCATTTTTGTTACAACTTGTACATCTTTGAATTCACTCTTTAGTTCTTTATCCAAGTCTTTTTTTATCCCTGGAAGTTTTGCAATCAAATAAGATAATACTAGGTTTGAGTGCATTTTGTCACAATTAAATGCCAGAGTTGAAACTTTGTCTCGCCCGTCTGGCTCTATTTCAGATAGCAATAGTACTCCGCAGGTTTTTCCGTCCAATAAACGGTTTATGTTATCAAAGACTTTTTGTCTGTCAAAGCCAGCTTTTACAGGTTTGTTCTTTTTCAGTAATTTATTGATTCGTTTGTTCATTTTTAACTCACTAAGAATTCACTTGCTGTTTGGGTTACTTATAAACTTTTTCTCTCACAATTCTCAAATTTTGAGAATTTTTCTCACAAAATTAAAATCGTGAGACAGAACCTTTATATATCGCGGAAGCAGGAAGGAAGATTCTAAGAGAAATTTTTTGTTTCTCGCGGAGGAGTTATAGATGAAGAAAAGTTTGTTAGTGCTTCCAATTTTATTATTGGTTGTACAGGTAGCTTTCGCTGCAAGCGTATCAGATGTAACCGCACCCATAACCAAAATTTACGATCTAATCAAAGGAGTTGTTTCAGTAGTCGGAATAATTGCAATAACAATCGCTGGAGCAATGTACATGTTTTCTGGTTCTAATATTCAGAACAGAGAGAATGCAAAGAACATGGTTTCCTATGCAATTGTTGGACTCGTTCTCGTTTGGGTTGCACCAGTGCTAGTGGGGTACTTGACAGCACCAATGTAAAAGGAGGTTATGCGTTATGAAATGGTTTGAAATATTCCTGCCAATGCTTCTGCTAATGAGCATCTTAGCCCCAATTGCTCACGCAGAATCAGGCGGGGGTGGCGGAATTGATATCAGCGGATTAGTTGGGGCGATAAATGGAAGTGGACAACAAACTAGCTTCTACAAGATCTTCGAACAAATCCCACCTTAAAGCAAGTTAGTTCTTTTTATTTTAAGTTTCTTCGTCAATTGACCTAATTAGTCGAGATTTAAACAATCTTCTTTTACGGAGTTCGGTGCAAGGTGTTATCTGTATGGTACATATGAGCATGAGGCTGAGGGATGAACTTGCACATCAGATGGAAGAAGCAATGGATGAGTTCCATTACTCCACAAAAACAGATTTCATGAAGGATGCAATAAGAGAGAAACTCAAAGAGCTCTCAAGCGAAAGAAGAGTAGCTAGTGCGTGGCATAAGTTGCTCACGGGCGCAGAGCGCTCTAACGAGACAAAGGGTTGGTAAAACAAGAACAAGTGTAAAAAATATCTGAAATGCAAGGAGATTCCGTAAGCCGTAATTGTGTGGGGCAAGTGCTTGCATGAATAACAACGCTGGGAGGGGTAGGCGCTAAATTTTTTGAGACAATTTTTTTCTAAAAAGTTAATCCAGAGGAGCCTCTTCCTCAGTAGTTTAACTAATTCTCATTATTGATTTTGGAACCTTGTTGGCCAAACTGGCCTGTAATTGCCCGCAGCCAGCGTTTATTATTCGCCCATCTGAGAGAAATCTTGTTGTCTCAATTTTGTTTGAATGAAGAACTTCTTCGAAGTGCTTAAATCGTTCATCTGAAGATCTTTTTAGTGAATTAATACTGTTTAACTCGCTAAGCTTTAAACAAAAGGGTTTTGTGGCTAACAGGCTCGCAAGTTCTTCGGCTTGTTCGTTTGAGTCATTAATGTTGTTAAGTAAAAGGTAATTAAGTTTTGGAGTTGTCTCACTTCTTCTAGCAAAAAGTTCCATTGCTTTAAGAGTGGGCTTTATTTTTGCAGAGCAAGGCAGTAATTGTTTTCTTAAGGAATCATTTGGCGCGTGAAGAGACAAATGTAGTTTTGTTTGAATTGGAAAGGTTTCTTTTGAGAAGGATTTTATCAAGCTAGGAGAAACTCCGGTTGTTGACACGGTTGCTCTGGATAAAGGATATTGTTCCCCTAAAAGGGTTATGCTTTTTGTCAGGTTTTCATAATTTAGAAATGGTTCCCCTATTCCCATAAAAGAAAACAAAACGTTCTTGGTTGCTTTTTCTTTGACACTAACTTGGGTTAAGGCATTTGTTGCTTGCTTTACAATTTCAGTGTAACTTAGGGATCTTATCTTCTGGGTTGAACAGTTCTTTGTGTTTGAACAGAAAACACAGCCCATATTGCAGCCAGTTTGGGTTGATAAGCAAAGAATTATCTCGTCAAGGCAGAAAACCCCTGTTTCTATTACGGCATTGTCAAAAGTCATTTGGGGTATTTTCAGGAAGTTTTCCGCTTGTCTAATATTAAACTTATTTTGTTGGCTTGTTCCCATTCAACTATTCGCATTTTAGACCTATTATAGTTGCATTTAAAAAAAGTTGGTACAGTGTTTCAATTAGTGATTGTGTGGTTTTTTCAAAAAAAGAGCAGGATCTAATCATAGAATATGTAAAAAAAGAGCCGCGTCTCATCCAAGACATTGCCCTGCATATCGGCAAGAGCTGGGTTACAGCAGAGTCCTATGTAGATAAAGTTGTAAAGGACACTGGCTTGTTGAATGTTAAAGTATTTCGGCCAGGAACAAAGGGCGCAGTAAAAGTTGTTTTCTGGAACTATTCTGAGCGTTCACAAGCAGGAGATATGCAAAAACGCTTATTCGACAAAGTTAATTTGTACTGGAACAAAAAAGATTTTGACCCGCTTGAAGTATTTCAGTGGGTTGATCCCAAAAAGAGAAACTCGGCCATTGAGTATTACGATGAATCTGGGTTCTCAAAGGAAAGCAAAATAGGAAGATTTTTGCTTAAAGCAAACGAAGAAGTACTTTGTTTCTCAGGGAACCTATCTTTCATTAATGTGGTTGAAGGTAAATCTTGTGTACTCAACGTGCTAAAAGAATTGCTTGAAAGAGGCGTTGTTATCAAAGTCATTTGCCGAATCGACTTAGCAAGCATGAAAAATATTAATGAGTTATCAAAACTTATCAACAAATATCCTAAACAATTAGAAATTCGGCATTGCCGCCAACCTGTAAGAGGATTTGTTGTTGACGGATCAATTGCGCGGTTAAAGTCTGAGTTGCAACAAGAAGATTACCGCCCAAAAGAGTTAACCAAAAATGCACGCGCAATTTACGAATTTAGCGACACTGCTTGGGTTGATTGGCTGAAGGGTTGCTTTTGGCACCTATTTAGAAATTCAATAGGATACCAAGAAAGAGTTGAGGCTCTAGAAAGCGCACTTGGAAATTAACTTAATATCTGCCCCCCATCCTCAAAAAAACTCCCCAACTTCACTTAGTCGCATTTAAAATCTTATTCAACTTTATTTTGTCAAAGAAAGTGATACTTTAATGGCAACTAACCATAAGCACAATACAAAAAGCACTCACATAAAGTCGGACACTTCTTCAAAGCCTCAAAAATCTTTTGTTAAGAAGTACCCTGGATTTGTTGTTGCAGTAATCTTAGCGATACTTGTTCTAATAGTCTTCATTTTGTATATAACCTCTCAGCCCCCCGCAGTGCAGGAACAAAGCGCAGTAGCGAAGAACATTTTTGATAATGACCAAGCGGTTTTGGACCAATACATTACTAATATTTCAGCTTACAGTAACGGTCCATTTGAAACAACCTTGGAAGACGATTATTATTACTCAATAATGGATGACCTTAACTGGTTAAAGAAGAAAGAAGTAGAAGTATTCTACTCAAGACCTATTGAAGATGTTTATATCAAAGAAGCATCTTTCAAATACTTCATGGATAAAGTTGTTGAAGCAAATGATTATTTCACTTCAGGACCAGAAGCTACGAATTACTCTACAATAATAGCGGGCGCAGCAACGGTAAAACCACTTTCATTAAACAATTTTAGCGACTTTGACACAGCTTTTTATGGGTCAGTTGATGAGAACACTTTCAATACAATAATGCTTGAGAACGACTCAACTAAAGCAAAGTTCTTTACTGAATTCAACTTGCTTTTCCAGAACTATTATTCCGAAAAGGAAGCTTTTATCCAGAACAGTACTTCGCAGGAAAGAGCGTACGTTGAAGCAAAGAAACTGATACTACTATCTTACTCTGCCGCCGACAATAACGCTTCGATTGAAGACGGAAACTTTCAAATAAGTGATGAGAACACACTCGCGAATTAGAAATAATCTAGAACTAAAAAAAGTCACTTCTTTTTCTTAGCAAGACCTGCAGCTGTTAGAATCTCAAGTTCTTCTAAAGAAATCTCTCCAAGTTCTTTATCTTGCAAAAATATTAGCCCGCTAGTTGGAGGAGTTTTCCACAGGCTAGTAAAACCCGCCCTATCGACTTCCTTAAAGTAGGCTTGAACTTTTTTGTAGTAGGTTCTTGACTCTGGAGCCATGTCTTTGAAGGTTGTTTGGTAAAGCTGACAAAACGGATATTGTTCTCTAAAACCAGCAACTGCTATAAAGGGAAACAATCGGCATGGTCCGGGTCGGGCAGAGTAAATACTGCACGCATTCTTTACATCTAAAAAAGGACACGCAGTTCTCATTTCGCGTGTATCTTGGCCACCCTTAAACTTAAAAGTAATTTTTTCTTCTCGCTTTAACACAACTTGGGGCACAGCAAAAAAGCTTTCCCCTACTTCACCCATTTCGCGCCTAAGAAGATCAAATATTCTTTTAGGAAAAAAAGCTGTAGGAAAAGTTAATACTCCCGGAACGCTTTTTGGGAAAAGCTTTACATGAAGCTCGCAATCCTCTAAGAGAAAATCGCTTCTCTTTTTGCCTAAAAAAAGTGCTATTTTCTTTGCTTCATCAGGCAAAACAGTTATCCAATACCTTTTGCAGCACTCTCCGCAAGCAAGACAGATATTGCTTTCCTCACTTGTTGTAAGCCGAGGGGTTTTATTCATTCAAGGATTATGTTTGCAAGATTTTAAAAAAGAACTATAAAGAGAAAAGAATATTAGACCATCGTCATAGTATAACGTAGGTATGACAGAAAAAAAGCAATTAGCTAAAGAAGGCGAGTTAAGATTTGCTGCAGAGTTTATAAGAAATGGATGGGACGTATTTTTGCCTTACGGCGAAGACAGTCCGATCGATCTTTTAATTCAAAAGAATGGAGAATACAAACGAGTTCAAATAAAAGCAACGAAATCAAAAAACGGAGTCCTTTTTGGCAGGTTGAAGTCATCGAACAATTGGCAAGTTAAGAAATACTCTAAAAGAGAGATTGACTTTTTCGGGATATATGACGCAGAAAACAAAAGCGGGTATTTGCTGCCTATAGAAGCAGTTCTAGGGATGACTGAAATAACTCTTCGTTTAGAGAAAGCAAAGAACAATCAGCAAAAAAACACTCGAAACGCGGGAGAGTATGTTTATTTTTAGGCCAAATAAAAGATTTATAAACGATGCTTAGCCAAGTATCTGTATGCCTCCGTGGCTCAGTGGTAGAGCACCGGTTTTGTATCCAGGATTCTTTAAGAATTGAAGTTTCTGTTGGTCAAAAGTAAGCTTTTGAACGGGCAAATTAACCGGTGGTCGTGGGTTCAAATCCCACCGGAGGCTTAGTAGTAAAAAAGAATTGTTCTGTAAAGGACTTCTTAGTTTGGGTGTCACATTAATAAAATGAGCGCCGTACAAAATGGGTTGGTTGATTGCTATGTTCGTAAAGAAAATAATTGAAGAAAATGCAGCTAAAGAGAACGGCGAAAGCGAGAAGGATTGCACGGAGCTTGTGCAAGTAAAAAAGGCTATTGAGAAGCTTGATGGCGAAGGAAAAACTGCCACTGTTCTTAGAAATGATGAAAAGAACTTTATGCTTGTTGGCGGAGGCTTGAACGGAAAATACATAGTTCTTGCTTGCTTGAAAGGAAAAATGTACGCTGCAACTAACAAATATGCAGTACCAAAGGACTCAATTGAACTTACTGTGAATGGAAAGAAAGAAACTTATCCTTCGAAGAGATGCCTCAACCTTGAAATGGTTTTGGAAGCAGCAAAACACTACGCTGATAGAGGCGCACTTGCGCAAGTATTTGATTGGGAAAGACCTTAAGTTCCCTAAAGAGTAATTGTTCTGAAATTAAAGTCCTTAGAAGTTAAGGGCTTTTTTTATTTTTTTATCATTGATACTGCGCATTCAAGTAAATTTAAATACTCCCGAGCCATATTTAACTTATGAATAAGAAAAACGCTTTTCTATTTTCAGCCTTACTTCTTTTATTCACACTCTTACTATTTGGGTGTATTGATACTTCTCCTGAAGCCCAAAAGATACGATCCGAAGTTGCTTTAAGAGAACAACAAATAAGTTCAAGTCCAAAGATTACTGAATTAAACAACTGCATAACTTCTTTTAGTAAACTAGTCGATAATAATTCCCCAACAAGCGATTTGAACGCTAAGCTTAATGAGTGTGAAATAATATCAACTAGCATTACGACCGATTTAAATGAATTCAAGAATTATTTAACCTCACAAAAAGGCAAAATTAGCGACCAATTTGACAAAGAACTCGATAATTACTATAACGACGTAATTGATGCTTTTTTAACCATAAAAATGCCTTTAGCCCAAATGGCATTAACTGTTGATCCTTGCGCAGGTCCAACAGGCAAAGCTATTTGCCAAATGCAAAAGAATTGGGATCAACCAGCAAAAGTAACTGACCCTTGCGCAACAAAACAAATGAATCCAGATTGTTCTAAGTGGCCTAATACAGGAGATACTTGTTTTAGTAAGGAAAGTTATGCCCTGGCAGCAATAAATCAAAAGAACCCCCAACTTTGTTGTGGAATCAGCGACGCTTACTACTACGCCGATTGTTATGGACAAGCATTCGCCAAAACAGATGCTAATTATTCTTCATGCTTTGGAATTATTACCGCAGACGCCAATGGCACAGTTGATGATTATGGCGTCGCTTCCACAATTGATTTTTGTTTATTCAAATACGCTTTAGAATATAACAAAATTCTTCTACCTGAAGGGGGAGAATTAACTCCGGACATGAGGAATATTCTAAGACCCATGTGCGACGCAATTCAAGATGATTCTTTGAAAGCAACTTGCAAAATGTTTGCTCTATTTGAACTTTAAACCCTGAAACAAACCAGCATGCCCCGCCCCACAAAGAAAATGACTCTAATACTAGGACACTTCTAAGCGTGCCAAAAAAGAAAAGAAATTAAAAAAACTTAAAAAAAAGAATTTGGCCCCTTTCGGAGCCAACTTTTAGCTATTAACTCAAGTAAGAACAATGATTTTATTCTTCGCCTGCGTCTTCGCCCATTCTAGGTCCTCTGGAGAATCTGTCTCTCTGAGGTCTGTGCTTTTGGTAGCAATCCCTGCAGTAAACTGGTCTTCCCTCAGCTGGCTTGAATGGCACTTCAGTTTCTGCTCCGCATTCAGAGCATGTAGCTTTGTGCATTTCTCTAGGGCCGCCGAATGATCTTCCGCCGCCACCGAACTTTCTATTATCCATTTTGTTTTTCACCATTTTCATTTATGAAAAAACCTTTTTTACCAAAAAGAAGAAGCAATTCTCTACTCGTTAAAGCGATCCTTGCCCTCGCATTTTAGAAGGCTCTTTCTAAAAGAATTCTTAACAAATAGGCTTATAAATCCTGTCCGAGGGTCAAAACCGACCTCAAAAATAATTGCTTAATTTGGCGGATTTGGCACGAACCTAACCAAAAGGCAACCTATTTATTTGACAAAGTTTATCTGAATTGTAATGAACGTAAAGAATTTTGGAATAATGCTTGCGGTTTTGGCTGCGGTGATGCTACTATTCGGGTGCACAAGCCCCCCAGGAGAATTTGATGGTAATGCCCCAGGATTAGGTAGCGATCGGGACGCTCACGGATGCATTGCTTCGGCAGGTTATTCTTGGTGCGAAGTAAAGCAGAGTTGCATAAGACCTTGGGAAGAGAGTTGCTGCGGTGGGTGCCCACAATGGATGCCCCCTGGACCAGGTTTTTGCAAGGACGGAAACATTATTAGTGGCGGGACTGATAGTTGCGGATGTACATTACCTCCAAAATGCGAAAATGCTTCCACAGACGGGGTTGGAATCGCAAACCCCGCTTCAACTAATTGTATAGACAATAATGGAACTCTAAGTATTGTTGATGCAAACGGCGGACAAGTAGGAATGTGTACTCTCCCTGGCGGAAAGGTTTGCGAAGAGTGGGCTTACTTTAGAGGCGAATGCTCTGCGCAATAATGCAAGCATTGCAAAAAAAAACCCAAAAAAAACTTCTTCTTCAGCACTCAGAAAGACTTCTTTTTAGGCATCTAAAACCCCCCTTTAAAGTCACTTTGCCCCGTGAAGGAAAGTCTTTTATAGTATTGGACTAGAAGATACTTACTATGGCTGACAATAAGAACATGGAACTTGGCATACTTCTGATATTCATCGCAGCTTTCTTTCTAATGTCAGGAATGGATCTCTTCCAGTACCAGTACAGATTCTTAGGAGACAACACAAGTACCCTAATCGCATTCGTTTTCGTAGCCTTGGGAGTATATTGGGTAGCAAAGGGATCTAAGTAAGGTACCACTAACGCTAAATATCCCTGAAAATGCAAGCTAACTTAAGCCAAACTTTAACCAAAAAGAACTCTTTGCGCTAAAAGTTCAAACTAATTAGAAAGTATTGTTTCTTGAAAGCAAGTACTCGTAAGAAATTGTGTCTTCGCTTTCGAGCTTGAATTTTAGCCCTAAATCTTCTAGGAATTTCTTCAAATCAAACCCTAAAAATCCAACAATTGGCGGAACCAAAACTACTCTTCCCTTCTTTGTCTCAAAATCTAAGTGCGCTTGTAATATGTCTGGGTTTAGTAAAAGATTGTACTGGATAACTGCTGTGTCTTCTGCGTTCTTTGTACCAGAAAAATCGAAAGTGTAAAGCTTTACGTCCTTAAAGGGAGCTTCTCCAAATCTTGTTTTCAACCAATGCTTTTCCATCCCATCACCAAAACAAATATACAAAAATCAACCAAAAAACAAACCAAAAAAACCTTACTTCTTTTTCTTCGCTTTCTTTACCGGCTTACCTTTCGCAGCCTTTGCTTTAGGGACCTTAGCTTTTGAAGCTTTTCCTTTTGCGCGCACGCGAGCTCTTTCAAGTGCAGCTTTTTCTTTTGCGGCTAAATCAGCAACAGCTTTTAGAGCAGCTTCTTCTTGTGCTTTTAATTTGTCAAGATATTCTTGCGAAGGAGTATAAATCGCTGATTGGAATCCGGGATTAAGGTATTTGTTTGGAGAGTAAATCTTCTTATACAACGCTTCATTTGCTAACTTATCAGCATCTCTTTTGTATTTCATTAAAGGATCCTGGTCAGGGTGGGTCGCGAGCCACTCTTCCCAAGTAACGGCAAATTGTTTCTGTACTTTATCTCTATAAAGTTCAGGGATAACGTTGAATGCGCAAAAAGGAATTATTCTTCCGTCAGGCATTGCGTAATGAACTTGGCATCTTTCAACTCTCTGCTGATCGTAGTTGTAAAGATCCATGAAGTGCATCATTCCGATAAAGAGGGATTTTGTGTGGAACTCCCCCAATGCGGAGTAGTCGTGCTTTATCAGTGCATCGAATATAAGTTTGCCTAAACCCAAAGACTTTGGTAATTTCTTTTTGTCAATGTAAGAGTTAATTGAGAAAAGAATTTTTGCGGCTTCGAGGTGCTTACTCTTACCGGCTTTTATTGCTTCAGATCTTTCTTTTAAGTATTTGAAGAAACCTTCAACATCGAAGAATTCAGGTAGAGGTAATACTTTCCCTTCTTCAACGAAAACGTAAGTTGCTGCTCCGCAAGCGAAGTGGGTGTTAAGCGAGAACTGTATATTTCCTGTTATTGCTTCAATGAAATCTGTTACTGAAGAAACGCAAGGAATACCGAAGAAGTCTCTTTCTTTTATTAGTCCGCCGGATTGTTCTTGGATTTTAGCTATTGCGCCAGGGATTGTTATTCTTTGTTTCTCGCGTAATCGTTTAGGCATTCTTCCAACAAATGAAACTGGCTGGAAATCTATTCCTCTTACAACATCAATATTTCTCATCGCAAAATCAATAATGTTTGCGATATCTGAGTCGTTTACTCCTTTGATAAGTGTTGGAACAAGAACTACTCCCATGTGTGCTTTTCTGCATTCGTCAATTATTCTTGGAACCTCAAAGTGATTCTTTGGATTTGTTTGAGGAGTTGTTCCGTCAAAGGATAGATACAGAGTTGAAACTCCTGCGTCGCGTAATTGCTTTGCTAGTCCCGGATTGTTTGCAATATTTACTCCGTGAGTATTGAGCTGGATATGTTCGTAGCCTTCTTCTTTTGCAATCTTGATTATTTCAATAAGATCCTTTCTAAGTGTTGGTTCTCCGCCAGTGAATTGAACAGCATTAGTTGGAACAGGCATTTCTGCTCGCAAATTCTTTAGCATTGTTCTTATTTGCTGTAGGGATGGTTCGTATATTGGGTCCCCTTCTTTTGCGTAAAAGAAGCAGTACCAGCAACTAAGGTCGCATCTATTAGTAACAGCGATATTTGATAGCCCCGTGTGGTTGTGGTGGTTTGTGCAAAGTCCGCAATCGTAAGGACAATTAGAACCATTGTTTGCGGTTATTGAAACGTTGCTTGTTTTAAGGCCACGAGAGTCATTTGCGTACTTTCTTGCGCGATCAAATTCTTTTACTGATTCCCAGTATATTTCGTCAAATACGCCGTGCTTTGGGCACTTTCTTTTTATATAAACAACTTCTTTTTTAGCATAAACTGTCGCTGATAGAACGCGTTTACATTCAGGGCAAATAGAGCGTGTCTCGTAAGGCATTTTGTGGCCGTAAGTGTTAGTTACTTTGCTTACGTGCGTATTACTTCCTTTAACCGCAACCATTTTTCTCAACACCTTTAATCAAATACCTACAAAATAAGATTAGTTCTTTTTTTAGAACCATCTAGATTGAAGGGTTAAATGTTTAAAAACGTAAGCCATAGAGAACAAAAAAAGGCTCAAAAATGACCTAAAATAGACTCGCAGAAGCGCACGCCCAAAATACCCCGAACTTTCCCCAAGAGAAAGTTTATAAAAAGCAAAAGTCCTTCTATTAGTAGCTTTTGTTATAAGATAACTTAGGTTAATTGCAAAGTTAAGTACAAATTTGAGGGTGTTTTTCGGGTGGCAGGACTTTCAGGGAGTGGCGGTGGCTTAGGGTCCCTTTATGCTAAAGGCGAAGATAAGTGGTATGATTTCCTCGAAGGGGTAAGCAAGTATGTTCCGCTCATAAAAGTCACTGACCAAATAGATCGCGTGTTTCCAAGCTTTGCTCTTTTTCTTATTTTAATTGTGGTAATCTTAATACTCCTTGCTCTGTTTGTAAGTCCTCTTGGAGGAGGAATTACGGGCATGAACGCACAAATACTTGTGCTTGATAAGGCAAGTGGTTCTCCTTTGGAAGGAGTAAGTATTGTTCTTGACACGGGGTGCGCAGACACAACTATCGGCGATGCAAAGTTAACTGATAGCACAGGAAGAACTTCTTTTAGGGTTTGTACCGAAGAAGCTTATTTGCAAGCAACAAAAGCAGGATATTCCGCCTACAATAATACCGTAACTCTCACTAACGGAGAAACAAAAATAAGTCTTTCGGCTGCAGCAATTTCTCAAAAAAACTTTTACGCAAAAGTAGTTGACACCACAAACAAAATCATCAACAGCGCAATACTTACTATATCTTGTGTTGGAGACACAAACTCTTCCACTTACACTGGACAGGACTCTAACGGATTCCATTTCACTACTCCTGCTGGCTGCTCCTCTTTACAACTCAAAGCAAAAGCTGCTGGATATATTGAGCAAACAAAAAACGTTGACCCAAGCGATGAACGAATGATAATAGTACTAAAAAAAGAACCCGAAATAAATTTGGACTCGGCTTTTGGGAAAGTGTATTTTACTTGCCGAAACGCTAATGGTGGAGTAGAACCTAATGCAATAATTTCTGTTACTAACCTTGACACAAGACAAGCCACAATTGTTAACATAGATAACAGCGGCAGCGGACTTGCTGACAACCTTGCTCCGGCGGATTATAGTTACACCGCTAAGTCCCGCACGGGCGACACAAACACGGGTTCTTTTTCAATATCAAGCGCAGAGGACAAAGACATAACAATTGTTTTTAGAACGGATTCTTCTCAAGCGCTTGATGATAGCAGTTATAGATATTTGAATCTCAAAATAGTTGAGGACATAAATGGTACGCAAACTCCAATGGGCGGGGTGGATGTATCGTACTACATGGACCTAAATGCGCTTCCTCCAAAAATCACTACTGGTTCTGATGGAATCGCAAAAGAACAACTCGTTCTTGCAAGTCTCCCAACCAGCACTACTTTCTACGCACTCGTAAAGAAAACAGGATACGAAATTAGGACTCTTTCACTCCCTTTGAAAAGAGGAAGTGACGCTCCAACTGTTGTAACAATGAATCAGGGCGGAGCAACAATAAACGCAAAAGTTGTTGATGACGCAAATGCGGTAGTTCGTGACGCAAGTGTTTTATTTTATCTTCCCCCTTTCCCAGCGGAACTCTATAGAGGAGTAACTGACACAAACGGGGTTGTAAAAGCAAATTACTTACCGCAGGGAAGTTATAGGGTTGTTGCAAAGAACAGTTTGGCGGAAGGAGAAACTGCCGTTTCACTTGCAACTCACTCAACACAAGACGTTAATGTAAGACTTATCACGGGCACTGGCACAATAAAATTCAAGCTCTTTGATCAGTACGGAAACAGTGTGAACGCTACTCTTTCACTTTACACAAGAACCCCGGGCGATACTTTCGCAGCTGCCGAAAGCAAAACAAGTAGCGGATATGTTTACACCACTCCAACTCAAAGAGTTGGAACTGAAGTTAAGCTTGTAATAAATGATGCGAACTACTTCCCGATGGAAACATTCGTTTACACTATCACAAGAGCAACTCAAGAGAAAGAAGTTTACCTCAGAAAAACAGGCTCTTTGCCTAATACAAACGGGGCGCAAATGTTTTTGACACAAGTGTACAAAAGTAATCCAATATACGCGACAGGAACCCTACAAAAAGCCAGCGAAATAATGCCTGGGCAAACATATTACCTTTACTTTGACTTAGTACTCAACAACACAACCACAGCTAATGCGCTCGCAAATATTTATGTGAGCCCAGCGGATGTAAATGCGATTACCCCAAATAATCCTTTCAAAATCGCAGACGTTTACTCCACAGATGGGGCAAGTAGAATAATGTCAAGTGCACTTGTTTCGGGCGACATTGATCCAACCTCGAGCACAAACAGAGTTGATACGGACGCAAAACAAGCTAATGTTATTTTTGGATCACAAACTGGACCTAAGTTGTTCCCTATAATCGTAATGATAAAGACGGACATCAACGCTACTGGAACAACAAAACTTTTCTGGAATGCAAAACATGGAACTGCAACAAGTCTAAGTTACTTTAAGGAGTTCACTTTCGGAGACAAGTTCTGCATGACTGATTGCCCAGTGTTCTTATTCAGTAACTATGTTGATTGGAACGGTAAAGGAATCTTCACTCCGCTTGGAAGCGGCCTGTACAGAATGCTTCTTGGCGACAATTACACTCTTCGAACAGTAGTAAAAAACATGAGTGATGAATTAATAGGAAATTCTACTCTAACAAATTATGTAAAGAAGAGCACATCAACTCCTTATTACATTAAATTTGCAAATGACACAAACACAGTCTCTTTCCCAATTATTCTAAACCCGATGTCGGATGCTGCTTCAAAGGATTCACAACTAGTTCCTACCGCAGCAAGTTCGAGCACAAATCTTTACCAAAAAGTAGAGAAACTTTCCGGAACTACTAATTTACTCGATAATTACACTGGAAATGACACTTATATACGATTTGAAGTTAAGACTAAAGATCAGATACGATTAGTTGTAAATCCAAATGTGCTCTACGCTGGAATTACTCCGCTTGTTCTAACGACTTATTACTTGAACGGATCAAAACTTATTTCTGCGCACTGGAAAGCTGAACAAATCGGGGCAGATGGTACAGTTCAACAATTACTCAACTACGGAGACACAAACGCAGTTAACGGACTTGCTATAACAACACTTGACCTTACCGGCCTTGTAAAAGGAACAAAAATAAGATTTACAGCGTCAGATGATAACGGCGCAATACCGGCAGTTATTGATACAAATATATCTTCTCCAATCGCTGGAGTGCAAACTCCTCCTCCTGAGTGCCTCAAAGTGAAAATTGGAGGAACGGATATTTCTTCAATAGCAAATCCTACGCTTAACGTAACTGTCGGAGCTGCGGCAAACTTCACAGTGGATTCTAACTGCACAGTAACAAGACATGTCAGTCTTTACAGCGACCAAGTTCTTTCAGGTACAGAATACGATATCACAGCAGGGGGCTCACAAACAATAAATGTAACAGGAACCGCAAGAGATGGAATACTTGGAGCTTATCCTTTACAAATAATGAGTCTTAGCGGGAGTGCATACACTCAAATCGGTGCGATGGATATTATTGTGAGTGATCCAAGTTCGTGCTTCGAACTCTCTAACGCAATTTTTGATCTTCGAACAAACACAATTGTTTCTGGAACAATAAAAAACAAGTGTCTTGCTGGAAGAAAAGATAACTTCTATCCAAAAATGACTATAAGCACAAACAATGTTTCGTTAACGTTCAATAAGCCAGGTAACCCTACAGAAATAGATTTCAACGCAACTGTTATTGGTTCCGCAATTGAGAGTGTTGATACTGGAGGAATTTTGTCAAATATTTTAGATATATCAGCAACTGGACAAGCTGGACAGCCACAAGTACATCCTGTTCTTGGAAACGAAGCAAAGGAATTGAACTTCCAAAAAGACTTTGAAGGTTACTGCGCGGCTTGGCATTATGACGGCAGTTCTGTTCCAAAACCAGAACCTGATTTGAATATTACTAATCCGCGCTTACCTATGTACAGACTCCCTATTCCTTCTGATTGGCAACCATCAACTGTACAGAGCGCGCAAGGAACTGTGTCGGGTCCTTTACAAGATCCTTCGCAAAAAGCAGCAAAAGCAAGTTTCAAGACAGTCACTACAAAAACTCAAGTCAATACTGACGAGTTTGATCCAAAAAACCCTTTGAAGATAGATGACAAAGGATATTATGGAGACATTAAAACAGGAACTGCCACACTGCCTTCTTACTATCCTTTCACCGCACCAGGCGGAGGATTTGTTTACAAAATCCCTAACACATTTGAAGGATACACTGATTGGAATAAAACCTCAGGCGGACTTCAAACAAACTTAGGAACTAATCCATTTGATTTTAGCCATTGGGGAAATGCAGACGGAAGCACAAACCCTATTGACCCTACATTCGCTGAATGGGGCGCGCAAAGTGCAAGGATACAACAGTTCCAAATAAGTTCGGCCGGAACTAAAGCAACAGCCGCAATCAATGCCTCTTACAATTCATTGCTTAACGACCCAACTTGCGGAGTGAAGTTCTGCGCTGCACTTACAAACTTATTTAATTCTTCAACAGATATTTCCGGAAACAATCCTGCAGGCTTTGGAAGACCATTCCATTCCGCAGATCACACAATGGATTTCCTTTGGTCCCTCTCAGTGGATATCTTCGGAAACAAAATCCCTACAACATTAACATTTACTCCTCCAATGGATCCGAATGTAATCCTCAATAAGCCTCTTTCAGGCACAAGCACTTACGGCGGATACGACATGGCAAGCCCTCAAAGATGGTACAAGGATGCTCCTTTATGGATGGGTACAGCTGATGGCGGAGA
>Ga0114951_10003277_pt1 | contig 16898 bp, 17 predicted proteins | sample AM7aDNAmetaG_FD_88677 | JGI IMG/M metagenome (GOLD analysis project Ga0114951, IMG submission 88677) | Freshwater microbial communities from Finland to study Microbial Dark Matter (Phase II) - AM7a DNA metaG | ecosystem: Environmental > Aquatic > Freshwater > Lake | place: Finland: Lake Alinen...
AACTGCGAACGCGCGCAGTGGGATAAAAACAAAATGACCCCTGTTGAATACAGGGATCATTTGTTGGCACTAAGCGCCTAAAACCGGTTTTTTATCCGTGTCCACTAAACGGGGTACACTTCATTCCTGCGGTTTTTTGATGTACCCCAATTATTAAAATGCGCCTTTACTTGTTTCTGTTGTCAGGTTAAAAATAGGTTAAATTATAATTAACCAAAAAATACATGAAACAAATTTAGCATATCATTAAAGTATTAAAATAACATTAAATAAATAATGCATAAATCAAAAAAAATATTATCTATCTTTGTTGTGGGACTTGCCTTAGTTGCGTCAGCTTCGGGAGGCAATATTCAGCAAGCTCATGCCACAACAACCACAGTTTTGTCGGCGCAACAATTATATCAGAGCATTTATTCAAAAATTACTTCAAAACCAACAACGTGTGTTTGGACGGGTCACTGTGCGGGAGCTACGTGCAAAACAGAGAATGACTGCGACGGACAATTGGTTTGTAATAGCGGAAAATGTGGACCGATAGGAGGAACAACTCCTGCCCCAACCCCAACCCCGACCCCAACTCCGGTAAGCTCGGGAAAATTATGGGGAGCGTATTTGTCTGACGGAAATGTTCCGGCATTCCAAGCATTAGTTGGAAAAAATATGGATATTCAGGCAACATTTTACGCTTGGTCAGACTCGTTTCCAACAAGTTTGGATAAAACCAAAACCCAGATGATTTTTTGGGAATCAACAGGAATCAGTTTAAGCAGTATTACAGCAGGTTCTCAAGATTCATATATCAAACAGTTTGTTTCTTCAGCCAAAACGTATGGCGGACAAGTGGTCTTGATTCCATTTGAAGAAATGAACGGAAATTGGGACACGTGGGACGGCGGATACAGCGGAAACACACCGGCTCAAGTTGTTGCCACATTCAAACACATCCACGACGTTATGGCTTCTGTGGGAGCTTCAAACGTAAAACTTGGCTGGGATATAAACAACGGTTCTGTGCCCGATACTTCTGCAAATGCAATTGCAAATTATTGGCCGGGAGCAAATTATGTTGATTATATTTGCGTTGACGGATTTAACTTTGGCAACCCATGGCAAACATACTCAAGCGTGTTTTCATCGGTATTGTCGACAGTAAAAGGCTACGGAAAACCAATAATTATTGCTTCAACAGCTTCAGCTGAAAGCAGCCAGAAAGCCGCATGGGTAACAGACGCCTTAAACCAAATTGCAAAAGATTCAAGCATAACAGGATTTGTATGGTTTAACGAAAACAAAGAACAAAATTGGCTGGTAAATTCCGACGCCGCCGCCCTGCAAGCCTTCAAAACCGGAATCCAACAATTCCAGTAAAAAGAAAAACTCTGCAAACAAAAACACCGCACCAAAATGCGGTGTTTTTTTGTAAAATAAACTGTGATATAATAAAAATATGAATAAAAAACCCTTAATATCAGCATCAAGAACAGCCGAGCAAATTCAAGATGATATTTTTAAAAAAATGACGGCTGAGAAAAAAATAAAACTTACTTGTGATTTTTTTAGGTTTGGGAAAAAATTAAACCGATTAAACGATAGAAAGAAGATTTAATTTTAGAAAATTGCTTCGGTTAAAAGAAAGTTATTCTCAAAAACAGCTGGAAGATATAAAGTCCGTGTTAAGGATTTCAAAAGTTGATATTAAATATTTAAAGCTTTGGGCAATAAAGCACGGAACGATAGATACTTTAAATCAATTAATAAAAGAAAACGAAAGCTAATTAAATGATATGTTCCAAAAATTTAAGCACGAACCCGTCCTTTTCTGTCATTCCCGCGAAGGCGGGAATCCATGTTAACCCGTTTCTCAAACTCACCACAGTTTTATTCTGCGTTGGTTCATATTGAATTAAGCTATAATCGTGATAAAATTAAAATATGGGAATAAATGAAATCAAAAATAAAATAAACTCCATATTAAAGAAAAACGGCGTCAAAAAAGCCGCAATTTTTGGTTCTTATGCCAGAGGGGAAGAAACAAAGAAAAGCGACGTGGATATTTTAATTGAATATGAAAATGATGATAAAAGCTTGTTTGACTTTATTGGATTGAAATTAGACCTTGAAAAAGAGTTGAAAAAAAAGGTGGATTTGGTGGAATACTCTACTATTAAGCCAAGAATAAAAGAAAGAATATTAAGCGAGCAATTGCCAATCCTATGAAGAAAAAGGACAGAGATTTTATAATGTTTTTAGAGGATATTTTAGACAGTGCTAATTTGATAGAAAAATATGTTAAGGGAAAAACCAAAAAAATATTTGCAGTTGACGGACAAACCAAAGATGCGGTTATAAGAAGATTTGAAATAATCGGCGAAGCTACAAAACACGTGCCGAATAGCTTAAAGAAAAACCATAAGGAAATTGAGTGGAACAGAATTGCAGATATGAGGAATGTTTTAATACACGAATATTTTGGCGTAAACGTTGATAAAGTATGGGTAGCAATAAAAGAAGATGTCCCTAATTTAAAAGAAAAAATATCGAAAATACTGGAAGATTTAAAAGTGGATAAACTAATTTAAAAAATGATATGTTCCAAAAATTTAAGCACGAATCCGAGAGAGAGAGAGAGAGAGAGTAAATAGCGCCCAAAAATCTCAATCAAAATTTCTCAAACTCACCACAGTTTTATTCTGCGTTGGTTTTTTATTTATGCCGAAAAATAAAAAATTGTGCGAAGTCGGACTTCGCACAATTGCTATTTCATTTGTTGCAGTCCTTGCGACATAGTCACAACATTTACGTTGGCGGTTTTTAGGTAATTTACTGTGCTTTGCAGAATTGCGGGGGTGTCGCCGTAGCAGTTTGAGGTTACGTTATCTACCTGGTGGAAAACCAGAATTAGCCAAGTGTTGGTTGCGGCGGCGGTGTCTATCCAGTTTTTTATTTGAGCTAATGTTGAAGTTGGAGCGTTGTCGGTTCCGCAAATTCCTCCGCGCTCTACCACTTGGACAAGTAATGCGTAAGGATTTGTGGATTTGTTGTTAAAACCGGAATCAACTGTGCGCGCTCCGACAAATCCCGCGCTTGAAACAGCCGATTCAACTGTTGAATTATAATTTCCGTACGGATACGCAAAGCTGTCCACAGGGCTGAATCCATCGCCGAGCAAATCGGTTCTTGAGCCGGTTACTTCACTTTGCAAATTTGTTGTTGGCAAAGTTAAGTCGGGATGGGTTCTTGTGTGGGCTTCGATGTCGTGGCCGGAATTATACATGTTTTGAATTTCTGGCAAAGTCATATATCCGTCGGCGGAATCTCCGATTGCTCCTGTAATTATGTATTGCGTACTTTTAAATCCTGCAGCGTTTAAAATGGGCAAGCCGTTGTCGTAAGTTGACTGCCAGCCGTCATCAAAAGATAAAGTTACGATGCCTTTTGAAAATGCATTTGGATTTGTTACAGGAGGTGGGGTTGGGGTTGGGGTTGGGGTTGGGGTTGGGGTTGGCGTAGGGGTAGGCGTTGGAGTTGGAGTTATCGGCGGTGGAGTTGTACCGATTGTATTTTCTGTAAGTGAATAATCATCTGTTGTTAGTGAACCGGATGATTTTAAATAATGTAAGACCGTGACAGAAACTGCGTTGGCGGGAGGCGAAAAAGTTGCCGATGATTGCGTCCATTGCGAAGTTGCGGGAACTTGCATTAGTTGAGTTTCAATTGTGGAAGAACTGTTTGATATTTGGAATATTGCCGAAATGTAGCTGGTTGTATCGGAAATATAATAATCGGAAAATATATATTTTTTAGAAGAGCTGATACTTACTTTATTGAAAACCCATCCTTCTTCGCCTTTGTTATATTTCAAAACCTGAATTTTTACTGCTTTTACGTTATTATGTCCGGCTACCGGATAGGCAAAAACGTCGGTGTTAAATACGTTGAACACTTTGCTCCAGCCGGTTGGCGCGGCAAGGGACGGGGGCAAAATTTTATTGACAATGTTTACATCTTCAACAGACGAATTGGGAATAAGATTTGGCACTGTTTGCGCGTACGCCAAACTGATAACTGAAAATATTGAAGCCAAAGCTACGAATAGAAAGATAATTTTTTTTGCTGATTTCATGGTTTTAAGATAATTAATTATATTTTTATATTTTTTGTTTCATATTTGTATATATTTTCAATAATATTTAAATTTGATTCATTGCTTTTAGCTCCCAAATATATTGCAGCAAGAGAAGTTCCTACGGTAATAAATAAAACAAAATCAATAATTGTTGCTATAAACACAGCCGATAATATTTTTTTAAAAATATTTGGCTTTGCATCTGCTTTTTTCTTTTTGGGCGATTTGTTAAATACGCTGATTTTTTTCACGGTTACAATTGCCATATGCAGAAACATTGATATTCCTAAATCCGGATAAATCATTTTATTTTTACTCGTTCGGGCTTAAACCAAGCGAGGTTATTTTTTTTAAAAACTATTTCGCTAAAAAATTGTTCAATGAAAATATAAGCATTTACATATTTTAAAAATATATAACACGGAAGGCAGAACAGTAAATCAGCCCTTTTTTCTTTTATGGACCCGAATACCGAAAGTGCGGCGATAATGAAAGTGTAGGCAAGCAATATATACATTGTTAAATAAAGATTGATAACGGGAAAAATAAACATCATAGAAGAATAAACCAATCCTTCCACATATATGAAAGAAAGCTCCAAAGCCATGCCCGGACTACTGGGAATGCCAAAGTGTTTATTTAAATTCTGCCAGCCACCGCCAAGCCATCTTCTCATTTGATTTATGTATGACTTTAATGTGGAGGGATCCTGCGTGTAACATATTGCGCTTCTGCTATATTTAATTTTGTGGCCGATTTCGTGCAGGCGGAAAGTAAAATCCAAATCTTCACATACAGTATCGTGATCAAAATTGATTTTATTTTTAAAAACTTCTGTTCTGAATGCTCCGGCGGCTCCCGGTATCACAAAAATAAAATTTAAATAATCCTGCGCCAGTTTGTCTATGTTTTGACCTATTGTATAGTCCAATGCTCGGCAAGCTGTAATCCAATTGTATTTTATGCTTTTTACGTATCCTGCAACCGCTGCCACATCTATGTTGAGCATTTCCAATTCTATTGTTTTAACAAAATTTTCATCTAAAATTGTATCACCGTCTGTTGTTATAAAAATATCTCCGGTGATAAATTGCAGTCCGTATTCTTGGGCATAACTTTTGTTTCCGGTGTTTTTTGGAGTCGTAACCACTTTTATTTTTTTTCCAAATTTTTTTAAAACTTCCAAAGTCCTGTCGGTGCTGGAATCGTTTACAACTATTATTTCATCAGCTTTTCTGCTTTGGTTTATGCACGAAATTATGCATCTTTCGATGGTTAACTCTTCGTTATAGCAAGGTATCAGAATGGAAATTTTCATTTTATTTTGTTTTCGTATTTATATCTTATTACAAGCACTTGCGACCACCACGGATTAACATTATAAACATCAGTTAAGTGCTTCGATGCCGCCTTATGGCCATTTTTTTTGACATTAAATTTATCTAAAATTTTTCGCCAGTCATTAAAACTTCTTTTGGTTCTTTTAATTATCACGTCCTCTTTTATGTCTTTGTATCCCTTTTTTGGCATGCGTGTATATTAAATTAAAAGGATAAATATGAGATTAAAATTTTTATATCAGGTTAAAAATAATTAATTGCCAATTTACGTTTGTTGTGTATGATTTTTATGTAAAGGTCGAACCATATTATTAAATAATAATTAAACAGGAAATTATGGAAACAAAAAAAATATTATCAGTTTTGTTTTTGGCATCATTTGCAATTTTAAGTTTTGCATTTATTGCAACTGCCTTTCCCGCTTTAGCGCAAACAACAGTTTTGGTAGGAAACGATACTGCAGTCAGAACTCAATTGGATACCGCTTCAAATTTTACAGTGGTTGATACAAATCATCCGGCAATAGCGGTGGGGAGTATAAACCAGTTTGAATATTATGCTTCAAACACAAATCCGTTTGAGTTTGTTTTGGTAAATGGTTCAAATGTTGTGCAATGGATTTCGCCAATGATTACTCCAAATGCGGTTGGTGCGAATATTTATACTCCAACAAGTTTAGTTCCAGTCCAAGCCGGCTGGAATTTGGGAGTATATTTTAGTTCAACAGGAACGATTCCATTTGAAAACACGGGAGCCACGGCTTCGTGGACAGCTGCGGGATCGGGCGCTCCAATAACCGGCTCCACATTGAGTATTGCAGGATCGGGCGCAAGAATATATTCTTTTGTTGGCGAAAGCATGCCCGTTCTTACCAGCGTAACAGTCAGTCCAACAACCGAAACTCTTAATGTTGGTGGAACGCAACAACTAACCGCAAACCCAATAGACCAAAACAGCGCAGTGTTTTCCGGTGCAAATCTAAGCTATATGTCTAGTAACACAGCGATAGCAACAGTTTCAACAACCGGAATGGTAACGGCAGTTTCCGCAGGTTCGGCAACTATAACGGTCACCGCGACATCGGGAGCAACCAGTGTTAGTGCAACTTCGGCTGTTACCGTAAACGGAAGCACAAACAACGGTAATGGAAATGGAAACACGGCGGGGGGAAACCTTGCTGACGATTTGAGAATTAGAATAATACTTGATATGATCAGAAGATTACTTGCGCAACTTGGAATAACAGAAAGTTTCACAGCAAGCAACGGTTTAACTTTCTAAAAGTTTGAACTATTTTGACAGAACGAAAACAACAGAGTTCTTGTGCTCTGTTTTTTGTTAACAATAATTTAATTATTTTCCTGTACTGTTACCTTATAAAAATAAATCTTAAAAATTATGAGCAAAACAACTATTTATTTTACGGTGATAATTATAGTTTTAATTATAATTATTTTGGCGGTGGTGGCTTATTTGGTCAGTCTGAATAATTCAGCAACAAGTTCTACAACAACATTAGATACCGAACAAGTGGCGCCTACCGATACGGTGCAGATTAGTTCAAATATTGTTTCAGGATCTTTTCTTGCGGATGCTAACGGAAAAACTCTTTATTATTTCGCCAACGATAAAGCTGGAATCAGCAATTGCACCGGCCAATGTTCAAAAATATGGCCGCCGTTTTATTCTGCAAATATTGTGGTGCCTTCGGATTTAAATGTTTCTGACTTTGGCCAAATTATAAATTCGGACGGAGAAAGCCAAACAACATATATGGGCAGACCACTTTATTATTATTCGGGAGACAAAAATCCCGGAGACACAAAGGGTGATGGCGTGAATAAACTCTGGCATTTGGTAAAACCATAAAAAATAAAAACTGGAAATAAAAAAATGTCCGGCAAAATAAATTGCCGGCATTTTTTTAATTAAAGATTTAACTCACACGTGATATTTGGTTAATTACAAAATAATAAAAAGGTCGAGCAATATTATTAACAAGATATTAATTAATATTAAATAAAATAAAAACATGAATAAATTAAAAATACAAAAATTAGCAACCGCTTTGACTGTTGTTTCAACTTTATTGCTGATGGCAGGCGGACAAGCTTTTGCAAGTTTTCAAACAATTAACCAAAACACCGGCTTTGCTTCGCAAAATGACGGAACAGCAACTGTTACGGATGCGTTTGCAAGTTTAAACCAAAATGCTCAAGTAATTGCAAATGTTGGCGATGGCACAGTTGCAACGGGTGGCAGTATGGTTTCTGATAATACTATGCCGGGATCGGTTGCCAGCGGAGTCGTTGCGTTGGATGGGAGCTTCTCAAACAATACAAACACAAATACATTAAATCAGACCGGAAGCTTTATCTCTGATCCTTTGGCGGAAAATAACACAACCGGAGCCAATTCGGCAAATAATTCAACCACAACATTAAACGAAACCATTGGGGCATCAAACACTAATGCGGCTGATGTGGGAAGCGCAATTACTGCGGACGCAGTTTCGGGAAACAACCTTATTTCTAATAACACGGGAGCCGGAACACTTGGTACCGGAGATGTAAACGGAGCTTTGGGAGCCGATACCGTTGCCAACAATAATTTCTTGACACTCACTGCAACCGGAACGGGCACTGCAAATAATTCGGCTATGAATACAATTACAGGATTTGGATCAGCAAATGATTCGGTTGTTGCTGTGAACAACGCAATTGCAGCCGAAAACGATAATACCGCAAATGTCGCGAATGATTTATTTGCAACATTAAGCAGTGGAGGAAATATTATTTCAGATAACACAGGAGCCGTGAACGCGTCAACCGGAGATGTCGCAGGAGTTACAAATGTCAGCAGCAATGTAAATTCAAACACAACTGCAGTTACAATGTCGGGCAATCCAACAATCACGTCATCAAATGGGACAACCGGAGCAAACTCTGTAAATAATGCAGAAGCAGATGTTGCGCAAACAGTTGGGGTGACAAATTCAAACACCGCAACAGTAGCCAATGCGGTTACAAATACAACTGAAAGCGGTGGAAATTTGGTGAGCGGAAATACAGGAGCTGCGGCATTGCAAACCGGAAATGCGTCTGATTCTACAACTATCAGTAATGGTACAATAGCAGCACCTTCAAACACAAATTCCACAACAATCGGAATGGGTTCTGGCGGAACATCGGTTACAGCAGCTAATAGCACAACTGGCTCGGGTTCAACAAATAACATTGATGCAAACCTTGCAACTGGAGTGACTTCGGAAAATACAAATGCAATGACAGTCGGAAATTCGGTGACTTCTCATACTGATACAGGAGGAAACACAATAAGCAATAACACGGGCTCAACAGGCGGAGGATCCTCATCGGTTTCAACGGGAGACGCATCATCAGCCACTTCAATTTCCAACAGCGTAAATACAAATACAACTGCTGTGACAATGAATCCAGCTGCAACTGTCTCATCAACCAACACAACAACCGGAGCAAACTCTGTTAATGACTCTGCGGCAACTGTTTCCAATAACGTTGCACTTTCCAATACCAATACCGCTAACATAACAAACACAGTTACAAACACAACTGAAAGCGGAGGAAATGTTGTTTCGGGAAACACAACCGGTGGAGCAGTTACAACCGGCTCAGCTTCTCTGTCATTCGGAGCGACAAATACAGGAAACTCAAACACAACAACCGTTGGCCAGTAGTAAATCTACGGATGCCCCCAAATGAAGGGGCATCGGCAGGTTTATTAATAATTTTAAAAAATTTAATATGAACAGAACAATCTCTAAATCCATAGCCACTTTATTAATTTTTGGTTGTGTTTTTTTATCTTCGCCGGGATTTTTACTCGCAGATGATTTAATTTCAACAACTTCGCCAAGCGATGGAAGCAGTTTGATTGATACAACCAGTCCGTCAGATTCTCCGGTAACGCCAATAGACACTTCCACTCAAAGTTCTGTCAGCGATTCGAGTTCGCAAAATAATTCAACTACTACTACAACAAATAATACCGACGTAACAAACCAAAATTATGTTCAACTTTTCAACGATTCATTTTTACAGGCCGATACAGGTTCTAATATTGCAGATTACAACACCGGATCGGGAATTATTACAACACAAAAAGCAGAGGGGGACGGACAGTTGCTGAATGTTATAAATGAAAATATTACGCAAACCGGAAATAACGGTAGCCAGCCACCGGACTCATCAAATAATTCCAGCCAAATAAACATAAACAATAATCTTACTGTTAAAAACGTAAACGACGCAAATGCTATAAACCGGATTACTGCAAATATAAATTCCGGAACCAATGATGCTTCAGACAACACCGGCCACGGAATTATTACAACCGGAAACGCAAATTTGGGGCTTAACTTTTTTTCAATTGCAAACACAAATTTATTCGGTTCAAATAAATTTTATGCAAACCTGCAAAATATTTATAACGACTACACTGGAAACGTGGATCTTTCAAATGAATTAAGCAGCGGTTCATCTCCACTTTCAAGTGTTTTGCTTAATGCAAACAATCAAACAATAACAAACGTGAATAATCAAACTTCTATAACAAATCAAAATTCAGGAAATTTAAGCAATGAGATTGACGCAACTGTTACGAGCGGAAATAATAAAGCAAATTATAATACAGGAACAGGTTCTGTTGTTTCGGGCGACGCGAACTCATCTGTAAACCTGATGAACTTTTTAAACACCAACATAACTTCCGGAAATATGTTGCTTAAAACTGTAAACGTTTTTGGAAACTGGAAAGGCGATTTGTCGCTTCCTTCAATGCCCGCGCCGGATCTAACAGCAACTGCATTATCTTCCAATTCTTCTTCTGCGTCTAATTCGAATACTGGTTCAGGGTCTTCAAGTTCTGCAAATTCAAACGTGAATAATTCTACGTCAATTACAAATAATAATTCAGCAACAATAAACGATAACGTAACCATGAAAACAGACAGTGGCAACAATGACGCATCTTACAACGGGGGCTCGGGAATTGTTGCAGTAGGAACGGCTGCCACAAGAACAAATGAAATGAATGTGGCAAATATGAATATAACCGGAAATTCATGGTTTTTGGTTGTCATAAACAGATTTGGAAACTGGAACGGCACTGCAGTTGGATCTCCCAGCGCGGTTGCAATAAATAATACAGGAATTTCAACCGTCTTAACTCCTTTCCAAAGCGGAGTAAATGTTTCCAATGGTCCAACAGGAACTGATTCGAATAATTCTGCTTCTGGAAATTTTAACAATACAACCGGGATTTCAAATACAAACCAGGCAAGCATAACAAACAATTTAAATGTAAGCGCAATTTCCGGAGAGAATCAGGCAAAGTATAATTCCGGACACGGTTATGTTGAAACAGGGAACATAAACGGAATTAATAACATTATAAATTTTGCCAACTCAAACATAACTGTTGGAAATTGGGTGGTTGTGGTTGTAAATGTGTTTGGAGATTGGAATGGAAATTTAATCTTTAACACTCCCGGTGGAGGAACAAATCTTCCAGTTGGAGGAAGTTTGGCTTGTCCTACATTTAATACTTCTTCTAACATTTCTTCAACAACAACCAATAATGCAAGCGCAACAAACAATAATAATGCAAACCTGAATAATACAACAGATGCATCTGCAACAACCGGACAAAACAGTGCAAGTTATAACACAGGTTCAGGATCCGTTTCAACAGGTCAGGCACAGGCAGGGTCGTCAGTTACAAATCAAGCCAACACAAATGTTGCGAACACCGGCCAAAGTACAGAAAGCGCAACAAACAATAATAATTCAACACAAAATAATAATATATCGGGCTCAACAAACACCGGGCAAAACTCCTCAAATTATAACACAGGAAACGGTTCCGTTGATACAAGTTGGGCAACAACATTTTTAAGCCAGCGAAACGCAGTCAACGACAATCAGCTAAGTTTGGGAGCATTAACAAGTGAATTTAATCAAACGCCCGCCGTTCCGGGGAGTCAGTCGCTTATTCCAAGCGCAAATTCAACAACACAGGTTTGTCCCGGAGTCACAATTAAAATAACGCCAACAACTGCTTCAATTGCAACGGGCGCAACACAGGCATTTACGGTTATGGCATTAGATCCGTCTGGAAATCCTGTAAATATTCAGCCAACATTTACGTGGACAGCAACCGGCGGAACAATTGATGCAAATGGTGTTTACGTGGCCGGAAGCACGGCGGGAAGCTTTGCAGTAACGGCAACCGCGTCGTATGGAAATCAAGGAAGTGCAAACGTAACAATAACAGATCCTCCGGCTCAAACCACAAGTGGAGGGAGTTCTGGTGGCAGCGGAAATATTACAACCGTAAGTGTAGGTGGTGGCGGGGGTGGCGGAGGAGGGTATATTTCGCCCGCGATAAAAGGAGATTTTAATAATGACGGAAAAGTAGACGATTTGGATTTTTCAATTTTAATGTCTAATTGGGCAAACCCCAGAACTGGATTTATACTTGAAGAGCTGGGCGGGGGGACGGTTGGCGATATGGACTTTTCGGCAGTTATGGCAAACTGGACACTGCTTGTTGCAATAAATTAATTTAATTTTAATAATCATTCATTAAAATTAACTTACAATTCACACAAAATTATGAAAACAAAAACCAAATCTTTATTTTTATCCGCAACTCTGTTAATTTTTTCGATGTATTTTGGCCATCGCGCATTTGCTGCAGGGTCAGCCACCATAAATCTTTCTCAAGATTCCAGTTCATATAAAGTGGGGCAAACTTTTAATGTTGGCATATCGGTTGATCCGGTTGCGGGGAAAATAGATATGGCAAGGGTTAAACTTACTTTTCCTTCGGATCTTTTGGAAATAAAAAGTTTTACTCCGGGATCTATTTTTAGTTTTCAGGCCGGCGGAAATGGCTTTGACAATTCTGCCGGAACATTTTCGTGGGGAGCGGGAATTTCGGGGGGCACAACAACGACAAGTAATTTTGGAACAATAACTTTTAATGTCAAAAAAATTGGTTTGGCGCAAATTGCAATCAGTAATGATTCGCTGGTTTTAGCTTCGGGAGTAAACGAATTTAACGGCAAATTAAGTTCGGTTTCATACAATCTTCTGGTCGCAGCAGTTGCACCTGTTGCGTCAAAAACATCTCCAAAGCACATCGCACCTGCAAAAAAGGTTGTCGATATACAACCAACAGTGGCTCAGCCGTTTGAAGAAAATAATACCGTCCAAACTCAAGTGGCAACAAAAGTTCAGCCCCAAAATTTTGCGGCTGCTTTGACCGGTCTATTGTCATTTACAGAAATTACTAAAATGGCAGCTATCGCGCTGGCTGTTTTAATTTTTGCGCTTTTGGTATTTCTGTTTTTTAAAGTTGCCAAAAAAAAGAAAATTATCATTGCATTATTAATTTTTATTTCTGTTGCGCAGTTTGCGAAAGCAGCAAGCGATACCTCAATTGTAATTCAGCCATCATCAACCGATATCAGCGCTTCGCCCAATCAAAAATTGGCAAAAAATTTTTCAATAATCAACAGAAGTAATTTTTCCGTGACTCTAAAACTTGCTGTAAAAGATTACAAGCAGGTTTCCGACAGCGGGCAATTGCAATTTTATAATGCAACAAAAGAAAGCGCCGCAGAATGGCTTGTGCCGCAATATTTGCAGGTTTCATTAAAACCCTTGGAAACAAAAGACATAGGTTTTGTTGTAAACGTGCCAAAAGATTTTTCGGGAGGGGGGCATTACGGAGCCATATTATTTGAACCGGTTAATAACACTCAAAATATTTCAATGGAAAATTTTGGCGAACTGGTTTTGCTTACAGTCACCGGCACAGGCACAAAAGCCAGCGCCATAGTAAATTCGGTTAATTTTTCCACGGGACTTTTCCAGCAGGGAAATCCTGTTGATTTTAGTTTTAAAATGCAAAACACCGGCAACACTCAATACGAAACACAGGGCAAACTTGTTTTAAAAGATTGGCTTGGAAAAGAAGTGGGAAATTATGATTTGGGAGCCCTTACTGTTTATCCAAAAACAAGCCGATTATTTCAGTGGAGATGGAATGGCACCCCATTGATTGGAATATATCAGGCGAACGTTTTATTTTCAAATTTAAACACCAACAACAAATTTAGTCCCGTTGACGGAATGTGGTTTGTTCTTTTTCCATGGGAGGCGGTTTTAGCTATTTTTGCCGTATGCGCAATAATTTTTGCAACTGTAAAATATTTGGCAAGTAAAAAACCATTAAGAAAATTTGACGGGATTATTTCCGTTCCAATCAAAAAAATATAGACAAAAATTAAAATTAATATTATAATCACAAAAAAATATGAGAATACTAATTATTGAGGATCAGGAAAGCTTGTCAAAACTTTTAAAGAAAGGTTTTGAGAAAGAAGGTTATGCAGCCGACTATGTTTTAGATGGCGAAGCAGGACAAAGAAGAATAGAAATTCATCATTCGGATTATGATATAATAGTTTTGGATTTAATGTTGCCGAAAAAAAGCGGATTTGAAGTTTGCAAAAGTGTCAGATCTTCAGGAATAACAACCCCAATAATTATTTTAACAGCAAAAGATAGCGAAGAAGACAAAGTAAATCTTTTGGATTCGGGAGCCGATGACTATATTGTAAAGCCCTTCAGTTTTAAAGAACTTTTAGCCAGAGTGCGCGCGCTTACCAGAAGGCCGGAAGTATCTTTGCCCACAGAACTTCAAGTCGGAGATTTGGTTTTAAAGCCCTCGATAAAGGCGGCTTTTGTGGCCAATAAAGAAATAAAACTCACACTTACCGAATTTCGACTTTTGGAATATTTAATGAGAAATCCAAACCAAGTTTTGGAAAGAGAAGCAATCACAACAAACATCTGGGATTTTGATTTTGACTCTTTCAGCAACATTGTGGATGTTTATATAAACCGGTTAAGAAAAAAAATAGACACCGGCAGAAAAAACGGCCTGTTAAAAACCGTCCGCGGGGTAGGATATAAAATCAGCACGAATTAAAAAAACTTTCTATTTCATTTGCAAAACCTTATAGACAAATTTAATTACAGTTTGATTGATTCCGCTCCAATGAGCGTAATGATTGTCAACAAAAAAGGTGACATTGTTTTTGTAAATCAACATTTCAAAAATATTTCTTCAGAGAAATATCCTCTTTTTAAGAATATATTCAAAACAAAGTTTTTTATCAGCCAAGATTTAAACTATGGTTACAAAAAAGTTTTAGAAAAGGGCACAATTTTTAAAAAAGAACATTGCGTTTCTGCAAATAAAAAAAACTACATAAATATTGTGGCCGTGCCACTTAGAAACGAAAAAGGTAAAATTGATGGGGCTCTTTCTATGGCCATGGATGTAACCGAGGCCGTTACAGCAAAATTAGAACTGGAAAAATTAAATTCTCAACTCGAAGAAAAAGTAAATCAAAAAACAAAACAACTCACAGTAGCTAACGAAAAACTTAAAAAAAATATGGAGATAAGGGCAAAATTTATTTCCGATGCTTCTCACGAAATAAGGACTCCTCTTGCTATAGCTAAATTAAATTTGGAATTTTTAAAAGACCAGTTTTTAAATATAGGCGGGGGTGACTATTTGTCAGCAATTGATAACGAAATTAATAAAGTTTCGGATATAATGTCTGACATTTCATTTTTTACAGCAATCAGCGAAGATACGCCTGTAAGAATGACCGTTCAAAAAATTGAATTAAACGAATTTTTAAAAAGCTTAGCAGATAGAGTAAAACTTTTAGCCGAGGCAAAAAACATAGATGTAATTTTTGAAAAAATTCCCCCAAATTTTAATATAACGGGGGACAAAACAAAACTGGAAAAGTTATTTTTAAACATTATAAGCAATTCCATTAAATACGGGAAAAAATCCGGCTGGACTAAAATTACAATTTCACAAGATTTAAAAAATAATTCTGTAAAAATTTCTATTGCAGATAATGGAATTGGAATATCCAAAAAAGATCTCCCAAGAATTTTTGAAAGATTTTACAGAGCCAACTCAACCAAAAATGGCGGGGAGGGCGGATTTGGATTGGGCCTGGCAATCTGCAAATGGATTGTTGAACAACACAAGGGAAAAATCGAAGTAAAAAGCACTCTAAACAAGGGTTCCGTTTTCACAATAACGCTTCCTGCGGATTGACTTTAAATTATTTTGGTTGTATATTTTAGAAGATGTCCTTTCCAAACCAAGTTCGATATTCGATAACGGAGGTTTAAATGCTTTTTTTAGCAACTCATGCGCAAAGGAGGGGCACTCCAGATCCTCTCCATACGCGAGAGGGTTTGAAAATGCTTCGTTCCAATATCGTTTGGGACACGATGTCTATTGTGCGCCAAAACAAAAAAATCAAGGGGATTTTTTCCGGTTCTGGTGGAAGATTCAGAGAAAGTTGCCTCTCATTCAGAGAATTGTTGGCACCATTGGAAATTGAGTATTTGCCAATCTTTGGTACTGGTGACTCTGAAACTATAGATGGCTCCGGAAAAAAAATTGTGGTGACTGCAGACGGAGACATAATTTTCAAAAAGCAATACCGCAATTTCTACGATATTAAGGGAATTGATTGGTGGCGTGTTCTCCAAGACAATTTTGATAATTCGATTATATTCACCGGTCGGGCGTTTTGCAAATGTATCGGTCTCAAAAGCAAAACCTGTTCGATATATCAGGTGGACACAGACAGAAGATTAGTCATTGCTGTTGTTGAGTCCGGATACTGGGTTTTACGGCCAAAAAGAATTTATCCGCTCAAAATATAGACTTTCGCCCGAAATAATAATCGGGCAATTTTTTTACATTTTTTCTGCGTTTTGCCAAACGCTTAAAATATTTCCTTCGGTGTCTTTAAAATATGCGATAAATCCCATATCGCCAACGGGCGTTTTTTCTTTCAGAATCAATCCGCCTGCATTTTTTATTTTTTTTACTGCAGAATCAATATCTTCAACGTCAATTGCAAAAGTAGGGCCGTTAATCATATTGTCCATATCACTGCGCTTAAACATTCCTCCGTTTATTGCGCCAGATTCTTTAATCATCATTTTTTCATCAATTTCGGCCGTGCGTAATATTATATAATTCATATCAGGAACGTCTTCTGTCTGCCAATCAAAAGTTTCTTTATAAAATTTTTTCGCGCGGTCCGTGTTGTCGGCTGGCAATTCAAAATGTATTACTTTGTTCATATTTTTATTAAGAATTAATAATTATGATTAAATAATAAATTGTTTTATTAAATCTATAATTAAATTAATTTTTTTGTCATATTTTATTGCTATTATCAAGTTGATTTAAACTATGAAAGACTATAAAAAAATAATTTTATTTTTATTTATTATACCGTTGCTTTTTTTTGGTTTTGGAGTTGAGTC
>Ga0114951_10003279_pt1 | contig 16893 bp, 15 predicted proteins | sample AM7aDNAmetaG_FD_88677 | JGI IMG/M metagenome (GOLD analysis project Ga0114951, IMG submission 88677) | Freshwater microbial communities from Finland to study Microbial Dark Matter (Phase II) - AM7a DNA metaG | ecosystem: Environmental > Aquatic > Freshwater > Lake | place: Finland: Lake Alinen...
CCGTATTTGGCGATCGCCAGGCCCCGGATAAAGGCAATGGTTTCCTGGGCCTGCTGGCCACTGGCGGCCTTGCCGGTCCCGATCGCCCATACCGGTTCGTAGGCAATGGTTAGTGTTCCGCTTTGCTCTACGCCTGCCAAAGAAGTGTTGAACTGTTCGCTCACCACGGACCTGGTTTGCCCGGCTTCATATTGCTGCAGGTTCTCCCCGACGCAGAGAATGGGTTTCAGGTTGTGTTTTATGGCTGCCAGGATTTTTTTACTCAACATTGGACCGTTTTCATTGAAATACTGCCGTCGCTCTGAGTGGCCGATGATAACAAATTGGCACAGGTCCTTTAACATCACGGCCGATACCTCACCGGTATATGCGCCTTTTTCTTCGGAGTACATGTTCTGTGCGCCTACCTTGATTTCGCTGCCGGCCAACTCATCTCTCACGGCGGCTAGCGAGATGAAAGGTGGACAAACCAATTTTTCAACTGCTGAAATACTGTTGATAGTCTGTTTCAAGCTTTTTACCAGCTGCACAGCCTCGTTAAGAGTAGTGTTCATCTTCCAGTTTCCCGCAATCAGCGGAGTGCGCATAAGTACCCTCCTTTACATTTTTAACTTGGGTTTTTAAAATTATACCCTTTAGCCGCCGATTTTCCTAATATTTAGTACTAAAATAATGGCCTAGATCCTTCAATTTCCTTGACGAAGAACTTTAAAGCCCCTATACTTCACTTACTAACTATCTCTTCAACTTCTGTGAGCTGGCCTGAATATTCGGATACAATAACATGCGTAAAAGAATCTGGTATTCCGCGATCGGTCTGCTGGTAGTCGGCATACTTTTAGCCGGCCTATTGGGTGTGATTGATGCACTGGCTGGTGTTCGTCCTTCAACCGTCTCTAAACCCTCGATTCCGTCCATTGGAAAAGGCAACTCCACCTCTCTTGATAAAATAGATTTGTCGAAAGACATATCTCTGGACTCCTCCACCCTTCCGCATACCCCTCTGTTTGATATTCTTGGCTCGACTGCTTCATCCTTTTTGAGAAGCACGGCAACCCTGAATTACGATGGCAGACTCTGGAATTTCCAGTCCTCCTCCCCAGTCCAGTACTATGACGGCGGCCGCATCACTCCTCCCGTGGTGGGATATTCAAAGAAGATTACCAGCGATATTACTGTTAACTCCTTGCAGGATTTTGGCCAGGGGGCCGATATATTACCTACTATGCTGTATCCCGTTTCGGTCGACAGCCCGGTCCCGCTTTCTTTTCTGCCGGATGACCAGTTATTTCTCTCGAACCAGGGTTTACCTGAATCTTACTCCTTTGAATCGGTTCAATTTCAATTCGATAATGCCACCCTGCAAGACGCCAGTGTAGCTCAAGATCCCCAGTATTTGCAGCTGCCTCCTGAGATAACCGACCGCACCCGCCAGTTGTCTCAGGACATTACCCGGGATGTCGACAGCCCCTATCAAAAAGCCCAGGCTATCGAGTCCTATCTGAAGAATAACTATCAGTACGATTTCGCTGCTAAACCTGCTCCCGATGGACAGGAACCCAACGACTGGTTCCTTTTCCAGGAAAAAAAAGGCGTTTGCACTAACTTCAATTCGGCCTTTGTTGCGCTGGCCCGCTCAGCCGGATTGCCTTCACGCCTGGTCGGTGGTTATGCCATTAAACCAAATGTTAAGGCCCAAACGGTCTATGCTGATCAATCTCATGCCTTATCTGAAGTTGAATTCAAGGATATTGGCTGGCAGGAATTTGATGCCACCGGCCGCCCTCCAGCTCTGATTCCTACTGTCACTGAAATCAAATCCGTCGGTAATATTGTTAAAAAGGGCGTGTCCTTTAATGTTCAGGGCACGGTGACTTCACCCGGCGCCGTGGTGGATGGCGTGATGGTAGAACTCTTTATTAATCCTAAAAAGTCTCAGGTAGGCGGCTTTGAAGTCGGAAAAAGTCTTGTGACCGCAGGCCAGTTTAACATTGTGGCCTCCGTACCCGCCGATAAAAATGTCGGCAATTACCAGCTTTTGGCCCATGCTCAAAGTAATATCCGCTTTGCGGAATCCTGGAGTGATCCCCGTCTCAAGGTTACTACGGATACCCGTCTCAGTTTGGATGTACCGTCCAGGATCAGGTTTAACGATCTGCTGCAGGTTAAAGGCAATCTGAGTGAAGTAACTGATATCCCGGTAGGCGGTCAGGAGATTAAGGTCCTGATTAACAAGGCCCTGGCAGGCCGAGTCACTTCCGATAAATCCGGGCAGTTTACCTGGGACCAGACTTTCAAATCTCCCGGTCGCTACAACTTTGACATCGTTTTTGCTGATACTGAATTTTATATTGGAACTGCTAAGCAGTCCACCGTTGATGTTTTAGTACCTACCGCAATAACTCTGCAATCCCCCGCTAAGGCCGTCCAGAAAGAGACTGTGACTTTGACGGGGACTCTTCAAGAAGAGGCCTCTGGTTCTCCCATACCCGGCCAGAAAATCCTGGTCCTGGTCAACCAGAAGCCCGTTGAAAAAGAAGTCATCACCGATTCCAGAGGAAATTTTACTTTTCAACAGGCCTTAGATAAAACTGGCATCCATCAGGTGGAAGTGGTCAGCGATTTCACTGATAAATATTGGGAATCCAGGTACAGCACAGCAGTTGAAATTTTTCCGCTTGTACAACGGTTCCCCTGGCTTTACCTGGGACTGGCAGTGTTGGTCCTGGCTGGCACAGTGGCATATTACGTTCTTTATTATCGTAAGAAGTCTGCGGTCTTGCAGGCTGCCGTTGGCGGCCTAGAAGAAATAGAACCGTCCGCTTCGTTATCAATGCCAGCAGACAATACACCTGTGGCTATTTTAAAGATCGAGTTTCCGTCAATCGTCTCTCCTTTTCCGGATGTCTGGGGAGTCAATGAGGATATCGAAATTGTCTGCCAGTTGCTCGACCCCTCTGGGCGGGTTCTTACGGGTGCTGTTTTGAAAATCCATATTGCCGGCCTGGATGCGTCTTTGACCACCGGAGAGCACGGTACTGCCAGTTTGCTCACCATCTTTTCGCGGAAAGGTGAATACACAATGGAGGTTGAATATTCTGGCGGAGATGCTCTGAGCGGGGTCACTTCCACCCGTACCTTGAAAATAGTGGATTATCGGGAAGAGATTATAGCACTTTTCCAATCAATTAAAACCTGGTTTAATAATCAGGGCTTGTCTTTCCCCCTGGAAGCCACACCCCGCGAGATTAAGGAGATCGTCGAAGCTTCTGATTTGAAAATCCCTTCCGGGGTTTTATCGGGGCTGGTATCCGGTTTTGAAGAGGCCGATTACAGCTTGCATGCGGTCAAACGGGAACATTATCTGAAAATGTTTTTAATCCTCAAGGAAATTAAAGCTTATGCCCGATAACCGTTTTGAAGTACAGCAGAAACAGCGCCGTCGCCTGTTCAAATCTCTGGTATTAAATGGACTGGGTATATGTTTGGCGATATTTCTGCTTGTACCTCCCGGATTGATCTTTCGTTGGACCCAGGCTGATCTTAGCTTTCTGCGCTTGCCTTTGATCGGCTATTTTTTACTGAGGCTGGGTTCAGATTGCTGCCTTATTTATATTACTTCCCGCGCTGGATATTCTGCGGTTTTTTTATTAAGAGGGGCCGCCACAGCCTTTTTGATCTTCTGGATATTTAAAAACGCCATTTTATTCACGCGCCTTTCCGCCTTTGCCGGTTCGTTGAAAATCTTTTCCGGTCTATCGGAAATCGCTGTTTTTGCCGTGTTGTTCATCTTCGGTTCGACTCTGGCCAGGATTTGCGGCCTATACAAATCGCATACTGCCGAAAAATATGTCGGACCACTGGGCATAAGCCTTGGTCAGTTTATTATGGGTTATTCTCTCTGGCAGTCTGGAATCAGTTTCAGTGTGTACTGGAGGCCATTCGCAGATATCGGTCTTGTCCTTATGGCTGGTCTCACAGCCGTCTCTCTCAGTACACTCGGTCTCCTGGGAGAAAAGTCCAGGAATGCTCTGACTGCCGATCTTTGCGCCTGGCTAAGGTCTTCTCCAGTCGGCAAATTCTTCCTGGGAGCAGCTTTGGCTGCTTACATTATCTTTTTAAGACCTCTGATTTTCGAGCACCTGCCCTACGCTTTTTTATTTGAGTGGGTGCTGCTCTGTATGGTTGCCTGGTGGGTGTATAGTAAAATAGTCGATTTGTTGGGTAATCGTTATACCGCTGTTACGCTCGACACTGATTGGCACAAACATATTCAGCAAGTTGACGATTTGATAGACGAAGATTTTGAAAAAATCGGTCTGTTGCAGAGGGATTTTGTCGAACTGGGCAACCGGCGCGGGTTGCTGAATTACTTGAGACAGGTCTTGCGCAATAATAAACTGACGGACGATCAAAACAATAACGTTTTAAGGAATTTAATCGAATACAGCGATAATAAAATTCCATGGTATAATTTTTGGATCTGGCGTAAACGCAAAATGAATCAAAATATAGAAAACCGTAAAACGGCTTTACAGTGTACCATCAACAATATGTCGGAATTAGCCCATCCTGTGTATAAAAAGAAGCGGAGAACGATATGAAGGAATTACAATTGTCTGAAGCTAAACGGTCCTGTGAATCAATTATTGAGGCAGTTGGAGCCGTTTTTGTAGGCAATAAACCCCTCTTACGTAAATTACTGGCAGCCGGTCTGGCAAACGGCCATGTACTTTTTGAGGACAATCCAGGCCTGGGTAAAACCTTGCTGGCTAAGGTCTTCGCCAGAGTAATCGGCTTTAATTACGCTCGTATACAATTCACGCCGGATTTGCTGCCGGCCGATATCATTGGCACCCGGGTCTGGCGTCAGAAAGATTCAACTTTTGAGTTAATGTACGGCCCCATTTTCACCAATATACTGCTGGCCGATGAAATAAATCGTACTCCACCTAAAACTCAGGCGGCCTTGCTGGAAGCCATGGAGGAGAGACAGGTGACCATAGAAGGCGAGACCCATGCGCTGGCGGCACCATTTTTTGTTCTTGCCACTCAGAATCCTATTGAACAGGAAGGAACCTATCCGCTGCCTGAAGCTCAACTCGATCGCTTTGTGATGAAGCTTTCCACTGGCTATGCGTCTTCCGTTGAAGAAGAAAGCTTGATTTTAAAAAGGCGTATTGCCTGGCATAAAGATGATCCCAGCGAGGAAGTTCAACCCGTTTTAGAGATTGCGCAGTTTCTAAATTTGCAGAATACAGTAGAAAATGACATCTACATTGATCAGTCCATTCTTGATTACGTTAGTAAGATTATCCGTGAGACCCGGGGACACCCCCAGGTCCAGATCGGTTCCAGTCCGCGCGGCGGGTTGGCTTTGTTAAAGCTTTCTCGAGCCATGGCTTTGATTAATGGTCGTGACTTTGTGATTCCGGACGATATTAAAGTGTTTGTGCATGATGCCCTGGCTCATCGTATTATTCTCAATCTGGAAGAGACCCTGGAAGGAGTAAGTCCCGGTAATATTATCAGTGAAATAGTCGAGAGTATTCCGTCTCCGACTGAGTTTTATCCTCGCTAAAGCTATGTTGACTCAGCGTACTGTTAAATTGATTATCCTCTTTTGCGGCTCATTGATCACGGGCTTGATATTTGGCAATCTCATTGTGATTATTATGAGCCTGTTGCCTTTATGTCTGTTGGCCGTTGCTCTTGTTGTCAACCCACCGGGTCAATTTAATCTGGACACTCATCAGTCCATTAAACGCGCCTGGGTTGGTGACAATATCGAGATCAAATATGAAATTACCTCGAAACACGGGATAGGTTATTTTACAGTATTTCAAGATATCGCACCCCATTTTTCTCTCGTTGAAGGGAACAACTTTCGAATCTTCTGGAAGAGTTGGAAAACTCAGACCTTCGTATTAAGTTATAAAATATGCTGCACCAAAAGGGGCTTGTATAAGATTCAGCCGCTCAAGTGGGAAGCCAGTCATCCGCTTAATCTTAAAAAAGCGAACCATGGTACCCTGGGAGAAGAGTATGATTTGACCGTAAGCCCCAGAATATTTAACGTCAAGAGAATACGCGGTATTCCCGGTATTGCCGCTTCTCCCTTTCCGGTTTTAGATATAGCCAGATTGGGAGTAGCCACAACTGATTTTAGGGAAATTCGTAACTACGTGTATGGCGACCCTGTTAAAAACATCAACTGGAAAGCCACTGCTCGCAATTCCAGTCCGCAATCCTGGCCGCTGGTCAATGAATATGAAGTTGAAGGTAAAAAGGCCGTCTGGTTGTTTTTAGATGCTTCCGGGATACTGGAGGTCGGTACCGATATTGAAAATGCTTTCGAATATTGCCTGGAAGCGGCTAATAGCATTTTGTATTTTTTCTTGGATCGCGGTTATCGCGTAGGTATGTATGTTTTTAATAATAACGATCAACTTTACTATCCGGATACTGGAAAGAAGCAATTTATTAAGATATCCCGGCAGTTAATAGGTTTGAAGGCTGAAAGGAAATACGACGAGTTTCCTGTTGCAGTGGAAAAATGCCGGAGTTACATATTAGGTTACAATCCTCTTTGCGTTATCGTGACTGGACTGGATAATCGCCATGGCGATAGTATTATCAAGGGTACCAGAAAACTCAAAGTCTTACGGGGACGACAGAGACGTAAACTTCCAGTGATTATCATCAATGTTGCAGGTTATAACGTCGTACCAACCAGAAATAACTACGAAACCAATATTCCTGTGATTATGAACCTCAATACACGTCCTCGTATCACCCAGCTTCGTAGACTGGGGGCTTCAGTTCTGGACTGGAATCCTCGCAAAGTAAGTTTTGGGACTGCACTTTTAAGCTTAATGAAGGTGAAATAGATTTGATATTTATTCTGATCAACGTAGCTGAATGGGCGCTAATCTCGATCATAGGTTTGTGCGGCACACTATCCTTTGTGTCTTCGGGAACTTACTCATTTTTATCAAATTATATTATTTCCCATTATCCTGAAATCGGACGTTACTTGATTGCCCTGATCTGGGTATTTCTGGCTGCGATAGGCGTTTTTTCAGTTTCCTTCCGGCGTAAAGGAGGGGGCCGTTTTACCTGGTTTGCCCTGATATTCGCCTTGCCTTCTATTCTGGCCTTTAACAAATTAGATGTTCCTGGACTTCTGGGATTTAAAGTTGAATTTACTACAAAATTAGAGTTCTGGCAGGCGCTGACCTTGTCAATTGGAATTCTAACCTCCTATCTTTTATTGAATTTTATGCGTGAACTCAAAATATCCAGACTGAGCCTGATAAAAAAAATGGCTGATCCGGCCGATATCAAGAATTGGTTGATTAATTCTCACCGGATATTGTTGCTGGCTTTGCTCTGTGCTCTGGTATTAACAGCTGCCATATCCCTCATTGCCATTAATCTGGAGGCCTGGCTGTTGCCATACTTTCACCGGTTAACCTGGAATATTATCTTGATCGGTGTCGGTTGTTTATTGATGCTGGCTTTGTATGTGTATTGGCTGGGTACTCATCATCGTTTCTCCAGCAAATAGTTTCCATTCAGAAAATTATCTTAACTGGTTGCCCCTTATCTCAACGGGATTTATACCACCAGGTAAGTATGATATCATTGTTAGTGTCCAGACTTGATTTTGATAAACTGCTGATGAGTATAGATGGAACCTGTGTGTAACTGTTTCTGCCCCGGTTTCTACTGTAATAGTTTATTAATATAATATGAATAAACAAAGAGTTTTGATGTTCGTGGGTGCCCATCCGGATGACGAAACATTCGGTATGGGAGCCATTCTGGCCAAATATGCAGATGCCGGAGTGAAAGTCTATTTTCTCTGTTCCACCCGGGGAGAGGCTGGCACGGTTGATCCTGCTTTGCTTGAAGGATACAAATCTATCGGAGATCTGCGCTGGGATGAGTTAACCAGAGCCGCCAAAGTGTTAGGGTTGAGCGGTTTCTTTCACCTAGGCTATCGTGATTCCGGTATGTCCGGCTCTGAGGATAATAAACACCCCGCTGCCATGATCAATGCTCCCGTTGAAGAAGTAGCCGGACGTATAGTTAAATATTTTCGCCAGATCAAACCGGATGTAGTTATCACTCATGATTCTGCAGGCGGATATGGACATCCAGACCATATCGCCACTCATAATGCTACCTTAAGAGCCATTCAATTATCAGGTAATTCGACTCTGTATCCTGAAAGTGGGCCGGCATTCCAACCCATGAAACTCTATTGCGGCATAAGATCACATCGTGTTATGAAAGTTATGATCAGGTTAATGCCGCTTTTCGGACAGGATCCACATCACTTCGGCCGCAATAAAGATATTGATTTGACCAGGATGTTGAAGCATGAGTTTCCCATTCATGCTTCTGTTCGCTTACAGAAGAAATATCTCATAATCAGAGATGAAGCTGTAGCTTGCCATACCAGCCAGATTGGGGGTCGCCCGCGAGCCAGGGGTATTATGGGTTTTATCGACGGTTTTTTCAAGCTCATAAATACATTTTTCGGTAATCATGAATATTTTATGCGTTTGTATCCTCAAGTGAAATTCAGACATCTTGAATCGGATTTATTTCAAGATATTTGATTCTTTTCCCAGTTTACAAGTGTTGCTTGATTAACTATTGATCCGTATGTATTTAAAATTCAAGAAGAGGATTAGTTATGCCAATATATGAGTATGTCTGTAGAAATTGCAATAATAAGTTCGAACTGATGAGGCCGATTAGCCGTGCTCAAGAAATGGCGGAATGTGCGAAATGTCACCGCCAGGCCGAGCGTATTATGTCCAGTTGCTTTGCGATGACAAGCGGTGAAAATGGTATTACCCATAAAGTAGATGGTAACGGCAGTTCCTGTTCGTCCTGCAGTTCCGGCAATTGTAGTAGTTGCAGTAATTAATCGATTTTATTGGCAAATACAGAAAAGAATTATTTATCTTGTTTTTAAGTTTTATAACTATTCCGCGAGTATCCGCTGTTGGTTCCGTCCGCTATCCCTGACTTTTCTAAATATGATCTAGTAGTTTACTTAGTTCAGTGATCCTGAGACAATAGATTATCTCAGAAGCCATATCGTAGCGGTCTAAAAGAATACCCCGACTGCCTGCGTTGTTGGCACCCAGGACATCAGATTTGTATTGGTCGCCAACATATATCATTTCATCTGGATTGATTCCTGTTTGAGCATAGGCAGCTTTGAATATAGCCGCATTCGGTTTTTCGGCTCCGGCTTTTTCGGATGTAATAACCGCGCTTAAATACTTTTCCAATCCTAGTTCGGCTATCAATTTTAAAACTGATTGATCTGCGTTGGTTATGATCCCCAGTATATAGTTTCTTTGCTTTAACTCGATAAATAACGGAATTACGTCTTGATAAAGAATTGTCCTGCTTTTAAAATGCTGTAAAACCTGTTTTATGACTATCGATTGAATATCAGATGAAGTTGTAATACCGGCTGCGTTGCAGATAGCCAAGGGATACAGTGTAAGAACATCTTCAATTTCGTTAAGATGTTTATATTTTACAAGTCCGCGCGCTTTAAGAGCAAAAAACTGACGATCCCCTTCCAATAACCCACGATATGCCTGTTTAAAAGAAACCTCTATTCCGTTTTCTTTAAATGCACAGCGATAAACTTCTTCGCGCGGAGGATCATAATGCGCGAGCGTATTAAACCAATCGAAGAAAATGGCCTTTATCATTGCGTCGTTTGCCGATCAAAATAGATTTTAGGATTGTTTATTGGCAGCTAAATTGCTTACCGAACCCAGTACACCATTGATAAAGCGGGAAGAATTATTACTGCCAAAAGTTTTAGCCAGTTCAACCGCCTCATTAATCGCGACCTTAACGGGGGTTTTGTTTTCAAGCAGGATTTCGTAAATAGCTAATCTGAGGACGTTACGGTCAACCAGCGAAATCTGGTCGAGGGGCCATGCCGGTGCAAAATCCTTGATATTTTGGTCAAGTTGCTCTTTGTTTTTCAATACGCCGTCAACCAATTCTTGAGCGAACTGAACGGTCTCGTCAGAGATTTTGATACGGCTTACTATTTGCTGCAACGCATCTACTGCAGTGTGCTTCACAGAATCAATTTCATAAAGTGCTTGTAAAGCCACTTCTCTGGCTTTGTGCCTTGTGCCTTTCATCCTTATACCACCCAGCACCCATTATACCATTACCAAGATATCAGTTCACCTTCTCTTGCGACCATACACCCATAAATCGAGATTTTACCAACCAGCTATCAACCCGCCGTCAACACATAAAAACTGCCCTGTTATATATCTGGCTTCATCAGAAGCCAGAAAAGCTACGGCTTCGGCTACGTCTCTGGAAGAACCTAAATAGCCGAGCGGAATGCGCTGGTTATACTCTTGTTTGGTTTTCTCAGGTAGCTTCTGAGTCATTTCTGTTTCAATAAAACCGGGACACACCGCATTAACAGTGATTTGGCGGGATCCCATCTCTTTAGCTACCGTTCTGGTTAACCCTATGATACCAGCCTTGGCTGCGCTGTAGTTGGCTTGGCCTGGATTGCCGATAATACCTACTATGCTGCTGATGTTAACTATGCGTCCGTAACGTTGTTTCATCATATACTTCAGGGCTGCCCGAGTGCATACGAAAACGCTCTTCAAATTGACATTCATGACACTATCCCATTCTTCATCAGACATGCGTAAAGTTATCTGGTCTCTGGAGATTCCTGCATTGTTTACCAATATATCCAGCTTGCCGTAAGTCCCTACAATTTGTTCCATCATAGAATTAACATCCGCTGATAAGCTAACATTGGCTTTAATAAATAAACTGGGTTTACCGTTGGTAATGATTTCTTGGGCAGTTGACTCTGAAATATCCGATACATCATTAATAATTATACTGGCCCCTGCTTCTGCCAGCTTTTTAGCAATGGCTTTGCCGATGCCCCTTCCGCTGCCGGTGACCAGTGCTACTTTACCAGTTAGATCCATTTGTGCCTCCGTTATATTGTGAACCCGGATAAGTTTTACCACCCTCTGCCGATGATAGTTAACCTGTTATTATATTTCCCAGCTCAGCCATATTCCCAATATTTACGCTGCGGACAGTTTTATCTATTCTCTTCACTAAACCGGCCAGGACATTTCCTGCCCCAATTTCCACTATAACGCTTGTACCATTTTTTACCATGTATTCTACAGAACGCTGCCATTGCACACTATTACATAATTGCTGCAACAACTCATCTTTTATGTCCCGAGAAGATACAAGAGGTAAAGCAGAGACGTTGCCAATCACGGGTATCGCAGCATCTTTAAAATTCAATTTGGCCATAGCATTAGACAGGCCTTCTACTGCAGGCTGCATGAGAGGAGAATGAAAGGCTCCGCTAACCTGCAAGGGAATTGCTCTGGCTGCACCTTTTGCCTTGGCTAAATCAATGGCTTTCTCAATTGAGGCCCTTTCTCCACTGATCACCAGTTGCCCCGGACAATTGATGTTAGCCAGCCATGTCCCTGATTCCTGGCAAAGGCTTTGCACCACAGCTTCATCTAAACCTATTATGGCGGCCATTGAACCGGGGACCTTTTGACCGGCGTCGAACATCAACCGGCCTCTTTCACTGGCCAGATAAACTGCAGAGGAAAAATCTAGCACTCCTGCCAATACCAGCGCAGAATATTCTCCCAGGCTGTGGCCTGCCACAAAGGTCGGAGTCGTTATTTTTGCGTGTTCATTCACTTGTATGGCTGCCTGGTAAGCTGCGATGCTCATAGTTAACAGAGCTGGTTGGGCATTCTTAGTCAATCGTAATTCTTCTTCCGGACCTTCAAAACACAACTTGGATAGAGGAAATCCCAGCACTTTATCGGCTACCAGAAAGATATTTCTTGCGACTTCTGAGGAACCGAACAGGTCTTTACCCATCCCCACTTTTTGAGAACCCTGCCCGGGAAAAACATAGGCTACTTTATTGGTTTCTGCCATTCCAAACTCTCCGCTTTGACATTCTCAAATCAGATAAAGTAACTCCGGTTAGCTCCAGTTAAGGAAAGTGCAAATACAAGGTGATACCGAAGCATTGCTTAATTAAATAGCTGGTAAATTAATTGCTGGTACATTTACTCACCCTCACTGTCGCAGATGCCCGTTAGACCTAATCCGCCATTACTAGAAACGGCTGAAACAAGTTCAGCCGTTGCCGGATACACAATTCCATTTTACAAAATATAATATGCTGAAGAATTTATAAACATTCATCTTCCGCATGACTATATTACTAAGTGGATTTCTTCTTTGGAGTTTCGATCTTTATTACTTCTCTGCCGTTGTAGTAACCGCAGGTCGGGCAAGCATGATGAGCTAACTTAGCACTGCGACACTGAGAACAAGTGTCTAAAGTCCTGCCAACAATTGCTTGATGCCCTCGCCTTTCTCTCTGACGGGATTTTGCATATTTTCTTTTCGTTAAGGGTGCCATATTTACTCCGTTTCCTTTATTCTTTTCTTATTTTTTTTAACTAATCCTGTCAATTGTTCCCAGCGCGAATCAATGCTTACTTGGTTACATTCACATTGCTTTGTATTTAAGTCTTTTCCGCAAGCAGGGCACAAGCCAGCACAATCTTCATTGCAAAGCGGTTTCATCGGTATAGCTAATAATGCATTTTGACGGATTGCTTCGCTTAAGTCAAGTATATGGTGTGCGTCTATGACAAAGCTACCCATATCATCCGACTGTTCGAGGGCAGTACCACTGTTAATATCCAGGCTAGGAAAGTATTCCTCTTCGATATTAACCGTCAATTTATTTTTAAAACTATTCAAACACCTGCTACATTCCAACGGCACCGTAGTCTCAACCACACCCTGAGCCAATATTCCCCTGTGGGTTTTGATTAATTTGATCATACCCACAACATGGCTTTCCATTTCTTTTTCCAGAATTGCGATAGGTTCATCAAGGGAGACTTCGCGGATAGTGCCAATAGAAGCTTTTAATAATTGGGACACATTAGTTTCCATATGTCCATCCATTGATCATTACATTCTGATTATACTGGGAAATAAGAAGGTAAGCAAGAATTAGTCTCAAGAGTTTAGTGCTATTCTGTTAAATAAAGAACAAAATCAAAATTTAATTAAAGAGTAAATCGGAACATCCAGCTTGTTTCTACCCTTCAAGTCTGTAAGTTCTCCAAGAAATGCACAGCCAATAACAATTCCCTGTAATTCACGTATCAAATTAATTACGGCTTTTGCGGTTCCGCCTGTTGCCAGTACATCATCCACAATTAGTATTTTTTGCCCCGATTTGACGGCGTCTGCGTGAATTTCCAGAGTGTCAGTGCCATATTCAAGATCGTAAGTTGTATTGTGGGTCTTAGCGGGAAGTTTACCTTTTTTCCGCACTGGAATTAAACCACAACTCAATTTGAACGCCATTGGCGCACCAATTAAAAAGCCCCTCGCCTCAATACAAACAATGGCATCCACTTTACCTGCATACGGCCATGATAAAGTCTGGATAGCTCTCTTAAAAACCTCTCCGTTTAACAATAATGGCGTAATATCTTTAAAAGAAATTCCCGGCTTAGGAAAGTTTTCTATGACCCGGCAATATCTTCCGAAATCCTCTGCATTTTCTTTGTCTGAAAAATCCATGTTCATATTACATTACCTGCATAACAATATTTTCCCAGGAATTGTATTCATAGCTTTGAGTTATTTACCTTTTCCTAATTAATGGTGCTACCAGAATGTCCGTTGGGGCATGGTCATCCGTCAATAATATCGGATCCCTTTCGGATAAATATTTATTTAAAGTAACTTCGTTAGATGGAAAAGCCGAAAGTGTGTCCGAACTATTCTGCAGCATTACCTGTTTATATTCCTGAGGATCAATATTGCGGTCTGAAGCAACTATGATGAAAGTGCAAATCCCGAACTCATTCCAGTTTTCCTCTGAGGGACTAAAAAGAGAGACATGCTTAAATACCTGCTTTAACGTAAGAATACAGGAGGGAATATAGCGGCCACTTTGAAAATCATCAATAATATTAATCATATAAATACCATCGGTGGACATATTGCTTTTAACTAACCTGTCGAATTGCAAAGTTGTCAGGTGGAAAGGAGTCGATAAATCGTTAAATACATCCCCGGCTACAATATCATATTTTTCATTGGAATTTCTATTTATTAAAAACAGTCGTGCATCCTCATTATATGTTGTAATATTTATTCCTACGGGGAGGCCAAGCTCGCTGTAAGCTATTTTGGTTACTTCCGGATCAATCTCAACTGCGTCATTCACGCTTCCAGGGTGGGCTATTGCCATATACCTGGCAAATGAATAACCACCCGCGCCGAGATGCAGAACCCGGGGATTGGGGTTACTCTTCATAACGTAACCGGCGATCTCAGCAAACGTTTTTTCATAACCATAATCCAAAAGGGTTGGATTATCTGGATATACATAATTATGAATTAAATGGTCTAAAGCCAGGACTTTTTTATTACCGCTTTCAGTAGTGACCTTGATAGCATAATAATTAGATTCCTTGGTATATACTTCCTGCCATGACTTAGGAAAATTGTAAATAGAGATTGCAGAAAGAACGACTAATACCACGATAATCCAGGTTGCCAGATTTACTGGAGAGAGTTTCCATCGCTCAGGCACTTTCCAGAGGAACCAGGATATTATTCCGGTTATGATTAAGACAACCGCTACCAACCAAACCAGGGTGCGGGTACCAAACCACAGAATAAAAAAATATCCGGTCATAAAAGTGCCGAGGATAGCTCCCACTGTGGAAAAGGCATAGATTGTCCCTACCACCCCTCCGGTCTTCCCTACGTCAGGCAAGGTTATTTTGATAACCAGAGGTGAAACCATACTTAATATCACAGCCGGCAAGAAGAAAACACAGGCTGTTTTTAACATGAAGCTTAATATTAGTGGTAAACCGTTGAACCACCCGGCATAAGCCACTACTTTGACGAATGGCAAAACGACGATAGTGGCCAGGCTGCCAATAAGAAAAATAGCCACTAGGACGAATGGACGGGGGTATTTATCAGCGATTATTCCTCCGACAAAATTTCCCAAAGCAATACCGGCCAATATCACCCCAATAATGCTGGTCCAGGTGTATAGGGATACTCCGATATACGGAGCCATAATTCGGGCGGCAATCAATTCGATGACCATTACGCAAAAACTGCTGATGAATACAATAGTATTAGCCTTCCATAACCTTGGCAGCATGTTACTCCTCCTGGCGATTGAATATGCCATCATAACACGAAGATAGAAACATTTTCAACGAAAGTGTGTTGATGGTTACGATAATAAAAATAGCTTAACGCTTGAGGGTAATTACGTTATGAAGTAATAAGTGAGCTTCCATAAAAAACACATATTTGAAAACCCTGTCTGGGAACGAAATTAGTTTTGACGCCAATTTCCTTCGCTAATAGCCTTTTTCCCAAAGCTTACTGGCTTTATAAATAAAAGTCCCTACTATAATTTAGTAGAGGTCTTATTTAGCTTCATTTATTGGTGGAGCCGAGGGGGTTCGAACCCCTTACCTCCTGAATGCAAATCAGGCGTTCTCCCGAGTGAACTACGGCCCCATGTGCAGTACTTATTAAATCTACCAAAAACCGTCTCTTAAGGCAAGTCACGTTAAATATTCTACCTTGTGTCCACAAGTTTTTGTTATATAAAATTGAATTGTTGAGCGTTGTTTTTTCTTGACATCTTAGTCCAACAGTGTATAATAACTCCTAATACCTTCAAACTTCATCTCAATATCCCTTTTTCTGGTAATAATTTTATATTTCTTTTCTCGATTTTATTAATTTGGCTTTGTAAAATATAAATCAAATCTGTTTCATGATTTGTTGTGTAAAAAGGAGAAAACCAAATGACTACCCCGCAGTATAAACAGCTTCGTCAGTCTTATGGATTCGATGAAGTAGCCATAGTCCCCGGTGATGTCACCATTAATCCGGACCAGACTAAACTTGATTTCAAGATAGGTAAAATAAACTTCGCTATCCCTTTCATGGCTTCTGCTATGGACGGCGTAACCGATGTCAAGTTCGCCATTGCTATGAGTAAATTGGGCGGGTTGGCTGTCCTCAATCTTGAAGGGGTTCAGACTCGCTATGAGAATCCAGAAGAGGTACTGAGCGAGCTTGCAAACGCAGGACCTGACACAGTCACCGCGCTTATGCAGAAAATCTATTCCGCTCCCATTAAGGAAAGCCTGGTAGGCAAGCGAGTTGAAGAGATCAAGAAAGGTGGTGCTGTGGCCGCAGTTGCTGTCACACCGGCTAATACCAAGAAATTTGCTTCTGCTTGCATCGAGGCCGGGGCCGATATCCTGGTTGTCGCGTCTACAGTCACCAGCGCCCGCCACTCATCTAAAAGCCAGCGCGGATTGATTTTCTCAGAGTTATGTAAATCTACACCCATACCTATCGTGGTAGGCAATTGCGTCAGCTATAGCGCTTGCCTTGAGCTTATGAAAACCGGCGTAGCCGGCGTGCTGGTAGGCGTCGGTCCCGGTGCCGCCTGTACCTCACGTACTGTTTTAGGCGTAGGCGTACCCCAGATCACCGCTACTATCGATTGTGCAGCTGCTCGTGAAGAATTCCGCCGCGAGACTGGACGTTACGTACCTATCATCACGGACGGCGGTTTCCGCAATGGTGGTGATGTTTGCAAAGCCATAGTAGCCGGAGCCGATGCCGTCATGCTGGGGTCACTCTTCGCCATGGCTCAAGAAGCCCCCGGTCATGGTTATCACTGGGGTATGGCAACACCTCATGCTTCCCTGCCCAGAG
>Ga0114951_10003280_pt1 | contig 16887 bp, 24 predicted proteins | sample AM7aDNAmetaG_FD_88677 | JGI IMG/M metagenome (GOLD analysis project Ga0114951, IMG submission 88677) | Freshwater microbial communities from Finland to study Microbial Dark Matter (Phase II) - AM7a DNA metaG | ecosystem: Environmental > Aquatic > Freshwater > Lake | place: Finland: Lake Alinen...
CCAACGCATTGATGCACCGCTCAGGGCGAAACTTCGGTCGGAATGGAACAAGCCGGTTTATTGGCCCTTGTTATTAGGTTTGGTGTTGTTGATTATCGCGGTGTTGCCGGCATGGATGAGTTACCGGAAGAGGCAACGGGGGACGGCGTTGTGAATAGTGGAATATTAGAATTCCTGATTCCTAGCCGACCACTTTCTCTGCAAGCGAAACCAAAGAGCAAACAGGATTGGAAAAACTTTGTTCGTGAAATGGCCTCGCAAAATTGGATGGACTCTTCTCCTATCAGAAACACTGATCTTTGTTTAACCCTTGTGTATCTCTGTGACGATTCACCGCCGGATACTGATAACATAATCAAGCCTATTCAAGATGCCTTGATAGGTTTAGTTTATGAGGATGACAGCTTAATTGCCGACGTGGACAGTCACAGACGCTTTCTCAGTGACCCGCTTGATTTAACCAGCTTACCTAGCTTATTGGTGGATGGCGCATTGATTGGCAAAGAATGTGTCTACGTTAGAGTCAGTCGATCCAAATCTTTAGAGAGCTACTTATGATAGAAGATACTCAGCGTTCCCATGAAGCAAAAATAAATGAACTTGCCGAACTGTACGCCCGTGAAGGTTATACCGTCAAACGGGAACCATCTGAACTCGATATACCATTTAATTTAAATGGTTTTCGACCTGACTTAGTCGCTACAAAAGAAAAATCAGGGTTAATTGTCGAAGTCAAGGGCAAACTGGCACGGCTACCAGTAGAAAGGTTTCGTACAATAGCCGAAGAAGTTAGCCGACATCCAGGTTGGCGTTTCTTATTAGTCACCTTGGATGATGTGGAAAGCCAAAACCTGCCAGGAATTTCCGAAGACCTGCCTCAATGGACACAGTTGAAAGATCATGCGTATCAGGCGGATGGATTGCTCAAGAATAGAAAAATGGAACCTGCCTTATTATACCTATGGAGCATTTTTGAGGCTGCACTGAGAAAACATGCCATCGACGCAGCAATTCCCGTCGAACGTTTTCCAGTTTCGCGATTGATTAATCATATGTACTCGCTAGGAGAGTTGACTTTATCCCAATATGATCTTACTAATATTGTTATGAAAACTAGAAATAAACTGGCACATGGCTTCCTTACTAAACTTGATTTCAGTTTAATGAATAAATTTAAGTCTCTTGTTGAAGACTTGATTGGTGAGTGGGGGCATTTTGATTAGAAAAACCCAATAAACCTAGTGGAGTAAGACCATGTCCGCAAATATTAAGCAACACGATCATGTAATCACAGAAGAAGAATACCTAAAGGGTGAACTCGACAGCGAAATAAAGCATGAATATGTGGATGGCTATATTTATGCGATGTCGGGTGCAAGCAAGAACCATGAAAGAATAGCCGGGAATGTCTACCTTGCCTATGGCAATCACTTAAAAAAATCACCCTGCGAACCCTTTGCCTCTGACATCAAAATAAAAACAGGCTCAAAATTCTTTTACCCCGATGTGATGGTAGTTTGCAAAGATCAAACCCAATCGGAGTATTACACCGAATCGCCGACGATAATTGTCGAAGTCTTGTCAAAATCAACAAGACGCATGGATGAAAAGGTCAAGCGCATGGCTTACCAATCTATAACCACATTACAAGAATATGTGCTGATTGAACAGGACTTTGTCGATGTAGAGGTTTGCCGACGTTCGGAGAGATGGATTTCCAATCATTATTTTATGGGCGATGAGGTGTTGTTTGAATCCATCCGCTTGACTTTGCCTGTCGAGGAAATTTATGCACGGGTGGAGAATGAAGACGTGAGGATATATTTTGAAGAACAACAGCGTTTTCAACATCTAACAACTACTTGATAGCGAGTAAAGAGCGCAAAGTATACACTTAAATGAAAGGGGTAACTGAATATCATTTATTAGTTTTTGTTAAAGATGAAAACGCTGTGTTATGATTAAAAAAATCCAAATATCAAACTACAAGTCCATTGATACGCTAGACTTTCAACTAGGGCGCATCAATGTCTTGATTGGCGAAAATGGCGCGGGTAAAAGCAATATTCTTGAAGCGATTGCTTTAGCAGGCGCGGCGGCGGCGAACAAGCTGGATAATGAGTTTTTGACATCGCGTGGAATTCGAGTCACTAGCCCCGAATACATGCGGCCTGCGTTTCCAGAATTTGATGCCTTAGCAACAATAAAAATTGAAATTATAACCAAGCAATATATATTGTCAGTCAATTTAACGAATGATAATACGGCTTATTCGAAATGGTCAGCTCAATCAAAAATTACAGCAAATATAGAAACTTTAATACACAATATAGATATGTTAATAACTAAAAAAAAATCTGCATTTGAAAATTCACAGCTAAATTTATGCAAAAACGAAATCGAGAACTTCTGTACAAAAAAAAGTGCAGATAAAAATACTACATATTTGACACTTGATATTTCATCAGATAATTATAGTGACTACCTATCAACTGACCCTCAAACGATGTGGATGCTGGCCAAAATATTTGTTAAACATCCTTTGAGTACTGATATACAGAAATTTTTAATATATTCCCCAGAAATTTCTGCACTCCGTACCTTCCAACGCGAAGGTCAAATCGAACCCTTAGGCATTAATGGTGAAGGGCTGTTAAAACTGCTATCCGTTCTATCCAGTCCTGAATATTCGGACAGCCTCAATGCAATCAGAAAATCCCTGCAAATCTTAGGTTGGTTTAAAGACATTAACATAACTGAACCTGCTCCATTTTCGGGCAGCAGGATAGAAATTAAAGATCGCTATTTGGACGAAACCCGTCGCTATTTCGACCAACTCAGCACCAATGAAGGCTTTTTGTTCCTGCTATTTTATTTCGCGCTATTTTCCACCGACCTGACCCCGAAATTTTTTGCCATCGACAATATTGATGCATCTCTAAATCCCAAGCTTTGCGAGAAACTGATGAGTGAATTAATCGCGCTTGCGGTCAAACATGACAAGCAAGTGATTTTCACTACCCATAATCCGGCGATACTGGATGGCTTGAACCTTGACGATGACGAACAACGATTGTTCGTCGTATCCAGAAACAAAAACGGCGCGACACGGTTGAAGCGAGTGATCAAACCGCCTACAAAAGCAGACGAGCGGCCTACCCGGCTGTCCGAGTTGTTTTTACGAGGCGTGTTAGGCGGATTACCCAAGGGATTTTGATATGGCAAGCTTTGCGTTGATTACCGAGGGCATAACCGATCAAGCCGTGTTGGAAAACATCCTGACGGGGCTGTACGGGGATGATGTGGAAGTCAATCCATTGCAACCACTGCGCGATGCGACCGACACCAGCCGTATCAAATCGGACTCATTCGGCGGTTGGGAGCAAGTGTTTGAATATTGCCAGCACGAGAACTTTGACGAATTGCTAATTTTTAACGATTACGTCATTATTCAGATAGATAGTGACTGCGGTTACGAAGTGAATTTTGGCGTTCCCCTCACTCATGGCGGCAAAGACCGCCCTGTTGAGGAATTGGTTGATGAAGTTCGCCAAAAGATAATTTCAAAAATAAACAAAGCCAGCTATGAGCAACACCAAAATCAATTCAAATTTGCCATTGCCGTGCATTCCTTAGAATGCTGGCTGTTGCCCTTATTTTTAAAGGAAAAGGCGCATTTAAGGAAAACCAAAAATTGCTTTCATCAATTAGAACTTGAAACGGAGCGGCTTAAAATTGATTGCAAAAAAGAATACTTGTCATATAAAAGGCTAAGTAAACCCTATCAAAATGCAAAGCAACTCGAAAACGCGAAACTTCTACAGCAAAGCCTCGGAATATTCGTAAATTCATTACCATCGGTAAAATTTTTTTGTAAACAACTTTCACATAATGATCGTTAAGCTAACAATTACAGCAGAAACTAGGCAGGATTTGGCAGTAACCTACGATTTGCTTTTCAAACAGAGGATAAAATGTACCCTCACCACCTATCAGTATTTTACCCCCCTTTGCAAAAGGGGGGGAAGCGCATCCCTAGTCTTGTCGTAAAGTGATAGGTGATAAGAAAATGTACCTGCAATTAAATCGCAAATTTGAAGAAGTATTGGAACCTTTAGGTCATGAGGCAGCTAATTTCTTTCTTGCCGCAAGCTTATATCATGCCCACAAAATAAGTTTCTCAGCAGCAGCCGCATTAGCTGATCTCAGTTTCGAAGCATTTTTATCGCGCTTAGAAGAACATTTTGATTCCGGTTTTTGCATTGCCGATGCAACCGTAGTTGAGGATATAGATAACGTGGCAAACATTATGAGTCACCAATGAAGCTAGCTTCCAACGCCAGCCCGATAATTTTCCTGTCAAAATTAAACGCCATCAATCTGCTGACTGACTGCTTTGAATTAGTACTTATTCCAGAAAAGGAATATAAGGCGTAAAACCAGACTAATTAAATTTAAACAAAAGTAATTTTTTTTCCATGATCCAATACCTCATCCGCCGCATCCTCTACGCCGTGCCTTTGCTGGTCGGCGTGAATATTATCACCTTCGTGTTGTTCTTCGTCGTCAACAGCCCCGACGACATGGCGCGTATGCACTTGGGTCAAAAGCGCGTCACCACCGAGGCCATCGCCAAATGGAAACATGAGCGGGGCTATGACCTGCCGATGTTCAAAAACGACAAGGCCGAAGGGATAAACCAGTTCACCGAGACCATTTTTTACCAAAAGTCCGTCGGGCTGTTCTTGTTCCGCTTTGGTCGGGCCGACAATGGCGAGGACATCGGTGCGGATATCAGCCAGCGCATGTGGCCTTCGTTGGCGATTGCAGCACCAACGCTACTCGTCGGGTTGCTGGTGCATGTAAGCCTAGCCTTGATGCTGGTATTCTTCCGCATGACTTACTTGGAATTTTGGGGGGTGGCCCTATGTGTGGCGCTGATGTCCATATCATCGATGTTTTACATTATCGGCGGGCAGTTCCTGATGGGTAAGCTGCTGCAACTGACACCCATTTCCGGCTATGACCTAGGCTTGAATGCGCTAAAATTCCTGGCTTTGCCGGTCATTATCAGTGTGATTGCCGGAATAGGCTCCGGGGTTCGCTGGTATCGGACCTTGTTTTTGGAAGAGGTCGAAAAGGATTATGTACGCACGGCAAGGGCCAAAGGACTGAGTGAAACCACTGTGTTATTTACCCATGTGCTGAAAAATGCCATGATTCCCATTCTAACCGGCGTGGTGGTTGTCCTGCCGATGCTGTTTATCGGTAGCTTGATCACCGAATCGTTTTTCAGCATTCCGGGGCTGGGTAGTTATACGATAGATGCCATCAACAAACAGGATTTCGCCATCGTCAGGGCGATGGTATTCTTAGGTTCGGCACTCTATATTTTGGGCCTGTTGCTAACCGATATCTCTTACACGCTGGTCGATCCCCGTGTGCGTTTGAATTAAGTCATGATTTTTTTTTGGACCGATACTCTGTTTTTTATGTTGCTGTTGATGTTGGCGGCAACCATTATCCGTACCCGGCGCAAAGAACATTTGCGACGGCCGTGGCGCAAAGTGGCGCGAAGCAAAAGCGCGATGGTTTCGCTGACGGTGCTGATATTCTACTTTGGGTTTGCCGTCCTTGATTCCGTCCACTTTCATCCTAGCGAGGGCCAAAGCGGGGCAGGCAAATTCAAGACTGAGGCAATGAGCTTGCTGGACTGGTGGGCCAGCCCTCTGCGGCAACGAGTGGAAAAGACCTATTCCGCACCGTTTGCAACTATTGGCTATGCCCGCGAGGCTATTCGCGACACCAACGGGGTTTCACGCTGGGCTTACCCGCGTTTGCAATACGGCGGTATCCATTTGACCGACCCAGAGAACGGAAAAACCAGGGACATTCTGCAAACTGGATTGAAGGGGCTGTTGCACGGCTTTTTAGCTTGGCTGGGTTTGGTGGTCTTACTGATCTCGTACAGGGCACGATTAGCCGGAATGTCTATCCAACAATGTGGCGTGGAGATTACCCAAGGCAGAACCGAAATTCCATGGCGGGCAATGTTTATTACTCTGTTGTTGATACTGCTAGTAAGCTTCGGCCTAGGCGAGTTGAGCCTAAAATACCATGTGTTCGGCACCGACAAAGTGGGCGAGGATGTGTTTTTCCAAAGCCTGAAAAGCATCCGCACCGGCTTACTGATAGGCACATTGACAACCTTTATCACGCTGCCACTGGCCTTGGTGTTGGGGATAATGGCCGGGTATTTTCGCGGCTGGGTGGATGATATTATTCAATACCTCTATACTACCTTGAATTCCATCCCCGGTGTCTTGCTGATTGCCGCTTCGATGTTGTTGATGCAGGCTTACATGGCTCGACATGAAGATGAATTCGCCAGCCTCGCCCTGCGCGCCGATTTCCGTTTGCTATTTTTATGCATGATTTTGGGGCTGACCAGTTGGACTGGATTGTGCCGGTTATTGCGAGCCGAAACCTTGAAGCTGCGCGAGATGGAGTATGTACAAGCCGCCCGTGCCTTGGGAGTCCATCAGGGCAATATCCTGTTTCACCACATTCTGCCCAATGTGTTCCATCTAGTGTTGATTTCCGTGGCTTTGGATTTCAGTTCGCTGGTGTTGGCCGAAGCGGTATTGTCTTATGTCAATATCGGTGTGGACCCAACCACCGAAAGCTGGGGCAATATGATCAATAGCGCCCGTTTGGAAATGGCCCGCGAACCCGTCGTCTGGTGGTCGCTGTCTGCCGCCTTTGTGTTCATGTTTGCGCTGGTGCTGTCCGCCAACCTGTTCGCCGATGCGGTGAGGGATGCGTTTGATCCGAGGAGAGTGGAGTAAAATACAGCGTTTTCAACATCAAATAATTACTTGAAATTTTATGCTAATTCAGGCTAAATCGTTAAATCAATACATTGGTTGTCAATAATTTTTTTAGTTTAGAAAATGAAAACGCTGTAATAACTCACACCAAACAAGAATGGTGAAGTATAAGGTTTCATGTAAACGCAATTTTTTGCTATATACGTTGCGTGAGACTTTTTTTTCCCTTATCACCGTGTTGCTTGGCTGGTGGCAGTGTAAGCGTTCACTCCCCCCTGCCTTTTGCTGGGAGCGCGGCCATCTTGACCGCCATTTCAGCGGGCGTGACGCCCGCGCTCCCAAGGGGGAGTGAACACTTACGTGGCAGTTAGACAACGTTTTTTTACTCACTCAACGGCGCAATGTTAAAAGAATCAAGGGAAATAAAAAGTGAGTAAAATTCCAGTAGATGTGATCTGTATAGGATTTCAACAAACACCGCAAATTGAGAGGGTAGTAACATATCTCAACTCAAACCAACAAACTTTTACTTTTATTTTATTGAGGAATTCTAGGTTTATTGAGTATAGCCCACAAAATGATGAATATTTTACTACAGAGGAAATTTATACATTAATGGATATGTGTTTTAAGGATTTGAGTGGATTTCATCATCTGGCTATTGGATTAGTTGAACATAGGCTAGATGGAAAGAAATATGGAAACTTATTCGGGTCTATGCAAACAAATGAAAACGATGGATTAACAGGAAAGGCAATTTGTACCTCTTTTGGAATGCAATATATTTTACAATCAATACCTATTGAAATATATTATATATTTGAATTGATAAGCTTCTCTATTAGATTTATTGTAGGTTATGGTATGATACATGATAGAGAGAGGGTGTTTATTTCATAGAAAGGTAGCCAAACACGATATAATCGAAGCCGTCCAGTCAGGTTATATTTCCCTTGAATGCTTAAATATAATAGATAATAAATTAGAATTTGAACATATCCAAGCATTCAAAAATATGCTATCTGTTCTTGGATATATTGCACGATCTGAAAACCCAGAACAACGGTTTGAAACTCACTTCAAGAGTCCACCCTTGATGAAAAATAACACCAGAACAAAAATATTCATCAGCTATAGCCATAAAGATAAAGCTGTTTTACAACGCCTTAAAATACAGATCAGACCTTTTGAGCAAAAAGGATTGATTGAAGCTTGGGATGATTCAATGATTACGCCGGGTATGATTTGGCGGGATGAAATACAGAAAGCCCTAAATTCCGCTAAAGTAGCTATTATTCTTGTAAGTCCAGACTTCCTTGCTTCGGATTTTATTGCACTACATGAATTGCCACCTCTTTTAGTTGCAGCGAAAGAGGAAGGCGTTAAGATATTTCCTGTAATTATAAGCCCTTGCCTATACGAAGAATCTGATTTAGGACAATTTCAAGCTGTCAACCCTATATCGAGAACGTTTATTGAGATGCTTGTATCCGAACAAGAGAGGTTACTAGTAACATTAGTCAGAGCCATTAAACGCTCTTTAGAAATTTAATTACATTTACACCATAAATTAACCTGATTATCAAGTTGCTTCAGCTAAACTAGAACGCCGTCATTCCGGCATGGACCGCCGGAATCCAGATTGCAGGGAAGCCAACAACCTATGCCGTCCATGGACTCTAGATTCCGGATATCTTTGTGGGTTTCCCGGCGGATACGCCACAACGCTTTTTCACTCTTGCTGACATCCTATAGAGAATTGTAATTCGTTCATGCGCGTTATTGCGAAAAGTACATTGAAGAAGTTCTGGGGGCAAGCTGAATACAGCGATGCACAAGCCCCGTTAGAAAGTTGGCACGAGGAAACGCTTAAAGCCGATTGGAAATCGCCGCAAGCGGTGAAAGCGCAATATGGTAGCGCAAGCATCTGCGGCAATAATCGTGTGGTCTTCAATATCGGTGGAAATAAATACCGCTTAGTGGTTGAAATGCAGTACCAAGCTGGAATAGCTTGGATCAAATTCATCGGTACTCATGCCCAATATAACAAGATTGATGTGGAGAATGTCAATGAATATTAAACCTATCCGCAACGACCAGGATTTGGCATCAGCTTTTCGCCAACTAGAAGGCGTATTCCAAGCTCCTGCAGATACCCCGGAATCTGATGAAAGAGAGATTTTGGTGACTTTGATCGAAGCTTATGAAAATGCGCATTATGCGATTGCACCTCCTGACCCCATAGAAGCCATCAAATTCAGAATGGAGCAACAGGGGTTGACCCCCCACGACTTGGAGGCTTACATCGGCAGCAGTGGGCATGTCAACGAAGTTTTGAACCGAAAGCGTCCTTTGAGCCTAAAAATGGTCAAACGCTTGCATGATGGATTACGGATTCCTTATGAGAGCATGCTGGATGGATGAATTTAGAAAAATAAGTTTGTCCACGAAATACACGAAAAGCACGAACAAATCATGTATTGTTCGTGTCTTTCGTGTTTTTCGTGGAAAAAAAACAAACATGAATAGAAGAATCCTTCAATTATTCAACGTTTACTAATGAATGCCATCATCAAAGAAGTACTGGCTAATTTCCCAGAGACTCAAGCAATTTATTTATTTGGATCATGGGGTACGGAGAACCAGTGGCCGGATAGCGACGTGGACATTGCGTTACTGTTGCCCCCTGTGGAAGCCAAAAAGATAGGTACTTTGTTGATGAGTCCATTGCGGTTTAGTCTGGAATCCTTGCTAAACAGGCCAGTGGACTTGATCAACTTGCGCCTAGTTTCCACCGTTTTGCAAAAGGAAGTCGTATGCTCCGAACGGCGGATATGTTGCATTGATGACTATGCGGCGGATGAGTTTGAAATGTTGGCATTATCTTATTATCAGAAGCTCAACGAGGAGCGCAGGGCAATTTTGGATGAGTTTTGGCAAAGCGGCAAGGCATACGCTGTATGAATGATATTATTATCAATAAAGTACAAAGCATACAGCGTTGCATTGACCGGGCAAAAGAAGAATATGCGCTTGCAAGCAAAAATTTTGACTCTTTGGAAATTCGCATGGTGGCCAGCATCAGGCCGCACACATACCATCGTTTTTACAGTGTATAGCAACTTCGCAAGAGCCGTTTACCATGCGAATTTCCAAAGATTCAAAATTTTTCCATCATAGATCATCATAAACCACAGAATCCGATATGAACCTAGAAAACATAGCCCTACAAGTCCCCACCATCCTGTTGCCCAACCAAGACGTTGACCTGACCCGTTGGGCGGTCATCGCCTGCGACCAATATACCTCGCAGGCAGATTATTGGAAGCAAGCCGAGGAAATCGTCGGCGATGCGCCATCGACCCTGCGGCTGACGTTCCCGGAAATTTATCTCGAAGACGAGGATAAGGAGGAACGCATTAACAATATCAATCAGGCGATGCGGCAATATCTAGCCGACGGAACCCTTGTGGAACAAAAGCCGGGATTTGTGTTGCTGGACCGTCAAACCAGCCATGCGGCTTCCCGCAAGGGTCTGATCGTCGCACTGGATTTGGAGCATTATGACTTTAGTGTAGGTTCCAAAACACTGATTCGGGCCACCGAAGGCACCATCGTGGAGCGTTTGCCGCCTAGAATCAAAGTGCGTGAGAATGCGGAAATCGAACTGCCGCATATCATGGTGTTGATCGACGACCCGGATAAAACGGTCATTGAGCCGCTATTTGAGTTGCCCTTGGAAAAAGTCTATGACTTTGAATTAATGTTGAATGGTGGGCATGTCCAGGGTTATCTGATCGACAAACCCAGCCATATCGCCGCCATCGCCGAAGCCATCGCCCATTTGGCAGGACCGGAAATCAACAATCCCGCCGCTGATCGGGACATCCTGCTGTATGCGATGGGAGACGGCAACCATTCTTTTGCCACCGCGAAAGCCATATGGGAAAATAATAAAGCCGCGGCGGAAGACCAACAGGCGATCATGGGGCATCCTTCCCGCTATGCCTTAGTGGAGTTGGTCAACCTCCATGACGAAGGCTTGGAGTTTGAAGCGATTCATCGGGTAATGTTTAAATGCTCCGCTGACAAGGTCTTGGAAAGCATGGAGCATTATTTCCTTAAAAATGGGATGGAGCTTTTATTAAAGACCTGCACATCAATAGAGGAAGCAAAAGAAATTGCCCTTGCGGCAATCCAAGAGCGGACTCATGCGATTCCATTCATGTTCCAAGGCAGTTTTGGCGTGGCTTTGATCCAAAATCCACAACTGACCTTGGAGGTTGCTTCCTTGCAGGCTTTCTTGGATGATTTCATCAAACACCATCCAACAGCGGAACTGGATTATATTCACGGTGAAGATGCCGTGGAGGAATTGTCTGCCAAGCAGGGTTCAATCGGTTTTCTCCTATCCGCCCTTTCCAAATTCCATTTGTTCAAGAGCATCGCCCAAGACGGCGCATTGCCGCGCAAGACTTTTTCCATGGGCGAGGCGGATGAAAAGCGGTTTTATTTAGAGTGCAGGAAGATAAGATGAATAAAGGCATGATACGATTTTTGAAATACTCCAGTGTCGGTGTTTCGACATTTCTGTTTGACCTTTTTCTTTTATATTTCTTCATTGACTTTCTGAAAATATATTATGTCTATGCGACTGCCACAGCATTTGGCATTGCGGTTTCAATCAATTATGTGCTAAGTCGGCGTTTTGTATTTCATGGAACCTTACGATCCGCTCATGCAGGCTATGGCATATTCATTCTAATTGCCCTGGTGGGTCTGGGTGCCGTGACGGGACTCATGGTGTTTTTTGTTGAGGTGTTGCACATGAATTATTTTCCATCCCGCATCATCATTGCCGGCATGGTGGGAATGTGGAATTATTTGATGAATTTGTATGTGAATTTCAAAGTGGCGGGTAAGTGATGTAGGCTTGTAGCGGGGGTGTTTGATATAATCCAGCTTCTGCAACAGGCGAGACTATAATGACAAAGATTAAAACTTATGAAGGCCAATTCGGCGCTGCCGGCATGCGTTTTTGCATCGTCGCATCACGTTTCAACAGCTTCATCGTCGAGCAATTGGAAGCTGGGGCCATCGACGCGCTGGTGCGCCATGGAGCATCGAAAGATGATATTCATATTGCCAAGACACCGGGGGCCTATGAGTTGCCTCTTGCTGTGCAGGCGGCGGCGGCCAGCAAGCGCTATGATGCCATCATCGCCGTTGGCGCGGTGATTCGCGGGTCCACCCCCCATTTCGACTATGTGGCAGGAGAGTGTGTCAAGGGAATCAGTAGCGTGTCATTGAAGCATGGCATACCGGTCAGCCTAGGCGTGTTGACAGTCGATACTATCGAACAAGCCATAGAACGTGCCGGCACCAAGGCCGGCAATAAAGGGGCAGAAGCAGCCCTTTCAGCAGTCGAGATGGTCAGCCTGTTACGCGGATTGGAAACCGCATGAACCGCTCGCAGATGAGGGTTTTCGCACGCCGCAGTGCCATGCAGGCTCTATACCAGTGGCAATTGACAGGTTACAACCTTACAGAAATCGAAAGGCAGTTTGTCGAGGAACATGGGCTTGGCCATGGCGATCCGGCATATTTCAACGAACTTTTGCATGAGATTCCCAAAAACCTGGATACCATTGATGCCGCCATAGGAGAATTCACTGACCGTCCCATCGGTGGCATTGATCCGGTGGAACGGGCAGTGTTGCGAATTGGAGCCTATGAACTGCTATACCGTGCAGAACTCCCCTATAGAGTCATCCTAAACGAATGCATCAACTTGGCTAAGACTTTCGGTTCTGCCCAAGGCCATAAGTTCATTAACGGCATTCTTGACCGTATCGCCCATAAAAATAGAGCGATCGAGATTGCCGCTTTCAGCAAAAATAGTGACTGACAGAGTTTAGCGAAGATAACAGTTTATCCCCATGGCCATTGGCGAATTTGAATTGATACGGCGTTTTTTCAAACGCCCCCCTCTGCGGTTCGACGTTGTCGAAGGCATCGGTGACGACTGTGCCCTATTGAGGCCACAGGCGGGCAAATGTCTGGCAATGACTATGGATACCTTGGTTGAAGGAATCCATTTTCTCCCTGGAACCAATCCGGAAAACTTGGGGCATAAGTCCTTGGCGGTTAATCTAAGCGATTTAGCCGCCATGGGTGCCACCCCGACATGGGTAGCCTTGGCCTTGACAATTCCCCAGCCGGACGAAAACTGGCTCACCGCCTTTGCCAATGGGTTTAAGTCCTTGGCCGATTTTTACGGTGTGGAACTAGTGGGAGGGGATACAACCCGGGGTCCGTTGTCAATAACGGTGCAAGCCATGGGGGTTGTGGATGAAGTTGGATCCTTGAAGCGTTCGGCGGCACGCTGGGGAGACGGAATCTATTTGACCGGCGATTTGGGTTTAGCCGGATTAGGGCTGGAAATTCTGCTTGGCAAAACATCAAAAAAATCGCCCGAGGCTATAGCCAAACTTGAACGGCCTCAACCGCGAGTCAATGCTGGAATGAGCCTGGCCGGCTTCGCGAATGCCTGTATTGATGTTTCTGACGGATTGGCCGCCGACTTGAGCCATATTTTAAACGCCAGCGGAGTCGGGGCAACTTTGGATTGGATTGCTTTGCCGTTGCCCTCGGCGGTTAGGCAATATATCGAATCGGAAGGCGACGAGTGGATGCCCTTGATGGCAGGCGACGATTATGAGCTTTGTTTTACCGTTTCCCGCGAGCGTGAAGACGAACTCCCCGGACTAATGGCTCACTTTGACTGCTCCTGTGTCCGCATTGGCACTATTGAACAACAAATGGGACTGCGATTGAAAAAGGACGGTGGCATTTTCGATTTGGCCGCTTTAGGTTATCAGCACTTTCCTACTTCGAAATGATTCCGCTGTATGCAATCCAACCATAAAAAAATACCCGCAGCGCTTATACTAAAAAATCCGGTTTGCTTCCTTGCCTTCGGTTTTGGCTCCGGCCTCTCGCCAAAAGCACCTGGCACCTGTGGGACTCTGGTCGCCATCCCACTTTACCTTATTGCCGCACACCTTTCGCTTTGGGCCTACTTGGCCTTGACTTTGTTGATGTTTCTAACGGGTGCATGGTTATGTGGCCGTTGTGGGCAAATCTTAGGCATTGAGGACCATGGCGGAATCGTTTGGGATGAGTTCACGGGTCTGTTCATCACACTGGCCGGTACACCTGCATCACCTAGTGTAGTAATAGCGGGTTTTGTCCTTTTCCGTCTTTTTGACATCTTCAAACCCTGGCCAGTCAGTTGGTTGGACCGTAACGTCCACGGCGGACTGGGCATCATGCTCGACGATGCTGTAGCTGGCCTGTTTGCCTTGTCTATCTTGTCAATACTGCTGCATTTTGGTTTACTTTAACCTCCTTGATTCTTCGCCAAAAGATTACACGTAGGGGCGGGTTCCAAACCCGCCCGGCAACATACAACGCAATAAGGGCGGGATTGGAACCCGCCCAACAACATACAACGCAAGAAGGGCGGGGTTGGACCGCCCAACGATATACAACGCAAGAAGGGCGGGTTTGGAACCCGCCCCTACGAAAATTAACGACTGAAATACCCGATGAACCGTCTGACGCGCTTTCTAATACTGACAATACTGCTAACTAGCCTTAGTGCTTGTGTATGGCTGCGCTTATTGGAACTTAAGAACCAGCTGGCGAAATTTGATGAAAACTTCACCACTGAAGCCAGCGACCACTTTACCTTGGTGTTCAAGAATCCTGTGTTGCTCAATGATGATTTTGTCACGCTGGCCAAATTGCAGCCGACCAGCAAGGAGCAGACAAGAACCGGCAGCCGCTGGATTCAAGCCTTCCATAAAATCGACGCAAAAGGCCACCCACAACCAGGGGTGGATTTTTTCTTTACTTTAGATTTCGACCATGACGACTATCTGACCCGTTGGGATTTTTCCCCCGTTTTCATGACCATGGTACCGGCGAAATTTTTCGAGGACTCGATTCGCTCCTTGGCTAAGGGAAGAGTGGATGAAGCTAGCCGAAAGTACAAGATTGACCCAAAAGATAGGGCTAAAATCACCGTCCCTCCCCCAAGCTTGCGACAAATCAAAGAAGTGATGGGGGAGCCTCTGGAAAAATCCAAAGAAGACGGGAAAATCGTTTACATTTACCGATTCCAGGTCGATTCTCCGTGGATAGACCCAGATTATCAAGACCGCCGATTTACCGATGTCAGGCTGTACTTCGACCCGAAAACGGATGAACTGACCCGGATGGGGGGGCGCTTTATTGGGCTTAAAATCAATATCAGTCTGGCGAAGGGGTAATTGAAACCAAGGCAAACTCACCTCCATCCCGTATCGCCACTAAAACGACCATCGAAACGGTTGGCGGCAAATAGTTGCCGAACTCAGGCCGACTCGGCCTCACCATCGAATACCTGATTAGTAAGATGCTTCAGCTATTCCGTTTTGAGCTTTGCTGAAACAACTTGCTAATCAGGTGGAAATAAGGGCTTGAATGCCAAAGCGGCCTGTTCCGGGTCGCCTGTGCCAAACACCCCGCCGATTACTGCCAACAAATCCGCTCCGAACTCAATAAGCAAGCTTCCGTTTTCCGGTGTTGATGCCGCCGATGGCGACAATCGGCAGGCATAGAAGCCGCACCGATGATGGATTCCTCGCGTTCGCTTTGCTTCCGCGATTGATCCATCGTCCTTGCCGAGATGAACCCCGCCCGTCAAATTTTACTCGTTGTTCTGCTTCGCAACTATTGTACCCGGCCATCTTTTCGGGAAACCAATTTTGTAAGCGTGTCGGGAACAAGGCGTTCGGCGAACCCGGCGAGAAATGACCATATGACGAGTTTTGCATAATCCGCGCTCGAAAGTGGCGCCGCATGACCAATCATATCTAACAACATCACCCCTCCAGTGCCATTGCTGACCGTGCCGAATTTTGGAAACAGGTCGCCACTTACCAGATCTGCGATAAACATCATGAATAGTAGGAAGGCAAATAAAGAACCCTTGATGGCTGGAAGAAATACCACGCTCCAGCTATGTTCCAAGCGTGATGCCATGCCGATGGGGTCGCCGTCATTATAGGTTAGGTTAAGATAGCGTTCCTGGAGGCTAATCAGGCCACCTATGCCGCCGAGAAAAATGGCAGTCGGCACAGACAGGGAATGTCCTTGTATAGCTCCATCAAACAAAAGTACAACACTTGACAAAATTAACGTTATTCCTAAAATTATCAGAAAAACGATTTTTGAGACAATCCTATTATTAGTTTTTTTATCAAGAAATTTATAGAATGTCCAAGGTAAATGCTGTCCATCAAATATTCGATATCCGCCAATAGTACTGGAGTTTTCTCACAGAGATCGCCTTCTTCAATATTGGGTGGCTTTGAGGCGAGATAAGCCTGATATGCCGCTTCGCCGACAATACTCCGAAACTGCTGTCGCGAACTTCTTGCCTTGTTTGGCAAGGATTCCATCGGTAATAGTTTCAGTATGTGTATATCCAACAAATATAGGTTGTTCCAAGAGATAATGTTTTCGGATCGTTTCCGCAGTGCATCATCAAGAACAGATTGAGCTTTTGGCGTGGATTTATCTGTGAGTAATTCTTGAAATACAGCGCATAAATGATCGAAATATAGCAGGGCATAATCGGGCAATGGCGAATTGCACGGATTTTTTTTGGCTCTTTGGGATTTCGCATGGTTGGTAAGCAATTGTAGTTTAAGCAAATTTGTCACATTCAGTTGGAATGAAGATAAAGCACCGAAAAAGGGGGTGGATTGGATAAATACCTTCCAATAGGAAATAAAACGAATTATATAATTATTTATACATATGATTTATAAGAATATTTACAAAATCAATGATTATCATACAGCATTTTCAACATCAAAGAGTCACTTGGTAGTGGGTATGATAGCACAGGTTATTCGGTTGACCTGAAGGTTTAACGGAATGTCTGTTTTAGGTATATTTTTAAGATGAAAATGCTGTATATCAAGATTTCTCTATGCTTCACATA
>Ga0114951_10003281_pt1 | contig 16882 bp, 17 predicted proteins | sample AM7aDNAmetaG_FD_88677 | JGI IMG/M metagenome (GOLD analysis project Ga0114951, IMG submission 88677) | Freshwater microbial communities from Finland to study Microbial Dark Matter (Phase II) - AM7a DNA metaG | ecosystem: Environmental > Aquatic > Freshwater > Lake | place: Finland: Lake Alinen...
AAGGGGATTGACCCGTACGGTGGACGTTTCGAAGTCAGCGAGACCATCGCCGCTGCCCGGCAGGACCCGTCCGTCGAGCGTGATGTGCGCCTCGCGGGACGCGTCACCAGTCACCGCGACATGGGGAAGAGCATGTTCTGCGACCTCAAGGATTCCTCGGGCCGCATCCAGCTTTACGTCCAGAAGAAGGTCCTCAGCGACGAGCAGTTCGACCTATTCAAACATTTTGTGGACCTCGGCGACATCATCGGCGTCACCGGTAAACTCTTCACCACGCACGCCGGGGAACTCACTGTCCGCGTCGAGAGCTTCACCATCCTCAGTAAGTCCATTCGACCGTTGCCGAAGGAATGGTACGGCATCAAGGACACCGAGACCCGCATCCGGCAGCGTTACCTCGACCTGATCCTCAACGACAAAGTCCGTGAGACCTTCCTGATGCGCAGCCGCGTCATCGGACAGATCCGCCGCTACCTCGACGAACGCGGTTTCATCGAAGTCGAGACCCCGATGATGCAGCCCATTGCGGGCGGCGCGGCGGCCAAACCGTTCGTCACCCACCACGAGGCGCTCGACCTCGACCTATTCCTGCGCGTTGCGCCCGAGTTGTACCTCAAGCGCTTGCTTGTCGGCGGCTATGATAGGGTGTACGAAATCAACCGGAACTTCCGCAACGAAGGCATCTCCCGCCGGCACAACCCGGAGTTCACGATGCTCGAAGTGTACGAGGCTTACGGCGATTACGAGACGATGATGGGCCTCATCCAAGGCATGGTCGTGTCGGTGGCCACGAACGTCCTCGACACGTTGGTCGTGCGCCGGTACGACGGGCAGGAGATTGACCTGCGTCCGCCGTGGAAACGGATCAGCTACCACGAACTGATCGAGGAACGCGTCGGCAAAGATTGGTTTACGATTTCTCCCGAGGAACGCAAGGCGCGCGCCATCCAGATGGGCGTCGAGTTCCCGCCGAACTCACCTGACTACGAGGTGAGCAACGCCGTGTACGAGAAAACCATCGAACCGACGCTGCTCAACCCGACATTTGTGACGCACCTGCCCACAGAAATTGTTGTGCTGGCAAAACAAAACAAGCAGGATGCCTCCGTCGTGGACGTCTTCGAGTGCGTCATCAACGGCCAGGAGATCGCTCCCGCGTACTCCGAGCTGAACGACCCCGTCGTCCAGCGCGATCGCCTCCTGCACCAAGCTGCTGGTCACGCCGAGAAACTCGACGAGGATTTCCTTACCGCTCTCGAATACGGCATGCCCCCCGCCGGCGGCATGGGCGTCGGCATTGACCGCCTCGTGATGATGCTGACCGGCTCCGAAAGCATCCGCGATGTCATTCTGTTCCCGCTGCTGCGGCCCCAGACATGACAAAACTTCCCTTCGAACTGTTCCTCGGATTTCGGGATCATCGCGTTGACGGTCTCCTGACCGCGCACTTGATGTTTTCGAAGGGGTTTGAAGTTGGAGAGAATACAATTCCAGTCTCCACCGCCTTGCAATATATTAGTTAGGGTTACTTCGGCACGACGTTGGAGGCTTTTGGCCCCTTGGGAGAGTCGAGCAACTCAAACTCCACCGCTTGGCCTTCCTCCAGATTCTTGAACCCGTCTCCACCGATGGAGGAATAATGCACAAACACATCCGGCCCGTTATCCTGCTGAATAAAACCGAATCCTTTTTTCGTGTCGAACCACTTCACTTTTCCCTGCGGCATACGTCAGTATCTCCTTACTTCGTTGTTTTGCTTCTCCGTTGAAATGAAATCGCCGTTCCGCACTTCGGAACGGCACTCCACTCCAAAGACTTCGCGGGGGAGTATATAAACCGCCCTGCCCTTGTCAAGACCGTACCAGTGACGAAACCGTTACAATTCCCGCTTCGACGGCGCCCGCAACAACAGCACCGGTATATCCACAGCGTGTCGCACCTTGTGGACCGCGCTGCCGTACAGCAAATCAGAGATGAACCGGTGCCCGTGCGTCGTCATCGCGATCAAATCGCACTTCCGGGCGTGTGCCAGTTTCACGATCTCGTCACCGGGGTCACCGTAGCCGAGCACCGCCTCGACCTCGATCCCCTTCTCGCGTAATTGCGCCGCCAACTTGTCCAAGTACTCGCGATCCTCGCGCACCTCGGGCGAATCGGCGTCCTCGCTGAAATACCGCGCCGCCCAGCCGTCGGCCACGTGAAACAGGATCAACTTCGCCCCGCTGCACTGCGCCATCGGCACGACATGGCCGAGGATCACCTTGTCATACTCGGTGCTCTCGACCGGCACCAAGATTGTCTTGTACATGCAACCTTTCATTTACCTCCCAACCAGTCGCCGACGGTCTGCGCCAGCAACCACAAATTCAATCCGCCAATAATCGCCGTCACAATCCACGCCAGCAGCTTCACCCACAACGGATTCACGAACTCGCCCATCCGTTTCCGGCTGCACGTGAACTGCACCAGCGGCACCACCGCGAACGGCAACTGCACGCTTAAAATCACCTGACTCAAAATCAACAGCCGGTAACTCCCCTTGTCGCCCTGCCACAAAATCACCAGCACCGCCGGAATAATCGCCGTCGTCCGCGTCAACAACCGCCGCATCCACGGCCTCAACCGCAGATGCAAAAAACCTTCCATCACGATTTGCCCCGCCAGCGTACCCGTCAACGTCGAACTCTGCCCCGACGCGATCAGCGCCACCGCGAACACCGTCGCCGCCGCGCCGCCGAGCAGCGGCACCAACGTCTTGTGCGCCTCATCGAGCGTCGTAATCACCACGCCGTTCCGGTAAAACACCGCCGCCGCCATCACCAGAATCGCCAGGTTCACAAAAAACGCCGCGTTCAGCGCGAACAACGAATCAATCAAATTAAACTTGTTCGCCTGACGCAACCCCTCCGGCGAGCGGTCCACCTTCCGCGTCTGCACCAACGCCGAATGCAAATACAAATTATGCGGCATCACCGTCGCCCCGAGAATCGCCATCGCGATATACAAATCCGACGGCGCATCCGGCGACGCGCGATGCCCCGACAACCGCGGCACAAACCCGCGCAACACACCGCCCCACTCCGGCCTCGACATCACGATCTCCACCAGATAACACGTCCCGATCGTCGCCACCAACGTCACCACCACCGCCTCGATCCACCGCATCCCGCGATGTTCCAGCAACAAAATCAGCACCACATCGAACGCCATCAAAAAGACCGCCCACAACAACGGCATCCCCGTCAACAAATGCACACCAATCGCCCCGCCGAGCATCTCCGCCAAATCGCACGCCGCGATAGCGATCTCACAAAGCACCCACAAAAAAATCGTCACCGGCCTCGGATAAAAATCCCGGCAACACTGCGCCAAATCACGCCCCGTCACAATCCCCAACCGCGCCGACAACGCCTGCAACAGCACCGCCATCAAATTCGACGCCACCAACACCCAGATCAACTGATACCCGAACCGCGCACCGCCCTCGATATCCGTCGCCCAATTCCCCGGATCCATATAACCGACACAGACCAGATACGCCGGTCCCGAGAACGCCACCATCTTCCGCCAAAACCCGCGTCGCGACGCTGTTGGCACCGCGACAGAGCCGTGGATTTCCGGCAACGATTGATTGTGAGGCGCATCCTGCATTGCCGATACCGATAGACCGCGTCGCCACCTTTTGCAACCCCGCGTTATGCTCCGGTTTTGTTCCGGCTATTCTGAGAGGTATGAAGCCATTGCTGGACGGCATGAACAACTTCGCTAGGGGCGGGCTTATTACACATGCCTTTGAGTTCAGACACCTGCCACTTATCATTTTGGTTCTTGACGATGCGAAGCGTGTACTCGCTATCCTTCACTGTCACCCGGTAGATGTAGCCCCATATTTCCCGGATGTGCTTCACAAGGCGGAGGTAGCGAGCTATAGTTCAACCCCATAAACAAAGGCTTTCGTCGCTGTTGCAGTAACGAAAAACGGAGAATCCAATGGGTGAAGGTAAAAAACAGGCTCTGCGAGTTAGTTTTGACGGACGTTTGCAGTTGGAATTTCATGGCGCGAATATCACCTCCGATGCAGGCCTACTGGTGTACCGCGAACTGGATGACGCGCTGGAACTGACCACAAGGAGTGGTGGCCTGTTGGATGATTGGCGCACTGGGAAGAACACGCAACACTCACTGGTGGCGCTGCTGCGCCAGTCAATCTTTAGTCGTCTGGCGGGATACGAAGACACCAATGACGCGGAACGTCTCGCGATTGATCCCACCATGCGACAGGTCGTTGGTGGGCGAGCCAGCGAACGCAGCGCCGCCTCCACCAGCCAAATGAGTCGCTTCGAGACGGAGGTGTTGACGCAGCCGAGGAATCTGGCGGAGTTGACACGGCTGTCGGGAATCTGGATTGAGGAGTTACGGGAACGCCAATCCCTGCAGGAACTGATTCTGGACATGGATAGTTCGGTCAGTGAAACTTATGGCGAACAAGAAGGCACGGCGTACAACGGGCATTTCGACTGTACCTGCTACCATCCACTGTTCTGCTTCAATCAATTCGGCGACGTGGAACGCGCCCTGTTGCGGGCAGGCAATGTCCATAGTGCTAAAGATTGGCGGAGCGTGTTGGAACCGATAGTGGCCCGCTATCGTCGCCAGAAGTTGCCACGCTACTTCCGAGCGGATGCGGCCTTTGCCAACCCGGAACTCTATGAGTTTCTGGAAGCCGAGGGCTACGAGTATGCCATCCGTCTGCCAGCCAATGAGGTGTTGCATCGAGAAATCGAGTCATTGTTGACTCGTCCGGTGGGGCGTCCCTCCAACGCGCCGGTGGTTTTGTATGCGGACTTTTTGTATCAGGCGCAGAGTTGGAAACGCACTCGCCGTGTGGTGGCGAAGGTGGAGTGGCACAAGGGCGAGTTGTTACCTCGCATTGGCTTCATCATCACCAACCTGACTCGGTCAGCGAAACAAGTAGTGCGGTTCTACAATCAACGTGGCACGGCTGAGCAGTGGATCAAGGAAGGCAAGAACGCCGTCAACTGGACCCGCTTGTCCTGTCACGGCTTTGCCGACAACCAAGTGAGATTGCAGCTATTTGTGTTGGCGTACAACTTGGGCAACTTTCTGCGTCAGGCCGTGCTGCCCAGAGCGGTGCGGCACTGGTCGCTGACGACGTTGAAGGAGAAACTCATCAAGATCGGCGCGAAGGTAGTGCGCCATGCGCGACAAGTGATCTTCCAGATGGCAGAGGTGGCAATTCCGCGTGAATTATTCAGAGCGATTCTGGAGCGGATTGTGCGGCTGAGGTTGCCGACAACGCGGACGGGTTGATGTCGACAGAATGAAATAGCTGCAAAGTGTGCGTGACGATGGAAGGATTGTGCCGATGAGTGGTCGAAATTCACTGCGGAGTCTGTTGGCGGGCAGAATAACGTGATCCGAGTCAACAAGTCAGGTCGTGGGATGGGAAAAATTAAACTTGTGAACAACCCAAGGGAGAATAAAATGACAACAAAGGAACCTAAACAGCCAGCGATGGTCGCCAGCACAGGTCATATGGGAAATGTCAGATTAACGCTAGTCGATGTCACGACGGTCGCGTTCCTGCGCCGGTTCGATCAACTTGGTGCTGTCAAATGGGACGCTGAATTGCCGCACTCTGTTCCGGGCAAAGAGCCAAACGGATTCGTCTGATGAATACATTTATTCGTACAGCCCTCAATACTGCGACGCAATACAAGGTGCCCGCCATTATCGTGCTCTTGTGCATTACTGTGGTCAGTGCGCGCGCCGAAGAAATAATGTTCATTCGAGACGCAAAGCGCCTATACAACATGATCGGAAATCCGAACTATGATTTGGCCGACCAGGGTCACGCCTTCGGAGTTCTCGAAAGTAGGGCGAGCGGATATGACAATGCGGACCAGGACGCGGTTTACTATTTGGCGGAGTGCTACGTTACCGGAAAGACGGGTGAGGGCGGACCAGACTTTGCCCGCAATCGCAAAGGATTCCCTCCAAATCGACCGGAAGCTTATAAGCTTGCAGTTCCTTTGTATGAAAGAGCCGCCGACCATAACCACCTCCCGTCGCTCGTGAAGCTCGCGGGGCTATATGCCGACGGCCAATATGTTCCAAAAGATTTAGATAAATCCATGACCTACTTGGTCCGAGCAGTACAACTGCGAGATAAGGCTGCATTAACGAAGCTTTCTGAGCTTTACTCAGAAGGATTTCGGGGGGTTGACAATCAAGCACGGAGATTCTCACTGGTTGAATTACTTGCTAACAATGGCTTCCCGCTGGCTCAGTTGGAGGTGTCACAGGCGTTAATTTCGCAGAACACGAAAGAAGCCTTTGATAAGGCAAAGCACTTTCTGGTTCCGCTAGCCCAAAACGGAAACACCAATGCAGCCGCCTTGCTGGAAAACATTGCGCGCAAAGAAGACGCCCAGAAAGCGGAATACGAAGCATCCTTACGCAAAGACCAAATGGCCAAGGAAGAAGCCGAACAGCACTTGCGAGAACAACAGGGAGCGAAACAGAAGGAATTAGAAGAAGAAGCATTACACCATAAGCAATTGGTGAAGCAGACAACGGCTGATGCAGAAGTAGCCAAGAGAACATCAGCAAAGGCGGATCTATTCAGCTAATTGGGTTGGTTCCTGTTCCTCACAAGTCTGGTGTTAGCGATACCGGGTACCATTTTAGGATTCAGAAGGAAGATTGTCATCTATGACGCCAAAACTGATTTGTACCATACGTGGATAATTATCTTTAGCTTCATACTGTGCGGCTTCGGATTCGCTAATTCACAATGGGTTGGGTGGACCCTGTTGTCTTTAGGCATTATTTGTCTATTGTTGTCCGTTCTGCGGTCATTTCGAGCGAACCAATCTGTTGGAAAGGTCATTCTCGCCATGCCCACAAAGTTTGTTCTATTGGTGGCGATAGCGATCTGTGGGGTGATTGCGGTTGGAGGCGCCTTAGCAGCAGCTCAGGGGGTAAAAGACAAGAAGTATAAAGAGGCTGCTGGCGCGGCGGCGGTCGGGGCTGCTGGAGCCGGCGGATTCTATTTCCTCAACAAGTTCATCAATACTCTCATCACTACAGATACCGCAGTGCAAGGCAACATGCCTGAACCACCAATTATCGCGGATGTATCTTCGAACACTAGCCAGACGAAGACAGCGGTTACCACTTCCACATCTAATCCCAGCACTCCTCCGAGTCACAACTCTGAAGAGCAATCTAGGAGTGGAGGTGGGGGAGTGCTTGCGGCACTTGGAACTGTATTTGCGGCAGCCCTTGCGGCAGAAGCCATGGAACAACATTCCGCAAAGTGTTACTGTAAGTATTGTGGTCAGAGCTTTACCACCCTTTCAAACCTAACTTCGAACTGCTGCTCAAGAAATCCACGGGGGTCTGGTGAGCGTCATGCCCCGTATTGTGGCATTGAGAAGTCCCCATACCACTGTCAGTATTGTGGCCAAAGTTTTACCACCCTTGCTAATTTAACCTCGAACTGTTGCTCAAGAAATCCGCAGGGGTCTGGTGAGCGTCATGCCCCATACGAGGGCCGTGATCAATCCCCATATCACTGTCAGTATTGTGGTCAGAGTTTTACCACCCTTTCAAACTTAACCTCGAACTGCTGCTCAAGGAATCCACGGGGTTCTGGTGCGCGTCATGCCCCCATGTGATGACAGAGAGAGGAGTCCCAAGTTGCTGTAATCATCTGCAATGACCATTATGCACCCGCTTTCCAAATCCAAACTCCTTGCCTACCGGCAGTGTCCCAAACGACTATGGCTCGAAGTCCATCAGCCTGCGTTGCGGGAAGATTCGGCAGCCACTCAGGCAAGATTTCAAGCGGGCTACCAGGTCGGTGACATTGCGAAGCGCATTTATGACCCCGAGGGGAAAGGAGCCATCATTGACGTGGAGACTGAGGGCTTTGATGGTGCATTTGTGCGCACTGCGAAATTGCTGGCCGATTCCCGGTGGCCTGTATTTGAGGCGGCCTTTAGGGCGAACGGGGCGTTGGCGTTTGCGGATGTAATGCTGCCGGAGTTTGAAAACGGTCAACGTATGTGGAAAATGGTCGAAGTTAAATCTTCTACCTCCGTTAAGGATTATCATCGGGATGACATTGCGGTGCAGACATTCGTGGCGCAGTTCGCTGGGGTGAAATTGAAGTCGATCGCATTGGCGCATATTGACAACTCGTGGGTTTATCCGGGCAATCAAGACTATCGAGGATTGTTAATTGAAAACGACCTCACGGCAGAAACGTTTGCTCGATCAGAAGAGGTCAAAGGCTGGATTGCTGAGGCTCAGAGGATTGTCGCCCAGCCCGCCGAACCCGAAATTGCCGTCGGTGACCAATGCTACTCTCCTTTTGAATGCGGGTTTTGCGACTATTGCAACCGCGATAATCCGCAGCCGGAGTATCCAATTCACTGGCTACCGCGTTTTTCCGCTGCGAAGCGTGAGCAGCTTGCTGAACAGGGCGTGGATGATCTGCGAGGTGTACCGGATGACTTGCTCAGTGAAAAACAATCCTTGGTCAAAGAACACACGCTGGCCAATACAGTATTCTTTGATGCCGCTGGCGCCGCCGGCGACCTCGCACCTTACGGTTTCCCTGGGTATTTTCTCGATTTCGAGACCATCCAGTTTGCTGTGCCCATCTGGAAAGGCACTCGCCCCTATCAAATAATTACTTTCCAGTTCAGCCTCCACACCCTTGATGAATCCGGCCACCTTTCACATACCGCGTTTCTTGATCTCTCCGGTAATGACCCGTCCGAGCGTCTCGCCAAGGCGTTGATCACGGCCTGCGGCGAGAACGGTCCCGTATTCGTCTATAATGCGGCATTTGAGCCAACTCGTATCGGCGAGCTGGCCGAGCGTTACCCTGATTTAGCCCAGGCGCTGCTGCGCATTAACACACGAGTTGTTGACCTCCTTCCGATTGCACGTAGCCGGTACTATCACCCCAGCCAACAGGGGAGTTGGAGCCTCAAGGCGGTGCTGCCCGCCGTAGTGCCTGAATTAAGTTACAACAATCTCAACGGCGTGGCTGATGGTGGAATGGCCATGGACGCATTCTGCGAAGCAATACAACCCGTTACCAGCGAAGCGCGAAAAAACGAAATCGAGAAGCAGCTTCTCGCGTATTGCCGGCTTGATACGTTTGCCACGGTGCGGCTGTGGCAATTTTTCTTCTGGACGCAATGGGTCTCCGGTGCAACAATGATTGCCGTGAGCTGGCTGGAGTAATATCAATGACGCTACAAATATCAGTACAACTAAGACATGTTGAAAGTCATCCCACTGTAGCACCTCTTCGCCGCCGGTGCCGTCTCGATTGAGATTCGCCCATTCACTGAAAGGAAACTCCATGAGCTATCTCAACAACACCATCTCCGTTCCCAAGCCAATCACTGTCACGCTCAAGCAGGTCGCCGCATGGGATCTTGAGCATCTTAACGCCCCATGCGAGATCAAGGCGGGCGTGCCAGCGCTCCAGCGCGGCCTCGTCTGGAGTCCACGGCAAGTCGAGTTTTTGTGGGATTCCATCCTGCGGGGCTTTCCCATCGGGAGTCTGGTAGTGAGCAAACAGATGGACAGTCAGAAGCGTAGAGGCGACAAGTCGGGTATTACCCACCACTTGCTCGACGGTCAGCAACGGGCCAACGCCATTACCCTGGGGTTTCACGACCCATTCGCTCGAAACGATGTCAAGGTCAGAGACAACAAGTCCGAGTCAATCCTATGGTTGGATCTCGCACCACCAACGACCAGTTGCCCCGGCTCTCAGTTTCCCCCCAACAGCACCCGCGAGTTCTTAAACAGCACCCGCGAATTCTTAACCCGTGTCACAACTCTGGCACATCCTTGGGGCTATCGAGCCGATGACAACGCATTACCACTGAGCGCGGCGGACGCCAGAGCTGGAATCAAATCAGAATATGAAGGGAGAGCTAGCCCTTTAGGAAAACCTTCCTCACTGCAGCTCTTTCCCAGATGGAGCAATGCGCCTGTTCCCCTGTCATGGCTTCTTGTCGCAATCGAAGATGGAAAAGATGAGAATGGGCAAGACCAATTCAGGGAAAAGCAGGATTTCTGGGGCATTGTTAAAGGAAGGTTGAAGCAAGAGGCGGCGGAACGCAGATGGCCAAAGCTGGCTCTCGAAGTCTTGCAGCAACTGTCTGACACATCGAGCCTCAATCAGATTTACCATGGGGTTCTCCGTGCGGTGCAGACGCCGCTTGTGATCCTAGAGGCACCCGAGGAACTTCTCGCGACCTCACGGCAGGAAAAGTCCAACAACGATGAGAACGCAGAGAATATCGCAAGTATCGAGCATCTCTTTAATCGGCTGAATCGACTTGGTACCCCCTTAGATGGTGAAGAACTCGCTTACTCAATGATCAAAGCCAATTGGCCGGATGTAGCGGATGTGATCGACGCCGTGTCAACACGCCGAGTTCCCGCCTCCCACTTGGTTTCACTAGGGGTCCGTGCCTCCATCACCGATTCTCGGAGCGGCAAACTTGCGCGAGGAATGACAATTCCGCGCCTGCGCGCCATCGCCAAGGCAGTCCCTCCTAATGAAGGGGAAGTAGCCTCGTCCGCATTCGAGCATCGCCGCCAGATTGAGGAGTTTATTGGAAAGCAGGACAGCAGCGTTGGCGCAGTGGGAAAAGACCGTTTAGCTAGGGCTTGCGGCAAGGTGGACAAGTGGCTGGTCTTTGATCGAGACAATTCTCCCAATGGCCTCCCACCGGTACTTTTATCCAGCTTCGCACGTGGAAGTTCTGATATCTACCTATTCCTCCTTCGTATCGCCGATCAACTCGGAACACGCGATCCCGCTCAGGATAGCGAGTGGAATAGTCTGTTACCAGGTCTCGCAACTCTTATTCATTGGTTTACTAGGGATGACAAACTTACAATTGCTGATTTGCTCTTGGCGAGTACTGCTCGGGAGATTTCCCCTCAGAATGTCCGCGACGGGATCACAGAAGCGATTGAGAAAGATCTGATTGTTATGCCACGCCATCCAGATGAGTTGGAAAAGTTTATCAAATTTCCGGACGGCAAGCATTTAATGGACTGGGAATGGTGGAAGTCGCTGATCGAAGCTGCACCAGAAGAGGAACGCGCCAAACTTCAAAATACTTGGAAGCCATTTCTTAAACGCACGGCGTGGGGAAAAGAGCTGCTTCTGTATGGCCAGAGAAGCTACTTGGACAGACAATTCAATGATTATGACCCATCAAGAAAGGATCTCTGGGAGAATCACAACCGGCCGTGGGATTTCGATCACATTCATGCCGTATTTTATTTCTGGGGTAAGCAGGGCGCCTATGCGCATTTCTGTCGCGAATGGGGCGATTGCATCGGCAATCTGCGTGCATGGCCTTTCGAGGAGAACCGTTCGTACCAGACAGATACAGCGAAAGAGAAGCTCAGCGGCAAGCCCAATGAGATGAAGTGGAGTTTGATCGAATCGGAAGCCGAACTGGAGGCTTTCTCACAACGTCACGACACGCGATTCAAACCTGCAGACGCGCGTGCTTTGGCGGAAGCGATCAAAACCCGATTCATTAGGATTTACAGAGATTGGTACAACTCGACTGGAATGAGTCTCATTCTATTACGAAAACCCTCATTAATGTCGCCGGGATCAACCCCGCAACTTGAGGTTACCACTGACTCCAGCCTGTTGAACAATAAATGACATCGGAAAGGAAAACTATGCCTGCTAACCCCAAACATCGCGAGCACGTTCGCGCATCCGCCAATGAGAAGGACAAAGACGGTCAGCCGCCATTGAATTATGCCGCAGCCTACGGAGACAACGATCTCGCCAAACGGTTGCTGGCTACATGTTGTGCATGTGAACTGAAGTCCCTCAGACAGCTTCGTGTTGATGTTGTCGTAAATGTTGGGCATGAGTGAAGGTCAATCCACTTCCCCGGCATCCTCGGCCGGCTGGGGTTGCTCGAACAAATCCAAGTAGGGCTTGAACCGGAAACGCCGGTTGCGCTTCCAGCCGGTGGTCTCCTGCAACAAACCGGCTTGGACGAATTGCTCGACGACCTGGTTGGCCTTCACGTAAGAGCAGTCCAAGTGCTGTTCCACCAAGCGCACGGTAATGATCGGTTGCTCGAATAGGTAATCGAACAGCTTGTGGCCGGCGACGGAGTTGCCGAGGGATTCCATGAGGGTCCGGCGCCCGCTCTCGCGCAGCGCCAAAATCTGCCGGGCCGTATTCGTTGCCGCGTCACTGACTTCGGCGACGCCTTTGAGGAAAAATTTTAGCCACGCTTCCCAGTTTCCGTCGTAGCATTCTTTGTTCGACACACTACGGACGTATGCTGCAACACAGTTGTGCTGCGACCGGCTCAGCGTCTGCAAGCCACCAACATTCGTTATGGGAGTGATTGTCAGATCCACTTTCGTAATCCCGCTCACAGGTGGAGCGGAGAACTGCCGTTCCCGGTATCGTCTTCCGCCGCTACGAGTGATTTCCTCAACGAGTTCTTGGTGCACTATTCGCATTTCCTTTACGGACGACAATTTCCTTGTGGGTTCCCCATGCCCCAATTCCAGTCGCAACTCATGGATGTCCCTGAGCAATTCTATGTACTCCGGTGGCCCATCCTCGATTGCGCCCTCCGCAACCTGCAAACGCAACTGGGGCGCCAAGTACGTTAGAAGTTCTCCCTCGGCAACCAACGCCAGCACCCCGGTATTGATGCGCGGCAGGTGGGCGAGCAGTTGTCGAATGTCTTCGCGCCGCAACGCCTGACGCAATCTCCGGCACCGCTCAATGGTGAGCGATTCCGGGACACATTTGCGTCCAATCTTGGCAACTGCTTCGGTTGCTGGTCTAAAACCGAGCCAACCGAGAATCTCCCGTTGCGGCTTGGTCACATAGAAGCGCGCAGCAGCAAGCGGGGATGGCTCCGGGGGGCATTTGATGTCCGTATTATTGGCCAGACAGAAACCAGCCAGCGGATTCGATGTCAACAGATAAACAGCCGCCTGCTTCCCCTCCAAGACAAACAATCTGATTGCGCCTCGGGCCGATTGAAACCTCTCAATTGGATTCTTTGCCGACACCCATTACTCCTTTGACTACTTGCCGTGACCTCCTGTGCCTGAGTTTTCCGAGTTGGAGACTCCCGTTAGGCGCGGCGAAATGGCGAATGATGTCGTCGGCGATCTTCTCCGTCAGGCCATGCCACGGATCACAGGGAAAGACGGAGCGACCGGGGATATGCTCCAGAATCGGCTCTACCTCGTCGTCGAGGACGGCGTAGTGGCGAATCTTGTCCTCTTTACGATACCGCACGGCATCCACGAGCCATTGAAAGATTTCCAAGCCACGTGACTCCGTTTCGATATCCGGTGTGCGCCCAATGACTCGCTCACGCGGGAGGTCATGCTGTCGCCAGAGCCAGCCGAGCGTGAAAAAGGAGAAGCCTGTCCGCCAAGAAGTGGAGAAGACGACGTGTACCTGCGGGTGGTGATCCAGAATCCGCCGCAACTGCTTCACGCAATCAGGGGCGAAGATGTTCTCGTAACTTTTCCTTCTTCGGATTCAACACTCCGTCAACGTCGAGAAACAGAATATCCATTTCCATCGGCGCAACTTTACACCCCACGTCAAGACGATAGTCGAACCCACCTTAATCTTCGAGTTTCCAGACTCGTGATTTCGTCACCATAAGGAAAAGACGCATCGTTTCGAGATTGTGGCCAATCGACATTGCCTGCTCTCGCCGATATTCCTCGTCAAGTATTGCTACGCGAGGAAACCAAGACTTGTCGGCGGTTGTCATCAGGAACTCATCCAGACTGCTTCCGTGGATTACCATCGAGCTCTGCATGTACCCAAAATATCCGAAGCGTATTCCGGCTTGACGCATATTAGCGGCAATATTTCTCGCCTGCTCATCAAGCATTTCAAAAAATGAAAGATGAACTCGGCGAGCGGCGGCATCTTCTAGTTTACTTTCCCAGCTTGCCAAAGTTGGGTCTGCCAGCAATTCCTCGATCTCACGAAGTCGCTTCTTAAGGCCAACTTCAGCTTTCGCGCGGTCGCCCTTTTGAGCAACTCGGTAAACCTCATGTCCACCCCAATGGAACTGCTCGACAAATCTTCGATGGCGGGCGTCATTCAGCGTTTCTTGGGCGACTGTGGTACATTCATCAAAACCCGCTGCTAGATTTCTTGGGTCGGTCATCTCCTTGAATTTATCCTTTTAGGCCCAGAGACACCAAGCGGCGTAAGCACGCATCCGATTCATCGTCTCCCGCCACTTCTTTTCCTTAGTATCCCTCTCTTCCGATAATGGGTCCATGATGAGTCTTACCTGCAAGTAGGCTTCGAGGGACATCCGTTCCAAGACCGTGAGCATCATGCGAAGACGACCCGTCAACGTCGCCAACGTGGCATCAGACACCGCATACGATCTTGCCCAAAAATTCATCCACGCCAACCGCTCCGGAGTTGCAGTCTGAGTGGGGATGTTCTGTAGCAACTCCGTTGCATCCTTTTGAAAATGAAGTATCCGCCTCTCCACTTCATCTCGATCTTCAAACGGATCCGTCCCATCCGGATACCAAAAATCTTTTGGGATGCTGATCCTCCGATTATTAAACCCGGGCATAAATTTCTCCGATGCTCTATTTCTTCTAGCCTGCCGGTTTGTCGCCGATCTTTTCTAACTTAGCGAGGAGGACGTTGATATTCACACTTCTCATCGCTTTCGCTCCCATTTGATGGCTGGCTTTCAACGTTTTCAGCGTAGTTTCAGCACAAGGTAATCGCAAGGCATTTTTCTACCACCGGAACAGCCGGGCGGCGTTGGCTTCGGTGGCGCGGGAGATTTCTTCGACGCTGACGCCGCACAGTTGCGCGAGCACGGCGGCGGTCAACGGGAGGCGCGACGGTTCGTTGCGTTCGCCCCGGTGCGGTTCGGGCGCGAGATACGGTGAGTCGGTTTCCAGCAGCGCGCAGTCGAGCGGGATTTTCACGGCGACGTCGCGCATGGTGGCGGAGTTTTTGAAGGTGAGGATGCCGGCAAAGCTGATCATCAACCCGGCCTCGATGCACTCGAACGCCATCTTGGCGTCGCCGGTAAAACAATGCATCACGCCCCACGGTATCCAGTCTTTCGGCAACGCCTCGGCGTGCGCTTTGACGATGTCCAGCATGTCGGCGTCAGAGTCGCGGCTGTGAATGATGACCGGCAAGCGGCGCTCTTTGGAAAGGACGAGGTGCGCCCAGAACAGGTCGCGTTGTTGCTGGCGCAACGCGTGATCGTTTTTGGCTTCGCGAAAATAATCCAGCCCGGTCTCGCCGATGGCGACGACTTTAGGATGTTCGGCTAGTTTCGCAATCTCGATCATACCGGCAAGACTGACGTTGGGAATTTCGCCGGGATGGAGACCGACGGCGACGTGGATGCCGGTATGTTCCGCGGCGAGCGCGAGCGTGTCGCGCGCGGTGGCGAGGTCGGTGGCGACGCTGACGATGCGATTGACACCGGCAGCGCGAGCGCGTTCGAGCACGGCTTCGAGGTCGCCGGTGAAGGCGGGCCAGCTCAAGTGGGCGTGTGTGTCGGTAAACATTGGTCTTGTCAGTGCGCGCCGAGTTGTTTATCACTCCCCCTGAACCAACTCAACAAAGGAGATTCCAAATGGCAAGACCCGTCACACTCTTCACCGGCCAGTGGGCCGACCTACCCTTCGAAACGATGTGCCAGAAAGCCAAGAGCTTTGGCTTCGACGGCCTCGAACTCGCCTGTTGGGGCGACCATTTCGATGTGGACCAGGCCGTTGCCGACAAAGGCTACTGCAAGAAACGCTGGGACATCCTCGCCAGCAATGGCCTCACCGCGTTCGCGATTTCCAGCCACCTCGTCGGCCAGGCGATCTGCGACAACATTGATGCCCGGCACCAATGCATCCTGCCGCCCGATGTCTGGGGCGACGGCGAACCGGAAGGCGTCCGCAAACGCGCCGCCGAAAAGATGATCAAGACCGGCCAGGCCGCACGCGCGTTCATGGACGCGAAGCCCGCCAGCCTCGGCGGCAAGAAAGGCGCCACCGCCGTCGTCAACGGCTTTACCGGCTCCTCCATCTGGCATTCGATCTACGCGTTCCCGCCGACCAGCGACGAGTACTGGCAGAAAGGCTTCGACGATTTCGCGAAGCGGTTCCGGCCAATCCTCAAGGCGTTCGATGCGCTCAACGTAAACTTCGCCCTCGAAGTTCACCCGACCGAAATTGCGTTCGACATCGCCAGCGCCCAGCGCGCCGTCGCTGCCGTCAAGAAACACAAACGCTTCGGCTTCAACTTCGACCCCTCGCACTTCGGCTATCAACACGTTGACTACGTGAAGTTCATCCGGCTGTTCGGCGAGCGGATTTTCCACGTCCACATGAAAGACGTGTGGTGGGGCCACGGCGACGGCACGGTCGGCGTATTCGGCGGCCATGTTCCCTTCGGCGACGCGCGCCGGTACTGGGACTTCCGTTCGCTCGGCCACGGCGACATCAACTTCGAGGACATCATCGTCGCCCTCAACGATGTCCGCTACACCGGCCCGCTCAGCGTTGAGTGGGAAGATGGCCGGATGGATCGCGAACACGGCGCCGCCGAGGCGTGCGCGTTCGTCAAGAAGATCGACTTCAAGTCCAGCGCCATCGTGTTCGACGCCCAGTTCGACCGCTAGCAGTCTATGGACTTAGCTCAACACTTTTCTTGAACTGTCTCTGGGTGCGAGGTGTCTGTGGAATATGCTAGCACGGCTCGTCAACATTGATCGCGATACGCCACTCCTTTTGCCACCCG
>Ga0114951_10003283_pt1 | contig 16878 bp, 19 predicted proteins | sample AM7aDNAmetaG_FD_88677 | JGI IMG/M metagenome (GOLD analysis project Ga0114951, IMG submission 88677) | Freshwater microbial communities from Finland to study Microbial Dark Matter (Phase II) - AM7a DNA metaG | ecosystem: Environmental > Aquatic > Freshwater > Lake | place: Finland: Lake Alinen...
ATCATCCGCCGTGCTTATGGTTATCGAGATGATGAGTACATGAAGCTCAAAATTATCCAAGCGTGCTCGTCTTTAAGGTTTTTTCAGCCGTGGACGGTAGCGTTCAACAATTCAGAATGAGCCAAAATTTCTTTGTCTATGGGATAATAACTGTCTATGGAAAAAAAATATATGACTTTAAGCCAATTAACACCGTATGCGCCCCGCACTTTTGTCCCTGCGGATGCGGTTCTGACTAATCCATCTGTCATCACAGCCTTGTATGAAAAACTCCTGGTGCGTCCTGTGGTGTCGCATGCGGAGCTGGAGGCGTGGATCCTGGATCGTTCGGAGCTGGATGCGGCCCTGGGCCAAGCCGGGAGTATCCTTTATATTGCCATGACATGCGCCACGGATGACCCCGTGCGGGCAAAAGCCTATCAGGATTTTGTAGAGCAGGTCGAACCCGTTGTAAAACCGCTGGCCCATGCCTTGAACGAACGGTTTCTTGTTTTAAACAGCCGTTATCCGCTCGATGCTGCCCGGTATGAGGTTTATGTGCGTTCGGCGCGGGCCGAGGTGGAGCTCTTTGTTGAAAAAAATATTCCCCTTGAGACAGAGGTCAGTCTTTTGGCGCAGGAATATCAGTCTGTGTGCGGGGCCATGACTGTGGAATTTGACGGAAAAGAACGCACCCTGCCTGAAATGGGAAAATTCCTTCAGGAGACGGACCGTGTCCTGCGCGCCAGGGCCTGGCGTGCGGTGGCCGTGCGGCGCCTGCGCGACAAGGATAAACTCGAGGATATTTTTGACAGGATGCGCGGCCTGCGCGGGCGTATCGCGGCCAACGCGGGTTTCGGGAATTTCCGTGATTACCAGTTCAAGGCCTACCAGCGGTTTGATTACACAGCCGAAGATTGCAAGGCATTTCATCGTTCGGTCAGGGAGCTTGTGGTCCCGCTGCGCCGGGTCATTGATCAGAAGCGTATGCAGGACATGGGACTTACGTCCCTGCGGCCCTGGGATACGGCGGTAGATCCCAAGGGGCGTTTGCCCCTCAAGCCGTTTGACGCGGTGGGCCGCCTTGTGGAAGGGGTCGGGAGTATCTTTGAGAGGCTTGACCCTCAACTAGCCCTTTTTTATAAAGATATGAAAGGCCTCGGGCTTTTAGACCTTGAAAGCCGCAAGGGCAAAGCCCCCGGCGGGTACCAGAACACCCTGACCGAGGCGCGCAAACCTTTTATTTTTATGAATGCAGTTGGTGTCGATGATGATGTCAGGACCTTGTTGCACGAGTCCGGCCATGCGTTTCACGCGTATCTATCCGCCGGCGAGTCGCTGGATGATTACCGCCATGCGCCCATGGAATTTTGCGAGGTTGCATCCATGAGCATGGAATTGATGGGGTGCGGCGGGATGGGGTTTTTTTACGGGGATGAGGATGTGCGCCGTTCCAATGTGGAACATCTTGAAGGAGTTATTTCCACACTGGCCTGGGTCGCCACCGTCGATGCGTTTCAGCACTGGATCTATGAGAATCAGGGGCATACCCCCCTTGAGCGGCGTGAGGCCTGGGTGCGTTGTTTGAAGGAGTTTGGCGGCGGGGTGGTGGATTGGGATGGCCTTGGTGAAGAAATGTCTTTTTTGTGGCATCGTCAGCTGCATATTTTCGAGGTCCCATTTTATTATATCGAATACGGGATTGCCCAGCTGGGCGCCCTGCAGTTATGGCAGAAGTTCGGGAAGGACCCGGTACGGGCTGTGGCCGATTACAAGAAAGGCCTGTCCCTGGGTGGATCCAGGCCGTTGCCGGAACTTTTTGCCGGGGCGGGGATCCGTTTTGATTTTTCCAAAGAGATGCTGGGGCCTTTGATGGACGAGGTTTATCGGGAATGGCAAAGGTTAAATTTATGAAAAATAATAATGACATCGTTCATTCGGGGAAATATTTGAAGCTCGTTATCCGTGACGGATGGGAATATATCGAACGGGTGAATTGTTCGGGGATCGTGATCATTGTGGCCAAGACCCCCGATGACAAGATCCTTCTGGTGGAACAGTTCCGTCCACCCGTGGGGAAGAATACGATCGGGTTTCCCGCCGGCCTGGCCGGGGATGCGCGCGGCAAGCGCGGCGAGAGCCTGGCGGCGGCAGCTCGGCGGGAATTGCTGGAGGAAACAGGGTACAGCGCCCGCAGGATGGCGCCTTTTTTCGAGGGGCCGGTATCGGCGGGCATGTGCGGGGATATGGTCACGATTTTTCATGCGCAGGGGCTTAAGAAGGTCGCTTGTGGGGGCGGGGTTGGTGACCATGAAAAGATCCGGGTGCACGAAGTGCCGGTTGCCACCGCGGATGCCTGGCTCAAAGCGCAGGGAAGGAAGGGAATTCTTGTCGGGCCTAATGTCTTCGCAGGACTTTATTTCCTCAGGCATTGGGCGTGATGGGTCTGCGCAAACTTACCCATGAAGAGGTTGTGCGCCGCCAGATCCCCCGATCGAGGATGGCGCGTGTTCCGATCGTGGCACTGCTTGACAATATCCGCAGTCTCAACAATGTGGGGGCTATTTTTCGTACCGCCGACGGCGCCGGGATCGAGAAGTTGTGGTTGTGCGGGATCACGGGATATCCGCCGCAGGGAGGGATCGCCGCGACCGCCCTGGGGGCCGAGGACAGTATGGCGTGGGAATACGCCAGCGATGCGGCCGATGTCATTGGCCGTTATAAAGCGCTCGGCTATCAGGTTGTCCTTTTGGAGCAGGCCGAGGGGGCGGTGGCGTACGATGCTTTTATGCCTGCGGGGCCGGTTTGTCTGGTGCTGGGCAATGAGGTCGAGGGCGTTGCCGATACGCTGGTGAAACTGGCCGATGCCGCCATCGAGATCCCCATGGCCGGCGTCAAGAATTCCCTTAATGTGGCAGCCGCCTTCGCGGTGGCTGTATTTCATTTGCGTCGTAGCCTTGGCGATTCCTTTTCCATGTTATAACTCTAAAAATGGCATGGATTTGCGATTCAGTTGGAAAAGATTTTATTTGACGGTTCCCCTGATCGGGCATAATATATTTACAGATTACAACCGAAAGGACATCTCCCGATGGACCGTGAAAAATTGCTTCAGGACAAGGAAGTCATTGAAGAGATCAACCGCCACAAGTGGCTGCAGAGTGAACTGGTTGGTTATGATATCGGGTTTGATGCGGCAGCCAATGACTGGTTTGAACACTACGCCAGCGCGTGGGTCGAGTACCATATGCCCAAAAATGGCAAGGATACCAAGACAAAGCCCCGGAAATGATCCCTCCTGACCGCGGTATTTTTTTATTCCTTATTAAATGATTGCTTCCATTCAATGCGAAAGGGTCAATGAGTATGTCATTTTATAAAGTTGTTTTATTACGTCATGGAGAAAGTACCTGGAACAAGGAGAATCGTTTTACCGGGTGGGTCGATGTGGATCTTGCGCCCAACGGTATGCTTGAGGCGCAGGAGGCCGGCGAGACGCTCAAGAAAGAGGGGTATGTGTTTGATCTGGCCTATACGTCTTTATTGCGCCGTGCCAATAACACCCTTAACGTGGCGCTGGACAAAATGGATCTCATCTGGATCCCTGTGAGGAAAACCTGGCGCCTGAACGAGCGTCATTACGGGGCGCTGCAGGGGCTGGATAAAGCCGATACCCTCAAGAAATACGGCGAAGAGAAGTTCAAGCAGTGGCGCCGCAGTTATGATGTCCCGCCGCCGCCGCTTTCACGCGACGATGCCATGTATCCGGGAAAGGATCCCCGTTACGCGGACGTGGCTCCCGAAGAGCTTCCGTTGACGGAGTGCCTGAAAGACTGTGTGGCACGCGTCCTGCCCTACTGGTTTGTCGAGATAGTTCCGCAGATACTCAAGGGCCGCAAGGTCGTTATCGCGGCGCACGGCAATTCCCTGCGCGCGCTGGTCAAGCACATCAAGGGCATCAGTGACGCGGATATTGCGGAACTTAATATCCCCACCGCGATCCCGCTTGTCATCGAGCTGGATAAGGACTTGAGGTTTGTCAGGGATTATTATCTTGGAGATCAGGCCCGAATCCAGGCGAAGATCGCGGGGGTTGCCAACCAGGGTAAGAAATAGGGGAAAGAAATCCTGATAATCCATTGACCCTTCCCGTGGCTGAATTTATAATTACACTGGCCATGGGGAGGTTGATGTTGGCATATAAAATCCGGTTGAAATAAAGAAGGCCGTTGGGAAAAATTCCCGGCGGTTTTTTTATTTTGGGCTACAACCAAGGAGGAACGGATGACAACCAAGGTTCTCACCAAAGGCAGGGTCAAGTGGTTCAATAATCAGAAGGGCTACGGTTTTGTCAATCCTGATGGCGAGGAAAGCCGTGATGTGTTTGTGCATTATTCCGCCATCCAGGGGGAGGGTTACAAGACGCTTGCACCGGACCAGGAAGTTGAATTCGAATTGCTCAACGGGCCCAAGGGCGATATGGCTCAGAATGTGGTCAAACTTTGACGGGATACGATGAAAATACTCCATGAAGTGTCGTTGCGGCTCAAGCGGGAAGGCTTGTCTGCGGATTTGATGCGTGTCAACCTTGAAGCGATGGGGATCTCGCCGGAAGATATTGTCGAAGAAGAAGGTAAGGATTATCGCAAAATATCTGTCTTCTACCCTTTGGCTGCGGCGGCCCGCCGGTTTGTCCGTGGTGTCAGGGGGATGAAGCTCAAGGGCGTGGGGATATCTGTCCGTTGCCATCGGAAAACGGACTGGGAATCCCAATGGAAAAAAGGATGGAAACCTTTTGCCCTGACCCGCAGGCTTTATGTGATCCCTCTTTTTCTAACGGGCGTGACATGCCCGCGCGGGAAAATGCCGCTTTACCTGGATACCACATCGGCGTTCGGGACCGGCTTGCATGAGACAACACGCTTTTCTGCGGGCTTGATCGAAGGGCTGAAGGATTCTTTTGAAAGTTTCCTCGATGTTGGGACCGGGACCGGCATTCTCAGCGTTGTTGCGCTCAGGTCAGGCGCGCGGTATACGGAGGCGTTTGATATTGATACGGGTGCTGTGACGGCCGCCAGGCGGAATCTCAAGGCAAACGGATTGCGCTGTGATGTGTTGCGGGTGTGTGATATGGGGCATTATGTGGCGCAGCGGGCTTTTAGGCTGGTGGCCGCCAATCTGATCACGCATGACCTTGTCGCGTTCCGCCGGAAGATTGTGGCCTGTGTCGCTCCGGGGGGGCATTTGATCATTTCAGGGATCTCTCTTAAGAATATGCCGCTTGTCAAAAAGGAATACAACATGTCTGCCGGGTTAAAGTGCCTGAAAATTGTCAAGGGCAAGGAATGGGCCGCATTTTTGTTCGCGCGGCAGGTATAAGGTACATATGATCAAGGATCCGGATATAGAAGAACTTTTCATCCGTTCATCCGGCCCGGGCGGGCAGAACGTGAACAAGGTGGCGACCTGCGTTGTGCTAAAACACAGGCCCACCGGGATCATGGTTAAATGCCAGGAATTCCGTACCCAGCATCAAAACCGTGTGCGGGCCCGTCAATTGCTGATGGACGCGTGTGTCCGCCGACGCCAGGCAGAAGAGGCCAAACAACAGGCCAGGCGGGAAAAAAAGCGCCGCCAGTCCAGGGGGCGTACGCGCGCCGGCCAGGAGCAGTCCCTCGAAGCAAAGCGCCGTCGTTCCCTCCGCAAGCAGTCCCGGCGGTCACCGCATCAGGGCAATATATAGGTATCTATTAAAATATTATTTATTGAAAACCTTCCTGCCGGGACTATAATACGGGCACAATTCTCCTTATGAAAAAAAACAAATACGTTCTGGGCATTTCCGTTTTCAATGAAGGCGACAAGATCCTCCGGGTCATTGAACGCTTCAATGACTATGACACCTATGATGTCCTCATCATGGATGATGGATCCACCGACGGATCCATGGAACGGATCCCCATGAACAGCCATATTTTTATCGTCCGCCAGACAGAGAACCGCGGTGCCGGGCATAGTGTCCGTTCATGCCTCAGGTGGGCGGAGGAAAAGGGGTATGAGGCGCTTTTTCTTGTGGCGGGCAACAACAAGGACACGCCTGAAGATATTGTCAAACTTGTGGATGGCATGGCGGCGGGTTTTGATCTGGTCCAGGGGTCGCGCTATCTTCCCGGCGGTAGTTTTGGGAACATGCCCTTTTACCGCACCGTGGCCACACGGCTGGTTCATCCGCTTCTTTTTTCTCTGATCACAGGCCGCCGGATCACGGACAGCACCAACGGTTTTCGTGCGATACGGCTTTCTATTCTGGAAGACAAGCGTATCGATCTCGACCAGTCCTGGCTCGATCATTATGAACTGGAGCCTTACATTTTTTATAAAATCATCAGGCTGGGGTACAAGGTCAAGGAAGTTCCCGTGCGCAAGGTCTATCCGCCGCATGCGATGGGGTATACCAAAATGAAGCCGGTTACCGGGTGGTGGAGTATCCTGCGTCCGCTTGTATTTCTTGGCTTGGGGATAAAAAAATAAAATGTTGTCTTTCCTGCGTTCTGTCAAGACACCGCTATGGCTGCTCTGGATCGCTGTCGGCTGCGCGCTGGCAGCAGGTATTCTGCTGCGTTTTTACCATCTGAAGGCCAGCGGTTTCTTTTTTTATGATGAAGGGTTGTACCTGCAGTATAACCGCGGCGTGCTTGAGTTTGTCCAGGCGCATCAGTTTAAATCCTTGCACGACAAGATCATGGCGCTGGGGGTTTATTTGCGTTCGGCTTTGGCCAGCGGGAAATCTTTCTGGTTTTTCATCATTGATATGCGTTTTCTCTGGGGCGGTCTTTCGGATTGGACTTTTTCCAAGGTCGCCGCCGCGCTTTGCGGGATTGCCGTATTTCCCCTGGTTTTTCTTTTTGCGCGCAGGTACTACGGTTCCAGGTCTGTTGCCTGTCTCGCTGTGGCCATCCTTGCCGTCCTTCCTTCGCATGTGTTTTATTCGCGCGTGGGCCTTCAGGAAGCTTTTAGCACGGTGCTTGTGCTGGGAGGATTTTATCTTTACCTTTTTCCAGGGAGGTTTGGGCCGAGGACCATTCTTGCCGGTCTGGTGCTGGCGTCCGCTTTCTTCGCGAATTACAGGCTTGTTATCTTGCCTTTCATGATTCTGGTGGCAGAACTATGGGCCTGGCGGGTGGAGCGGCAGGGGTTTAATCTGCGCAAGTATGTCTGGTTTGTACTGACTTTTGCGGCGGCCGTAGTCCTGGTGGGCAGTGCGTTTGGCGGGGCGGCGCTTTATGTTATTTTTGCGTGGATATTCCATCAGGGATATGAAGCGCCCCAGACATTCGCCTGGATCAACTTCCTGTCGTATCCCTATTATTTGTGCCGGATGGAAAATGTTCTTTTTGCAGGTTTCTTTTTTGCGGGTGTTTATGCGGCGTTCAGGCGGCAAGGGAAGTTTCTTTTGCCGTTTTTCCTGGTGTGTGTCCAGATGCTGATCTTTTCTACCACAGGAGAGAAGGGCGCGCGGTATATCTGTGTGGTCTTGCCTTTTGCGGTCATGTCGGCGGCGTTTCTCATCAAGACGCTTTATGATCGGGGCGCGGATGTCCGCTGGCGCGTGGCATTGATCGCGCTGGTGGCCCTGATGCTCTGCCTTTTGACGGTGAAGTCGGCGCAGATCGCCCGGGCTTCGTCCGATTACACGCGTACCGCGGATTACCTGGCCGCTCAGGGGACGGATGGGAAATTTATGGCGACCCAGGAGCAGGTTCTCGGCCTTTATTTCGACAGCGGTACGGTCAAGGGGGTTCAGCTGGATTTCAGCAGGATGCTGGCGCTTTATGCCAAGGGGTACCGCTATCTTGTCATCGATCCCCAGGGCTATGTCGGCTCGACCCAGGGGCCGAAGTTTACAGCGGCGTTGAAGGATTATTTGTCTTTTATTGACGGGAATATCACTCCGGTCAAAACTTTTCCTCATATGAATCAGGCCATGCTGGAACGTTTTGTGTTTGAGCACAGCGAAAACCTGGCGACTTCCGTGAGGTTCCTTGATTCAGGCGGCCTGGCGCGCAAGGGGTCGATCCGGATTTATGATCTTGCGCCCGAGGTGCCGTCCATGGCTGTTTTTGCGCTGCGCTACAGAGGCGGGCAGCGATGAGCCGGGTAAGGACGCTTCCGGCGGATGTGGCGCTCGCGACCCTGGCCTTGCCCGGGTTAAAAAACAATCTTTTTTCATCTCCGGCATGGATCCGCGTCATCCTCAAGGCCTATGGCCCGCGCATGTTCATCAAATACATTGAACGGGACGGCCGCATAGAGAGCTATGTTTTTTACACGGTTGTCAAAAATTTCCTCGAATGGAAAGTCTGTGTCCTGTCTTACTGCGATTATTGCGACGCCCATATGGCTTCCGCGAGTGACTGGCGGCTTGTGTTTGAGGACCTGAGGCGCGAATACCCCATGTTCCGTCTGGTGGTGCGCAGCCTGCGGGATGAGTTGGCCCGTACGTGCGGCTGTTTCCAGGAGATGAGCCGGGAATATTTTCATTTACTGGACTTGGGCGGCAGGGACAGTGACGGGATATGGAAAGCCTTTGACGGTAAATTCCGCAACCAGGTCCGCCAGGGCCAGTCACGGGGGCTTGTGGTGCGCGAGTGCACCCGTGATGAGCTGAAGGATTTTTACGCGCTCCATGTGCGCCTGCGCAAGATGAAATACGGCATCTTTGCCCAGCCGTATTCTTTTTTTACAACGATGTGGGATGAGTTTATCGGCCGCGGGCAGGGCTTCCTTCTGGGGGCGTTCACGCCTGACGGCAAGATGGCCGGCGCGACCATTTTTCTTGTTTGCGGCGACACGCTGTATTACAAGGTCAATACGTCTTCCCGGGCGGGGGTCGAGCTCCGTTGCAACAATGTTCTTTTATGGGAAGGGATACGCCGTGCCAAAGAGCGCGGGCTGTTGTTCGTTGACCTTGGTTCCAGCGGGCTGGCGCAGGACGGTCTGGTGGCGTTTAAAGACGGGACAGGAGCGCGGCGGATGGAGATCATCCATATCGGGTATCACCCTGAGGGGTATGTGTTCAGCCGTAAAAGGCTGTTGAAGGCTTACACAAAGTTGTTCACGGCGCCGTGGGTTCCGGATGTGGTCACGCGCTGGGGCAGCCATCTTATTTACCATTTTCTGGCATGATTTATGCGGGTTCTTCGCGATCAATTTGATGAGTGGGCTAAATTCACCGGTGGAAAACTTTCAGGACGTCAGTGGCTTCTGGCGAAATGGGAGGTCTTCGAGGGCATCGACTGGCCTCCTGAAAAAATCGAGTTGATGCTCATGATCCTTTCTTCCCGGCTCAACCTTAAGCCCGGCCATATCCTGGCGGATGTCGGGTGCGGTGGCGGGTGGATATTGCAGGCGCTTCTGCCGCAGGCCGGGTATGCATTCGGGGTTGATTTTTCCGCACAGATGCTGGCTAACGCGCGACAGGTCGTGCCCTTCAGCCGGCTTGTCCAGGGTGATATCGGGGCTTTGCCCCTGCGCGGGGAAAGCGTGGACCGTCTGTTGTGTTATTTTGTCCTGGTCAATATGATGGATGACGGTCTGGTGGAACGCGCCCTGCTCGAATTGACCCGTGTGCTTAAGCCCGGCGGTATCGCCCTTGTCGGACAGCTGCCGGATGCTTCGGGGTCCTCGGATTATAATGCGGCCAAGGCCGCATACATGGATTATTGCCAACACACATTCCCTGTTGGTGCAAGTTATCGCGATGTCGAACGGATGCCGCAAAAACTCTTTGATATGCCCAGGCTGGAAGCGTTCCTGCAAGCCCGAGGGATCGCTTATCATATGGAACCGTCGTTTAATCCGTTCTACCGTCCCGGAGAACCTTCCACGGTCTGGTGGCGGAAAGATCTTGTGATCGAAAAGAGATAGCATGTGCGTGTGACAGTATGGTTGGTTTTATGGGGTATCGCTATCTCGTCCTTGCCGGCGTTGGCCGCAGAGCGACTGGAAGAATCGAAATTTTACCTGGGCACCACGGTCCGCGCCGAGATCTGTTACGGGCCGGGAGAGAAGCCAAAAGCTGAACAAGCCATGGCGTCTGTCTGGCAAAAGTTCGCGGCCATTCATGAACACATGAATGCCTTTGATCCTGCCAGCGATGTGGCGGCGGTCAATGCGGCGGATGGTTCTTCTGTGGCGGTTCACGACGATGTATACGCTCTTTTGGCGCGGTCAAAAGAATACGCCAGGATAACGGGCGGGGTTTTCGACGTGACGGTGGGGCCGTTGATGGCCCTTTGGCAGGCGGCGGGCCGGCGTGACGCTTTGCCTTCGGCTGAGGAGATCCTTGAAGCCAAAAAGATGGTTGATGCCTCGCGCATCGAGTTGCTGCCGGGCGGTCGTGTGCGGCTTCCGCCGGGGATGAAGATCGACCTGGGGGGCGACGCGTCCGGGTTTGCCGCTGATGAGGCGGCCAGGGTCCTGCGGCAGGCGGGGTTTAACGATTTTCTGGTTGATGCGGGCGGCGAGATTTATGCGGCCGGGCATGCCTGTGCGGGCCGCCCCTGGCATGTGGGTGTGAAGGATCCGGTGATGGCCCATCATGTGGCAGGGGTTGTTGTGATCCGGGATGCGGCGGTCAGTACGTCGGGCAGTTATGAAAAGTATGTTACGATCAAAGGCGGGCGCTGGCCGCATATTGTCAATCCCTTGACAGGTTATCCCGAGCGGGGTGTGGTGAGTGCCACGGTGATGGCGCCTGTTGCGGCAGATGCAGATGCCCTTTCGACGGCGCTATGCGTTCTTGGCCCCGGCCCAGGGCTTAGGCTCATTGATTCATTGGGTCAGGGCTATGCGGGCATGGTGATAACGGAGGGTGTCGACGGTCGGTTTGAAACGCATGCCACGGCGGGGTACGTGGCGTTCAGGATGGATCAATAAACAACGGGGTTTTCCATGCAACAATACCTTGATCTGGTGCGCCATGTGCTTGAGCACGGCGAGACGAAAAAAGACCGTACCGGTACCGGCACCATGTCGGTGTTCGGATATCAGTCCAGGTACGATCTGCGCCAGGGGTTCCCTTTGGTGACGACCAAAAAGGTTCTTTTCGACGCGGTTGTGCATGAGCTGTTGTGGTTCCTGCGCGGGGCGACCAATATCAATGACGGGCTCAAACAGCACACGCCCATCTGGAATGCCTGGGCGGATGCATCGGGCGAGCTTGGTCCGATCTATGGTTATCAGTGGCGCCAATGGGAAAAATTTGTTGATCAGGGGGGTGTTTATGCCAGGGAGCATATTGACCAGATCACCCAGGTGATCGCCATGATCAAAAAGTCGCCGGATTCACGCCGGCTCATCGTCAGCGCCTGGAATGTGGCGGATATCGAGCGCATGGCCCTGCCGCCGTGTCATGCTTTTTTTCAGTTCTATGTGGTGAATGGGCGTCTCGATTGCCAGCTGTACCAGCGTTCTGCGGATATCGCGCTGGGCGTGCCTTTCAATATTGCCAGTTACGCCTTATTGCTCAGCATGGTGGCCCATGAATGCGGCTTGACGCCCGGGATCTTTGTGCACACCCTGGGGGACGCGCACATATATCTTAATCATCTTGATGGGTTAAAGGAGCAGTTGACCCGCTCCCCGAAGCCACTTCCCCGTCTGGATCTGGCGGGTAAGACCGTGCTTGAGTACAGGTTCGAGGATATCAGGTTGTCCGGTTATGAACATCATCCTTTTATTAAATTCCCTATCGCGGTGTGAGCCATGAAAAATTTTTCGATCATTGTCGCTTTTGATGAGCACAGGGGTATCGGAAGGGCGGGGGTCATGCCCTGGCATCTGCCTGCGGACCTGAAGCATTTCAGGGATATTACGACACCCGCAGCCTCGGGGGAGCGCAATGTGGTGATCATGGGCCGCAAAACATGGGAATCCATCCCCGATAAATTCAGGCCTTTGCCGGACCGTGTGAATGTTGTGATTACACGGCAGGTTGATTATGTTTTGCCGGCGGGCGTTGTGAGGTCTTCATCCCTGCAGGAAGCATTGCAAGTTTTTGGGGATCCCGGGCGTTGTGACCTAGGGAAGATATTCATTATCGGCGGTGCCCGGGTTTTTGCCGAAGCCATTGTGCATCCTGCATGTCAGTCCCTTTATCTGACGCATATCAGAGGGGGTTTTGATTGCGATGTTTTCTTTCCCGAGGTCCCGGCTTTTTTTGTTGAAGCAGAACGGTCGGGAAAATTTGAAGAAAACGGGAAAATATTTTCTTTTTCATTGTGTGTCCGCCCTTCTTCCTGTTAAGATGTAGCGTAACATGTTCCTGTGAAAGAGATTGTATTGCATGCTTGCAGGGTTTTGAGGCCATTTAAGATAACGTTTTCTTTCCCGCCTGTTCATTGGCTGTAATATGTTATGTTCCAATCTGATACAGCTTTTTTTGATGCAAAAGGATGCTTTCTTTTAAGTGTAGATTTGTTCGCTAAAGTGTTTTGTTGAAGGTATACTTTAAGCCAAGCGATAAGTCTGTGACGGGAGATGGGTGTCTTTATGGTGGATGCGGAAAAAAAACAGGTCCTTCTGGTCGATAGCGAGGCGGGTTACGTCTCGATGCTCATGCGTTTACTTGAAGAGCGTGGTTTTGATGTCCTCACAGCTGTTTCTTCCCAGGGAGCGTTTCAGAAGGCAGAATCGCTGGATATAGATATGGTCCTCTTGGGTGAGGATATATCTGACTCCAGGGGCCTTGATATTTGCCAGCGGTTGAAAAACAACCGCCGTACCGAACACATCCCGTTGATCCTTTTGACGCGCGAGACCCAGAGCGGTCTTTTTATCAAGGGATATCGTTTCGGAGCGGACGATTGTTTGCACAAGGAGTCTGATAAGGAGGAGCTTTTTGCGCGTATGGAGGTGCTTTGGCGCCGCAGTAACGGGGTAGGCCGGACGGCGCGGGAAGATCGACAGCGCGAGGTCATTCACGAGATCAACAAGATCATCGACAAGGGCCTTGTCACCCCGCATTTCCAGCCGATCTATTTTATCAAACCGTTCCGTCTATTTGGGCTGGAGATCCTCAGCCGGCCGATGCCTGGTTCTTTCATCAATACGGCCGATGATATGTTTAAATTCGCCATCAAATATGATATGTATTACCCGCTGGAAATGCTGTGCTGGCAGAAGGCCATTGAGGTGATAGCGGCCTGTTCCAGAAATGAACATCTTTTTTTCAATTGCAGCCCCTATATCGTTGAAAATTCAAAATTCCAGTCGATCAAGGATATTTTTCAGCGCCACAACATTCCCTTCAACAAGGTTGTACTCGAGATCACAGAGCGTTCGTCGATCAAGCAATTCGATGTGTTCTGCCGCCATCTGAACCAGTTCCGTGATACCGGGTTCAGTTTTGCCGTCGACGACGTCGGAGGCGGTTACGCCAGCCTTGAGTCGATCGTGACAACAAAGCCCGAGATCGTCAAGATTGATCTGCACATTGTCCGCAATGTTCATCTTGATGTGCTCAAGCAGAGCGTGATCAAATTCATCGTGGCTTTCTGCAAGGACAATCAGATCGTGTCCGTGGCCGAGGGTGTCGAGACCAAGGAGGAAATGGATGCGATTGCCGCTTTGGGTGTCGACGCCGTGCAGGGGTATTACCTTTTTCGTCCGACGAATGAACTGAACCTTCGGCAAATGAAAGACCTTTGTGTGGATTTCATGTGAGCGTTGTATATAATAGAAGCGTTCCTGTCCTTTCATCCAATAGCTATTGTTGGGAGAATTACCGCGCATGATGGATCGTCGCAGTTGTGGTGTGTTGTGCCATATTTCCTCGCTGCCATCGCCTTACGGTATCGGCGATCTTGGGCCGGAGGCATTCCGGTTCGTTGATCTGTTAAGCCGTGCCCGCCAGCGTTACTGGCAGGTTTTGCCGCTGAATCCGACAGACAGTGCGCTGGGGAATTCTCCTTACAGCACCTATTCGGCCTTTGGTCTCAATTCACTGCTGATTAGCCCCGATGAGCTTTATGCCCAGGGACTGCTCACGCAGGTCCAGCTGGATGATTGCCGTGCTGCCGGCGATGAGGCAGTGGCTTTCGATAAAGTTTATGCCGCCAAATCAAGGATGCTCGCCGCCGCGTACGCGGCGTACATGAAGCGAGGGTTCGGATCGCGCGCGTTTGATGATTTTTGTGCCGGTCAGGCCTATTGGCTGGATGATCATGCTCTTTTTGTGGTGCTCAAGCGCAGGTTTGCCGATGCCTGCTGGGCCGACTGGCCTGTGGGACTGCGCGACCGAGAGCCCGGGGCCATGACAATGGCTGCCGCCGCGATGGCCGATGAGCTGCGCCGCGAGAAATTTTCCCAGTTTTTATTTTATCGTCAGTGGATGGCCCTTCAGGAGCATTGCTCCCGACTGGGTGTCGGATTGATCGGCGACATTCCGATTTATGTCAATTATGACAGTGTGGATGTCTGGCGTGATCCCGGGTTTTTCAAGTTGGATGAGCAGAGGCATGTGACATTTGTGGCGGGTGTTCCGCCGGATTATTTCAGCCGGGACGGCCAGCGCTGGGGGAATCCGGTGTATGACTGGGACCGCCTCCGTGCAACGGGATTTGCCTGGTGGATCAAGCGTGTGCGGCATAACCTGGCTTTTTTTGACCTTGTGCGCATTGACCATTTTCGCGCTTTTGCCCAATGCTGGGAGATTCCTGCCGCAGAGCCTACCGCCGTGCATGGTGCGTGGCGGGATGTGCCTGGTGTTGAACTCTTTACGGCCCTGCAGGAGGAGTTCCCGGATCTTCCCATCATCGCCGAAGATCTGGGGATCATCACCCCGGATGTGGATGCGCTCAAAGAGCGTTTTGGCCTTCCGGGGATGAAAGTGCTGTTGTTTGCTTTTCACACGGAACCTGAAAAAAGTCGTGATATCCCGGAGCATTATGCGCCGCTGAGTGTCGTTTACACGGGGACGCATGATAACAATACCATCCGCGGGTGGTATGCGCGTGACATCTCGCCGGTCGAAAAGAAAAATATGCGGACGTATTTCGGGCATGAGATCCCTGTGCCAGAGATCAATCAGGTTCTTATTGAGATGGCCCTGCGTTCGCCCTCCCTGCTCGCGGTCATTTCTCTGCAGGATATTCTCGAACTCGGGGAGGAAGCCAGGATGAACAAGCCTTCCACGGTCACGGGGAACTGGAAGTGGCGGTTCGCGCCCGGGAATTTTACATCTGCGATGGCTGAACGTCTGGCCGCATTGACCATGGATACGGGCCGTTAAAATGCCCCTGTTAACGCTTGAGCCGTCACAGGGTGCATGTTACAATCCGTTATGAAAAAAATATCCGTAGTCATCAGCTTGTTCGTATTACTGGGTCTTTCCGGTTGCCTTTGGCCGTTTTCCGGCGGACATAAGAATCCGGAAGCTGGTGTAGTGCCGGTTTCTGTTTCTGTCGAGGTCCTTAATCCTGCCCGTCTCAAGACGGGGGGGAAGCTGTATTTTGCACCATTTTCTGCCGGGGTCGATGCGCCGGCCGGTGAAGCGATTGATCGCATGGCGCTCATGATGGTCAAGGGGGCTTCCGATATCCTGGCAACGGGCAGCAGGTTTGTTCTTGTGTCGGGGGATGATGCTGCCAGCGCTGATATTGTGGTGAGGGGGCGCATTGAAACTTTCAGGCCTAAGGGCGGGTTTAAGCGGGGTGTGGTCATGGAGGTGCGCGGCGATGTGCGCGGGGCGCATGGCGAGGAAGTGCTTGCGCTGATCTATGACCATCGGGATGCTGCCGATGCGCTAAAAAGCGCTGACCAGGCGGCGTACGCCGTCGGGTATGCTATTGGCGAGAAATTGCAGCAGTGAGGCGTGGTTAACATAAAGGAGCGGCGGCTGTGATCGTTGTGACGGGCGGGGCAGGATTTATCGGGAGTTGTGTTGTCGCGGAGCTGAACAGGCGCGGCATGAGTGATATTGTGGTCGTGGACCGCTGGGATGCGGACGGCCTCAAAAAGCACAACCTGGCGGGAAAATCGTACACGGCGTTTTATGACAAGTGCGATTTCCTTCAACAGGTTCTTTCTGACGGGATCAAGGGCGAGGTTAGCGCCATCGTCCACATGGGGGCGTGTTCATCGACCACCGGGCAAGACCGTGAATATTACCGCAGGAACAATTTCGAATACTCATGCCATATGGCGCGCTGGGCATTGCGCAAGAAGGCCCGTTTCATCTACGCCAGTTCCGCCGCCACTTACGGCGGCGGGGAAAATGGCTATGCGGATGCCCCTGAGCTCATCCGTCAGTGCAAGCCGTTGAATTATTACGGTGCGTCGAAACAGATGTTTGATGCCTGGGTGCTTGACCAGAATCTTTATGACAAGATTGTTGGATTGAAGTTCTTTAATGTGTTCGGCCCCAATGAGTATCATAAAGGTGATATGAAAAGTGTGATCGCCAAGGCGTATGACAAGGTGGCTGACGAAGGCCGGATGGTGCTTTTCAAATCGCACCGCGCTGGGTTTGCCGACGGTGAGCAAATGCGGGATTTTATTTATGTCAAGGATGTGGTGGATGTGGTGGCCTGGTTTCTGGATACGCCCAGGGTCAACGGCATTTATAATGTAGGTACGGGGCATGCGCGTACCTGGAACGCTCTTGCCGCGGCTCTTTTTGCCGCGGCCGGGAGGCCGGTCAATATTGAGTATGTGCCGATGCCCGAGTTGCTGCGGGATAAATACCAGTATTTTACAGAGGCGGATATGGCGCGCCTGCGCAAGGCCGGGTATGTCCGCCCCTTCACGCCGCTTGAGGATGCTGTCCGGGACTACGCGCGGTATCTTAAAGACCATTCCTATATGTGAGGGGGGTTGGCGATGTTCGTTATAGCCTTG
>Ga0114951_10003284_pt1 | contig 16877 bp, 17 predicted proteins | sample AM7aDNAmetaG_FD_88677 | JGI IMG/M metagenome (GOLD analysis project Ga0114951, IMG submission 88677) | Freshwater microbial communities from Finland to study Microbial Dark Matter (Phase II) - AM7a DNA metaG | ecosystem: Environmental > Aquatic > Freshwater > Lake | place: Finland: Lake Alinen...
ACCAGTGCGATATCGCCGAAGGCAGTGCCGCCAAAATTGGCAAATATGGCTTTGTCCGTTTCCTGATAATACTTATCAATATTTTTTTTAAAATGCGCCAGTTCCTCGGCCGTCACCGGCTGGAACTCTTCCGTATTGTCTTCAAAGTTAAGTTTTTCTTCGTCCAGCGGCGGCTGTCTTATAAGCGCGTCAAAATAAAAACCCCCTTTGGGCATCCGCCCGCTGGCCGGCGCGGACTTATCACCCCCGGGATACATTAAAATATCCCCGTTTGCCTCCGGTAAAGTATTAAAATTCCCGGGCACTAAAACCGGCGTCCCGTCAAAGGCCGTCCATTCTTTCCAGTTTTCATTTTTAAAACCGAAGATATTATTTAATCCACCCACAGAAACAACATCTGCGCCAAATATTTCCAGTAAATCGGGTTTTAGCTCGCCCAGCATCTGGAGCGGTTCTATGACTTTAACCGGGGTTTTTGGCGGGTCTAATTTTAGTGCCTGCCGCAGCAGATAGACAGTGCTGACACTCATTCCGGTAACAACACTGCCGCCGAAATCCACGGGCACCAGGTCCGGTTCTTTGTGGTTCAGGGCAGTTATTATTCTTTCTCTCGAATTCATTTAAGCCTCTTAATGACGGGGATTTTTCTAAATGTTTAGCCGCGTTTTTCCCCGTCAACTTTTTCAACTTTAGGCCAATAGAGTGAAGCAAGTATAGAGATTAAAAGCACCGTCGCAATTACCAGAAGAGAAATATGTATTGGTATTTTAAAATGCCCAGATAGAATCATCTTTGTCCCGACAAATATCAGAATGACGCAGAGGGCGTATTTAATGTAATGGAACCAGTCGGTTATCTTGGCCAGTGCAAAATAGAGCGACCGGAGCCCTAGTATCGCAAAAATGTTGGAAGTGTAAACAATAAAAGTATTCTGGGTGATGGCAATAATTGCCGGTATAGAATCAAAAGCAAAGATAAGATCGGCCGCTTCGATTACCATGAGCACAGTAAAGAGTTTAGTAATATGCCATTTACCGTTTATCTTAGTGAAATAACTGCCGCCCGCATATTCGTTATGTACCGGGAATATTTTGCAAATTAATTTAAAAAAAATACTCTTTTCGGGGTGTATTTCTTTTTTTTCGTCTGTGACCATCTTGATGCCGGTTATTATCAAGAAGCCGCCGAAGATATAGATAACCCAGTCGAACCTGTGAATCAACGAGATTCCGCCGGAAATGAAGAGCGCCCGCAGAACAAGCGCGCTCAGGATGCCGAGAAATAGCACTCCGTGCTGGTAAATCTTTGGTACCTTAAAATAGGAAAAGACCATTAGAAATACGAACAAATTATCAATGCTTAAGGATTCTTCTATAAGATAACCGGTTAAAAACTCCAGGGCGTGTTTTTTTCCCATCCAGATAAAAATGCCGAGATTAAAAAGCAGAGCCAGGGAAATCCAGATACCGGACCAGACAAGAGCTTCTTTTAGACTCATCTCTTTGTTTTTCTTATGAAAAACACCAAGATCCAGCGCCAGCATAGCCAATATAAATATGATGAAACCTGTCCAGGCCCAAGTCATTTCTACCGCCTTTTGCTCTTGAAATAATTCAGTTTTTTATAATAACTTAATCTGTCCGCTTATCTTCCCGGTCGTCTTAAAATGAAGTTTTGCCACCCGTGCAAATATCTCCATTCCCATTTTTTCTCTTAAGCGGACTGCGCCGGCTTCAGCTTCTTTTGAAGCGCCTTTGGGAAGCTCAAAACCTATCTCTTTCGAAAGTGCGGCCATCCCTTCAAGAAACCCCGCCCGCGCCAGGATGGAAGCGCAAGCTACCGCAAAATACCTTTCCGCTTTTGTTTCGGAGATAAGTTTTACGGCCTTGCCTTTCTCCATTAGAGCCGCTTTAATAAAACGGTCATTGCCGAATTTATCGGAGATAACCGTATCGCACTTGACCCCTTCTGTTTCCAGCAAATCCTCTATCACCCGGGCATGGCCCCAGGCTAAAAGTTTATTAAGGTTTTTAATCTTCACATAGAGGCCGTTGTATTTTTCCGGCCCCACAACCACTACCGAATGCGCCGTATGTTTTTTAATCTCGGCAGCCAGGACCAAGATCCGTTTGTCCGTTATCAGTTTACTGTCTCTAATATTTAGGTCTTGAAGTTTCTTTTCACTTCCTGCATTTATAAAAACCCCGGCTATTACCAGCGGCCCGAAGTAGTCACCCTTCCCCGACTCATCGACACCGATTACCGGCTTTACTTCTGTCATTTTGAAATACCGTCTTTGGGACTGGAGGCGGAAGCATACCGCTTTTTTTCCATTCTGCCGGAAAGAAAAGCCAGGCGCCCGGCTTCCACACCGAGTTTCATAGCCATAGCCATCATAACCGGGTCTTTTGCCAGAGCGATAGCGGTATTTAAAAGCACCCCGTCCGCGCCGAGTTCCATCGCAATGGCCGCGTCCGAAGCCGTCCCTACACCAGCGTCAACTATAACCGGAACCTTGAGAGCTTCTTTTATAAGTTGAATATTAAGAGGATTCATAACACCCTGACCCGATCCTATTGGCGCCGCCAGAGGCATTACCGCCGCCGCGCCCGCGTCTTCAAGTCTTTTTGCCATAACAACGTCATCATTGGTATAAGGCAGGACCGTAAAACCGTCCTTAACAAGAATCTTTGTGGCCTCAAGAAGTCCCACCACATCAGGATAGAGGGTCTTTTCATCGCCAATTACTTCGAGTTTTATCCATTTTGAAAGCCCCGCCTCCGCCGCCAGATGCGCGGTCCGGACTGCGTCCTCCACGGTAAAACAAGCCGCCGTATTCGGCAGGATAAAAAACTTCTTCCGGTCAATATAATCAAAAAGGGTCTCTTCTCCCTTTTTCGGATTCAAGTTCACCCTGCGCACCGCGACCGTTATCAAACCCGCCCCGCTCCCCTCATGCGCTTCTTTCATAATCCCAAAAGAGGGATACTTCCCAGTCCCCACCCAAAGCCTCGAAGAAAATGTCTTCCCCGCAATAACTAAAGCATCTTTATCAGCACTCATAAATTCCTCCAAACAACTATTATTAATAAGTTTTTATTATCAATTATCTATTACTCGTCATCTATTTAATATTTTCTATTCCTTAATCTATTTTCGATTGTCTATTTTCTATTTTCTGGCAGCAATCAGCTGCCGGCTGCTACCCGCCCCCCACAAAATGCACTATCTCCACCTTATCCCCATCCTTAAGTATATGTTTTTCATAATCAGCTTTTTTTACTATCTTTTTATTCACCTCAACCGCTACCCCTTCTTTCTTTAATTTATATTCGGCAACCAGCAAACCCACACTCAGGTTCTTCCCAAAACTCTTCTCTTCCCCGTTCACAATCATTCTCATAAACGATACTCCATAAAACAAAATATTTGGTTTGAATATTATAGCATAATTTACCGGAGGAAAAACAGAGAATGGGAGCAATGGAAAAAGCCGCCGGCAAGAATGTGAATTCAGCCATAAACTTTTAAAACGAAATTTGCTTTAACATTTTTTTTGAAATAGTTAGTCAATTTTCTATTGTTGCCTTTAGTTTTTCTTACTTCACTTCACTTCAATTTCTATCCTGTTCGGCGAGGTAACAGACTGCTTAATGTCCATTATTTTTATTTTATTTTTTTTCAGCCTGTTAAAACTTCATCTGCATAGCCATTATTGTTGAGCGGTTATAATCACCTATAAGAGCATCGTAAGTCTGTCTTGTGGTGAAGACCATTGAAGCGCCCGGAGCAATCATTAACCCGACTCTTGCATAGACAACCGTATTGGGATTTTTGAGATCAAGCGTCACAATTTCCCTTTGCTCATATCCCGCGGCAGCTTCGGTGATTCTCGGAATAAAGTTACCGGTATAGGTTATCTCCCCTCTTACCGAAGGAAGCCCGCCTTCACTTTTTTCGTAAGAACCGCATACCCTCAGCCAGTTCATAAGTTTCCAGCCCAGTTCACCAAAGAAGCCTTTGACCTGAGGCCCTCCTGTAACATACCCGGCCCAGGATACAGGCCTTCTGTCTTCATATTGATTGTCAAATAATCCGGGAATAAAATCGGAATCAAGTATTCTGTACTCGAACCGGTAATCAAATATCAATGCTTTTCCGGCAAAACCCGGAAACACAAAACCCTGCCCCTTATCTTTGACCTTCGCCCAGTCACCGTAAACGAGCATGCTAAAAATGTTTCCTTTTATCAGAGGAATACCGATATCCGCGCCGTATTCCACAAACGGACTTTGAGTTACCAGTACCAGATGATTTCCCTGCGGGTCTAAAGTGTATTTTCCGAAGGTCGGGTCTTTGTCATAGACTACGGTCGCGCCGATCTCAAGAAATTCAGGAATTAGTTTGAGATACAACCTGCCGCCCACGAGACGCTCCCAATTTATATCGTTAGTCACAGTCTCAATACCAAAGCCGCCAAAGTTTACATCCAATTCCGTACCAAACCGTCTCGTATAAAGGTCAGCCCCGATATTTGAGTAACGGCGCATAATGAAACCGTGCCCTAAAGTCGAATTATCAAGAATACCCAGCTTAGCATAGAACGAATCGCCCTTTTGCCCGTATCTGATATACCTGAACATATTTGAGATGGCTTTCTGCCAGTCATTCCAATCATCTTTTTTAAGGCCATCATCATTCCAGGTAAGCCTGACATCAAAACCGGCCGCAAACTTATCTATGCCGAGTTCATAGAGAAACGCAAGCATATAATACATCTTGCCGTCTATTGAAACCGCACCAAAAGTCCCGTCAAAACCACTATTGACCGGTTGCCCGGCCGGCGCTGCTTCCTGAGGAGGTTTCTGATAAGGCGGCGGATTCCCCTCTGATTTATCTTTATCTTTTTTATCTTTCTTATCTTTTTCCTCTTTGTCTTTCTTTTCTTTATCTAATTTTTCTATTTCGTCCTTTACGCCTTTAATAATTTCATCTATATTCTCTTTATCCGCCGGTTTGATAGAACTCAAGCCGCCACCGGTATCTTTATCTTTCTCCTCCGCAGAAACAGGCCCAGCCAGAAGAAAAAACATCCCCGCCGCAACCAACAGCACAACTATTTTCCGCATAGCCCCTCCGTGTTTTCTGATTAATAACTTTTTTAAAAAGAATATTGAGAATTCTTTTAACAAAACAATAATTTTCAATATATTAACATACCTAATGGATATATTACATAACTATTTGGTCAAGGATCAAAGTTTCAAGTTTCTAATTTGGTCTGCCATATGTTCTCAACGCTTCTGTTTAGTGCTTAGAGCTTTGATCTTATCTCGCTATGTTGACGACTGTCGACATGTTTATATCATTCATATCGAGAAAAGCTTTGCTTAGAATTTGTTTTAAAGGAGTTTTCTTTACTTTATTAGGCAAAAAACCTTGAAGCGGAAACAACAAAAAACCTTTCCTGTTCGACTTTCAAGACATTCTCCTTTGCCACCAACTGCACATAGGGAACTCCCTCAAGCATTTTTGAATGAAGATAGTGATGCTTTTCTATATTCTCTGAAGAATATTTGGCTTCAAGAAGAAGATAAGGCAGGCCATTCCTGGTTATTAGAAAATCAGTTTCAATTTCACCTCTGGTTTTTAGAAAATATAGAGCATAGGTATCAGCAAGGGCGCTATTCCAGAGGTCCACCCTGGACTTTAGTTCAACAGCAACATAATTCTCAAATTTCTCAGCTTCTCCCTGCACAGAGACCCAATCATAGAAATATACTTTCTTTTCCTTTTTAACGAGCCGGCGGCCCTTTTTATAATAGGGAGGCACTTCAAATATGGCGTAGGAAAGTGTCAGGTATTTTACATAATTTTTAACAGTATTATAATTAAGCTCAAGATCCTCCCTGAGAGAATTAATAGACAGAGGGGAGGCTATTTTCGAAAGCATTAAATAACCGAGATCTGACACTTTTTGCAGTTGATGTATGGCTGATAAGTCTCTCAAATCTTCTTTTACTGCTTTTTCCAGATATTCAGCATGCCAGCCCTTTGAAAAGACTGCATCCTGCCTCAGAAACGGTTCCGGAAATCCGCTGAATTGCATCAGAGTTTCCATCGCCTTTTGTTCACATTTTTTTCCGGAAATATTCCTTTCCACATATTTCAGCACCGTTTTGTCCGGCAATATGTTTTCATACTTTTTTCCCAGCACTTCGGCAAGTATCAGAGGATTCAATCTGAAGAGAAAATAACGGCCGGCCAGACTATCCCCGGCTTTATTAAACATATCCAGCCTCGCGCTCCCCGTAACAATAAAATTCAATTTAGTTTCATAGGTGTCAAAATAATCCTTTAAAATATTCTTCCATTTCGGATATTTGTGAATCTCATCAAAACAAACGCTGACCTTCCTTCCTTTGTCCCCATTATTCAGCAGGTCCTTCGCAAGAAAATCAACCTCTTTTCTGTATCTTTCCCGGACTTCTCTTTTATCCCAATTATAGTAATAAACCCCGCTTTTGGCCTTTTCAAGCGCGCTTTTAGCAATAGTGGTTTTGCCTGATTGCCTTGGCCCGGAGATAAACCTCATCTGCCGTGAAAACCTCTCAGAAAACGCTGTTTCCTCTATGTACCTATCTATGCGTTTATTCATATTGACATTATTACACATATATATAATATTGTCAAGACAATATTACACATCACTGAAATATTGTCGTTGTCCGCCTTTCTTTTGGCGGATTGATTTTCTAGTTAGCTCTTTCGTCTGTCCCCGAGTGACAGTCCCTTTGTGACAGTCACACTTTTCCCGATATATTCTTTTAGAAATGGATTTTTCTGTTTACCAGGCTCTGTTGTGGAAACTACAAAAGGAATACATTAAGGTAGGGGTACCACGTCTCGCCAAATATTTTGGTTGGCGGACTCGAAATGACTATATATAATATAATTTCTACGCTTTTGTTTAGTGCTTAGAATTTTGATCTTATAATTTGTCAATGATTTACCTTTCTTTTAGTAGGTGTATTTGAGGTATAGTTCCTCTTCCATAATTATATTTTTTATAGTATAATTATTTAACTTTACCTTGAACAAAGGAGACAAAACTATGAGGAAACTTGCTTTGGCTCTCTGCCTTGTTTTAGTACCGGTTTTGAGTTTGGGGGCGACTCAGGCACAGATTGATAAGAAAAAACCTGTAGTGGCCATAGCCAACATCAATTCAGCTGCTATCTCCTCCATTAAAAAACTTATTTTCACAGAAACCATTTATACCGCACTTAAGGAAGTAAAAGGAATTTCCATCCTGCCGCAAAGTAAAGTTAACGCCGTTAACTTGAACATCCAAGAAAACAACAAAGAGAGCATAGAAAAAGCTGCAGATATGCTTAAAACAGATAAAATAATTTGCTGCTATATCGGACAGAGTGATGCCGGTTTTTCAATATCTTATTATATTTTTGACGGCAGGTCACGAAAAAAACTATATTCCAAATACACCGGCGCGGCTGACAGTGTATCTGTTGTAGGGGTTCTTAGAAACATTATAGCAGGTTCGACAAAGATTCTGGAAACTGCAGGGATTAAAGCAGAGGTTTCAAACGACAAGGCTGAGATAACTAAAACCCCCGAAGAAACTGGAAAGCCTGAGCTTCTCCGTTCTGAAAACGAGCGTTTAAACCTGGAAGTTTCTTTATATGATTTTGTGGACAAATATATTTCCGCAAACTACACTAATACCTGGTTCTTCGCCGTAAACTACAAATTACTGACTGACTCAAAGAATCTTGCGGTAAATTTTAGCCCCTTCTTTGCGATGATGCGCGGTGCAAATGAACTTGGTTTGAGAATCAGCGGATTTTATTACCCATCGCCCGAAAGTTTGCTTAACGGGTATGTTACGGTTTCAGCCGGAGGAAGTTACGGCTTTACAAGAAACGAAGGGATCGTTTTTTTTGAAACCAAACTTGGCTTTGAGATATTGGTAGGTCCGGTTGAGTTCTTTGCTGAAGGCGGCGCGGACATAAGAAACAGCACCCCAAGACCAAATCTATTGATAAACTCCGGCCTTAGATACTATATTTTTTAAGTAAAATACCGTTCAAATATTTAGAACACACTTTTAGGAAGTTAATCTTTAGCAGGTTGCTGAAAAATCATTTTTAAGACTTTTTCAGCTGCAATTTTGATCATTTTACCCGCCATTTGAGAGCAAATGGCGAGGTAACAGGCTGCTTAATGTCCATTGTTTTAGTTTTTCAGCAGCCTGTTAGACCTATATTTTGACATTCAAATGATGCCGGACATCCCTTCCTTCCACAAGAAAAATAACATCTTCCGCGATATTTGTAGAATGGTCGCCTATTCTTTCCAGATGTCTCGAAATAAGAATTAGTTCAAGCGCCCTGCTTATATTGGCGGAATCGCCGGTCATATATGTAAGGAGCTCGCGGAAGATCTGGTCTTTAAGGTCGTCAACCTCGTCGTCTGTAGCCATGACCTTTTTGGCAAGTTCTACATCCTTTTTAACAAAAGAGTCAAGGGAATCTTTTACCATTTTTTTTACCAGTTCCGACATTCTGGGAGTATCAATAAGGGGTTTTAACGGCGGCTGTTTAAGAAGCTTTACGCTGGAATCCGCAATATTGACCGCCTGATCGCCCATACGCTCAAGCTCAGCATTTATTTTCATAGCAGCGGTAATGAAACGCAGATCCTGTGCCGCCGGCTGGTGTAAGGCAATGAGTTTCAGGCATTTGTCGTCAATCTCAACCTGGATTTTGTTCACCTCATCCTCGTGGGTGTAAACCTCTTTGATAAGTTCCTCTTTCCGGTCTACAAGAGACTTTATGGCATAATTAATCATAGACTCAACAACCGAAGCCATATAAAGCAGGCGTTCTTTTAATTCTCCCAGTTCTTCGTCAAAGTGACGGTTCATAAAAACCCCCTTAAAAGCAAATTCTAAGATCAAAATTCTAAGCACTAAACAGAAGCGTTGTGGTCATATTAACGAAAATTTCTAAAATCTTACCACTTCCTCCAAAAAGACTGGCCCTCCTGTGGCGGGTAGTGCTTTAAAGAGTTACGGACGACAATATCAAATACACCAAGGTCAGTCAAATTCGAAATAACAGCTTGAACCATATTTCTGTAACGCAAATTCTAACTTCAAAACAAAAAATGTGAAACCTAAACTTACGATAATTAAACAGTTTCATTATAACTTTATAAATTGTAGCATCAAAATGAACGAATTTAAAGCTTTAAATTCTAAGCTGACAAAAACCTTCGATATTTGTTCTTTTTTTCGAGTTTTACTTCTTCTTATTTTTTCGAGTTTCGAGTTTCGTATTTCGAATTTGTTCTAACCAAACCGGCCCGTCACATAATCTTCGGTCTTCTTTTCTTTCGGAGAGGTAAAAATCTGTGAAGTTTTTCCGAACTCTACAAGTTCACCAAGAAGCATAAAGCCGGTGTCATCGGAGACCCTGGCGGCCTGAGCAATATTATGAGTGACTATAACGATTGTATATTTTTTCTTGAGTTCCAGCATTAGTTCTTCTATCCTGGCAGTCGCTATAGGATCGAGCGCTGAGCAGGGCTCGTCCAAAAGGATAATATCCGGTTTTACTGCGATAAGCCGGGCGACACAGAGCCTCTGGCGCTGTTCCAGGGAAAGATTCAGGGCGCTATTTTGAAGTTTATCTTTGAGATCTTCCCAGAGCATAACCGCTTTTAAACTTTCTTCCACTATTCCGGTAAGCTCACTGCTTTTGGCGAGTTTATGTATCCTCAGGCCAAAAGCCACATTCTCAAAAACAGTCAGAGGAAAAGGATTAGGGCGCTGAAAGACCATGCCTACTTTTCTACGCAGGGCATCCACATCCATAGTATCATCCTTGCGGAGAATGTTTTGCCCGTCAATATTTATCTGGCCGGTTATTTTTATCCCCTCTATACTGTCATTCATCCTGTTTAAACAACGGAGCAGAGTTGATTTCCCGCAGCCGGAAGGCCCTATCATGGAAGTTATCCTGTTGGGTTCAATACCCATATTGACCTTAATAAGAGCCTGAAAAGACCCGTAAAAAAGATCCAGGTTTTTAATTTCAACAATTGACATACACTACACCATCCTTCGAAATTAATCACTAAGATAAAAATTCTAAGCACTAAACAAAATCGTTGTAACACATTTAACAAATGCATTTAATTTCAACTAACAGTGAGGCCTGCAATCAATATTCCTACAACGATTTAGTTTAGAATTTAGTGCTTTGTTCTTACTGTGCTTCGCCCTTACCCGTATTTCCCCATAATATACCCTTCCGTTCTCTTATCTTTCGGGGCCAGGAAAAGATCAGCTGTCTTTCCTATCTCTATCATCTCTCCCATAAGGAAAAAAGCCGTCCGGTCGCTGACTCTTGAGGCCTGTTTAACGTTGTTTGTAACGAGAATTATTGTATATTTCTTCTTTAACTCAAGCATGGTTTCTTCAACTTTAGCCGTGGATATAGGGTCCAGTCCCGAACAGGGTTCATCATAAAGAATTACCTCGGGTTCCACCGCCAGGGTTCTGGCTATGCAAAGCCGCTGCTGCTGCCCGCCGGAAAGTTTCATCGCTGAAGCCTCCAGCCGGTCCTTTACCTCATCCCAGAGGGATGCGGCTTTCAAAGACTTCTCCACTATTTCATCAATATACTTTTTGCTCTTAATCCCGTGACGGAGCGGCCCATAGCCCACATTCTCGTAAATGGACATCGGTAAAGGTAAAGGCAGGGCAAAGACCATCCCGCATCTTTTACGCAGCGTCTCGGTGTCTAAAGAATAGACATCCTTGCCATCAAGCGTTACCAGTCCCTTTTTCTTAAAATTATAATTCAGGTCATTTAAACGGTTTATCATACGCAAGAAAGTAGTTTTCCCGCTATTGGAAGGGCCTATAATACCGAGTATCTCGTTCTCATACACGGTCAAATTAAGATTTTTGACGGAGGGCACCCCGCCATACCAGCAATTTAAATCCTTAGCAACTATTTTATCTACCATTTTTTCTTCTTCCTGAAATAAATTCGCATTGAGATAGCAGCCAGGCTCATAGCCAGCACGAGCACCAGAAGAACCAGCGCGGTCCCGTAAGTTATATTTGCAGGCATATTCGGTATCTGGGTTGAAATTATATACAGGTGGTAAGGCAGGGCCATAACCTGGTCAAAGACGGAGCGCGGCAGATGCGGCACATAAAAAGCGGCAGCGGTAAAAAGTATAGGCGCTGTCTCGCCGGAAATGCGGGCGATAGAAAGAATCGCGCCGGTCATAATTCCGGGTAGGGCGTTTGGTAGGACCACATGCCGTATAGTCTGCCATTTCGAGACCCCGAGTGAAAGTGAAGCCTCTCTGAAAGATTGCGGTACGGAATTTAAGGCGTTTCTCGAAGTTGTAATTATCACCGGAAGTTCCATTATAGAAAGTGTAAGAGCGCCGGCTATTATTGAAACGCCCATTTTTAAAAACATAACGAAGACCGCGAGGCCGAAAAGCCCGTAAACAACGGAAGGCACCCCGGCAAGATTTACAATTGAAAGTTTTATTATCCTGGTGAGCAAATTATCCTTGGCGTATTCATTCAGATAAATAGCCGCCATCACTCCCATCGGGAGAGTCACAGCAATAGCGCAAAGAACGATGCTCAAGGTTCCGACAATTGCGGGAAAGATACCGCCGGCCCGCATCCCGTCTTTAGGCGCGGTAAACAGGAACTCCCAGGAAATCGCGGAAGCCCCTTCTTTGACAATAATAAAAACTATCAAAAGGACCGGCACAATTATCAGCAGGGTCACAATGAAAAGGAGCGAAAACGCTATTTTTTGGGCTGTTTTTGGATTCATTACTTTTTTACCCTGTTAAGAAACGAGTCGGCTATAAAATTAATAATGAAGGTTATCACAAAAAGAACCAGACCGATAGCAAAGAGGCCTTTATAATGCATACTGCCTTTTACCGTCTCGCCCATTTCGGCCGCAATAGTTGCGGTCATAGTGCGCACGGGATCAAATATCGTATCAGGTATGGCCGCCGCATTACCTGTAATCATCATTACCGCCATAGTTTCGCCGATAACCCTGCCTATACCGAGCATCACCGCCGCAAGTATTCCTGGCGCTGCCGCAGGAAGAATGATCCGGTACATCGTCTGCCATTTTGTAGCCCCTAGCGCCAGCGCCCCCTCTTTATAAGTCCCGGGTACGGAGCGGATAGCATCCTCCGATATTGAAACAATCGTAGGCATAGCCATAAAAGCGAGCATCAGTGCGCCGGAGAAAGCCGAAAGACCTGTCGGAATATCAAAGATTACCCGGACCAGCGGTACCAGGGTCACCATACCGATAAAACCGATAACCACGCTCGGAATAGCCGCCAGCAGTTCGATGCCTGATTTCAAAATATCTCTGACCGCAACAGGTGCTACTTCAGAGATATAAAAAGCTGCCATAACTCCTACCGGCACGGCTATGACCGCAGCCCCGAGGGTGACAAACAAAGAACCCATAATAAGAGGCAAAATACCGAAGCCCGCGGGCTTTGAGGTGGGATACCAGAAATGGCCAGAAATAAATTCCTTTATATTGTACTGGGCAAAAAAACCTAACCCTTCCCGCAGCAGAAAGAAGAAAATCAAAGAAACGAGTATAATTGCTGCGAAACCGCAGGCAAAAATCAATTTTTCTATTAAAGAATCCGTGAAATTTCTACTGAGCATTTATTCCTCTTTACTGAAATTCTATAATTTCCGCAACGGGACAAAATCAAGTTTTCTGACAGTTTTCTGGCCTTCGTCGGATAAAGAGTACTCGATAAAATCATTTACCAGTTTATTATTTTTAGAGCTGGCGTATAAAAATAGAGGCCTGGAGATGGGATATTTGTCGCTCAGGACACTGTCTATATCGGGACTTATAAATTTATCCCCTTTCTTTTTTGCGATGGCCACCGCCTTGAGCGCCGCCGACATATAACCGATACCCACATAGCCGACAGCATTCGGATTGCCTACTACTTCATTAACTATCGCCTGGGAGGAAGACATCAAAAGCGCCCTCGGCGAAAATTCATCTTTATTTTTTTTATCGCCTTTCCTGATAACATGTTCTTTGAAGAACATATGAGTGCCGGAATTACTCTCACGGGAGAGCATCACTATCTTTTTGTCAGGACCGCCGAGTTCTTTCCAGTTCTTAGTGGTGCCCATAAAGATATCTCTGACCTGCGCCAGCGTAAGCTCGCCAACAGGATTTTTTGGATTTACTATAACCATCAAACCATCCAGGCCGACCTTGTATTCAACAGGGAATATCTTGTTTTCCCCCGCCTGCTTAATTTCAGCTTCTTCTATGCTTCTTGAAGACATCGCAATATCACAAGTGCCGTTTATAAGAGCGGCAAAACCCGTCCCCGAGCCGCCGCCGGTAATACCGATATTAATGGAGGTATCTTTTGCGGAAAAATCCTCCGCCCACTTTTGAACCAGATTCACTATGGTATCGGAGCCTTTAATCTGGATACTTTTGCTTTTGGCAAGTGCCGCCCTATCCCGGCTCTCTTTACTACAGCCAAGAGCAAGAAGACAAAGACATACGGCTATAATATTTATAATTTTTATTTTCATCGCCGGTATTATACAGGAAGGATATTAAATATATATTAAGCAAATGTTAAGAAATTGTTAAGAAAAGTCCGGGACCGGCAGATTCGCGGCCAACTTCCAAAAACACCTTACGCCAAATACCTTTATATTGCTGAATTTTCCTGACCGTGATGCCTCACATCCCGTCCTTCAGCCAGAAAAATCACATCTTCAGCTATATTGGTAGCATGATCGCCTATTCTTTCCAGGTGCCTGGATATAAGGATGAGCTCTAGAGCTACGGGGATATGTCTTGTTTCCGCGAGCATATAGGTCAAGAGTACTCTGAAAATCTGATCCTTAAGCCCGTCAACCTTATCATCCCGGAGGAGCACTTCACGGGCAAGTCCCACATCGGTTCGCACAAAAGCATCAAGACAATCTTTTGTCATTGTTTTCGTAATATTTGCCATCAGGACTATATCTGCAAGTCTTTTAAGCTGTGGAAATTTAAGAAGTTCTTTTGCAGCGCCAATAATATTTACGGCCTGATCTCCCATCCTTTCAAGCTCTGAATTTATTTTCATCGCAGAGGTAATAAAACGAAGATCACTCCCCGCCGGTTGATTAAGCGCAATCAGTTTAATACAGCGGTCATCTATCTCCATCTGCAGCCTGTTGACTTCATCCTCCTGCCTGTATAAATCCTTTCCCAGATCTTCATTCCTTTCCACAAGACTCTTAATGGAGAGATTAATCATGAGTTCCACCAGCCCACCCATATAAAGCAAGCGTTCTTTTAGTTCTGCCAGTTCAGTATCGAATACTTTAGTCATTGCTGCCTCCAAATTTTGCTTTTGTAAATTCAACAATTTTGTGCTCTATTTTATCTCTTACTTTTCTAAAGAACTCCGGAGGCGTACCCGTAGGATCCGGAATATTCCAGTTAATAAATTCTTTCGCCGGGACCAGAGGGCAAATATCACCGCAACCCATACCTATAACATAATCAAAAATATCAATCCCCAGGTCCTTGATGCTTTTTGAGGTTGCTTTGGAAATATCTATACTCCTCTCCGCCATATAAGTTGTCGCGTCGATATTTACTTTTCCGGAAGGTTTTGAGCCTGCGCTATAACTCTCGTAAAACCCGCAAGCATGCAGTTTCCCGAAGGCTTCAGCCATCTGACTTCTACAACTATTGTGGATACACAAAAACAATACCTTTGGCAACTTTTTCATCCAAACCTCCCCGAAACATAATCCTCCGTCCTTTTGTCCTTAGGATTTGTAAAAATATCTTCAGTGTTTCCAAACTCTATAAGTTCGCCGAGAAGAAAAAATGCCGTCTTTGTCGAGATTCTTGCGGCCTGCTGCATATTGTGTGTAACAACAAGGATGGTATAATCTTTTTTAAGCTCAACGATCAGGTCTTCAATTTTTCTTGTAGAAATCGGATCTAAAGAAGCGCAGGGTTCGTCAAAGAGTATAACTTCCGGTTCTACAACCAGGCACCTGGCTATACAAAGACGCTGCTGCTGCCCGCCGGAAAGACGCAAAGCACTGTCGTTCAGGCGGTCTTTGACTTCCTCCCAGAGTGCGGCTTTTCTCAAAGCTGTCTCTGTCTTCTCATTGAGCACCTTCTTATCGGTTACGCCCTTAATCTGCAAGCCATAGACCAAATTCTCAAAAATACTTTTCGGAAAAGGATTTGGTTTTTGGAAGACCATCCCGACTTTCCTGCGGAGTTCCACCACATCCACATCCGGGTCAAAGATATTTTTGCCGTCAAGAAGTATCCGGCCCTTCAGGGTAGTATGCGAGACCAGATCATTCATCCTGTTGATCAGGCGTATAAAAGTTGACTTACCGCAGCCGGAGGGCCCGATCATGGCGGTAACCCTGTTCTTGTAGATATCCATATTCAGGTCCACAAGAGCGTGTTTAAGACCGTAGAAAAAATTGATATTTTCGACTTTTATTCTTATCTCCTCAAGCATACTTTCTCCTTTGGCTCTGTCTTAAATATATCGCAAGAGACGATACGGCTAACACCAGAATAAGAAGAATTAGCGCACAGCCGTAGGCAATTACTTTTTGTTCTTCCGGATGAGTCCCTTCCGTCATTAGGACATATATATGATAGGGGAGAGCCATGGTCTCACCGAATATAGTGGATGGAAAAGACCTGCTGTAAAAAGTAACGGCCGTAAACATTATAGGCGCGGTCTCGCCTGCGGCCCTGCCTACCGCCAGAATCATTCCCGTCAAAATACCGGGAAGAGCAGTCGGAAGTACGACTTTTTTTATTGTTTGTATCTGAGTTGCCCCTAAAGCGTAGGAAGCCTCGCGTGTGGATTGCGGAACCGCGATTATGGCTTCATAGGAGGCCGAGATTATACCCGGGAGAATCAAAATACCCAGAGTTAAACTGCCGGACAGTATAGAGACATGAAAACCGAAAAGTTTTACAAAGACAGCTAAGCCAAAAAGACCGAAAACAACCGAAGGCACGCCCGCCAGATTATTTATGCTCATCCTGATAAGATTTAAAGTGAAATTTTTCGGCGAGTACTCACAAAGATAAATCGCCGTGATGACTCCGAGAGGAAGCGCAAACAGAACTGAACCCAGAACCAGATAAAGCGTGCCGACAATAGCCGGCCCCACCCCGCCCGCGGTCATAGATTTTCTTGGAATATCGGTGAAAAAATTCCAGGAAAAAGCCGTTATACCGTTTGAGAATACAAAATAGATTATTGAGCCCAAAACTAACAGGGCAATGATAATGCAGATAAAGAGAGCAACAAAGCCTATTTTTTGAGTTTTTTCCGGATTTATTTTCATACATCCATCCCCAATTTCATCCTATACTTTCTGCTGATATATTCAGCTATCATATTCATTAGCAAAGTTATCAGGAAAAGTACCAGCCCGATAGCAAAAAGCGCATGGTAATGTTCTCCTCCCACGGCTGCCTCTCCCATTTCTGCCGCAATTGTCGAAGTCATGGGCCGGACAGGATCAAAGATTGACTTAGGCATCATCGCCGCGCCTCCGGTAACCAAAAGCACGGTCATCGTCTCCCCCATTACCCGGCTAATCCCGAGTATTATTGCGGTAGAGACCCCGGAACCTGCAGCAGGCATGATTACTTTCCAGAGAGTCTGCCATCTGTTTGCCCCGAGAGCAAAGGAAGCCTCTCTGTAACTTTTGGGCACTACGCTTAACGCATCTTCGGCTA
>Ga0114951_10003285_pt1 | contig 16871 bp, 10 predicted proteins | sample AM7aDNAmetaG_FD_88677 | JGI IMG/M metagenome (GOLD analysis project Ga0114951, IMG submission 88677) | Freshwater microbial communities from Finland to study Microbial Dark Matter (Phase II) - AM7a DNA metaG | ecosystem: Environmental > Aquatic > Freshwater > Lake | place: Finland: Lake Alinen...
ACTGCAGAGAATTACCCTTCCCCGGCGCACAATAATGGTATGGGAATTTCTCGACTCAAATCGCTGCCATTCCACCCCAAGGAATGCTGCACCAGGAGCCGGAGGAATGGGCATGCCCCCACCCCCTCCCTCCACCCCTCCCTACCCACCCCCCCTGGGTAGTCCATCCAGACCTTGCGCCGCCCAACTTCCACGCCCTCAATCTCATCATGTGCAACCTACTCAGCCAGAGCAAGACGGCCAATCGCGATCCAGCGGAAAGCTATTAAATTCTGATGAAAAGGATGCCTGTGTGCTCCATCTACCCTGAATTTGCGATACGCCTGCTGAAGTTTCCTTATGCGATCCTTATTTGGAATCAACTGCTTGCGTGATAAAATTCTGACATTTCGTAGAGCAGAAATCACCGTAAATCAGAAATCAAGGAGCACGGCCCAATGAGAAGCCGCTCGATTGCTGTATTGTCTGTATTTTTCGCATTCATCTTAGTCTGTACTTCCAGTGCGCAGACTTTTCGCGGAAGCATCCAAGGCACAATCACGGACAGCACCGGAGCGGCCATTCCCGGGGCACGGGTAAAGGTCTTCAGCCCCGGCACCGGGCTGAACCGTACGGTGTCCACCAATGACCTGGGCGGCTACAAGGCCTCGGAACTGCCGCTGGGCACTTACAGCATCACCGTCGAGAAGGACGGCTTCCGCACCACAACGCTGACCAACATTCCAGTCGGTGTGGGCTCGGCGGCGCGTGCTGACGCTAAGCTTGCTACCGGCGGGGTGGAGGAAGTGGTCGAGGTCAACGCCGACGTTCCGTTGGTGGAGACCACCAGCAATACAACGGGCGGTACGATTGAAGCAACCGAGGCAGCTGAGCTGCCGGTCAACGGGCGCGACTATACAAAGTTATTGGAACTTGTCCCGGGCGCGGCCAGCGATCCGGTGGGATCAACCGAATCTGCCGGCTCCTACGGGCTGTTTAGCCTAAACGGAAACCGTGGGCGCTCGAACAACTATCTGCTCGACGGTACGGATATGAACGATGGCTACCGCAACCTTCCGTCGATCAACCAGGCTGGTGTCTGGGGCGCTCCTTCCACCATTCTTCCCGTCGACGCTCTGGCCGAGATTCCAGTAACCGGCAACCCTGAAGCCGAGTTTGGCCGCAGCGCCGGCGCAACAGTCAACATCGTCACCAAGAGCGGCACCAACGCATTTCATGGTGGTGCATCCGAGTCCTTCCGCAACGACTCGTTGAGCGCACGCAACTTCTTCAATACCGCTGACCTGCCCAAGAACTCATTCACTAATCATCAGTTTAGCGGCCTAGTGGCCGGCCCAATCCTGAAAGACAAAACGTTCTTCACGCTTGCCTATGAAGGACAAAGAGAAAACGGCGGACTGCCTCAGTTAGGCACGGTGCCCTCGCTAGCCGACGTCAATACATACACATCCGGCGGCGCAGCCATCAACCCGGTGATCAAGAGCCTGCTGAGCAGCAAACCGTGGGGAACACTGCCGGCGACCGGTGGCGATGAGACCTTTACCACTCCCTTCAGCAACAACAGCGACAACGTCATCGCCAAGGTCGATCAGCATCTGAATCTGTTCAGCCCGGGCGACCTACTGACCGGGCGCTACTTCTATGCCCACGGCATGCAGAGCTTCCCGCTGGGTATGCTCTACACTGGCAGCAGCGCGCCGGGATTCAACACCTCTACGCCAACGCACGTCAACATCGTCTCGCTCTCCTATACATCGATACCAAAGCCGAACCTGATACTAGAGCTGCGCGGCGGCTACAACCGATTCCTGCAGCAGTTTCTGCCCCAGGACATCGGCCTCGATCCGAAGTCAGCGTATGGCCTGAATACTCTGTCGCCCAGCTATTCGCCTCGCGACCTCGGATTACCGACGATTGCCATCAGCGGGTACAGCCCCATCGGCGCAACTGGCAGCGACTCGCGCGGACGTATCGACACCAACTACCAGCTTTTCGGTAACGTCGCACTCACCAAGGGCCGGCACAACTACAAGGCCGGTTTCGAATGGCGGCGCACCTTTATCAATAGCTTCATCGATTCAGGACATCGCGGCAAGCTGGTCTTCAACAGCTTGGACAACTTCCTCTCTGGCACTATTGACGGGGGCAGTTCAGCCGAGGGAAATGGCACGCGCTACTCCTATCAGAACGGTAGCGGAGCCTACTTCATGGACGCCTGGCACATGAACAGCAGAATCACGGTCAACTATGGCCTGCGCTGGGATTATTACGGTGTTGTTGGCGCCAAGAACAACGTCTTCAGCATCTTCAATGTCAAAACCGGCGCAATGGAAACGGTGGGTGCTGCTGGCGGCCCATCGTCGCTCTATCCGAGGAACAAGACCAACTTCGCGCCGAGGCTGAGCATCGCTGACGATCTGACGGGAAATGGAAAGCTGGTAATCAGGACAGGAGCCGGGGTCTACTACGACGGCGCATCACAAGACTTTTTCGTGGGCAATCAGCCATGGAACACAAACCCCGCTGAGGCCGGGCCGGCCTTCAATGGCATCGGCTTCGCGACGTCGGTGGCTGCGGCCGTTCCTACCGACGGCTCGGCGATCTTCAGCGACTATGAGCCAAACAGCGTGTTCACCGTCGATCAGCACCTGGTGACACCTAGGTACGTCTCCTATAACCTCAACATCGAATCGCAACTCGCCAAAGCGGTTGCTCTTCAGATCGGGTATGTCGGCTCACAGGGCCGCCACCTCTACCACTTCCGCGATCTCAATCAGGTGAACAACGAGTCAGGCCCCGTCACCTGCGCCAACGGGCAGAAGATCCAACCAGGGCAAGTCTGCTATCCGACCTACTCCATAGGCTCTTTCAACAACATTTCGCTCTTGTACGTTAACCAGATCGAGACCAGTGCGCTCTCCAACTACAATTCGCTCCAGACGACGCTGAAGCTGCAGAACTGGCACAACCTGACCTCGACGGTGAATTACACTTGGGCGCACTCGATTGACACGGCCAGCGACGGCCTGGACTTCGTGCCCAACGCAGCGCAGCCAGACGACAGCTTCAATCCGCATGCCGAACGCGCCAGTTCCAACTTCGACGTGCGTCAGCGCTTCCAGTGGTACTGGACCTACAACCTTCCAAAGTTCCACGAGGCGCAGAAGATCCTTAATGGATGGGCGATGGACGGAATGTTCAATTTTGCAACCGGCCAACCCTATACGGTCAGCTACATCTATGAGAACGATTTGAACGGCAGTGGCGAATGGTTTGGCCGGCCGGACATCATCGGCGATCCGTACAAGGGTACAGGCGGCACCAACCTGCTGAACCTTGAGGCATTCGCAGCGCCATGCACCAACATCGACACCGATCCGAATAGTCAAACCTACCAGTCTTGCCTCAGTGGGGGGCATCCCGGCAGCGAGCGCCGCAATGCATTCAAATCGCCAAACTACACCAACTTTGACTTCTCGCTGACCAAGACCTCACACCTGACGGAAAAGCTGACGATGGAACTTCGCGGTGATTTCTTCAACATCTTCAATCACCCCAATTTCAGCAATCCCTTGTTACCTGGTTTCGGAGTTGATGGTTTCGCCAGCTCCCACATCGAGGGAAATCGCCTGATTGCGGGCTCCGGGCCGAGCTCAACCGGCCAGTATCTGCAGACCACGGCGACGCCAGATGTCGGCAGCGGCAACCCGTACCTGGGCGGAGGCGGCCCACGCAGCATGCAGGTGGCGGCTCACTTCACTTTCTAGACACGGCTCGAGTGTGAGCTTGAGATCTTTGTTATTGGAGGATTTCGCCCTGGGATGCGAGCGAGAGGTGGATCAACCTCTCGCTCGCCAGGAATACACTTGGCAATCAACCCCGCCGCCCAAGTCTGCCTACACCAATACCACTTTGTCTTTGTCTCAGGGTTCAATGTAATACAGGACCAGCGCTTTAGCCCGCATGGTCAGGGCACTACGCCGCACGCCAAGTTTGCACGCAAGATCAAGACCCAAGCAACAACCAAGCCCAAGCTATTATTCTGAAATGTGACGACGAAGCTATCTCTCCCCTCGAAGATGCCGCTCTCGAAGACTCCGCTTCAGAGGAGTTTACTCAGATCCGTTGCTCGATGGCTTGTCATCGCGGTGGTGTCCCTTTGGTTGCTTGCCGCACTAACCCTTGTGGCCGCACGCTGGATTGACCCGCCGACAACCGCGGTACACGTGCAGCGCCACTTGCAGGCGTGGATACACGGCACGCCCTATCGGGAACGCTACACTTTCATTCCACTCAACCAAATCTCGCCCAATTTTCAGCACGCCGTCATCGCAGCGGAGGATGCTCGCTTCTACCAGCACCATGGCTTCGATTGGCATGCGATCCAAATCGATGCTGAAAATGACCTGGATGGTTGTCGTATGCGCGGAGGTTCCACCCTCACGCAGCAACTGGTAAAAAACCTGTTCTTCGGAACCGGCCGCTCTTTCCTCCGCAAGGGCGCCGAGGCCACAATGGTGCCGGTAGCAGAGTTTGTCCTCGGCAAGCAGCGCATTCTTGAACTCTACCTCAACGTGGTCGAATGGGGCCCCGGCGTTTACGGCGCGGAGGCTGCATGCCGCACCTACGACCGAACCGCCGCCCGGAGTGTCGGCCGAGAACAGGCTGCACGGCTGGCAGCCATCTTGCCGGCTCCCCTCAGGCGGAAGCCAGAACGCATGAATCACTACAGTTCCATCATCCTTGAGCGGATGAGCCAAATGGGTTGGTGATCGCGCGCGAACCTTTACTGACGCGGAAATGACGCCTTCAAACTAGAAAGCGCGCGGCGTTTACGATGAAGCGCTCGTAGACAACCGGATGCATACCGCTAACTGCCTGGAATAGGACAAATCCCTTACCCAGCCGGGCGGTGAAGGTTGCCGCGCCGAGCACATCGTCATGGTCCCTGCCATATCCGGCAATCAACTCCACATTGGGTCCATCCACGAGCAGCCCGGACGCATCCTTGAAATCGACCTGATACTCCCACTTCATCACCTGGTTGGAGGGCAGTCCCGCATAACCCGGATGATCCTTGGTGAAGACCCACATCCCCATCCAGCAACCACGGCTCTCTCCAACAGGACCAGCGTAGGTGAAGGCGTTCGCCTGCGACAGGAGCTTTGCGGCCTCGTCGGCGCCCTTGGCGCTTTGCGCGAGCACCAGCAATGGAAGTCCCAGTGTCACCTTGGCGAGCAACGCGTTGAGACGCACGGCGTTTTCTCCATTGACCGTCTCCTTCCCGTCCCTGAGCCAGATTGCCAGATCGAAATTGCCATCCAGATGAAACTCCTCTGCTGCGATGGCAGAGTGGGGTGTGAAACTGGCGAGAGCTTTCAGGTCACCGATCGCGCCGGCCCGCAGAGTGCTGGGGCCTCGCGGTGCAGGGTCGACCGCGAAGATGCGGGTAGTGCCCTCAGCGTTCTCATTGCCCCTGAGTGCGAAGCTCAGGGTGTAGTGGCCTTCGGCAACCAGCGTCGGGCCGGGAACAGCCTCGGCGATTGGATAAGCAAACTGATTCTCAACATATGCCGGTGTTGGAAAGCTACCGATTGCGGCGATCTTGCCATCGGGAGTGGTCACGGACACAGTGAGTGTGCCCTCGACGGCGTGATGGGTCTCATTCAGCAGAAAAAGATCGAGCGGAACGAAACTGCCGATTGCATGGACAACGCCACGAGGCTGCACGACCGGGCGCAGCGGAGCCAGTGCGGCGCGGATATAGGCTGGATCCCCTTTGAGGTTGCGCTGGTTGTCGACCAGTCCACTATGGCTGTCAATGGGCTGATCCTCCCGGCCGTTGATCACAAGGAAGTCAGAGGCGTCGTCGGTACGGATGACCTGCAGAATGCGGCCCCAGGTTTCGTTGAGCTTGTTGCCCGCGTCCACAAAGAGCGCCGAAGCGGAGGGAAAGGCTGAGCGAAAGTTCCACTTGTCCAGATAGCGCTCATGCGCAGCCAGAATGCGCTCATGGTCCGCTCGGTCGAAGCTGTGTCCGCCATGCACGAGAGGTTAAAGGGGCTTGATCTGCTCGACCCATCACGCAGACCTCGCGGCCAACCCGGTCGAGTAGGAATCGAGTGGCTTGCAGAACGGCTCGACAAAGAAGGGAAGTCCAGGGATCCGGTTTACGCAGGCTCGAAACTTCAGAGTGATCATGGATGAGCGGCTTTTCTATTAGGGGGGCGCCGCCCTTCAGGTAGCTGGCTTCGCTGCCGCAAGCCTCGGCAAGTGCGGCTGTGCCATTTTCTACCAGCAGCATGTCGTGCCCAAGGATCTTCCAGGCGGACAACTGGGCTTCGCCGAGTAACTGGCCGTCCGAATAGATCTTTCCCGGCGGGAGACCGACGTCGACGACCGTCATCATGAAGTTGTACAGGTCAACGGGAACGCGGTCGTGAGGTAGATAGTGAATCGTGGCAAGGCAGCGTTCCAGCGAGGTCATCTGTTCATTTACTTTAGTTTATCTTTCCAAGGAGGTCGCCCTCACATTTAAATGAGAACGACTCGATTCTCGCGCCAGTTGGTTCGGAAAGGCAATCGCATTGCTCGTCAGCCGGCATTGTAAGGTTACCCCCGGCAGATCCGGGGCTTCCTTATGTAAGCAGCATATCTTGAACAATCTAGGCTTTGACATTTCAGGCGCAACAACTCAATCGCGCCTGATCGAGAGTCATGATTCCCCTGAATAAATCGCTTTACAAGTTCGCCCGCACGAGAGTAAGCTGCGTGATTGGCAATCGTTTTCTCGTAAGCCTCCATTACAAAGCTCGCCGCAGGGCTCACTTATGTTCCATCGCACACACACCAAATCTCCCAAGGCGAGCGTTGGCGCTGTTGGTCGATCGATAACCGGTGCTTCGGCCTTCACGAAACTCCCCCGTGCAAAGATGCAGGAGCATTCCATCGGTCACAGGAGTTTGAGCAGGAGTATTTTATGTTGGGCTTTCGAGTGAGAACCTATCCGCCGTGTCTCCATTTGGCCCACTTCGTACTCGGCTTGAGTCGTGGCACCGTGGCTCAGACCTGGACTTCCGACAACGGGAATGGTGCGTACTTCAATCCAATAGCCCCGGGCCTGAACCGAATGGCCCCGCAAGCGTGCGATTTGATTGGCATTGATTTCTCGCGCATCGCTCCAGACGACAGGCTGATAAATGGAGGGCCGGACTCATGAATTCCAAACACGTTCTGCTTATGGCCGCTGCTGCGGGGCTCCTGTTTTCCCAAGATTGTGGCGTCTATGCACAGCCCGCTCCCGCCGCGGCCAAGCCACTTCCGTTTGTCAGCACCATCTTTGGCGACAACATGGTTCTGCAACGTGACAAGGCCGATGCGATCTGGGGTTGGTCTGAACCCGGCGACAGCGTCCGCGTGCAAATAGGTGACAACATTGCAACCGGTATTGCGCAGGCCGACCACCGCTGGCAAGTGAAGATTAAGCCGCCTGCCTACGGTGGTCCATACACTGTCAAGATCAGCGGCCGTGAAACATTGGAACTGCACAACGTCTTGGTCGGTGATGTCTGGCTTTGCGGCGGCCAGTCAAATATGGGATTGACGATGCGGGCCGTCCGCAACGCCGAGGCGGAAGTGAAGGCCGCTAACTACCCGGAGATTCGCTACATCGAGGTGGCGGGGCACCCAGCATACCGGCGCGTGGACGTTGTGGATGGAAGTTGGAAGATCGTCTCGCCTGACACCGCAGAACGGGTTTCTGCAGTCGCGTATTACTTTGCTCGCGAGGTCCAGAAGGAGATCCACGTCCCCATTGGGCTGGTTGTGGACGCCCTCGGCGGAACACCTGCTGAGGCCTGGACCAGCGCCGCCGCCCTTCGGCCTCTCAAAGACTTCGATGTCCCACTTGCGGAGGTTGAACGACTGGCAGTTGAAGGCGCGCCTGAATACGGCAACTACATCATGCATTGGTACGACACATACGACATGGGGCTCAAGGGGAATTGGGCTGCGGCTGACCTCGACGATTCCGCCTGGAAGCCGGTCAATCTTCCCGGAGGCTTTGCCGAGTTAGGCGTTCCCGACTCGCCTGCTGTGGCCTGGTTCCGGAAGGATATTATTCTGCCGGACCCGCTTCCGGCCGGGCGTGCACTGATGTTCCTCGGCTCCATCGAGCGCATGGACACAGCATATGTCAATGGTTCGGTGGTTGGAGCCAGTTCGTGGGTTGAAAACCCGCGCGTCTACTTCATGCGCCACGGCCTACTCAAACCCGGCAGGAATAGTGTCACTATTCGAGTCTTCAAGTCCAAACCTGACGGGGGATTTCTCGGCAAACCTGAGGAAATGCACCTCGCACTGGGTGATCACTCAAGCGTTCCGCTTGCCGGCCAGTGGAAAGGCAAGGTGAGTGTAGACGCTCGTCCCCCGCACCCATTGCCCATTGCTTTCGAGAATTGGCCCGTAATGCCGGGCGTGCTTTCCAAAGGCATGTTGGCCCCCATCGCACCGCTTTCGATCACGGGCGCCCTTTGGTATCAAGGTGAGCAGAACTCGCCGAGGGGATACGAATATCGCAAGATTCTTCCCGCTATGATCGCCGACTGGCGAACCCTTTTCGGGCAGGGCGACTTTCCGTTCTACATTGTCAGCCTGCCTGCATTTAAGGAGCGCAGTGTAGCTCCTGTCGACAGCGATGAGTGGGCTGAGACGCGTGAATCCCAGGCACTCACAGCAGCAAGTGTCACCAACTCCTGCCTGGCCGTCACCATCGATACAGGCGATGCGAACAACATCCATTCGAAAGACAAGTTACCTGTAGGCCAAAGGCTGGCGTATTGCGCGCTTGCCAAATACTACGGCAAGCCTGTTGTGTACGCAGGGCCAACCCTGGAATCCATTGAACGGCTGCCAGGCTCCATTCGGTTGCATTTCACGCACACCGACGGCGAGTTGGTAGTAAAGGGGGAGAAACTCGAAGAGTTCTCCATCGCCGGGGAAGATCGGAAATGGTATTGGGCCAAAGCACACATTCAAGGCGACATGGTCGTCCTAACATCGCCATCGGTGCCGAACCCGAGAGAGGCTCGCTACGCCTGGCAATCCAATCCGGCAGCAACATTGTTCAATGGGGCCGGACTGCCAGCCGCTCCCTTCAGAACTGACGCCTGGCCCGGCATGACACAAGGCCAGCGACCATACTGATGAGCAGAACGGGATGAAAGCTGTCAGAAGTTGGACAGGGACGCTATTAACCCTTTATTGAACGACCGGAGGAACCATGTGTACTCATCGCTTTGCAATGGTGGTTCTCATCGCCGCTCTCGCATTGCCAATGGCTGGGCAACGTCGTGTGCCAAAGGATCTGAGCGGAGTCAGAGGATTCAATTACCAGTCTGGCGAAGCCATCGGCCACGCTGAATTCTGGCTTCAATACAATCCCACAGTCACGGAACGCGACCTGGATTATGCCAAGCGCCTTCAGTTGAATCAGATTCGAGTGTTCGTCCCTTACGCTGCATGGGAGAAAAACAAAGAGGCGCTCAGGAAGAATCTCCTCCATTTCGTGCGCGCCGCGCATATACGGGGCATGGGTGTGATGCCGACCATGATGTACAAGTTCGGCGAATGGAAGGACGAGTCGGCGTGGCCCAACGCGCGGCCGTTCGTCGCTGACCTGGTGGCAACCATCGGGAAAGAGCCCGGCCTTGAAATCTGGGACGTAGAGAACGAGCCGGAGTGTTGTTCCCTGCCACCCACTCCAGACAATAGGCTGCGCATGGAACATGCCGTTTACATGGCAAAGCTGTTCCGCGAACTTGATCCTGTGACACCGGTAACGATCGGCGCGACCTTTGCGGAGAACATGATCGAGATGGGCGACGCGGTGGACGTGCTCTCCTTCCACGATTACAGCGCAACGCGTGCCAAGATTCGCGCCAATATCGAAACAGCAAAGCATTACGCGGAGAAGACCGGAAAGCCCCTCATCAATAGCGAGATCGGATGTATTGCCCGTGCGAATCCGTATGACGTCACGCTCCAGGAGCACATGGAAGCCCACGTCGGATGGTACATCTGGGAGTTGATGGTCACCGGCAACTGGGGTACCGTCCACGGCGTTTTCTATCCTGACGGCACGGTTCGCGACCCGGCTATCGTCGCCGCGCTCCTTGGTTTCTTCCGCAACCGAGGAGACAGTTTTGTGGAGGATGTTCCTGACCGCGAAAACCATCTTACGGAAGCGGCAGCGAAAAACAAGGCGTGGCTAGCAGCCCCGGAGGCCGATTGGAAGACCGGATTGGATTTGGCCGAGTTCTCGGCAAATCTCCTTGAAGCTGCTCAACTAGCGCCCATGCACAATCCACCCACCAGGCAAGTAGATCTCTTGCGCAGCGGCTCGCCGAACATATCTGCCTTGCGCTCGATGTTGGAAACATTCACTTCCCTCCTCGAGCCTTACCAGCTTCCCGCTGGCGATCCACGCCGTTCGCGACCGCCCGGCTTCATTCGATGAAATCAGACGAACACCGGTGTCAAGTTTTCGAGTTTGAACACAACGCAGAAATGCAGAAATGGATACTATCGTGACTTCCAAGTTCATTCGCTCGATGATGTCTCGGCCGCATGCAATCCTGCTCGCTGCCCTGCTTCTCTCTGTACCCGCAACCGGGACCGAATTCCAGATGAAGGTGACCGATAGCGGCTACCTGAATACGCAGGGCTTCAGTGTGTTTCTCTACGATAGCGTTTATCACCCCATCTTCGTGGATCAGAAGAACACTGCCATGGAGTTGATTCTCCACGGCCAGCGGATCGCCACCAACGGCGACGTACGCCTGGTGCCGACTCCAGAGCAATGGGATCTGGTGGCTCAGTTAAAGGGCCGTGAGCAGGACAAGGACCACAACCGTCTCACAGCGCGGTTGTCTTTCCCCACCTACCAAATGGACTATACCCTTGAAGTAGCCGCCGAACCCGGCGGTGTCCGTGTGAGCATCAATCTAGACAAGCCGCTGCCGGAGAAGCTTGCAGGCCGCGCCGGCTTCAACCTAGAGTTCCTGCCGTCCATCTATACGGGGAAAACTTACGCCGTAGACGGTACAAGGTTCGGCGTGATTCCACGCAGTCCTCAGGACCCCATGCAACAGGTGCTGCCATCTCCGGACGATCCAAAGAAGCTTCCGTACCAGGAAGAATGGGATAAGGAGAAGGGTTACACGCAACCGCTACCCCTGGTCACGGGAAACAGCATTACACTGGCGCCCGAGGATCCGCTTTACCGCGTCAGTGTCAGTTCAGATACGGCGCTCGTCTCGCTCTATGACGGCCGCGACCGCGCGCAGAACGGCTGGTTCGTGCTCCGCAGCATGATTCCTTCAGGCAAGACCGCGGGCGCTATCGTCTGGCATATTCGGCCCATCGACGTCCCGAACTGGACCCGGCCGCCGATGGTGGCGCACAGCCAGGTCGGCTATTCTCCCAACTCGCTGAAGGTTGCCGTCATTGAGTTGGACCCGAAATTCGACGCGCCGAAGACAGCGAAGATCCTTCGCCTGGATGCGGATGGCTCCTATAAGCCGGTTTTCGATGGACCACTTTCCACCACTACGCCGTGGCTGCGCTACGAGTATGCGAAGTTCGATTTCTCTGCCGTCAAAGATCCGGGCCTGTACGTTGTTGAGTACGCAGGCCAGCGGACCGATCTATTCCCAATTGCCAAGGACGTGTACAGCCAGACCTGGCAATCTACACTGGACGGTTTCCTCGCAGTGGAGATGGACCACGTTTCAGTGCGCGAAGGCTACCGCCTGTGGCACGGCGTTTCGCACCTCGACGATGCCCGCCAGGCACCGCCCAACGTCGAGCATTTTGATGGATATCGGATGGGCCCAAACATCGATTCGCCTTTCAAGCCGGGTGAACACATCCCCGGACTGAACGTAGGGGGTTGGTTTGACGCAGGGGACTATGACCCGCTCGCCTCAGGACAATACGCGGTCATTGAGAACCTGTCCCTGGCCTACAAGGAGTTCGATCTTAAATGGGACGAACTCACCGTGGATGAAACGGCCCGGACAGTTGAGATGCATCGGCCCGACGGGGTCCCTGACGCCATCGAACAGGTGAAACATGGCGTTCTGGAGGTACTGGCTCAGGTCCACTCCATTGGCCACCCAATCATGGGCGTCATTGAGCCGAACCTGCGTCAATACACGCATCTTGGCGATGCGGCATCCAAAACGGATGGGCGCATCTATTCTGACAAGCTCGGCCCCCACGAGGTGGATGGGAACTTCTCCGGCATCCCGGATGACCGGTGGGCTTTCACCACCAAGATGCCGAACTTGCAATACGGCGCTGCTGCCGCTCTGGCTGCTGCTTCGCAGTCCCTCAAAGGTTGGGACGACTCGCTCGCCAAGCAGTCACTGGAAACAGCGATCAAGCTGTGGGATGAAGAACACGCCCATCCAACCCCAAGCCAGGGCCGTCCATTCGGTCCCCCGGGAATGGCCATCGCTGGCGAGTGGCGGGCTGCCATTGAGTTGTTGGTCGCCACCAACGGCGACGACCGTTACAAAAGGCGCATCGTCGAGTTGCTCCCCGCGGTACGCGAGCATTTTGGGTTCGGTGGCTGGATGGCCGTTCTGGCTCTACCTTACATGGATGCGGACTTCAAGCAGCAGCTTGAAGCGTCGGTCAAATCCTACAAGAGCGAATTAGATACCGACTTGGCTAAAACTCCATTCGGCGTTCCGCCCAGTCTCGGAACTTGGGGCGGATCTAGCCAGGTGGCCGATTTCGCCTCGCGGATGTACTTCCTGCACAAGGCATTCCCGCAGATTGTGGGCCCCGAGTATACGCTGCGGGCAACCGACTATTTGCTGGGTACGCATCCAGTGTCGAGCACTTCGTACATTTCTTCGGTGGGGACGGTTTCAAAGCTGAAGGGCTACGGAAACAACCGCGCGGATGGGACATTCATCCCTGGTGGAATGATTCCGGGATATATCGTGATCAAGCCGGATTTCCCCGAGTGCATCGACGACTTCGGCATGTTGTGGTTTGAGGATGAATATACCGTTGGCGCCGCCAGTCAGTGGATTCTGGCAGCAAAATCAGCAGAAGCACTCGACAAGTAGATATGTCGAGAGCGAAGCAGAAGTGCCAGGCGGCCTTTCAATTGTTGTCGGCCCGGAGTGGTTATTGAGAACCCCCGTGGCCAAATTCGAGCATGGAAAGGTCGCCAGCGCAAGACCGCAAGAATTTATTGGACAGAGGAAGGCAGGAGAGGCCAAATGAAGAAGAGGGTTGCATTCTTTGCCGCAGCGGCGTTTTGTCTTGGGTGCACGGTTACAGCCGTCGCTCAGCAGTCTCGGCCGACTGCTCCGGATCGGCTGATGGTAACCATCGATACGCAACAGACTGCCGAACCGGTCTCAAAATACGAGTTCGGCATGTTCATCGAGCACATTCGCACACTCATTTATCGAAGCCTCTGGTCCGAAATGCTCGATGACCGGAAGTTTCATTTTCCCATTTCATCCACGGAGCCGGAATCGCCTGCCCCTCCAGCGGGGAGTCCACCGCGCGGCTTGCCACTTCGTAAATGGCGCCCTGTTGGTCCCGACGAAGTGGTTGTAATGGATAAAGAAAAGCCGTTTGTTGGGGACCAGAGCCCGCGGATCAAACTCGACTCCGTCACGCCGCACGGTATCCGGCAAGTGGGCCTTGCGCTCGTGAAAGGCAAGAGGTATGCAGGCCGAATCTACCTGCGTGGCACTCCTGGCAGCAACGTCAAGATCTCGCTGATCTGGGGTGATGGCCCAAACGACCGGCAGAGCGTCTCCTTCGCGCCGCTCACCAGCGATTACAAGAAGTTCCCGCTCACTTTCACGTCTCCGGCCGATGCGACCGCCGCATCATTTGAAATCACCGGTACGGGCAGCGGGAGTTTTCATGTTGGGACCGTTTCCCTGATGCCGGCTGACAACGTGCAGGGATTTCGTCCCGACACCATTGCTCTGCTTCGCGAGCTCCACTCAGGCATGTGGCGCCTGCCTGGCGGCAATTACATTTCCGACTGGAACTGGTACGACTCTGTCGGCGACATCGACAAGCGTCCACCGATGTTTGACTACGCTTGGAACGCCATGCAGACCAACGATGTAGGCATGGACGAATTCATGACGTTTTGCAAGCTGATCGGCACGGAGCCGTACATTACAGTCAACGCCGGTTTTGGCGATTCCCATTCAGCGGCAGAAGAAGTCGAATACATCAACGGAGCGGCGACCACGCGGCTCGGAGCCCAGCGCGCGCACAACGGCCATCTCGAGCCCTACCACGTGAAGTTCTGGGACATCGGCAACGAGCCATACGGGAATTGGCAAATCGGCCGCACCGATCTGAAGTACGTCACGCTCAAAACCAATGAATTTGCGAAGGCGATGCGGAAAGCCGACCCGTCGATCACCCTGCTTGCCTCGGGTGCGATGCCGGACGAGATGACCGTCACTGGTCAGGCACGCGACCTGCGTATGCCAGACCCACAGGCCCAGTTCGGTTCACCGGCGGACTTTACCGGCGGACTGCTTGCACACAGTTGGGGGAGCTTCGAGGGCCTCACCGAGCACTGGTACGCAAGGGCGGGCAAGCGCTTCGATTACGAGCATGCAAAGAGCCTTGCACAGGATGCGCCCAACGAAGACGGATATGTGAAGGTTGACCAGACTCTACTCGAGTGGGCGCGTTATCCATCCGATCGCGTGCGCCAGAAGGCTGAAGAGTGGCAGGAGTACCAGAAACGCTTTCCGGCGATGCTCGAAAAGAAGATATTCCTTTCAATCGACGAGTACGCCTACAGCGGTGCCCCCGTGAATCTAAAGCTGGCTCTTGCCTACGGCATGGTCTTCAACGAGATGCTTCGATACACCAATTTCCTTAAAATGTCCGCATTCACCATGGGCGTCTCGACGCTTGACTACAACAGCACAGGAGCCGCCTACAACTCGACGGGGCTCCTGTTCAAGATGTACGGAGATCATCTCGGCTCGATCCCGGTTGCCCTTTCAGGAAACTCTCCTCAGCCCGCGCCCAGGTACGCAATCGCGGGCGATCAGCCAAAGACAAACCCAGGCAGCCCGACGTATCCGCTCGACATGTTCGCCGCGCTGACCGCGGACCATAAGTATTTGACGATAGCTGTTGTGAATGCAACGGAATCGGATCAAAAGTTCGACCTGAGCGCTACCGGTGTGCGGCTGGATGGGCCACTGACGCTATGGCAATTGACCGGGAACAGTCTGGATGCCGCGAACCATGTCGGCCAGACGCCACAGGTCCAAGTAAAGGAAATTCCGCTAGGTGATGTTCAAGGAAAGATCACGGTCGCGCCCATCAGCGTTAACATCTATCAATTCCCGGTAGCTCAGGCGGCTAAGTAAAGACCGGCATTCAGAGTCGCCCGAAATTGCGCTGTCAAGTTCTTGTAACAGTCGTAGTGGCCGCCCACGCAACCAAAGGCGGCCGCTGCGACTAAAGATAGTCTGGGAAGCATTCTACCCGGCAGAAGTATGTCGCAGGTTCAGGAAGCGGCGAACATCTAATTGCCTGGTTGCTCGCTTTCAACACCAACACGCTACAAACACTATGGAGTGAAGGTAATCATGGAACTGAAATCACTTGGTACGTTTGCTCTATTCATTCTGCTGGCGCTTGCCAACGCCAGCTTGAGTTTTGGGCAGGTACAAACCCTGGTTCCGCCAGTCATTCCTGGCGCAAAGCCAGTCACGGTTGAGCACATCAAAATTCATGGCAAAGCTCTGGAAGGCAATCTGGAAGGCAACGCCGTTGACCGCGATGTAATCGTGTTTCTGCCCCCCAGCTATCAGAAAGACAAGCATCGCCGGTACCCTGTCGTTTACGCATTGCACGGATATTCCATCGGCGCGGAACAGTGGACGCGCGAAATCCATGTACCCCAGACCATCGAAGGGGCATTCGCGCAAGGCGCAAAAGAAGTGGTCGTTGTGCTGCCCGATTCGAAGACGGTTCACAACGGTTCCATGTACTCAAGCTCCGTTACCACCGGAGATTTTGAACAATTCATTTCTCACGATGTGGTTGCATACGTTGATACGCATTACCGGACCATTCCAAATCGCGGGAGCCGTGGACTGGTTGGCCACTCCATGGGCGGGTACGGGGCGACGCGCATCGGAATGAAGCACCCTGATGTGTTTGGCAGCCTTTACATCATGAGCCCGTGCTGCCTGTCGCCTCGGACAACCGGGCCGGCGAACCCAGAGAATGAAAAGGCGCTGGAAGCGGTCAAGACGCCTGAAGATTCGGCCAAGCTTCCATTCGGGCTTCGAGCTCAAATGGCCAGCGCTGCGGCCTGGTCGCCCGATCCAAAGAACCCTCCGCTTTACCTTGACCTGCCATTGAAAGACGGCGTAGTCCAGTCTGACGTACTCGCGAAGATGGCCGCCAACGCGCCCTTGGCTCTCATCGATCAATACATTGGCAATTTGCGCCAGTATCACGCAATCTCCATCGACGTTGGCGACCAGGATGGCTTGCGGACGGATACGGGTAAGCTCCACGAGGTCCTGGATAAGTATGGGATTACAAACGGCTTCGAGATTTATCCCGGTACCCACACCAGTGCGATAGCGGATCGCTTCCAGAATCATGTGATGCCGTTTTTCAGCAAGAGCCTTTGTTTTCAGACGAAATGTCAGTAGGCTCAATCGGCGGATGCAATTTAAACATGGACAGGTTCTAGTAAATGGATTTAGTGTGCTTACGGAATGCTTCGCGCCCTATGCCGATCGCCGAATATGGCACGAAGATTAGGCCCCTGTTGA